>WNFB01001476.1_pt1 | contig 51478 bp, 46 predicted proteins | sample 5400501 | NCBI WGS metagenome assembly WNFB01 (sample SAMN13153341, study PRJNA577476) | soil metagenome | isolation source: 200 cm saprolite under Douglas fir tree site 2 hole 1 | place: USA:California | collected 2015-04-18 | reverse complement strand
CTCTTGCAGCCGTTTAGAGACAAACCGCTGGTCAGCCGGGACCGTCGCCCACTCCAACGCCGGGAGCGCGGGTTTCAGTTCCGGCGGCCCCATATACGCCCAGATCACCCCGCCCTGTTCCACACAGGGGTAGGCTTTGAGTTTGACTTTCTTGCGAAAGTTGCTGTCTTCCGGCTCGGACGGGACTTCCAGACAATGGCCCATGTTATCGTATTTCCAGCCATGATACGGGCAGCGTAGGCCGCCTTCTTCATTTCTGCCAAAATAGAGCGATACCCCCCGGTGGGCGCAGAATTCATCGATGAGGCCGAGTTTCCCTGCGCTATCCCGAAACGCGATTAAGCGCTCGCTTAAGAGTTTCACGCGCACCGGGGGACAATCCGGTGCGGGGAGTTCTTCGCTTAATAGCGCCGGGACCCAGTAGCGGCGGAACAGTTCGCCCATCGGCGTGCCGGGGCCGGTTTGGGTGAGGAGGAGGTTTTGGTCGGGCTTGAGCACGGTGTTTCTCCTGGTTCACACCCCTGAGATGACGGTTTGTACTGGGATAGGGAGGAATAAACCCATGATGCATGCGGTGGCGAGTGACTGCCGGTTTCGTTTATGGTTTCTAACCCACCTTGTTTCGCTATGCAGCACGATATTCCACTTATGCAAAAATAACATTATAATTCTGGTTGCGTCAATTGACGAGGCGATCTCCGGCGAGGAGGGATCTTACGGTAATATCTGCAGAGGTTTGAAGTAAATGAATTCCACCAGTAATTTGTTACCAGTTTGTAACGTTTCTGACATTCCAGCAGGCCAGGTCAAACGCATTGAGGTGTCAAGCCTGGCATTGGCGATTTTCAACGTGGATGGTCAATTTTATGTTACCGATGACGCCTGTACCCATGGCCCGGGGTTGCTTTCAGAAGGTTTCATTGACGGGGATGTGGTGGAATGCAATTTTCATAACGGCGCGTTTCATATTCCAACTGGTAAGCCGGTGTCTCCTCCGTGCGTTATTCCTTTGCGCACCTTTCCCGTGACCATTGTGGATAACCAGGTTTGCATTGATCCCACTGCGCCACGACAAGAATCGGTGGCATCCTAACGGGTTTTTGTTAATGTTTTGCAATGGATTTTCCAGCTCAGCGTTAGTCGTAAAAAAGAACAATTAATGGCATTATTGCTGTTTGTAAGCCTAGGGCCTGCGGCGGCGGGAAAGGATGGTACCGATGGGCAGTGCTTGGTATAATGTCCTAATTATTTGGACCATAGTTCTCATATGCGGAACAGTAAAACTAAACAACCCCGTCTCACCTCCGTAGCGAAAGCGATTCGCTTGCTGCAAGCGTTCACGCCGGAAGCCCCTGAGCTTGGCATTAGCGACCTGGCTAAGCGCTTAGGCCTGGCAAAAAGTACGGTGCATCGCTTAGCTTCCACGTTGATTGAAGCCGGATTATTGGAGCAAAATGCGCAAACGGTTAAGTATCGCCTGGGGCTCGCGATCTTCGAGCTGGGCACGCTGGTGGCCAGCCAAATGGATGTCTCGGCGCAGTCCGTTCCGTATCTTGAGCGCCTGATGGAAAAGACCGGCGAAACCGTTCACCTTGCTATTCTCGACAAGAATGAGGTGCTTTATATCAATAAGATTGAGAGCCTGCGAACGATACGCATGTATTCGCGGGTTGGCCGCCGCGGGCCGGTCTACTGCACCGGTGTCGGCAAGGCGCTGTTGGCGTTTCAACCGCCCCACAAGATCGAAGAAATCATCGCCTCCGGGCTGGCTGTACACACCGAACATACCATCACCGACCCTGAAACGCTGCGCCGCCACCTTGCCGATATCCGCGCGCGCGGTTATGCCATCGATAATGAAGAAATTGAGATCGGCCTGCGTTGTGTCGCCGCGCCGATTCGCGACCATAGCGGCAATGTGATCGCCTCTATCAGTGTCGCCGGCCCGAGCCAGCGCCTGACTAAAGAGCGGTTGATTTCATTTGCCCCCGAGGTCAGTGATACCGCGGAGGCTATTTCTCGAAGGCTGGGATTCCGGGAACCTCGTCAAGCCGTCCATTCGTTACCACTCGCACAAAAAGGAGCCTAGAACTATGGGCGAAATTATCCTTGGAATGAGTGTGGCGCACTCACCGCGCATTGCCCACCCGGAGAAGGCCGGTCCCGTTTTCCAAGAGCTCATCGCCGCGATGCGCCGCGCCGGTGAGACTTTGCGCGCGATCAAGCCCGATGCCGCGGTGATTGTTTCCGCGCATTGGGTGACAAGCTTTAACCTCTACGTCGATGCCTCGCCGCGTCACCGGGGCACTTTAACCGCGATGGAATGTCCGGATTTGCTCCGCGCTATTCCCTATGATTTTCCCGGCGATCCCGGGCTTGCCGAAAGTATCGCGGAACACGGCCGCAAAGCCGGCTTGCCGGTGATCGCTCATGCTGAGCCTTCTTATGTATTGGATTACGGCGTGGTAAACGCGCTTAAGTACCTCACGCCCAATGGGGAAATACCGGTGGTCCCGGCTTCCGTCTGTCTCGCCAGCAATCTGGACGAATCGGCCAAGTTCGGCGAAACCATCCGCGCGGCGATTTTGGCCGGCAAGAAACGCGTGGCGGTGATCAGCAGCGCGGCGTTCGCGCACAACCTGGTGCGCGGCCCGGAGAAATGGCCCACACCCGAAGAGCAAGCGATCGATCGGCACATGATCGATATTTTGCTGCACGGACAATTGGCCACGGCTAAGTCGCTGTTGCCGAGCTTTGCCGCGCGCGCCAAATACGAAATGGGCGGGCGCCAGCTTGCTACCTTGCTCGGCGCGTTAGGCGATGGTTTTACCGGTGAACTGTACGGGTATGGGCCTTCCTCCGGCAGTGGGAATCCGGTGATTTTGTTCCAGCCAAACGGCAAATCGATAAAATCCGCAGCCGCCTAAACGGAGTGATTGATAATATGCTTCCGCCTCCCCCTGACGAACAAGCCATTCGCGACGTGATCGGCGAGTACGCCGATAAAAAGCAGCCGCTCAAAGAACGCCAGGCGTTCTATGAGGAGTTGCTCGGTTTCGTTCCCCCGCGAATCCGCGCGCGTATGGCGGTGACCGGCGCCATCGATCCCAAGCTGCTTGACATGCAGGAAGCCCTGCGGGCGCACGCCATGTATCCGTCCTGCTTCGATACAAAGACCGCGCAGCTCATGCTGTTCGGCATGCTGTTGATGGATCTCAGCGACGCCGCCCAGCTGCATGCCATCGCCGCGCGGCGGGCGGGAGCGACCTGGGAAGAATTGCAGGCGGTGGTGAGCCTGTGTTTTCTGTTTCGCGGCCTTTCCGCCGCCAATCGCGGCGCCGAGATTCTCGCCAATCTTGCCAAACGCGAGCACGACGCGCCGGTAAAGTAGGACAAATTCTCTTAAATGATAAGGAAGGCGTAGGTTAAATTAACCCAAGGGACAATGAATATGAGCGAAATTAAACAATTTGCCGCCCGCCCAACGGCGGCTTCCAACGCCAAGGCGTTCGATGCGAATCCCGCCACCGGCGTAAAACAACTTAAGCACTTTATCAACGGCGAGTTTGTCGGCTCCGCCAGCGGCAAGACATTTCACAACGTTAATCCCGCGACCGGCGAAGTGATTGCATTAGTGCATGAAGGTGGCGAGCTGGAAGTGAATCTAGCCGTGCAGGCCGCGCGCCGCGCGTTTAAACAATGGGGCAATATGCCGCAGGCGGAGCGGAGCGGCTTATTGCTCGCGCTCGCGGAAGGCATCAAACGCCGCTTCGACGATTTTCTGCAGGCGGAAGTGGCGGATACGGGCAAGCCGGTCACCCTTGCCTCCCACATCGACATCCCGCGCGGCTCCGCCAACTTCGTTCAGTTTGCCGAGCATTTTAAATATATTGCGAGCGAATTCTGGGAGATGCCGGGCGCCTTGAATTACGCCTTGCGCCGGCCCATGGGCGTGGTCGGCATTATCGCGCCGTGGAATCTGCCGTTCCTGTTGATGACCTGGAAGGCGGCGCCGGCCTTGGCCGCGGGCAACTGCGTGGTGGTAAAGCCCTCCAGGGAAACGCCGACGACGGCTTCGCTGTTGGGCGAGGTAATGAACGAAGTGGGCATCCCGCCGGGGGTTTATAACGTGGTGCAGGGTATGGGCCGCAATGGCGTCGGTTCCGCGTTAACCGCGCATCCCGATATCAACGCCATCACCTTTACCGGTGAAACAACCACGGGCCAGGCGATTATGCGCACGGCCGCGGATACGTTAAAGAAAATTTCTTTGGAGCTGGGCGGTAAGAACCCCAATCTTATTTTCGCCGATGCGGATCTGGAAGATGCGCTGGACACTACCATGCGCTCGTCGTTCGCCAATCAAGGCGAGGTGTGTTTGTGCGGCTCGCGTATTTATGTCGAACGCCCCATTTACGATAAATTCGTCGCCGGCCTGCTCGATCGCATCAAAAAGACCGTGAAAATCGGCGACCCGCTGCAGAAAGACACCACCATGGGCGCGTTGATCTCGCAAGATCACCTAAAGCGGGTAATGTCGTACATCGACTCGGCGCGCGCCGACGGCGCCAAGATAGAATGCGGCGGCGAGCGCGTGCAAAACCTGCCGAAGCATCTGGTCAACGGCGCGTTTTTACAGCCGACGGTGATTACCGGCCTTCGCAGAGACTGCAAAGCGCAAAAGGAAGAAATCTTCGGTCCGGTGGTGTCGGTGACGCCGTTTACCACCGAGGAAGAAGCCGTCGCATTGGCGAACGATACCAAGTATGGACTCTCGGCCACCGTTTGGACTTCGAATCTTAAGCGCGCGCATCGTGTCGGCGCGGCACTGGAAGCGGGCATTATCTGGGTGAACACCTGGTTTCTGCGCGACCTGCGCACGCCTTTCGGCGGCGTCAAAAATTCCGGCATCGGCCGTGAAGGCGGGGTTTATTCGCTCGATTTCTATACCGAATTCAAAAACATTTGCATAAAGCTATAGCAACGTGGAACGAAAAAAAATCAATCACTACGGGGACGAGCTTTATCAGGCCTTGCGTCAGGTCAAGCCGGTTGAACCTCTGCTCGCGCGCGAGCCGGGCATCACTATCGAGGACGCGTACCAAATCCAATTGCGCATGATCGCGCGCCGTTTGGAAGACGGGGAACGGATCATCGGTAAGAAGATCGGGCTGACCAGTAAATCGGTGCAGACGATGCTGGGCGTGGATCAGCCCGACTTCGGTCATCTGACTTCGGCCATGGTGTATGGCGACGGCGCCGCGGTGCCGGTCAGCGGATTGCTGCAACCGAAGGCGGAGGGCGAGATCGCGTTTATCTTGAAGCACGATCTCGCCGGCCCCGGTATAACCAATGCCGATGTGCTGCGCGCCACCGAGGCGGTAATGCCTTGTTTCGAAATCGTCGATTCGCGCATCCGCGACTGGAAAATCAAGATCCAAGATACGGTCGCGGACAATGCCTCGTCCGGCTTATTCGTATTGGGCGACCGGGCGGTGGATCCGCGCAAGCTGGATTTAAGCTTGTGCGGCATGGTTTTTGAAAAAAACGGTGAGGTGATGCATACCGGCGCCGGCGCGGCGGCGCTGGGGTCACCGGTAAATTGTGTCGCGTGGTTGGCCAATACCCTGGGCAGACTGGGCATCAGCTTGAAGGCGGGAGAGGTCATTTTATCCGGCGCCTTGGCGCCGCTGGTGCCGGCGGTTCCCGGAGATAATATGCGGGTGAGTATCGGCGGCATCGGATCGGCCTCCGTGCTGTTTGTTTAATTCTATAGTTTAAAAGGAGCGCTCCTATGAAAATCAATTGTGCGGTAATTGGATCGGGAAATATCGGTACGGACCTGATCGTTAAGCTCAAGCGCAGCGAGTTCCTGAATCCGCTGTGGTTAGTCGGTATCGATCCTAACTCGATCGGCTTGGAGCGGGCTGAAAAGATGGGGATTAAAACCACGGCCGCAGGGGTCGATGGCTTGCTCCCGCACATTGAGAAAGACCATGTACAAATCGCGTTTGACGCCACCTCGGCTTACGTGCACGCCGAAAACTCGCGCAAACTGACCGCCCATGGCGTGCTCACCATCGATTTAACCCCGGCGGCGATCGGGCCTTACTGCGTGCCGCCGGTCAATCTGAAGGACCATATCGGCAAAAAAGAGATGAATGTGAATATGGTAAGTTGCGGCGGTCAGGCGACCATCCCGATGGTGGCCGCGGTAAGCCGCGTGCAGCCGGTGGCCTATGCCGAAATCATCGCCACCATCGCCTCTAAGTCCGCGGGTCCCGGCACCCGCAAGAATATCGATGAATTTACCCGTACCACCGCGGGCGGAATAGAAAAGGTCGGCGGCGTGAAACAGGGCAAGGCCATCATCGTCCTCAATCCGGCTGAACCTCCCCTCATTATGCGCGATACCGTGCATTGTTTGACCGAGACCGAGCCGGATCAAAAGGCGATCACGCAATCCATCATGCGCATGCTGGCGGAAGTCCAACGCTATGTGCCCGGTTTTAGGATCAAAAACGGCCCGGTATTTGACGGCAAACGCGTATCTATATTTCTAGAAGTGGAAGGCCTGGGGGATTTCTTGCCGACCTATGCCGGGAATCTGGACATTATGACCGCGGCCGCGGTCCGTACCGGTGAAATGTTTGCGGAAGAAATCATCAACGGCACATTAGTGCTAGAACGCAAGATTGCGTAAGGAGGCTCAGGTGAATATTAAAGGTAAGAAAATCATCGTCCATGACAATACGCTGCGCGATGGTATGCATCCCAAGCGCCATCAGATAACCTTGGAGCAGATGGTCAATATTGCCAAGGGATTGGATGAAGCCGGCGTTCCGTTTATTGAAGTCACTCACGGCGACGGCCTGGGCGGTGCCTCCGTGAACTACGGATTTCCCAAACATAGCGACGAAGAATATCTGCGGGCGGTGATCCCGCAGCTTAAGCGCACCAAGGTATCGGCGTTGTTGCTGCCCGGCATCGGCACCGTAGAGCATCTGCAGATGGCCAAGGATTGCGGCGCGAAAGGGGCGCGCATCGCCACCCATTGTACCGAGGCCGACATCGCCGAGCAGCATATCGGTATGTCGCGTAAGCTCGGTCTCGATACCGTCGGCTTCCTGATGCTGGCCCATATGTCTCCCCCGGAGAAGCTGGCGGAACAGGCCAAGCTGATGGAATCTTATGGCGCGCACTGTGTCTACATCACCGACTCGGCCGGCTACTTGCTGCCGGATGATGTTACCGCGCGGGTCGGTCAGCTGCGTAAAACGCTTAAAGACGAAACCGAAGTCGGCTTTCACGGGCACCACAATCTCTCTATGGGCGTTGCCAATTCGTTGGCTGCGATTGAAGCCGGGGCGACACGCATCGACGGGTCCGCTGCCGGATTGGGCGCAGGCGCAGGCAATACACCGCTGGAAGTGCTGGTCGCGGTGTGTAATCGCATGGGTGTGGAGACCGGGATTGACCTCTATAAAGTCATGGACGTGGCGGAAGACCTGGTGGTGCCGTTGATGGATCAGCCGGTGCGCATCGATCGCGATGCGCTGATTCTCGGTTATGCCGGGGTTTACTCCTCCTTCCTATTGCATGCCAAGCGCGCGGAAGCGAAACATAAAGTATCGGCGCGGGATATTCTGGTCGAGCTCGGCAGGCGTCGGACGGTCGGCGGTCAGGAGGATATGATTGAAGACGTGGCGCTTGAGATTTTAAAAGCACGGGCGGGAGCGCAGAAACGCCAAACTAAGATTGCGTGAACTGAAATAATTTGGGTTAATGAATGAATCTCGATAACAAAACCATCGCCGAGTTGGCCGAGCATTTGGAAAATGCGGAAATTCATGCGCGCGCGGTAACGAAAATTACCGATGAGCATCCGCAAATGGACTGGGAGGACGCCTATGCCGTCCAAGCGGAGATTAAACGGCGTAAGCAAAGCCGTGGCCATAAAGTGGTCGGGTTGAAGATGGGGCTGACCTCCTGGGCGAAAATGAAGCAGATGGGAGTGGAAACCCCGATCTATGCCTTCCTGGCGGATTACTTCAGTTGTCCGGATGGCTCCGAGATCGATACCAAGTCTTTAATTCATCCTAAGGTCGAAGCGGAAATCGCCTTCGTCACCAAGGCGCCGCTGCGCGGACCCGGCTGTCATATCGGCGCGGTATTGGCCGCGACCGATTTTGTATTGCCGGCCTTGGAGGTAATCGATTCCCGCTACGAAAATTTTCTCTTCGATTTAAAGAGCGTAATCGCCGACAATGCCTCTTCCTCGCGGTTTGTTACCGGCGGCCGGATGGCGAGCGCGCAAGATGTGGATCTTAAAACCCTGGGAGTCGTGCTGGAAAAGAACGGCGAGGTGGTTGCTGTGGGCGCGGGCGCGGCGGTGCTCGGCCATCCCGCCGCGAGCGTCGCAATGCTGGCGAATATGCTGGCTCGGCGCGATGAAGAAATACCGGCGGGCAGTTTTATCATGACCGGCGGAATAACCGCCGCCATCGATGTCAAAGCCGGGGATCGTATTGCCGCGAGATATCAGGATTTAGGCGCGATATCCGTGCGATTTGTATAGGAGGGGATATGCCGTTCGCCGTGTTGCACATTCTTGAAGGTAGGGATGAGGCGAAGAAAGCCGCGTTGATCGCCGCCGTCACCGATGCGATCAGCACTACCTTAGGCGCGCCGCGCGAAACCATACGCGTGTTGATTCAGGAAATTCCTAAAACCCAATGGGGCATAGGCGGAAAGACGGTCAAGGATCTCGGCAGGTAAGCGAGAGTTTTAGCGCCTCGCGTCATTAAATAAAACATCCATACCGCATCATTACGCACTTACAGGCCTGGCATAAAGCCTGGGGTGGTAACGCGGGAAGAACTCGATATCAGGCATTAAAAACCGCAGAAAATGTCCAGGATTAAAATAGCCGATACCCCGGCGGAATTTGATTGCGCTGAAAACGACACGGTATTGCGCTCGGGTTTACGCGCCGGTGTAGGTATGCCGTATGAATGCAATGTCGGCTCGTGCGGCACCTGTAAGATCGAAGTGATCGAAGGCCAGGTCGAGGTGCTCTGGCAGCAGGCCCCCGGTTTGAATGAGCGGGATAGAAAAAGAGGCCGGCTGCTTGCGTGCCAATGCCGTCCAAGATCGGATTGCACCGTACGCGTACGCCTGGGCGACGAGTATAAGCCTTTCATCCAACCGCGCCAATTTGCACCCAGCCTGATCGGGACGCAGGATATCACTCATGACATTCGGGAATTTCGCTTCCATGCCGCCGCATCGCCGGCGTTCTTGCCGGGCCAATATGCGTTGTTGACGCTGCCGGGCGTGGCCGGCATGCGCGCCTATTCGATGTCGAATATCGCCGACTCGGAAGGTGAGTGGCATTTCCAAATAAAGCGAGTGCCCAATGGCGCGGCGACGACGATTTTGTTTGACCGGATTCACGTCGGCGATAAGGTTAAATTCGACGGGCCTTATGGCCTTGCCTATTTACGCAAGCAAAGTCCGCGGGACGTTGTTTGTATCGCCGGCGGTTCCGGCTTATCGCCGGTAATATCGATCGCGCGCGGCATGGCTAAAGATAAAAACTTGGGCGTACGCAAATTGCATTTCTTTTACGGCGGGCGCGGGCCGCGGGACGTTTGCGGCGAGGATTTGTTGCGCGCGCTGCCTGGTTTTGGCGAGAGAACATTTTATTATCCCGTTATCTCCATGCCGGAGCTGGATTTGGAAAAGAAATGGCGCGGAAAAACCGGGTTTGTGCACGAATTGGTTGCACACACCCTGGGCGCGTCACTGCCGGATTTTGAATACTATTTCGCCGGGCCGCCGCCCATGGTGCTGGCGGTGCAAACCATGCTGATGCAGCACAAAGTGCCCGTGGATCAAATTCATTTCGATCGATTCTTTTAATTGGATAAAGCCATGGCTAATCCTGAAATTGGTAACACCATTAATGCCGGCGGCGTTGCGACAAATTACCATGACGCCGGCAAAGGATCTCCGGTTCTGTTAATTCACGGCTCCGGCCCCGGTGTGAGCGCCTGGGCCAACTGGCGTCTTACCATCCCCGCGCTTAAACCCCATTACCGGATCATTGCGCCGGACATGGTCGGCTTTGGATTTACCGGGCGCCCTGCGGGCTTCAATTACACGCTGCAAGCCTGGGTCGCACAAGCCATTGACTTGCTCGATGCGCTTAAAATCGAAAGATGCGACGTGGTCGGCAATTCCTTCGGCGGCGCGGTGGCGCTGGCGCTGGCGGTGGCTCATCCCGGACGCGTGCGGCGGCTGGTGTTAATGGGCAGTATGGGTATACGGTTTACCTTGACATCCGGTCTGGGCGCGGTTTGGGGCTACACGCCGTCACTGGAAAATATGCGCGCATTGTTGGATATCTTTGCTTACGACCGTGCGTTGGTGACGGATGAGTTGGCGCAGCTGCGTTACGAAGCGAGCATACGTCCGGGTTTTCACGAGTCTTTTTCCGCGATGTTCCCCGCTCCCCGGCAGCGCTGGGTGGATGCCTTGGCGAGCGATGAGCAACTCATACGCGCGCTGTGCCACCCTACGCTGATTATTCATGGGCGGGAAGATCGGGTAATCCCGCCGGCAAACGCGCTGAAACTGTTCGACTTGATACAAAACGCACAACTACACTTCTTCGGCCGCTGCGGCCACTGGACCCAAATTGAGCACGCTGACCGCTTCAACCGCCTCATTGCCGATTTCTTTGCCGAGAAATAACCACCGTACGCTTCCGGTATGAGCGCGGCGCCCGGCGCTGCTCTGCCGCGCGGTCTCATGGCGCTCGGTGAGCGCAATTATCTTCTCTACTTCATCGGCCATTCGACCTCTCAAATCGGCACTTGGATTGAACAGACGGCGGTTGCGTGGATTCTCTACGAGATGACGAATTCGACCGTCCTGCTGGGACTCGGCGGATTATCCCGCGCCGCGCCTATGATTCTGCTCGCCTTGCTCGGCGGCGCCGTCGCCGATCGCCTGCCTCGGCGGGGCCTGCTGATGTTAACCGAATCGAGCATGCTTATGGTGTCCTTCAGCATGGGGGTGCTCGCCGTCACCGGCTATCTCCAATTTTGGCATCTGTACTTGCTTAATTTGGTGAGCGGCACGCTGTATGCGTTTTCCGTTCCGGCGCGCCAGGCGCTGTTCCCGGAGCTGGTGCCGCGCGCGGCGATGCCGAGCGCGATTACGTTGAATTCCGTGGCGGTGCGCGGCGCGGGATTCATCGGCCCGTCGGTCGCCGGTATCGCGCTCGCCGTCAGCGGCTACGCCGCGCCATTCTTTCTGAATGCGGCAAGTTTTCTCGGCATGCTCGCCGCCCTGATGGCCATGCGCCTGCCGGTCGCGGTTCCGGTTCGCGGAATAGCACCGCGCGGCCTGGGTAAGGATATGATTGAGGGAGTGAGATTTGTCTGGCGCAGCCCTTTGCTTAAGGCGGTGCTGGGTCTCGAGGTATTGACCGGATTCTTCGGCCATAACAGCGCCCTGATCACGATTATTGCGCGTGATGTGCTCGGCGCCGGGCCGCAGGGCCTGGGAGCCCTGCTTAGCGCCCTGGGCGCGGGGGCGCTGTTCGGGATGCTGTTAATGCTGGTGTTCCACAGCGAGCAGCGTGGGCGCCTGATTCTGATTACCGGCGCCGTCTATACGCTGCTTCTGATTGGTTTCGGCCTCTCGGCATCGTTGTGGCTGTCGCTGGCGCTGTTGTTCGGGCTCGGCGCCGCCGATGGCATCTGGGGCGTCGCGCGCAACACGGTCGTGCAACTTGCGGTGCCCGACGCGCTCCGGGGACGGGTTATGTCCATGGTGTTCCTGGTAACCCGCGGCAGCACACCGCTCGGCCAGTTTAACAGCGGGTTGTTCGCCTCCTTAATCAGCGGTCCCGGGACGGTTTTGCTTGGCGCCGCTTTGGTTGGCGCAGGCCTCTTGGGCGCCGGTTTACGCATACCGGCGCTCAGTTCATTTGGCCAAGGCCCCGGGAGCCGTCTCAACCCTTCATAAGACATTTGGGCGGTGGTTCATTTTGACCGGTGGTTTTGCCGGAGGTAGTATTGCCGGTATAAGATCGTAGCGAAAACGGAGTATCGTGTCTAAGCTTAGGCTAACATTGGCATGTTGGAATTATGACCGCACCCGCGCTTTGCTGGACGGGGGCATTCAACCCGACGGAATCGATCTCAATTATCTCAATTTGCCGGTGGAGGAAACCTTTTTCCGCATGCTGCGCCACCGGGAATTTGACGCCGCGGAGATGTCTTTGTCTTCGTATACGGTTTCCCTTTTTACCGAGCACAAACCCTTTATCGCGATCCCGGTGTTTCCCTCCCGGTTCTTTCGTCATTCCTGTATTTACATCAATGCAAAAAGCGGTATTAAAGAACCGCAGGACTTGATCGGTAAGCGGATCGGCAATCCGGAATACCAAATGACCGCGCCGGTGTGGATACGCGGCATTCTTTCCGATCATTACGGTGTGCCGGTCAACAGCGTTACCTATTATACCGGCGGTGAAGAAGAACCGGGCCGCCCGGAAAAGCTGAAGTTGAATCTGCCGCCGGATATCCGGGTTGAGCGTATCGGCGAAAACCAAACATTGTCGGCAATGCTGGAAAGCGGCGAAATCGACGCCTTATATACCGCCCGTATGCCGTCCTCGTTTACCCGTAGCTCCGGGAAGGTGAAGCGGCTGTTCGAAAATTATGTGCCGGTGGAAAAAGAGTATTTCCGTACCACCAGGATATTTCCGATCATGCACACGGTGGTAATTCGGCGCGAGATCTATGAACAATATCCATGGGCGGCGCAATCGCTTTTTAAGGCCTTTTGCGCGGCGCAGAAACAGACTTACGAAGATCTGTATGAGACCGCGGCGCTAAAAACCATGCTGCCCTGGTTGACGGCGCACGTGGAAGAGGCGCGCAAAGAATTGGGGCTCGATTTTTGGCCTTATGGGTTTGATGTTAATAAAAATACCTTAAGCACTTTTCTGCGCTATTCTTTTGAACAAGGGCTCTCCAAGCAACTGCTCACGCCGGAGAAATTGTTCGCGCCGGAAACGCTTGAGTCATTTAAGATCTAGCAGGTTGTTGAAAAAGTCCATCCGTGGCCTTTTTCAACGCGCAAAGCAAAAAACGTGGTTTTTGCTTTGCTTCATTTTTCAAACACTTAGCGTGTTTGAAAAATGGCGGTACGTCCCTGTACCGCACCGCAGGGTGCTGAAAAACGAGTTTTTCAGCACCCTGCTAGCAGGTTGTTGAACAGAGATCGTCATTCAGGCATTGCGCCGCCCTAAACGGTTTATGAGCGCGCAAACCGGCGATTCTTTATATTTAACGTATCTATTCAATCATTTTTATTTTTATGCATGACGAAGACCACCATCACGGACATAATCATGGGCATGGACATGGCTATCACCACGGACATGATCACGACCACGATCATCCACATTTGGGCGACGATCATGATCTCGAGTATGGCGATATCGGCAGGCTGGAAGATAACGCGCTCTGGGTCCAGGATAATGTGTCCCTCAAGAGCGTCGGCATCGATATTGGTTCCGCCGGCACGCAAGTTATTTTCTCGCTGTTGAAATTAAGACGCATGGGCGAGGATTTGTCGAGCCGTTATATCGTCATTTCCAGAGAACCCATTTACCGCTCGCCGGTCGCCCTCACTCCTTATCTCGATGAAGAAAGAATCGATGACAAAGCGCTCGGAAAGATTATTACCGATGCCTATGAGGCGGCCGGTTTCAGGCCGGAAGAAGTTGATACCGGCATCGTTATCCTGACCGGCGAGGCGATCCGCCGGCATAATGCGCGCGCGATTGGCGACCTATTGGCCGCACAAGGCGGCGAGTTCGTGTGCGCGACCGCCGGCCATAATATGGAAGCGCGGCTCGCGGCTTATGGCTCCGGCGCGGCGCTGGTTTCGCATGAGCGCGGCGAGCGCATTCTCAATATCGATATCGGCGGCGGCACCACTAAGCTGGCGGTGGTGGAAAACGGCCGCGTGCTCGAAACCGCGGCCATCTATGTAGGCGGCCGCCTGCTGGTCGTCGACGATAAACAGCGCATCGTGCGCCTGGATCCGGGTGGAAAATATTTGGCCGGCCAATTGGGTTTTTCTTGGAAACTGGGGGATACCGCCAGTAGCGGGCAATTGCGGCAATTAACCGCCTGGATGGCGCAGGCGATTATCACCGCCATTCAAACGCGTCCGTTGCCGCCCGAAATCGCGCAGCTTTATCTGACCGCCCCGTTGGAAAATATCCAGGGCATCGGCGGCGTGATGTTCTCCGGCGGCGTGGGTGAATATGTGTACGCCCGGGAAGAGCTGGATTTCGGCGATTTGGGAAAATTTCTCGGCCAGGCCTTGCGCGGAAAAATACAAACAGGCGATTTCCCCTGGCCGTTGCTGCCGGCGGGCGAGTGCATCCGCGCGACCGTGGTCGGCGCTTCCGAACATAGCGTCCAGGTCAGCGGCAATACCATTTATATTTCCAGCTCCTCGCTGTTGCCGCACAGAAATTTACAGGTATTGCAGCCGAATTATGAATTCGGGCCCATCATCGACGCCGACGCCTTGGCGCAGTCGATCCGCGATCACTTCCGGGCGTTCGATTTAATCGAAGGCGAGACCCAGGTGGCGCTGGCCTTCCGCTGGCGCGGCGCGCCGTCTTATGAGCGGATAGCGGCCTTTATGCGGGGGATCGAACAGGCGTTATGGGCGACCATTCTCCAAGGCAAACCGATCATCATTGTTTTAGACGGCGATATCGCGCAAACGCTGGGAGCGCTGCTGCACGAGGAGGGCCATATCGGCAGTCCGGTGCTCGTTATTGACGGCATCACTCTGCAGGATTTTGATTTTATCGATATCGGGCGCAGGCTGGAGCCTTCGCACACGGTGCCGGTAACCATTAAATCGCTGATTTTCAAATAAAATCTGCGAGCGTAGGATAAAGGGAAAAACGAAATGGCGCGTACGCGACGATCCCAGGGGGAAAAGAAAATGATAAGTATTGCCCGCGGCGGAATAACACAGCGCCGGTTTATTTTTCTGATCGCCATCGCCGCTGTTTTAATTATGGCTAACTCAACGGTCCTGGCTGCCGCGGAAAAAAATACCGACGATTCAATCCGGGTTGCTGCCGTTAACCCCGTTTCCGTGTTGGAAGAAATCGCTGTTTATGAAGGCGCGGACCGCCAACAGCGGCTGCTTGCCGGCGCAAAGAAAGAAGGGTCGCTTAATCTTTACGCAACCATGATTTTGGAGCACACAACCCTGATCGCAGAGGCGTTTGAGAAAAAATACGGCATCAAGGTGAATATTTGGCGGTCCAGCTCGGAGAACGTATTGCAAAGAACCATAACCGAAGCGCAAGGGCGGCGATTTAATGTGGATGTGGTGGAAACCAATAGCCCGGAATTGGAATCGTTACACCGCGAGAAATTAGTGCAACCAGTCAAATCACCGTATACCGCCGATCTCATCCCGCAGGCAGTTCCGCCGCACCACGAATGGGTGGGCGCCCGCCTGAATATTTTTGTGCAGGCCTACAATACCGACAAGGTGAAGCAGGAGGAGTTGCCAAAAAGCTATGAAGATTTGCTTGATCCGAGATGGAAAGGCCGTTTAGGCATCGAAGCGGCCAATGTCGACTGGTTCGCTACTTTGATGAAGGAGCGGGGTGAAGAAAAGGGGCTCGCGCTGTTTAAAAAGTTAATCGCTACCAACGGCGCGTCGGTGCGCAAAGGCCACCCGCTTTTGATCAGCCTGGTTGCTTCCGGCGAAATCCCTCTTGCTTTATCGACCTACAGCTATTTGATCGACCGTTTGAAAAAAGAAAAAGCGGCGCCTATCGAATGGTTCGTGATTCCACCGACGATTGCGCGCGTCAGCGGCGTTGCGATTGCAAGGAAAGCACCCCATCCGCACGCGGCTTTATTGTTTTACGATTTCATGTTGAGCGACGTACAGCCGCTTTTGTTAAAGTTAGACAGTATTCCTGCCAGCAAGAAACTCGCTAGCTATCCAGCCGGCACAGTGAAATTTATCGATCCGGTGATGTTGCTCGATGAGCAGGATAAATGGGTTAAATTGTACGAGCAGATTGTTTTACAGCAGGGAACAAAATGATAGGAGTTGGCAGGGGAACGCTGATTAAGTCATATTTGTCATTCCGAGCGCGGAATCTGACCGCAATCAACGTGATCAGAGGTTCCTGCGTCTAAGGGCGAGGCAGTTCCATGTAGGTTGGGTTAAGCCGCGTAGCGGCGAACCCAACAAAATCATAGATTTGATGGGTCCGCTATGCTGTGCAGGATGCACGAATGGCGTGTCGTACAGGGAAGTGGTAATGCCGTGCCCCAACCTTGTAAGATCAAATTTGATGAACTTTAGATGAGGTGGATAAAATGCCGCATACCGAGCTAAAACAAACACTCGCGGATGCCATCAGGATGATGGAGCGGGCGAAGATCACGGACTTTAGCGGCCATTTCAGCGCGCGCGTTCCGGGAACGGACTACCTTATGATTAATTCGGCGAAGTCCGTCCGTAGCGCGTTAACCGTGGATGATATCGTGACCATAGATATGGACGGCAAGCTGGTCGAGGGAGTGGATACCCCGCCGATGGAATTTCATATCCATACCGAGATCTACCGGCGCAGAAAAGATGTGCAGGCGGTCGCCCATGCCCATGCCATGTGGTCCACGTTTTTTACCATGGCGGGTGTGCCGGTGAAGCCGGTGATGCCGACGGCGGCGGTGTTGGGCGAGATACGGGTATTTCCCAGGCCGGACTCGATAAATTATAAATCGATCGCGGAGGAATTAGCCGCGGCGTTGGGCGCGCGCAAGATCATCTTGCTGAGATCGCATGGCGCCGTCATCGCCGCGGAAGGCGTTATCGAGGCGTTCGTGCTGGCCGCTTATTTGGAAGAAAACGCCTATCGCCAATATATGGCGAGCCAGTTGGGTGAGCCCTACAGGTTGACGGAAGACGAGATTAAATTAATGGCGAAGAATCTATGGAAGCCCCATCTTATTAAGAAAACCTGGGATTATCATTACCGCAAATTAATGCAAGAATAAGCCTGCACCTATAGTAAGCTATTGCGGATGTTCCCTATTTGTACCGAAACAGCCAAAGATCACTTCCGTTTGCGCTGTTTCGGCTTTCTGCCCGGATCAGCCTCGATTTTATCGGGCTGCATTATGTCCGGCCGGCCAAGATGATAGCCTTGGGCGCTATCCACCCCATACTCCTTGAGCAGCACCAGGCTCTCTTCGTTTTCGACGAACTCCGCGACCGTCTCTTTTCCCAAGGCGTGGGCGATGTCGTTCATGGCCTTGACCATGGCCTGATCGACCGGGCTTTTCGCCAGGTTCTTGACAAAACGCCCGTCGATTTTCACCGAGTCCACCGGTAAGTCCTTGAGATAAGCAAACGAGGAGAAGCCGGAGCCGAAGTCATCCAACGCGGTCTTACAACCGATTTCCTGTAACCGGGAGAGAAACGTTTCCGCCACCGCCATGTCGGCAATGGCGACCGTCTCGGTCACTTCAAAGATTAGCGCGGCAGGGTCCAAGCCGGTGGCTTTTAATTTCGCCACGATCAGGTCGGTGACCGACAAGTCGGACAAGGTTTGGCCTGAAAGGTTGATGGAATAACGCAGACTCGGCTTCTGCTTGCGCTGTTCAGCCAAGGCGTCGATCGCATGCACGATCACCCATTTATCGATGTCGACCGACAACCCGAAGCGTTCGGCGGCGGGCAAAAAGCCGCCCGGCATAATCAGCTCGTCGTTGTCATCCAGCATGCGGATCAGCACTTCGTAAGAATCAATCCGGCCGGTCTGGGTATGGACGATCGGTTGACAGGCGAGCGCAAACCGGTCGTCTTTAATCGCTTCACGGATACGCCGCGACCAGCCCATATCGAGCGACATGCTGACAAACCCGGCCTCATCGGCGGGTTTAAACAGGTGCACCCGGTTGCGGCCTTCGCGCTTGGCGAAATGGCAGGCGATGTCGGCCTGTGACATGCTTTCGGTGGCGGATTTAGTAGCCGAGGTAATCATGCCGACGCCGATGGAGCAGCCGATGTCCACCCGCTCGCTGGCTTGCTTGAAGGTGTAATTCATCATCTGTTCGCGGAAGGATTCCGCTACCTGTACCGCTAATTCCGGACTGGTATTGTACAGCAGCACCGCGAATTCATCGCCGCCCAGGCGGGCGATCATATCGCTCTTGCGCGCGCGCTTATGGAGGATCGCCGCGACTTCGATCAATACCCGGTCACCCGCGGCATGGCCTAAGGTGTCGTTCACGTACTTAAAATTATCGAGATCGATATAGAAAAGAGCATAGTTCTGGCCGCCGGCGCGCCTGGCGCGTTCCACCACGCGCTCTAATTCAGCCTGTAAATAGCCGCGGTTATAAAGGCCGGTGAGGCCGTCGTGTTCCGCCATGTTCTTTAAGTGCTCGACCAGCGCCTTGCGTTCGCTGATGTCGGCGACCAGGCCGGTATAGAGTTGTTTGCCTTCGAGCGTTAATGTGCTGATCTTAAGCGCCATGGGGAATTTAGTGCCGTCTTTATGCCGGCCGGTAATCTCGGTTTCATGGCCGATCAACCGCTTGATCTCCGCGCGCATAAAGTGCTCCAGATAGCCTTCACGCGCATCGCGCGCCTCGGCTGGAATCAACAGATTCATGGGCTGGCCGATAATCTCCTGCTCTTTATAACCGAATAGTTTTTCCGCGGCATTGTTAAAGCTCTCGATGACGCCGTGCTGATCGAAGGTTAATATGCCTTCGGCGGCGTTTTGTAGAATCGTTTCCAGGCGTTGTTGGCGCGCGCGCAATTCGTTTTCCATGCCTTTGCGTTCGGTAATATCGCGTACCCTGATGACATAAATCGCTTGATCATTTAAAGCGACCTCCACCAGCGTCACTTCCACCGGGAATTGCACATTATTTTTCCGTACGGCCATAACTTCTTGGGTTTTGCCACCGAACCGAGCTGATTCTGAGACAATAAGCCCCACTTTTTTGCCGCCATCCTTCGAGAACAACGCGGGAAGTAATTGATCTATAGAAAGCTTTTCCAGCTCGCGCGTATCATAGCCGAAGATTTGCTCGGTCGCGGGATTAAAGGTTTCTATGACGCCGTTTTGGTTCACGCTCATGATCGCCGCCGAGACCACGTTTAATATGACTTCGAGGCGTTGCTTGCGCGATGCCAGTTCGTTTTCCAGCCGCTGGCGTTGAGAGACATCCCGTACTCTAACAATATAGACAGCCTCACCGCTGTCTAGGGTTGCTTCCCTAATCAGGACTGTCGCCTGAAATTCTTCGTTATTCTTGCGTGTTGCCGTGATTTCGTGCGATTCCCCGTCCAAATAGAGGGGATTGGGTGCAGCATATACAGAACCATCGGCGTCGACTTTTTTAGAAAACGCGGCGGGCAGCAATTCGTAGATGGGGATTCTCTCGAATTCTTCGGCTTCATAGCCGAAAGCCCGAGCGAAGATCCTTATCCCTGTGGGAGTCACCGGTTCGATCGTCCCGTTACGGTGCACTATAAAGATAGAGGCTTTTGCCACTTCTAAAAGAGTTTCTAGATATGTCATCATTGATATCGCTGTTTCCGTTGTCGATTAGCCATGTTCCTACATATATTGTAGTTTAGTTTCACGTCGACAACTGTTCGGATGGTCACGAATCTTTCCCTAATGCACTAGTGCAAGTCTCGGAAGTGGATATGCAGGAGGTGCGTAATGCGGTGGATCAGGCTAACCGTGAAATCAGCAACCGCTTCGATTTTAAAGACAGCAATGCGCGCGTAGAGCAGCAAGACGGTAAGTTGATTTTATTTGCCGATGATGAGTTTAAGATCGGTCAGGCGCGTGATATTCTGCAGCTTAAGTTAAGCAAACGCAGCGTAGATATTGGTTGTCTTCACGCCGATAAGGTGGAAATAGCGGGCGGTAACAAGGCGCGCCAGGAAATGACCGTACGTCAGGGGGTTGATACGGAATTGGCTAAGAAGATTGTAAAACTGATTAAAGACTCTAAGCTCAAGGTACAGGCCGCCATTCAAGGCGACCGGGTGCGCATTACCGGCAAGAAACGGGACGATTTACAGACTGTGATTGCGCTTTTGCGACAGCAAAAGCTGGGGTTGCCTTTGCAATATATTAATTTTCGTGAATAAAACGGGCTTCGTAGTCATAATAATGTTACAAAGCCTGATTCGATCTTAGCAGGGTGCTGAAAAACTCGTTTTTCAGCCACCCTGCGGTGCGGTATAGGGAAGTACCGCCATTGTTTAAACACGCTAAGTGTTTGAACAATGAAGCAAAGCAAAAACCACGCTTTTTGCTTTGCTTGTTGACAATTTCTCCGGGAGAGAAATTGGGCGCTACCTGGTAGCGCCCGTAGGGCGAGGACCAGGGATGGTCCGAGTCAAAAAGGCCACGGATGGACTTTTTCAACAACCTGTTAGCAAAGATCTATCGCACATTAAGCGTTTAACCACCAGGGATTTTTATGCTCCGTATCTTATTAGCAAGTTCATGGTTTTTTCTCGCCACTCCTGCGTTTGCCGGTACTGACTTGCAGGCGATTAAGCAAGCGCTGACTAAAGCCATGCCTGACGTCTCGATCGGCGAAATTAAACCTTCGCCAATTGCCGGCCTATATGAAGTCGTGGCGGATTTACAGGTGATCTATGTCACTGCCGATGCAAAATTTCTTTTTATGGGTGATTTAGTCGATCTCGGTACGCGGTTAAATCTCAGTGCGGTCAAGCGCAGTGGGCTTATTAAGCATGCGGTTGATGCCATCGGCGAAGATAATATGGTGGTGATGGGGCCGGCAAATGCTAAACACAGCATCACTGTTTTTACTGATGTGGATTGCCCTTATTGCGCTAAACTGCACCTCGAAGTCCCGCAATTAGTGAAGGAAGGCGTCAAGGTCCGCTATCTTCTTTTCCCGCGCGCCGGGGTTGGCTCCGACACCTATAACCGTTCGGTGGCGGCCTGGTGCAGCAAAGAGCCGGCAAAGGCGATCGGCACGCTTACAGCGGGTGGTAAAATCGAGATGAAAACCTGTGCCAATCCGGTCAAGCAGCATTATGAATTAGGCCAAACTCTACGTATTAGCGGCACGCCGACTATCATGCTGGATAATGGAAAAATCGTTCCCGGCTATATGCCGGCGGCAAACTTATTAAGCATGCTGGGCATCAAGGGCGACACCGCGGCTAAGGCTAAATAGAATAACAGGCGAGGGGAGTCCTGATTAAATCGTATTTGTCGTTCCGAACGTAGCGAGGAATCTGACAGCAATCAACGTGAGTAGACTGCTGAAAAAGCTCATGCGTGGGCTTTTTCAGCAGCCCGCTAGCGGCACTTCTACGCTTGCACGGCAGGCGGTAAAAAGCAGCAGCGCCTGTAAATGTTTTTCCGGCCAGAGTTTGCGTATTCCCGCGGCATATAATCGCATTTGCTCAACATAGTTCGCAGCCAACTCAGCGATATTTTCAGGCGTGGCTTGCGCATGTGTTTTGTAATCCACCAGAATCAGGCGTTCTTTATTGGACACAAGGCGGTCCACGATGCCGTAAATATCGTGCGTGCCTTGGCGATACAAAATCGGCATTTCATTATAGGCCCGATCGTAAGTTGAGGAATCAAACAAGCTGCGAAACGCGGCATGATCAACCACCCGGCAGGCTTCCATCCAGTAGCTTTTCAGGTCTTCTTTAGCCGAGACTCCACTCCAGTCTGATTGAACCTGTTGCCAGATTGCCGTCCGGTCTTTCTTGCCGGTCAATAATTGCAGGATGCGGTGAATCACTATACCTCGCTGCTGCGCCTGTGGGCTCGATTGCGCATCAGGCGATCCGTCTTGCCTGCCGCTTTCGTAAGTTTGTGAGGGCGAATAACGCGTATATACGTCGTTCTCAATCGGCAGGGGCACGGTCAGCGCGGGGTCGATGGTAACTTCCTCAAGAGATGGTTTTTTTTCCGCCGTTTCCACTACGCGGGGTAACCCATATTTTAGGTTACCGTGGGTGTTCACTATTTTTCCGTCTTTATCGTAAATGTGTTGGATCTCAATGCCGGCGATGTTGTCAGCCGCCGCTCTAACGCGTTGTTCAATCAAACCATACCAACCGCGATTTTTTCGCGCAGGTTCGCACCCGGAAATAAACAACATTTGTTTGGCGCGGGTAAGCGCCACGTAAAGTAAGTTGATTTCCTCCTGATCGGCGGCGGCTCCCTGTTCATTAATGAGCTTGCGGCTGACCGGATCTTGATCTTCTTTTTTACCGGTAAGATGAAAATTATACGGCCGCTCGGCATTGACCGGCCAATGAATCAGCGCGCGCCAACCTTTGTCGCGCTTGAAATCGCGCGCCGCATCCGCCAAGAACACGACCGGGGACTCCAACCCCTTGGCGCCGTGTATGGTCATGAGCCGGATCTGCTGCTGATCGCTCCGAGCCGGCGTGGTGAATGCCTCCTCATTATTTCCGGTGATTTCCAGTTGACTCAAAAAATGGGATAGGCTGGGATAACGCCCGCTATTTGTTTCCAGCGACAATGCCAGCAGGTGGTTTAAATTAAACTCAACCCGCAACTTAAGATGTTCCGGCGCGGCGCTTACATAACGTTCGATGATATTACCTTCATTGAATATACGGTCCAACAGATCGTGCACCGGGATTCTATCCACCAGTGAAATCCATTGGTTGAGTAGATACTGCGCGCGCGCCAGGTTGGCGTCGGAAGACGGATCAAGGTCTAATTGCTGCAGGTGTTTCAACCAAGAAGTTTCCATTGCCTGGTCTTGGGCGATTTCCGCAAGGCGCATTACTTCCATATCCGTGCAGGCGAAGATCGGCGACTTAAGCGCGGAAGCCAGCGCCAGGTCGTCGTCCGGCGAGATAAACAGGCGCAATAGATGCATAAGGTCGCGGATTTCCAGCGACTCCAGCAAGCCGCCTCGCCCCACCCCGGTATACGGCAGTCCGGCGCGCCGCAGCGCTTGTTCATAGAGTTGCGCATAGGTGCGGTCGCGCAGCAAAATTAACATATCGCCATAATCCAATGGTCGCGCATCGTCACCCTCGCCAACGCTGAATTTCCCTACTAATGATTTTATTTTCTGCGCGATCAATTCGCCCTCGCGTCGATAGCGTTCGTCTTCTTGTAGTTCCCTGGGATGCAACAAAGGATCGCGTAAATCTTTAACGGCATTGTTGATAGATAAAGATGGCTGCTGCGGAATCAGCGGCAGCAGCTCCGCATGGCCCCATAATTCTTGCCGGTACGTATCATGCGTACGAAAATCCGGCAGCAACGGTTGCGTATCGTCAGCTTGAGCATCAAATACTAAATTAATAAATTGGATGATGGCGGGTGAGGAGCGCCAGGAGATGTGTTGGTTAAGGGTATCGGCTTGCAGATTTTCTTCCAGCCATGCCCGGACGTGAGAAAAAAGACGGGCGTCGGCACGCCGGAAACGGTAAATCGATTGTTTTTCATCTCCTACCAAAAATACGCTGCGTTGGCGCTCCGGATTGCCGGCAGCCATTTCCTGGAGTAACGGTAGCAGCAGTCGCCACTGAGTAGGATTAGTGTCTTGGAACTCATCCACGAGCAAATGATCGATGCGCTGATCCAGTTTGTATTGAATCCATTCGGCATGGTGGCTGCGATTTAACAGCCGGTAAGCCCGCCATTCGAGATCGGTAAAATCCAACAGATTTTTTTCTGATTTCAGGCGCTGGTAATGCTGTAACAGGCGTTGCCCACAAGCATACCAAGCGGCTGAAATATGGAAGGTCTGCCGCTTGCGCTCCGCGTCTTGCGCAGCGCGAAGCCTCTCTGTGATTTTTTCATGCAATGCAATCAGCTTATCTCTCGCCGGAGGCTCCAATTGGGACATGATTTTTCTGTTTAATTGGCGTGCCTCGCCGCTATTTGTCATAAAAACCGAATAGATCAATCGGTATTTTTCCGGCGGCGGCGTTTCTTGCAGGGCCGCCACCGCAAGTTGTTGTATGAATGTTAAATGGGTTTGAATCGGATGCCGGTTAAGCAAATCGCTATATTGTTGCAGCTCTTGTTTCAAGCCGGGGGCGGCAATAAACGCGGCAATGGGATCCTCGTTGTTAGAAAGATGCAAGGTTTTGCGCAATTGCCCGCAAGCAAACGCCGCCGGATCCGGGTGGTTTTCGGTATAGGCCCACCAATCGCTGCGATGGTTCAGAAAATCGTTTAACGCCTGTCGGGTATTGGCAACCCCCCCCAATGTTTGTAGCAGCACATCCAGCGCTGCGGCCAGGGGAGTGCGCGTGTTGCCGGTAATTTCTATTTGTAATGCACGCCAGGCCGCTGCTTCGAGCTCAGCCGTGTTTTCCAGCAGCCCAAATCCCGGGTTAATTTCGGCCTCATACGGAAAACGACGCAAAATCTCCTGGCAAAAGCCATGAAAGGTAGTGATGCGCATCGGATATTCCGTGGCCAGAAAACGCTCATAAAGCGCGCGCGCGGCCTGTAGGCTCGGGGCAGCGGCGTTTACTTCCAGCTCTGCTAATTGCCGGGTTAGGCTGGCGGGATCCGCTTCCGCCATCGCGCGCAGACGCTCTATTACCCGTAAGTGGATTTCCCCGGCCGCTTTTCGGGTAAACGTAATGGCTAAAATCCCACTGGGAGGAACTTGGGCCAATAACAGGCGCAGGATGCGGCTCGTCAGCAGCCGGGTCTTACCGGTCCCGGCGGCCGCCTGGACGATTAAATGAGGCGTTAAGAGGCCAGACACAGGGTCACCGGTAAGACGTAAAAGTTTTCATAAAATTGAAAATGCAAAAATTATGTAAGTTATTGATATTAATAATTTAGTATAAATTGATAAAGTTTTTTATCCCTAAATTCTCCATGAGTCTTGCTTTTTTTCCGCGAAGGAATATAGTTATTAGTGGCAAGGATGCCAACAAGGATGTGTGTAACGCAAGGAGATTTAATGCGCATGGAGGCGGGTAAGGGTAGTGCTCCATATACACCCCGCGGGCGGCCTGAAATTAGGCCGCCTTTTTTATGCCTCCGGGGCTGACGGCTCGTTCCGCCACATTTCTTTCCGGCACAGACTTTCCATCGCACAGTACGCGCAAGTCTGCGCATCCCCCCATGCCGGCAAAGGCCGGCCGGCGGCTAACGATCGGTGTATAGTCACTAACCGCGTCTCCACTTGCCTGCTTAAGGCGCCCAGCGTCGCCCCTTCTACCCGTACCGTGTCTTTAATTCCTTCCTGATTAAGCGCCAAAAACAGCGCTTCCCGGACCGGACCGGCTAATAACAAAGTATAAAACGGGAGTTGAATGTGTTCCCCGGATTCAACTTCCTCAAGATGAGGGATAGCGCCGGTTTTGTAGTCAATAATACTGTATCCCGAGGAACTATAATCAAGCCGGTCGATACGGCCGGTCAATACCAGGTTCATTTCTTTCAATTCTTTTTCATGTCCTTCGCATTCAGTAGCGATAAACTTCCAAGTTTGTGCGCGATGCATCTGCCAATCAAGATAAACCGGGATAATTTTTAACCAACGGTAGAGAAAGCCTTTAGCGAAAAAATTCCGTTTTATATCTTCCGTGAAGACCGCGTGGGAAATTTCCATCAGCAATGTTTCTGCCGCGTGATAAGTTTCCAGGCTAAGCGTCTTAGAGAAAGGTCCCGGCAGGCCGGCAATGCCGCCATGAAATGCTTGCAGGATACGATGTACGCGTTGTCCATAATCGGATTTTTCTAAATCCATGGTGAGCGGCTCGCGTTCCGCCAATTTAAGGCAATGAACCGCATAGTATTGATAAGGGCAATTCAGCATGCGCTGGTGCGCAGAGGCCGATAAACGGGTGGGTATTAACTTAGCGGAAACCCGCACCGCGGGATAATCCTCCGGTCCAGGCGGTTTTCCGGATTCTCGTTTAGCCAGGAGGGTATGGGGGGAGGCGACCAGATGCCTCAGTTCTACCGCTTCAAGCTCGTTACCATAAGCCATGCGGTGAAGCGCGCGCAGCCGCTCGAGCCAGGGACTGGGGATTATGTTTTTGCCGGCCTCTTCGTGCCGTAAGCTAATTAAAACATGCCCGGCCGATTCGAGCAGCCTGCGGAAATCATAGAATAGGGTGCAGCGCTGATGTAAAGTGGTCGGTAATCCCAGCTGTATGCGTACCGGGTCATTAAAAAACGCCGAGTACTCCACCGCTCCCGGCAGATGATCTTGATGCGCCCCGGCGATAATCACTGCATCAAATCGATAAAGCCGGCTTTCAGCGAAGCCCATCATCTCGATGCCGCCGCCTTGCATGGACGGTTGGAAATAATGCCGTTCCAGATTATGCGCGAGCCAGGCGCGGAATTCCGCCCAGTTAATCGACAGGCGGCGCAGAGAAACAGCATGTTGCATGTCCCCGATTTCCGCCAGTAAACGTTGGCCGGCTTCGTCCTTGGTATAATGAGGAGTCACGCTTAACTCTTGCAGGCTGGCGGTTAAAGCAGCTAAATAAGCCGGCGCCGGATGCCGCTTGCGGTCGCATAAAGCCAGCAAAACACCGGATGCCGATTCTAATTTGTTAAACAAAGCAGTAACCGCTTGCGCGCTGCCCGGTCCGCAAGCCGCATCCATCGCCGCGCCGTGGCGTTTAAGGCTTTGTTGATAATGTTTAAGATTGGATGAAATATTTTCCCGCGACAAAATTTCGCGCTCGAAATTGGAAAGCGTTGTCGTTCGCGCCTCAGGTTCAAGTCCGGCAAATGCGAACGGAGATTTAAGCACATCCATTAAAGGCGCATAAGCGAAATTCTGCTCCACCGTATCCAGCCAACGCATCAGCAGGGTCGCGGCGCTGGTAGTGGAAAGCGGCCAGCCCGCCGCATCTTGGAGAGTGATATTGGCGCGTTCCAGCAAGGCGCGCACCCGCCTGGCGAGTTTGCGATCATTGGTAACGATGCCGATGTTGCGTTTTCCCTGCAGCCACCAACGGCGCACTTGCAAATCAATGGCGCGCGCCTCGTGTTCGGCATCGGCGGCGGCAAAAATAGCGACCACGTCCCGCGCCGGGCTGGTCGGGTGCGCCGTGCGCATACGCCGTGCTCGCGTCTGCAAATCACCGTCATTGAGGGCGTAGACTTGATCGAGAAATTCGCTGTACGCGGTTTTTTTTGCAGGCGATGAAATACCGGGCACGCCAAGCTCACGCGCGAGCTCAGTCACAGGCGCATCCGGGTGGTAACCTTCCGGCCCGGCTTGACCATGGCATAAGAGCGTCAGTTGTTTTCGGCCATGCAGGGCCTTAATCCATGCGACCTGGTTCGCGTTGAAATGGATAAAGCCGGCTAAATAGAGTTGGGTTTCCGCGCTGAGTTGGTTTAGGCTGCGGTTTAGCTGGTCACCGGCGATCAAGGCATTATCCTGATAACCGTTGTCCTCAAGTTGCTGACGCCAGGCCCGCCACAGGCTATGCGCCAGGCGCGCCTCTTCCATTAAAGGACCCCAATTTTCATTATTGATGCCGTAGCTTTTAGCCAGCAACTGAGTAAAGCCGGTAAGATTGTCCGGTAACCCGTGGTGATTAGCGCTTAGTTCGTCGAACAGGCGAAGCAAGCTGTCTATGAAAGGCCAGGGAGTGGTTTTATAAAGTTGCGGATGTTCCGCCAACGCTTCCAGCAGCAGCACTTCGCGCGCGCTGGTGCTGAGCAGATCGCTTGTTTCGCCGTCTTGAAAATAATGCAGCCAGGATTCCATTGTGCCGATAAAAGGAGGAAGCAGGGCCTCGCAACCACGCTGGGTGGCGGCATCTAATAGCATTTGCCGGAAGCGCGGGATAGCGCAGGAATGCGATAACAGCACCACCTGCCGGCTGAGGTCCGGCAGGTCGGCTGCGTGCTGTGCTAGTAAAAGTTCGGCGAGCTTTTGGAGCGGGTCCTCCGCATAACGGACGAATTGAACGGAATCAGCGCTCAAGGTATTGGATTTTATCCGGCTTGTCTTTCCATTCATCCACATCCGGCGGCGGATCCTTCTGCTCAGTAATGGTAGGCCATTGCCGCGCCAGTTCGGCATTGATTTCCAGAAATTTTTTTTGCTCGGGGGGCACGTCGTCCTCGGCAAAAATAGCATTCACCGGGCATTCGGGTACGCACAATGTGCAGTCGATGCATTCTTCCGGATCGATGACTAAAAAATTTGGTCCTTCATGGAAACAGTCCACCGGACAGACTTCCACGCAGTCGGTATATTTGCATTTGATACAGGCCTCAGTGACCACGTAGGTCATTTTCTCATCTCCGTCTTGCTTTGGTTAGTTGGCACAATATTTTCCTTGCCCGCGAACCGCTCAGCGGAATCAATCCCGACCGAAAACCAGTTACGCGGCCGCATATTTGTTATTATATTTGTTATTAGCCGGCAACTGAATAACCTGATCGTATGGAAGATCCCGTTCTTTCCTTACCGGTAGGGCAACAATCGGTAGGGCCGATAGAAGTTTACCCCAAGCAGGCGCGGGCTTGGCTTGATTCTTTGCCTATTGCCAACAGTATTGAGACAGCGCACAGAATTTACCAATCGCTGGTTGCGTTAAACCGCAATAAGCTGGCAATGCAGGATCGCCTGGAATTGATGGAGTTATATCGCGGCCCCGTTATCGCTGCCTGCGCAGGGTTACAAATCCATTTTTCCAAATTAGCCCTGCCACTCACGCCGAAAAAAAGACAGCTTGCCGATTTTCTGCGTCAACTCTATATAGAAATGGCGTATGGGTATAAACACGTTATTCAGGATTATATCAATTCGCGCCATTTAAGGTCGAAAAAAGAGCTGATCAGCCTGGCTATTGAACGCGCCATCCGTTGTCTCGGTGAGGTGCTGCTGCGCTCTTATCAAGTATATATGCCCTGCCCGGTAGGAGTGTGGAAAGAAATTCATATGCTGTATGCCTATGCGGAAAGAAACGGCAGACAGCATATGCCGGTCACCGCGGACGGAGATAAGGAATCGAACATCGCCAAGCAGTATCAGCGGGTGCTATTGCTGGGAGTGTGCGGGCCTTATCAATTGCCTCCAAACGAGTGTCACCAGGTTAATGCATTTCTGGACATTTGGGCCGACAAAGCGGTGATTAGCGATCAGATCGAAGTCCCCAGCTGGGTTGGTCAGTTCTTGATCGATCTATCGGCGGATTCTCCGCCGTTGGCATTGCCACGGGATATAAAGCTGCAGTCTGCGCCGCATTTGCGCATTTTAAACGCGATCGGCCTTGCCAGCACCGTGCACGCGTTTGTTAACCGGTTGCAGAAAGGAGAATCGATGAAAACCCTCGAGCTGGGGACCGAGTATATCGGCAGCGCCTGTCTGGACATGCTAAGGCGCATGATCAGGTTTTGGGGTTTAAAAATGCGCCGCCAGTATTCGCGCACGAAAAAACAGGGCGGCCTTTCTATTTGCGTCGGTATTAATGCCCTCCACTTTTTTAACAGCGGACAAAAACCTTTTGCTCTTTCCGCGCCTACAACAGTAGAAGCGGTTGACGCCATGGATATGGATGATCCGCCTGCGGATAAGACCGATGTCGATTTGGATGCGATCGGGCAGAAAATGCCTTTTAAGATGGAGTTTAGCGCAAACACGCAAGAACTTTTTCGCATAGACCAATGGCAAATCAAGGATGAAAGCGCAGGCGGCTTATTGCTTGAGCGCTCTAAGGAAAGCGGGGGTATTTATGTGCGTGTCGGAGATTTATTAGGCATCCAGGATAAAGCTTCGGAACAATGGCGTATAGGACTTGTGCGCTGGTTAAAGAATCCTGAGGCCTCCACGGTGGAAATGGGAGTAGAAATGCTGGCGCCTTGGGCCGAGCCGGTCGCGGTCAAGACATCGGCACCCGCTTATCAAACCGGTCAATTTATGCCGGCTTTATTACTGCCGGCGATCGCTTTTCTGCGTAGACCCGCGACTTTATTGACTGCTTGGGGCACTTATCAGCCGGGCAGCGATATTTATTTAACGCAAAAGGAAACAGAAACTCGTCTGGTCCATTTGGCGAAATTGCTTGAGCGCACCGGCTCGTTTGAACATATCGTTTTTACTGAAACGAACGCCCCGGCTTAACAGGATTCGTCCAGCAGGATGTTGAAAAAGGCCATGGAGGGAGGTTTTCAACATCCTGCTAGTACTGCAATTCCGGAGGAAGATGAGGCTTCATCAGGCGCAGCATTTCTGTATAGATGCGCGGCGTTCCTGCTATCAGATTGCCGCTTTCTAAAAACTGTTGGCCGCCGGAGAAATCACCGGCCAATCCGCCCGCTTCCTGAATTAACAGGCAACCCGCCGCCATGTCCCACGGTTTTAGTCCGATTTCCCAGAATCCATCCAGACGCCCGCTCGCCACATAGGCGAGGTCCAAAGCCGCCGAACCGGCACGGCGCACGCCGCTGGTGGAGGCCGCGAAGCTCCGGAAAATATTAATCCACACCTCCAAATATTCATTGGACTTAAACGGGAATCCGGTGCCCAGCAGAGCGGAATCCAGACTGGCGATACTGCTGACGCGGATGCGCCGGTCATTGAGTTGCGCCCCCGCGCCGCGGGAAGCCGTGAACAATTCATTTTTCAGCGGATCGAAAACAACCGCTTGGTAAAGTTTTTTGTGGTATTCAAGCCCGATAGAAACCGCGAACTGCGGGAAGTGATGCAAAAAATTAGTCGTGCCGTCGAGCGGATCGATGATCCATTGATATTCATCCCCGGCCTGTTCACCGCTTTCTTCCGCAAGGATGGCATGGTCCGGATAAGCCGCGCGAATCACCCGGATAATTTCGGCCTCCGCTTGCCGGTCGACTTCGCTGACAAAATCTTGTTGTCCCTTGATCTCGACCGCAACACGGTCGAGCTGTTCTAAATGGCGGAGAATAATATTACCCGCGCGTCGAGCAGCCTTGATGGCCGTGTTTAACATCGGATGCATAGTGGTCTCGTTGTTAAAGATGCAAAAAGCGCGCATTGTAAGCGTAGGCGCCGCGCGTTAAAAGCGGTTACGATAAACGCGTTAACTGGAGCCGGTTTTATTCTGTTGCTAACAGGGTGATGAAAAACTCGTTTTTCATCACCCTGCGGTGGCCGCTCTCGCGCATCCCTGCGCTACCGCGGCACTTGGGCTTCCTGCCCGTCGCGGTATAGGGGCAAGGCGGATTAAGAGGAAGGGCCGGTGGACCTTCCTCCCGCCGAGCGGGCCGGCCACGGAAGGCCGGCCCTGGCTTGCGCACGAAGCAGGGACTGCGTAGTGCTGCAAGTTTGAAAAATGAAGCAAAGCAAAAACCATGCTGTGCAGGATGCACGAATGCCGCGAGCGCAGGGATGCGCAGGAGCGGCCGCTTTTTGCTTTGCGTGTTGAAAAAGGCCACGGATGGACTTTTTCAACAACCTGCTAGGACATGTTCATGTACTCGAACAACATCCGTATTGTACTGGTTCATCCCACGCATCCGGGAAATATCGGTGGGGCGGCGCGCGCGATGAAGAATATGGGTTTAACCAATATGCGTCTGGTCGCGCCAATCCGTTTCCCGGACGCGGAAGCCAGTGCGCGCGCCACCGGCGCGGAGGACGTCCTGGTCGCGGCGCGGGTGCACCCGGGCCTGGACCAGGCCTTGGAGGGCTGTAGCCTGGTGATGGGCACGAGCGCACGGGCACGCAGCATCGCCTGGCCCAGCCTGGATCCGCAGGCGTGTGCCGAAAAGCTGGTTAAGCATGCCGCGCCGGCGGCACTCTTGTTCGGGCGTGAGCGCACCGGGCTGACGAATGCCGAACTCGACCGCTGCCATTATATGGTGTCTATCCCTGTTAATCCGGATTTTCCCTCGCTGAATCTGGCCGGCGCGGTGCAAATCATGGCTTATGAAATCTTTCTTGCCGGCGCAAACGCCGTTTCCGCGCCCGCGCAGGCGATGGGCCGGGAAGACCAGCCCTTGGCCAGCCATGAAGATTTGCAAAGCTTGTATCATCACCTGGAACAGGTGTTGGTTCAAATCGCCTTTCTTGACCCAGCCAATCCGCGCAAACTGATGCGGCGCTTAATGCGTTTATTTAACCGCGCCCAGCTTGATAAAAACGAACTGAATATCCTGCGCGGTATACTTACCGCGGTGCAGCGGCGCCTGACAAATAATACTTGACAAAAACAGTCAACAACGGCCTAATTTTTGCCTTTTAGGATTATTCCATGTTAGCGCGATTGCAGGATTATATTCGAAGCATTGCTGAGCGCGACCCGGCGGCGCGTTCCACGCTGGAAATTCTCACTACTTATCCCGGCCTGCATGCCGTGGCTTTGCATCGGGTTTCCCAGCGTTTATGGCGGTGGCGTTGGTATTGGCTGGCGCGTTTATTGTCCCATCTCAGCCGCTGGCTCACCGGGATTGAGATTCATCCCGGTGCCAAGATAGGGCGGCGATTTTTTATCGATCATGGCATGGGGGTGGTGATCGGGGAAACCGCCGAGATTGGCGATGATTGCACTTTTTATCACGGCGTTACCCTTGGCGGCACCAGTTGGCAAAAGGCGAAACGCCATCCGACGCTTGGGAATAATGTCGTGGTCGGCGCCGGCGCCAAGATTTTAGGACCCATCCGGATCGGCGATGGTGCGCGCATCGGCTCGAATTCCGTGGTGGTCAAGGAGGTGCCGGCAGGCGCTACGGTAGTAGGGATACCCGGACGTGTGGTCGCCTCTGCGCAGGATGAGCAAACCCGCAAGCGCGAGGCGATAGCTAAGAAAATGGGTTTCGAGGCTTATGGCCTGACCAGCCAAATGCCCGACCCGGTGGCCCACGCCATCAATCATATGCTTGATCACTTGCACGCGGTCGATCGAAAAATGGAAATGTTGTGCCGGGCATTAAAAAAGGCCGGCATCGAGGTGGAAAAGCTGGATTTGCCCGAGCTTGAGTTGTGCGATTTTGAATCAAACTCTAAGCCCCAGAACCTTTCGGAAAAATAGTTGACTAAATCCGTCGGGTATGCCAATCTATAGTAAACAGGCCAGGATTCACCGTGAAACTGACTACCAAAGGGCGTTACGCCGTGACTGCGATGCTGGATTTAGCCATCCACCATGAGCAAGCAGCCGTCGCGGTCGGCGATATTGCCCACCGCCAGGGTATATCTTTGACCTATTTGGAGCAATTGTTTGCGCGTTTGCGGCGCAAAGGTTTGGTTGAGAGCGTACGCGGCCCGGGCGGGGGTTACCATTTGGCGCTGCCGCCGGCGCAAATCTCGATCGCGGAGATCATCGTCGCCATCGATGAAAACATCGACGCTACCCGCTGCGCCGGGGAGAAAAATTGCCAGAGTGAAGGCCGCTGTTTAACCCACTATCTGTGGCAAGATCTGAGCGAACGGATTTATGAATTTTTAAGTGGGGTGACCCTGGCCGATTTAGTCAAGCGGCCGGCCGTCCAGGAAGTCGCGTTACGTCAGGCGAAATCGATTCACGCGCTGGTAGCGCATCCATAGCAGGGCGCTGAAAAACGAGTTTTTCAGCGCCCTGCGGTGCGGTATAGGGATTACCGCCATTTTTCAAACACATTAAGTGTTTGAAAAATGAAGCAAAGCAAAAACCACGCTTTTTGCTTTGCTTGTTGGAAAAGGCCACGGATGGACTTTTTCAATAACCTAATAGTGCCGTACGAAAGTGGACCAAAGCATGTTGGAGTTAGGATGAAGAAGCCCATATATCTGGATTATTCCGCTACCACGCCGGTGGATCCGCGCGTAGCGGAAAAAATGTGTCGTTATCTCACGCCGGACGGAGAATTCGGTAATCCCGCTTCCCGCTCGCATGCCTTTGGTTGGAAAGCGGAGGAAGCGGTGGAGGAAGCGCGCGTGCAGGTAGCGCGGCTCATTAACGCCGATCCCAAAGAAATTGTATGGACTTCCGGCGCGACCGAATCCGACAACCTGGCGATTAAGGGCGCGGCGCATTTTTATAGCGGCAAGGGCAAACATGTCATCACCTGTAAAACCGAGCATAAGGCGGTATTGGATACCTGCCGCCAGTTAGAGCGCGAAGGGTTTAGCGTCACTTATTTAGATCCGGAACCTAACGGTCTGATTGATTTAAAGAAGCTCGAGGCCGCTATCCGGCCGGACACCATTCTGGTTTCCATCATGCATGTGAACAATGAGATCGGCGTCATCCAGAATCTCGCCGCGATCGGCAAGCTGACCCGCGCGCGCGGCGTTATCTTCCACAGCGATGCGGCGCAAAGCGCGGGCAAGGTGCCGATCGATGTCAATGCGATGAACGTGGACTTGATGTCCTTATCCGGGCATAAGGTTTACGCGCCAAAAGGCATCGGTGCGCTTTACGTGCGGCGCAAGCCGCGGGTGCGCATCGAGGCGCAGATGCACGGCGGCGGGCATGAACGCGGCATGCGTTCCGGCACCTTGCCGACCCATCAGATTGTAGCCATGGGTGAAGCTTTCCGTCTGGCGAGAGAAGAACTGCCGGCCGAGGGCGAGCGCCTGCGCGGATTACGCAATCGCCTCATTGAAGGATTCAAGGACATCGAAGAGGTGTATATCAACGGTGATCTTGAGCACCGTATCCCCGGCAACTTGAACATCAGTTTTAATTTTGTCGAAGGCGAGTCCTTAATTATGGCGTTAAAAGACCTGGCTGTTTCTTCCGGATCGGCCTGTACTTCCGCCAGCCTCGAGCCTTCTTATGTACTGCGGGCGCTGGGACGCAACGATGAATTGGCGCATAGCTCGATACGCTTTACGCTCGGTCGGTTTACCACCGAGGAGGACGTGGAATACACCATAAAACTGGTTAAGGAAAAGATCGTTAAACTACGTGAGCTTTCTCCTCTGTGGGAGATGTATAAGGAAGGCATCGACTTGAATAGTGTACAATGGGCGGCGCATTAATCTTAATCTAAGGTTCTGTTTTTGGAGGTTTTTATTTATGGCCTATAGCAAAAAGGTGCTAGATCATTATGAGAATCCGCGTAATGTGGGTGCGTTTGATAAAAATGACCAGTCGGTGGGCACCGGCATGGTCGGCGCGCCGGCGTGCGGGGACGTGATGAAGCTGCAAATCAGGGTCAACGAGCAGGGCATTATCGAAGATGCCAAGTTCAAGACTTATGGTTGCGGCTCCGCTATTGCTTCCAGCTCTTTATTGACCGAATGGGTCAAGGGTAAGAGCTTGGAGGAAGCCGGGCGAATCAAAAATACCCACATCGCTGAAGAGCTTGCGTTGCCGCCGGTTAAAATACACTGTTCGGTGCTGGCCGAAGATGCGATTAAGTCGGCAATAGCGGATTATCAAGCCAAACATACCAAGAGCGCGGTTGACGCCGCTTAAATAAGGTTGCGATGCCGATCACTTTAACTGCCGATGCCGCCGAGCACGTGCGTAAATTTCTTTCCAAACGCGGGAAGGGACAGGGGTTGCGTTTGGGCGTGAAAACTACCGGGTGTTCAGGCAAGGCGTATGTCCTGGAGTTTGCTGATGCCCTGCAACCGGAAGATGTTGTGTTCGAAAGCCGGGGTATAAAGGTGGTTATTGATCCGAAAAGCCTGCTCTACCTGGATGGAACCGAGCTCGATTACGGCAAAGAAGGCTTGAATGAGGGCTTCAAGTTTAATAACCCTAATGTAAAAGGCGAGTGCGGCTGCGGCGAAAGCTTTAGTGTTTAATCCCGGACCCGCAAGTGACCGAGCTCCGAAAAGATTATTTTGCGCTATTCGGCCTGCCGGTAACGTTTGATCTCAATAGCGCTGATCTCGCCGCCCGCTATCGCGAGCTTCAGCGTAGCGTTCATCCTGACAAATTTTCCCACACCTCGGCGCAAGAACGGCGGTTGTCCGTACAGATGACTGCTTACGTCAATGAGGCGTTTCAAACCCTTAAGGATCCGCTTAAACGCGGGCGCTATCTGCTCCATTTAGAGGGAGTCGAAACCGACGAGGAAACCGATACCGTCATGGATCCGGCTTTCCTGGCCGATCAGATGAAGTTGCGCGAGAGGTTGGAAGAAATCCGGTCTTGCCGGTCGCAAGCGTTATTGTCGGAGTTTACCGAAGATGTCAAGCAGCGTTTGCGGGCGAAGATCGATGCATTGAGGTTGAATCTGGCGCAAACCTCGTACGCCGCGCGGGACCGCGCGCGCGGCGTGATAAGAGAAATGCAGTTTCTGGAAAAGTTATTGCAGGAAACCGAGAGACTGGAAGAGGAATATTAGCAGGGTGCTGAAAAACTCGTTTTTCAGCACCCTGCGGTGGCCGCTCTCGCGCCTCCCTGCGCTACCGCGGCACTAGGGCTTCCTGCCCGTCGCGGTATAGGGATGTACCGCCATTTTTCAAACATACTAAGTGTTTGAAAAATGAAGCAAAGCAAAAACCGTGCTGTGCAGGATGCACGAATGCCGGTCGCTCTCGGTATCCTGCCTCCCGCGACACTTGCACTTCCCTGTGCGTCGCGAGCGCAGGGATGCGCAGGAGCGGCCGCTTTTTGCTTTGCGTGTTGACAATTTCTCCGGGAGAGAGTGGGCGCTACCTGGTAGCACCCGTAGGGCGAGGACCAGGGGCGAAGCGGATCAAGAGGAAGGTCCGATGGACCTTCCTCCCGCTGAGCGGGTTCGCCATGGAAGGCGAACCCCGGCTTTCGAGCAAAGCCAGGACTGCAAAGCGAAGAAAGGTCCGAGTCAAAAAGGCCACGGATGGACTTTTTCAATAATCTATTTAGTCCGGTTGAGTGTGATCGAAATGGCATTATTGCAAATCAGTGAACCGAACCAATCGCAGGCAGTGCGCCAACAGCAGTTGGCGGCCGGCATCGATTTGGGCACCACAAACTCCTTAATCGCCAGCGTGCGCAACGGTGTGCCGGAAACGCTGCCGGATGCGCTGGGAAATCCTCTTTTACCTTCCGTTGTGCACTATTCCGCCAATGCCGAGCCGGTGGTCGGTGAAGCCGCGCTGGCGGCGGCGGTTGATGACCCGCTCAACACCATCGCCTCCATAAAGCGTTTAATGGGGCGCGGCGTGCAGGATGTTAAAAAGCTCGGCGATAAACTGCCCTATGAATTTTCCAGAGGGGAATCGGAAATGCCGCTGATCCATACGGCCGCGGGCAACCGCAGTCCGGTCGAGGTATCGGCGGAAATCCTCAAGCATCTCAAACGGCGCGCCGAGCAAAGTTTTGGCGGTGAGCTTGCCGGCGTCGTGATTACGGTGCCGGCTTATTTTGACGATGCCCAGCGCCAAGCGACCAAAGACGCCGCGCGACTGGCGGGACTGAAGGTGTTACGCCTGTTGAACGAACCCACGGCGGCGGCGGTGGCCTACGGCCTCGATAAAAATGCCGAAGGCATTTTTGCCATTTATGATTTAGGCGGCGGCACCTTCGATATTTCCATCTTGCGCCTTAACCGCGGGGTGTTTGAAGTCATGGCGACCGCCGGCGATTCCGGGCTGGGGGGCGATGATATGGATCATGCCATCGCCGCCTGGATGATGCGGCAAGCCGGAATTTCCGACAGCGCCGATCATCGCCAACTACGCCGTCTATTGCGCGATGCGCGCGCGGCCAAAGAAACCCTATCCCAGAAAGACAGCGTGCGCTTGCAGGTAAAACGTGCGGATGGGAAGCGCTGGGAAGGCGTTCTTGCACGACCGCAGTTGCATGCCTTGGTCGACCCGTTGATCGACAAGACGTTAACTCCTTGCCGCCGGGCATTACGTGACGCGGGCATTGATCCCAAAGATATCCGCGAAGTCGTGCTGGTGGGCGGCGTCACCCGCATGCCGCGCGTACGGGAAAAGGTAGCGCAGTTTTTTGCGCGAGAACCGTTAGTGGACATTGATCCGGACAAGGTGGTCGCGATCGGGGCGGCGGTGCAAGCGGATATTCTTGCCGGCAACAGACCGGATAAAGAAATGTTGCTGCTGGACGTGATCCCGCTGTCTTTGGGCATAGAAACAATGGGTGGTTTAGTGGAAAAGATCATACCGCGCAACTCCACTATTCCAGTCGCCAAGGCGCAGGAGTTCACGACCTTTAAAGACGGGCAGACCGCCATCAGTGTTCATGTTGTACAGGGAGAGCGCGAACTCGTCAGCGATTGTCGCTCGCTCGCGCATTTTGAACTGCGCGGCATTCCGCCGATGGCGGCCGGGGCGGCGCGCATCCGGGTTATGTTTCAAGTCGATGCGGATGGTTTATTAAGCGTATCCGCGCGGGAACAAACGAGCGGCGTTCAAAGCCACATCGTGGTCAAACCCTCTTACGGCTTGAGTGATAACGAGATTGAACGCATGCTGCGTGAATCGATCGCTTATGCGCAAGAGGATGTGGCGGTGCGCGATCTGCGTGAGCAACAAGTCGAGGCCGACCGCCTTATTACTGTACTCGAAGCGGCGCTGGCGGCGGACGGCGCCGCGCTTTTAAGTCAAGATGAGCGCGCACTGATCGATAGGCGGCTGGCTGAATTGCGCGATACACGGGCACAGGGCAGCGGCTATCTTAAGATTAAAAAAGCGATGGAGGCGCTGGATGAAGCCACCCAGGAGTTTGCCGCGCGGCGCATGAACGCGAGCATTCGCAAAGCAATAACCGGGCATCGCGTGGAAGAGTTTAAATAGCGGGCATGACCAATGACACAACTGAAAATTCTGCCTCATGCGGAAATTTGCCCGCAAGGCGCCGTTATTCGGGCGGAGCCGGGGATTAGCATTTGTGATGCGGCGCTTAATGCCGGTATTAATATCGAGCACGCGTGCGAGAAGTCATGTGCCTGTACCACCTGCCATGTGATAGTTCGTGAGGGATTCGGCAGCCTTGCCCCTGCCGAGGAAAAGGAAGAGGATTTGCTGGACAAGGCATGGGGCCTGGAGCCGTCGTCGCGCTTGAGTTGCCAAGCCAAGCTCGGCAAGCAGGATCTGGTGATTGAGATACCAAAATATACTATTAATATGGTTTCTGAGAGTCGTTAACGAGGAGAAGTCATGGGTCTAAAGTGGACGGATATCCAGGATATTGCCATCGCGTTGAGCGAACAGCACCCCGACATCGATCCAAAATTAGTCCGTTTCACTGATCTCCATCGGTGGGTGATGGATCTGGAGGAATTTGACGACGCGCCGGAGCACTCCGGCGAAAAGATTCTGGAAGCGATCCAGATGGCTTGGATCGGCGAGCAGGAAGATGAATAATTTTTCTCGCCCTGTTTGATTGCCGGGTTTGAGGCTAAACGTTACAATGCGCCATTTAATTTCACTCTTAATTAAGGCTGGAAAAGTCCATCCATGGCCTTTTCCAGCACGAAAAGCAAAAAATGTGATTTTTGCTTTTCTTCATTTTTCAATCACTGATGTGATTGAAAAATGGCAGTATATCCCTATACCGCGCAGCGTGCTGAAAAGCTCTGTTTTTTAGCACGCTGCTAATAATGCTGGAAATGGAGTAGTTTTGAATGGCAATGCAGCGGACTTTTTCTATCATTAAACCGGATGCGGTGGCGAAAAATCTTATCGGCGCGATTTACAGCCGTTTTGAGAATGCCGGGTTGCGCGTGGTGGCGGCCAAGATGCTGCGCCTGACGCGTAACCAGGCGGAAGGATTTTACGCGGTACATAAGGCGCGGCCGTTTTTTAAGGATCTGGTTGATTTCATGACCTCAGGGCCGGTAGTGGTGCAGGTTTTAGAGGGCATCGATGCGATCGCGAAAAACCGCGAGATTATGGGCGCAACGAATCCCAAAGAGGCGGCCGCGGGGACGATACGCGCGGATTTTGCCAGCACTATCGACGAAAACGCGGTTCACGGATCGGATGGCGCGGAGACCGCAAAAACGGAAATCGCCTATTTCTTTTCCGAAATGGAAATTTGTCCACGCATCCGTTGAGGTAGAAAGCAGATAAAACATGCAGACGAGCGGCAAAATGAATTTGATGGGCCTGGACCGGGCGGCGATGACGGCTTTTTTTGCCGATATGGGTGAAAAGCCGTTCCGCGGCATGCAGGTTTTGCAATGGATACACCAGTATGGTGTGCAGGATTTCGCCGCCATGACCAATATCGGCAAGCCGCTACGCACCCGCCTTATGGCCACCGCCGAGATCCGCACACCGGAAGTAGTCATGGATCAACAGGCGCAAGACGGGACGCGAAAGTGGTTGCTGCGCCTGGTTGATGGAAACTGCATTGAAACCGTGTTTATCCCGGAAGAAGACCGCGGCACCTTGTGCGTGTCGTCCCAGGTCGGTTGCGCGCTCGATTGTTCCTTTTGTGCGACCGGCCGCCAAGGTTTCAACCGTAACCTTGACGCCGCAGAAATCATCGCGCAGTTATGGGTGGCGAATCGCGCCTTGGGAAAAGATCCCAAGGGCGAACGTGTTATCACTAATGTAGTGATGATGGGCATGGGCGAACCTTTGTTGAATTTTGACCACGTTGTGCGCGCCATGCATTTAATGCTGGATGATTCGGCCTACGGTCTGTCAAAGCGCCGCGTCACCTTAAGCACCGCCGGGGTGGTTCCCGCCCTGGATCGCTTGCGGGTCGCTTGCCCGGTCAGTCTGGCGGTATCCCTGCATGCCCCTGATGACGGGTTGCGCGACCAGTTGGTGCCGCTGAACAAAAAATACCCGATTGCGGAATTGTTGGACGCCTGCAAACGGTACGTCACGGACGAGCCGCGCCGGCGGGTAACTTTCGAGTATGTGATGCTGGCGGGAGTGAACGATAGTATCGAGCAGGCGCATGCGCTTGCAGCGCTGCTGAAAAATCTTCCATCTAAAGTCAACTTGATTCCTTTTAATCCATTTCCACAGACGCAGTACACACGCTCGTCGAAAGCCGTTATTGACCGGTTTCGCCAAGTATTGATGGAAGCCGGGCTGGTAACAGTGACGCGCAAGACGCGCGGGGACGATATTGACGCCGCTTGCGGTCAGCTTGCCGGGCGCGTGCAGGATCGCACGAAGCGCGCCCGGCGCCGGCAAATTGTGATCGATCCGGCGTAAGCGAATGCGCAAGCTCACCCTGCTTGTAAGTGTCTTGCTCATCGCCTGCGCAGATAAGCTTGATGAAAATAAGCGGGCTGAATTGTTGAGAATTCGCACGGATTTAGGCGCCGGCTATTTGGAGAGAAACCAGTTAGATATCGCTAATCAGGAGCTTCAGAAGGCGTTCGCCATTAATTCCAATGATTCCCAGGCGAATAACATCATGGGGCTGCTGCAGGCGCGTATGAAGAATTACGATAAGGCGGATAAATATTTCCGCAAGGCCATTTCCGCGCAACCGGATAATTCCGATGCGCAAAATAATTACGGCGTTTTTCTTTGCGAACAAGGGAAGTTGGACGAAGCGGAGCAGCGCTTTAAAGCGGCGCTGACGAACCCTCTGTACAAAACGCCTGAACTGGCCAATTTAAACGCGGGCCTGTGCCTGATGAAAAAACCCGCGGCGGCGCAGGCGGTGAAATACTTTAAGGTCGCGCTCGAGGTCAATCCAAAACTGGCTCCCGCGCTTTATCAAATGGCGAAAATCAGCCTGGATTCTGGACAAGCCCTATCCGCCCGTGGTTATATGCAGCGTTATTTTGAAGTCGCCAGGGAGTCTCCGGAGAGCCTGCTATTGGCGGCCAATATCGAGCGCGCCTTGGGCAATAAGGACATGCAAGCGCATTACGCCTTGCGCCTCACCGCTCAATATCCTGACTCTTTGGAAGCCAAGCAACTCAAGCAATCTCGATTGAATGACAGATAGGTTTAAACGTGGACAAGCACAGTGAACAAAGTACGGATGTCGGCCCGGGCAAGACACTGCACCAGGCACGCATAGATTTAGGGTTGAGCCCGGAAGATGTCGCATCACAGCTGCATCTGGCTGCCCGTCAAATCGTTGCGTTGGAAAACGACGATTATAAAAATTTGCCTCAGGCTACTTATGTACGGGGCTATTTGCGTAGTTACTCGCTGTTGCTGGGTTTGGCGCCGGAGCCTCTATTAGAAGCCTATACCCGCTTACAGAAAAAATCGGCGGCGGCGATGACTAAGGTAACGCCTGCGGCCGAGCCGATGCTCAGCAAAGACAACCAAGTTAAGTATATTACTTATTTAATGGGCGCTATTGTCATTGGGCTTACTGCTGCTTGGTGGCAAGGGCACGAATCCTCCCCGCCCCTGCCGGAAAATAATCCGCCGGCCGCTAACCTATCGGCAGAAACATCGAGCTTACCAACTGCACAAGATATTCCACCCGCTTTGGAAAAAAGCGACCAACCAACGCCGCCGGCGGATAAAATCCCGGGAACGCCCGGGGTTACGAAAGAGCCGCTAGTCCCCCGGACTTCATCCGCTACGGCATCGGCTGCGTCGGCTCAGCCTTTTCCTAAGCAGCAGGTTGTACCTGAGAATAAGCCGCTTGAGCAGCAGGTTGTGCCTGAGAATAAGCCGCTTGCTCCCGCCACGCCTGGAAATCGCGCGCGGATGGTGCTGCGCGCCGAACAAGACTCCTGGGTCGATATCCGTGATGCCAGGCAAACCCAGCTTTTATATGAGACGGTCCCGGCCGGCCGGGTGGTTACGGTCGAAGGCATTACCCCGTTCAACGTATTTCTCGGCAATGCCGACGGCATCAAACTTGAATTTAACGGCAAACCTTATGACGCAAGTCGACACAAGCGCGGTTTGGTCGCGCGCTTCGTCTTAGGCGGCGCTAATGTGCCGAATCAATAAGTATGTCGAACTGTGCTGTGGAAGGATTGTCGGCGTAAACCAACCCCGCGGATGGCGGGACGCGCCCGCAAAAATTCTCCTGATTAACCCAATCTCTTGAGGTCCGCCGTGAGTAAGGTCATACAGGCCGTTCGCGGGATGAATGACCTGCTGCCGGAAGTGGTTGCAGTCTGGCAGCGCGTCGAACAAATCGCGAGTACGGTTTTAACCGCTTACGGCTATCATGAAATCCGGCTTCCGCTGGTCGAGAAGGCCGAGCTTTATGCCCGCTCCATCGGTCAAGTCACCGATATTGTCGAGAAAGAAATGTACACCTTTGAGGATCGCAATGGCGATAGCCTAAGCCTGCGCCCCGAAGGCACCGCGGGCTGCGTGCGCGCCGGCGTCGAACACGGTTTGTTGCACAATCAAATCCAGCGCCTCTGGTATGCCGGCCCGATGTTTCGGCACGAGCGCCCGCAAAAAGGCCGCTATCGCCAGTTTCATCAGATCGGCGTGGAGGCATTCGGTATGGCGGGGCCGGATCTCGACGCCGAGTTAATCCTCCTGACCGCGCGCCTATGGCGTGAGCTGGGCGTGCAAGAGCAACTGGTATTGCAGCTCAATTCCTTAGGCACGCCCGCGTCTCGTGCGGTATATCGGGAAGAATTAGTGCGCTATCTCAGCGCTAATCGCGGCAGTCTCGATGAAGACAGTTTGCGCCGGTTGGAAACCAATCCCCTGCGGGTGTTGGACAGCAAGAATCCGGCATTGGCCGATACTATTGCCCGGGCGCCGAGCGTATTGGAATATCTGGACGACGGTTCGCGCCGGCATTTCGACGATCTGCGCGGTTATCTGGACGCGGCCGGGGTAGCCATGCACATCAATTCGCGCTTAGTGCGCGGCCTCGATTATTATACCCGCACCGTGTTTGAATGGGTCTCCGGCGCTCTCGGCGCGCAGGGCACGGTGTGCGCCGGCGGGCGCTATGATGGATTGGTGGAAAAATTGGGCGGGCAGCCGACCCCGGCGGCCGGGTTCGCGCTCGGCATGGAACGCCTGGTTGAGATTGTTAACAAGCACGGATTATCAAGCAGTATGGTCGTGCCGCAAGTTTATATCGTGGCATTGGGCGAGGCGGCGCGAGGGCCCGGTTTAAGCCTGGCGGAATCTTTGCGCGACACCGGCCTACAGGTGCAGATGAATTGCAGCGGCGGCAGTTTAAAAAGCCAGCTTAAGCGGGCCGACCGCAGCGGTGCGCGGTTCGCAGTGTTATGCGACGATCGCGAACGCGAGACTGGCGTGGTAAAAAGTCTTAGAACTGAGGAGCCGCAGCAAGAGATGCATTATACCGCCATGGCCGCCTATTTGCGGCAGAAAATTCAATAACGGGGAAGTGAAATGAGTGTTTATTCATCCGATGACGAGGAATGGGAAAGACTGAAGGCATGGTGGAAAGCCAACGGCAGGGCAGTGACAGCGGGAGTTGTGTTAGGCATAGGCCTGGTGTTCGCCGGCAATTACTGGAAACACTATAAAACTGCGAAGGCGGAGACGGCATCGGCGCTTTACGAACAAATGTTGATGCAGCAACAGCAGGGAAATAAAGCGGCAATTCAAGCAACCGGCGGCAAGTTGATGCAGGAATTCGCCTCTACCCCTTATGCCGGCGAGGCCGCCTTGCTGTTGGCTAAAGCCAGTTTCGAGGCAGGTGATGTGGCCAGCAGCCGGGCGCAATTGCAATGGGCGATCGATCATGCGACCGAGGAAGCCACGCGCCACGCCGCACGCTTGCGCTTGGCGAGGATCATGCTGGATAAAGGCGAGATCGAACCCGCGCTCAAGCTGATCGATGTGAAAGACCAGGACGGTTTTGAATCCGAGTACCAGGAATTAAAAGGCGATCTATTGGTTAAAAAGGGCGACATGGACGGGGCGCGGCGCGCCTATCGTCTGGCAAAGGAATCTCTGCCGCCGAACGCACCCTATGGGCGTGTTCTTAATATGAAGTTAGATGACTTGGGGCCGGGGAAATAACATGAGGAAATGGCTGTTGGTTGTCGGTTCCGCCTTGCTCTTAATCCTCTTAACCGGTTGCAGCTGGATAAGAGGCGGGGACAGCAATTTGGAACCGCCGGAGGTATTAGCGGAATTTACCCCCGAGGCCTCGGCGACTGAGCTGTGGTCGGTAAATGCCGGCAGCGGCCCGGGTAAACAATATCTCATTCTTTCACCGGCATTGGCTAACAAGGTCATTTATGCATCCGACAAAAACGGGCGGGTGAGCGCATTTAACGCCCAAAACGGCAAACGCATTTGGCGGGTGAATTTGGCGCAACCCATCACCGCCGCCACCGGTTATAGCGACGATTTACTATTACTCGGCACGCGTAAGGGGCAGGTGATCGCGCTGCAAAAAGACGACGGAAAACAGCGTTGGACCGCGACCGTATCGAGCGAAATTCTCGCGCCGCCGGCGGCGCGAGCCGGAATTGTGGTGGTGCAGACGGTGGATGGAAAGATTTTTGGTTTGTCGGCCAAAGACGGCAAATCGCTCTGGATGCAGGAGCGCGCGATACCCGCTCTAACATTGCGTGGCACCGGCACACCCGTTATCGTGAATAATGTGGTCCTGGCCGGTTTTGCCAACGGCAAATTAGCCGCAGTTAATCTTAACGACGGCCGCTTGCTTTGGGAAACGACCGTCGCGGAACCGCGCGGGCGCAACGAGATCGAGCGGCTGGTGGATGTGAATGCGCCGCCTGTGGTTTATGGTAACGTGGTCTATGCGGCGGCCTATCAGGGCAGGATAGTGGCGGTTAATATAGACTCTGGCCACATTCTCTGGGGGCGCGATACCTCGACTTATAGCGCCATGGATAGAGACAGCGCCAATCTTTATGTTACCGATGAGCAAGGCAATGTTCTCGCGTTGGATTTACGCACGGGTGCGAGCGCGTGGGAACAAAAAAAATTGTTCGGACGGACGCCGAGCCCGCCTACCGCTTTGGGTAATTATGTCGCGGTGGGTGATTTTGAGGGTTACGTGCATTGGCTGTCGAAGCAGGATGGCGCGTTTGTGGCGCGCTATAAAATCGGCGATGACCCGATCCCGATCAAGGCCAAGGCCCTGGCCGATGTCCAGTCAGGGGCAAATATTCTTTATGTCCTGAATCAGGACGGGGATCTGGCGGCGTTGCGCGTCCAATGATTTAGGGGACCTCTGATTAAGTCAGAGGTTCTGCGGCATAAGGGCGAGGCTGTATGATGAGGAAGGTCCCGTGGACCTTCCTCCCGCCGAGCGGGCCGGCCCCGGCTTTCAAGCGCGGCAGGAAAGCGCAGCGCAGAAAGTGCCGCCATTTTTGTTCGGCGCCTCCCTGCGCCTCACCCCTACGGGGCTGACGCGAAAATCTGTTCCCGACAGATTTTTCAATTACGCAAGTAATTGAAAAATGAAGAAAAACGAAAATCGTGCTGTGCAGGATGTTCGAATGCCGGTCGCTCTCGGCATCCTGCCTCCCGCGACACTTGCCCCTCCCTGTGCGTCGCGAGCGCAAGGATGCGCAAGAGCGGCCACTTTTCGTTTTTCGTCTCTGAAAAATTCGCCTGGAGCGAATTTTCGTGCTAACCCCGTTAGGGGTGAGGCGCAGGGAAGCGCCGAACAAAATGTCGGGGATGACTTTTTCAGAGTTTCCTTAACCCACTCGCAGTTAATAACATAAATATGCCGGCTTATGAAACCCGTGATCGCCATCATCGGACGTCCCAATGTCGGCAAGTCCACCCTGTTTAACGTCTTGACCCGTAGCCGTGATGCATTGGTGGCGGATCAACCCGGGTTTACCCGCGACCGCCTGTATGGCGAGGGGAAAATAGGGGAGCGTCCCCATTTAGTGGTTGATACCGGCGGCATTGGCGCAACTTCGGAAGTCCCCGACGCGGACACACTGAAGGCATTGATGCTGGCGCAAACCCGGCAGGCGATGGCGGAGGCGGATGCCATTCTTTTTTTGCTGGATGCGCGCGCAGGGCTCAATCCCGCCGACCGCGATATTGCCGAGGATCTGCGGCGGCTGCGTACACCTGTGTTTGTGGTGGTGAATAAAACCGAAGGGCTGGACCCGCACATCGCCAGCGCGGAATTTCACGCGTTAGGGTTGGGTGAGCCGGTGCCGATCTCCGCCGCGCATGGACAGGGCGTCGCCACGCTCATGCAGCAGGTGCTGCAAAATTTTCCTCCGGAAGAAAGCGAGCCGGAGCCGCAGGCCCAGCCGCGCATCGCCGTTGTCGGGCGGCCCAACGTGGGCAAGTCGACGCTGGTTAATGCCATGTTGGGTGAAGAGCGCGTGGTCGTGTTCGATCAACCCGGCACCACCCGAGACAGCATCCGCATCCCGTTTGAGCGCAGTGGTAAGTCTTATATTTTAATCGACACCGCCGGCATGCGCCGCCGCGGCAGGATCGACAATGTCCTGGAAAAATACAGCGTCATTAAAAGCCTGCAGGCGATTGATGAAGCCAATGTGGTGATTCTGGTATTGGATGCGCGGCAGCAAATCAGCGAGCAAGACGCGACTCTGGCCGGTTATATTCTGGATCAAGGGCGCTCGCTGATATTAGCGGTGAATAAGTGGGATGGTCTGGACGAGGGCGCGCGCGCCTGGATTAAACGTGAGGCGGAAAGAAAGTTTCCGTTTCTGAATTTCAGCAAACCGCACTTTATTTCCGCTTTGCATGGCACCAATGTGAGCATATTGTTTCCCGCCGTCGACCGCGCGTTTACCGCCGCCAGAAAGAATTTGGCCACCCCCGGTTTGAATCGCGTGCTTGCCAAGGCGGTGCAGGCGGTGCCGCCGCCGATGGCCAGGGGGCGGCGCATCAAATTAAAGCTCGCCCACCAGGGAGGGAAAAACCCGCCTTTAATTATTATCCATGGCAATCAAGTAAAGTGGGTGCCGGACTCTTATCGGCGTTATCTGGAAAACACCTTTCGTAAGGCGTTTAAATTGGAAGGCACGCCGGTGCGTATTGAATTCCGGCAAGGCGAGAACCCCTATGCCGGCAGAAAAGACGGCGGCAGGCAGAAAAAAATCCACCCAACGAGAAAGCGGCAGGTCAAACAGCGCCGATCGGGGCATTTTACTAAGAGCGCCTGACAAAATAAAAGAAAGCAATGCTTCCCCTGTTAGGCGCGCTAAAAGCCAAGCCAAGTATTTATAGGGTGGGTTAGCGGCGCAGCCGGTCGCTCCCGACATCCTGTCTTCCGCGACACTTCCACGTCCCTGTGGGGCGCGTAACCCACCATCGGCCGCGTCCGGTGGGTTACGCCCTCACGGGCTAACCCACCCTACGAATACTGAAACCCCTCTCCCTCCGGGGAGAGCAAAGCGAGGGGGGCGAAGCCGGCAGGGGTGAGGGAGGTTGTGGAGGTAGCGGCTATTCATTTTTGTCAGGCGCTCCAAAAGCCAAGCCAGATAAAAAATTACCAGTTAGCGGAGGATAAAAACAGCGCAGGATCAATACGGCTATTATTCAGGCTGATCGCCCAATGCAAATGCGGGCCGGTAGCGCGTCCGGTCATGCCGACCTCGCCGATTTTCTCGCCCGGCAGCAGCGCTTGCCCGGGCGTCACGTCTACTTTGCTTAAGTGGCAGTACATGCTGACCAGCCCTTGGCCGTGATCGATAAAAACCGTGTTGCCGGTGAAAAAATAATCGCCGATTTCAACCACTAAGCCGGCGGCAGGCGCTTTGATCGGCGTGCCTAGTGGGGCGGCGATGTCCAAGCCGTTGTGCGGCTGACGCGGCTGATTATTGAAGAATCGATGCAACCCGAAACCGGCGGTAAGGCGGCCTACGGCCGGCGCATCGAAACGCAAATCAGTGATTTCCCGCTCGGTCCAGGTGGCAAACGCCTTAGTAATCGCTGCTTGATCCTTGACGATGCGTTGTAATTCTTCCGGCCCCGGGTTCACTTGCCGATCGTTTTGCAATGTCAGGTATTGCGCCGGATATTTTTTTGGAAACACATAGAAGTCAACTTCGCGCTTTTGATTTTGGAGCGCAAAGCTCAAGCTATGCGCGCCCGGCGCGAGGCCGAGGGGCAGGCCGATAACCGCTTGCCAGTAGCCGTTCTGGCGCAAAATGAGCACCCGCTGCTCAGCGAAATAAGCACTAGGTGTTGGTTCCGAGTCGGCCGCCAGCGGCACGATAGCGATACCTCCCGGCACCGGATTGGCTCGCGGCAAATCGGCGATGGCGTGGGCGGAAAAGGCCGATAAGGCAAGTAACGCGGCGAAAAATTTCACCGCACACCGAAACGCCTTTTTAGCCATCATTACTGTTGACCTTCTCCACGCGGCAGTCGAGACTGCCGGAGCGCAAGCGCGCATGCAGGCGCTCTCCGGGTTTGACCTGATTTGCCGCCCGCACTACCGTCGTATCTTCACGCTGTAGGATGGCATAACCACGTTCCAACGTGGCGAGCGGACTTAAGGTGTTCAGCCCTTGCGCCGCGTGTTGCAGGCGTTGCTGGTGGTGGCGGACGGTATAACGGCCGGCGGCGATGAGTTTTTCCTGATCATGCCGGCAACGCAGGCGCAATGTTTGTAAGCGCGCCAGCGGCGAGCGGGCATGCAAGCGTGCGCGCTGCGCGGCTAATAGCGCGGACGTTTTATTAAGCACCGCGATCTTGCTGAAGCGCAAGCGCCTGGCGAGCGCCTGCAAGCGTTGCTGCATAAAGCGGATAAATTCGTCAGGGCGGATCAGGCGCGCGCTCAACCAATCCAGGCGCTGCTGCGATTCGCTTAAACCCTGCTGCATCAGCCTTAATAAACGTAACTCCTGCTGCCGGAATTGCGCCATCCACTTGGTTTGTTCCGGGCTTAGCATTTCCGCCGCCGCAGTCGGCGTCGGCGCGCGTACATCGGCGACCAAATCGGTAATAGTGAAGTCGACCTCATGGCCGACACCGGAGACCACCGGGATCGGGCAGGCGAAGATCGCCCGCGCCACGACCTCTTCATTAAATGGCCACAAATCTTCCAACGAGCCGCCGCCGCGCGCGATAATTAAGGCGTCACATTCCGCGCGCGCCGACGCGAGCGCAACGGCGGCGGCGATTTTTTCCGCTGCGCCCTCGCCTTGCACCGGCACCGGGTAGAGCAGCACCGCAATCGCCGGGAACCGCCGGTTAAGCGTGGACAAGATATCGTGCAGGGCGGCGCCGCTGGGCGAGGTGATGATACCGATGCGCTTGGGTAATACCGGCAGGGGCTTTTTGTGTTTTAAGTCAAACAAGCCTTCTTGCGCCAGGCGCGCCTTCAGCACCTCGAACCGGCGGCGCAGCGCGCCTTCGCCCTCGTCTTCCATTTGTTCAACAATCAGTTGAAATTCGCCGCGCCCCTCATAAAGACTGACGCGCGCGCGCATCAGCACCGACATGCCGTCTTTCGGCGTGCAGCTTAAAGCGGTGCGCATTTGATTGCGAAAGAACGCGCAGCGTACCTGCGCCTGGCCGTCTTTTAGGGAAAAGTACAAGTGGCCCGAGGCGGGCTGCGCGAGATTGGAAATTTCCCCGCTGATCCAAAGCATCGGAAACCCGCCTTCCAGCAGCAGCCTGGCTTCACGATTAAGGCGCGATACGGAATAAATATCGCGTGCGGCTTTATTTAAGGGGCTTGCGGCTAATAAATCCATAGCTAAAAAATAACCCGAATGCGGTCTAGTGTTGCATCCTATCAATAACTTTATCTATCATGTTGTAGCCTGGATGAAGGCGCGCAGCGCCGAAATCCGGGGACTTTCGCCGAAACCTGGATTGCGCTCCATCCAGGCTACAAACTTGCGGTTAATAAATCCATCGCGGCCAAGAGAACTATAAGCTTACGCGGTATTAATTCGGGTAGTAAGGCTGGGCGGTAGCGTTGGCTTGCGCTTGTTGCCGGGCGAGCCTGGCTTCGTGGGCGGCTTGTTGCGCCAACTTAACGGCTTTTTTGTTGTCGCCCGCCGCCCGCGCCGTTTTCGCCTGCGCTAACAGGTTTTCGGTGTTACTCCATAGCATCTCCCCATTTTCCGCGGCCTTGATTTCCGCTTCGGCATTGGCGATCGCGTTCTTTACCGATACACCGGCGCAGCCGGTTAGGGCCGCTAGCGCGAGTATGGACAAGATCTTTTTCATAGCCTTTATTAATGAAATCAGGGATTTTAACGACATTAAAGTACAAATGGACCGGCGTCAACTTCCTCTCCAGCCGATTGAGCCGTTTACGCGCTGGCGGTCAATCTTTATAATACGGCATGCGTATTATCCAAGAAGCCCTGACGTTCGACGATGTCCTGCTGGTGCCCGCGCATTCGACCGTTTTGCCGCGCGAGGTCGTGTTACAAACCCCGCTTGCCGGTAAAATCCACCTGAATATCCCGCTGCTTTCGGCCGCCATGGATACGGTTACCGAGTCCGGCACCGCCATCTGTTTAGCGCAGGAAGGCGGTATCGGCGTGATCCATAAAAATATGACGCCCCAGCGCCAGGCGGAGGAAGTGCGCAAAGTCAAAAAGTTCGAAAGCGGCATCATTACTAACCCGATCAGCACCAGCCCCGACGCGACCATACGCGCGGTC
>WNFB01000263.1_pt1 | contig 51541 bp, 41 predicted proteins | sample 5400501 | NCBI WGS metagenome assembly WNFB01 (sample SAMN13153341, study PRJNA577476) | soil metagenome | isolation source: 200 cm saprolite under Douglas fir tree site 2 hole 1 | place: USA:California | collected 2015-04-18 | reverse complement strand
CCGTTTCGGGGCTGAGGTGTTCCGTCCCTCGCCGCGGCAGTCTGACTTGATGATCATCGCAGGCCGTGTCGCGCAAAAAATGGCTCCTGTGATTCGCCAGCTGTGGGAGCAGATGCCAGAGCCTAAGTGGGTGATCTCGATGGGCGCTTGCGCCACCTCGGGCGGCGTGTTCAACAATTATGCGCTGGTACAGAGTGTGAACCAGGTCATCCCAGTGGATGTTTACGTTCCCGGATGCCCGCCTAGACCGGAGCAGTTGATTTACGCCATCACGTTGTTGCAAGACAAGATTCAGAAGGAACGTGGCAGCTTGAAACGAGCGCTGAACCTTTCGTCAGGCGAGCCGACTCCAAAATCCCCGACGTTGTAATTGGTCGTTCTTACGGCAGCTTGAAATCGATCGTGATCTCGGTCTGCATGCGCACCGGTTTACCATTCAGCCGGTACGGACGATAGTGCCACTGCTGAACTGCATCGACGGCAGCGCGAGCCAGGATCGGCTGCCCGCGAACCACCTTCAAATCCTGCACCGTCCCATTTTCAGTGATCACCGCCTGCAGGAGGACCGGGCCTTCCAATCGCATCGTGCGCGCTTGATCGGGATACGATGGCTTCACCCGGTATTCCACCATGCCTTCAGAAATACCCTGTGAAACCGGCATGGCGGGTTGCGGCAATCTCGGCGGCGTGGAAAGTACATTCGCGAGGGTACTGGAATTCGGTGCGCTGCTTAGGAGATGGCCGGATAGAACCAGTGCGTTCTCACCGGGGGAAGCCTGATCTGCTAGCTGTGACGCTCCCGGAGTAGCTGCCGTGCCGGGCGCAAATCCGTGGGAGGCACCGGCCGGCTCCCCTGTCCGGCGCACTACGTCCTCAGCGACTTCGCCTGGCTGCGCTTTGCGCCCGGATTCCGAACTTTTTTCGGACGCGGCCGGGGTCGGGGTCGGTTTCGGACGAACTTCAGCCGGGCTGGTATCAGCACCAGGCTTCCAAACCAGAGCCATCTCAGAAGACGGGGACACATCAGAAGCCGGTGCCACACTCTCGGGAGCCTTCGCGACAGCCTCGGCATTCCCGCCTGACGAATTACTCACTTTTCCATGGACCCTTAGAAAAAACCCGGTGAGAGCCGCGAGAACGACAATGCCAAGGACGGCAACACCTGCCAATGACGCGTGCTGGCGTCGATCGCCAATGCGACTGAGCAGGCTGGCCAGCGCGTGTCTTGCCTGGACGGCGGCCTGCGACGTGAAGCGAATGGCTGATGAGAGAATCGCCGCTGCCCGTACGTCCTCTTCCGATAATAGCGGGTGCTTTTCGGCCTCAGCAAACCGCGCCCGAGCTGACATAACCAATTCTGCCAACTGCCGTAACAAATCGAGGTGTCGATCGGGGAACGAATACGGACGGGCAGAGAAGACCTCGATAATGCCCACAGTCCCACGCTTTCCGCAGAGTGGCGCTGCGGCGAGCGAGCGCAGGCCAAGCCGTCGGCAAACTTCCGCATCCACGCGCAGGTCCTTATTGGTGTCATCGCAGCGCAGCGCGCGGCCGGTGCGCAGGCATTCCCCGGAGATGCCGGAATCCGCATCCAGTTTTGTGCCCAGGTCCGGAGCCGTCTCACCGGCTCTCGCCTGGCAAATAATTAAGCCATGCCGGCGCATGGCGATCGCTGCTCCATTGGCCCCGGTCAGCGAGTGTGCCGCCTCGGCAATGTACTGCAGCAGCGTGTCCATTTCCACGTCACCGGCCGCAACCGCAGTTCGCAAAACGCCGATGACGCGCTCGGGATCCTGATTCTCGGAAGTCGGGTGGTCCGATTTTCCAATGTCGGGACTCTGGTGCGGCGGCAATGGTCCCGGTGGTCCAGCTCTGCGCCCGGAAAAAAGCACGGATGGATTTGGCCCTGCAGGCGCAGGTGTGGAAGACAAAGGTACTGATGTATGCGCCATTTTGGTGACTCCCTGGTAACACGACTACATCTTCAGAGTCGGTGTTTCATCCTTAGAATGGAAGGTGACATTAGTCCCGAGTTTGATTCAAGAGACCGTGGTTGTCAATGTAGTCCTTTAAGAATGAACAACCAGGAGTACTAGACGCCCTCAGGTGTACACCGCAGGAGGCAATCGGACTTTTCACCTAGTCCGTGTAGAATCGCCCGCCATGAATCCTCTTGAAATCTCCTCGCAACAGTTCCGCCGGCTGGCAGAAGCGGTCACTCAAATAGCAATCGAATATCTAGATACGCTCAACTCGCGTCCCATTTTTCCAGAATGCACTGGCGCCGCGACGGAGCAACTCTTCCGCACTGATTTGCCGGAAGAGGGACTGGGCGAAGGCGCGCTGACGAGTTTGGATGCCGTCGTACGCCACTGCCGAGCTCAGAATGGGCGCTTCTTCGGTTACGTGCTGGGCTCGGGGGACCCCGTCAGCGCAGTGGCCGACCTGCTGGCCAGCGTGCTCAATCAGAACGTCACGGCCTGGCGTTCTGCTCCGGCCGCGGTCTCCATCGAACGAACCGTCGTGGGATGGCTCGCGAAAGCGATTGGATGCGAGGGGTTCAACGGCAACCTCACCGGCGGAGGCTCGTCCGCCAACCTTATGGGGCTGGCCATGGCTCGCGAGGCGAAGATCCCCGCCAATGAGGAAGGGATTCACAGTGCGCCCGAGGGAGTGGTTTACGCTTCCGAAGAAGTGCATATGTCGATCCCCAAAGCCGTGGCGCTGTTGGGAATTGGGCGCAATCATCTGCACCTGGTCGCCATCGACAACTCCTTCCGTATGATTCCCGCAGAGCTCGACCGCGCCATTCACCGCGACAGGGATGCAGGACGGATTCCGATTGCGATCGTGGCTTCCGCAGGAACCGTAAATACGGGCGCGGTTGATCCTCTGCCGGATATCGCCGACATCTCTCGCGCAAGTGGGGCATGGCTGCATGTGGACGGAGCTTACGGAGCCTTGGCGGCGATCGCCGCTCGGGAAAAATTTGCTGGTCTCGAACTCGCGGACTCCATCTCGCTTGATCCGCATAAGTGGCTTTATCAGCCCCTAGACTGTGGCTGCCTGCTCTTTCGCCATGCGACCGCCGCCCGCGCCGCCTTCGCCCGCAGCGGAATGTATGCCAAGGCGCTCAGTAAGGATCCGGTGGAGGGCTTTGCCTTCTTTGAAGAATCACTTGAACTTTCGCGCCGCTTCCGAGCACTGCAGTTGTGGATATCTATGCGTTATCACGGTCTCGCAGCCTTTCGCGCAGCCATCAAGAACGACCTGGAGCACGCCCGGCGGCTAGCGGAGGCAATCAGGAAACAGCCTGAACTGGAACTCCTGGCCCCGGTGGAACTGAGCGCCGTTTGCTTTCGCTATCGCGGAACTGGCGGGTACTCAGAAAAGGAAATGGACGACCTCAATGTCGGGGTATTGCAGCGTGTAGTCAGGCGTGGTCACGTGTATCTTTCCAACGCATTGCTGCGCGGGAAATTCTGTTTGCGCGCCTGCATCGTGAATCACCGCACGACGGAGGCGGATGTAGACAGCGTTGTGCCAGAAATTCTAGCCGCAGCACAAGATCTAGAAGAATAGTCGTCGCCCGTGAGTCTTATAGCACGGCCCGAGTCCCCGCGGATTTGACACCGACCCACTGTCAACTTATTTTGTTTGACACGAATGGTGACAGGGTATAGGCTTTTGCTTGAAGGGCGCGAACCGGACCGGAGGGCACGCTCTCGGAACGCACAGCGCAAAGCATCGCATGGTTACTCTCTAAAGATGGGCCAGGCCTCACTCTTCGGAATGGGACTTGGCCCTTCTTTTCTCGCCGGAGTGCGCGTGTAATCCAAGGACACGGCCAGCCTACCCGATATCGGCCCCGACCAGAAACAGACGGGATGTCGCTGCTTGCACGGTTTACTTACCGGTCTGGCCGCGGGGGTTCCAATCGCCGTTTGCTTCCGGTATCGCGGAACCGATGGGTACTCGGAACGGGCCGGTCATAGGGAATTCAGTCCCACCAGACCCAGCCCTGGAACAACATTTCTTGGCCATTCAGAATCCTATCGCCAGGTTTGCGGCATGTAGCGGGTTTACCTCTCGCCCGAACTCAGGTCTATAATTAGCTGCATACCGGCCCCGGAGTGGCTTCATGAAGGCTCGCCGCATTTTGGCCCTTATTCCTTCCTTACTTCTTGTCGCAGTTCTGGCGATGGCCGCTGATGCGAAGCCTTCCTCCGTAAAACCATCAGCGCACATGTCGAAGGAAACGCGGATGCAGATCATTCGCGCATTTAATGCGGAGTTGGTCTATATCCGCACACCGTTTCCCATGGGAAAAGTAGGACTGAAACTAAGGAATGGAGCTGTCTCGCCCAGCGGAGCGGAACTCCAGCAGTTAATCGCCATGTGGGGCCCTGCTGCCAAACCTGGCGACCAGGCACGCATCAGCGATATCGTCATCAAGAATGACCTCATTCATTTTGAGATCAACGGCGGCCCGATCAAGAAGCAAAAATGGTATCAGCGCATCCAGATTGCGGGAGCGGGCGGCTCAACCCCGGTTGCACCCACTGACTCCAATGCCAATTCACGTGGCTCTTTCGTCGATCTCTATTTCGATCATTATGTCCCCGAACTCACCGGCCCTGAACTCAAGGACCTTCTCCGGCCGGTGTTCGATTTCAACGCGAAATCCGCGGTCGAGGCTTATCTCGACACGGTTCCTCCCAAGGTGAAAGATGCGATCAAGAACCACAAGGTGCTGGTGGGCATGAACCGGGAGATGGTGATCTATGCCAAGGGACGGCCGGCCAAGAAAGTCCGGGAGAAGAATGGCGAGGCCGAATACGAAGACTGGATCTATGGCGATCCACCACAGGACGTAGACTTCGTCCGCATTGTAGGCGACGAGGTGGTGCGCGTGGAAACCATGAAGGTAAATGGTGAGAAGATTGTCCGCAACGAGAAAGAAGTGAACCTGCCATCTCAGCCCACTGTCGCCAAGCAGGAAGAGCCTGGCTCCCGGCCGGCAAATGCGCCGAGCCTGAAGCGGCCAGGGGAGGATCTCCCGGATGCGGCCCCGACGAGCGTCACCATGCCCTCCGGCGGTAAAGTGCCGCCTCCAGTGGCTCCCGCGCCACCACCAGGCAAAAACCCGAGCCCGGTCCCGAACTAGCGCACGTGTGGGCCCGTGTCTTTGACCCGGGCCTGGACCGGTCGAAGACCCACACCCATACAATTGCACAGTGACATAGCTGAAGACGTCCTTGCAAATTGATGGGCTCGAAACCTCTCCCCGACTTGGCTCCCGCCCACGTCCGCTTTACACTGGAATTGTGAAGATCGCGTTGGGGCAGATCAATCCCACCATTGGGGATTTCGCAGGTAACGCTGCCAAGATCATCGATTTTTCGCGACGCGCGCAGGCGGCGGGCGCAGGTCTGATTCTATTTCCTGAACTCTCCGTGTGTGGCTACCCGCCCCGAGATCTGGTAGAGCGGCCATCATTCGTCGCCCGTAATCGCGAAACCGCGGAACGCATTGCCGCCGAGACCCGTGGCATTGCCGTGATCTGTGGCTTAGTCACGCCGGCCCGCGCCGAGACTGGCAAGTCCGTGATGAACTCCGCCGCGCTACTCAAGGAGGGCACGATAGCTTTCGTGCAATCGAAAATGCTACTGCCCACTTACGACGTCTTCGACGAGATGCGCAATTTCGCTCCCGCGAGCAGCCAAGAATTATTTAACTTTTGCGGCAAGCAGATGGCTCTTACCATCTGTGAGGACGCCTGGAACGACAAACATTTCTGGAACAAGCGTCTTTACCGCTTCGACCCGGTTGAGGCGCTGATCGGCGCGGGGGGCAACTTCGTTCTCAATATTTCCGCCTCACCCTTCTGGGTGGGCAAACGTGAATTCCGCCGTGAAATGCTGGCCACCATCGCTCGCAATTACAAGGTCCCGGTTGTTATGGTGAACCAGGTCGGTGGCAACGACAGCCTGGTTTTTGATGGCTCAAGCCTCGTCATTGGGCCCGACGGAGCTGTCATTGCCCAAGCAAAGTCATTTGAAGAGAACCTGATCTGCTTCGACCCAAACCAACTCGCTGGTGATATCCATGAGCAGATCGCCGGAGAAGAAGCTAGCGCCTACGCCGCTCTGGTGCTCGGCACCCGAGACTACGTGCGCAAGTGTGGCTTCCGCCAAGTAATCGTTGGTTTGAGCGGTGGAATTGATTCGGCGCTCACCGCTGTGATCGCAGCCGATGCAGTTGGTCCGGAGAATGTCATTGGCGTGGGCATGCCAGGGCCATATTCCTCGAAAGGTTCGATCACTGACGCGCGCACGCTCGCCGAGAATCTCGGCATCCGCTTCGAAGTGATCGTTATTTCCGATATCTTCGAGGCATACAAGAAGGCATTGCAGGAGGTGTTCGCCGGTTTGAAAGAGGATGTGACGGAAGAGAACATCCAGTCGCGCACCCGTGGAACGCTGCTCATGGCGCTCTCCAATAAGTTTGGCGCTATCGTTCTCTCAACGGGCAACAAAAGCGAACTGGGCGTCGGCTACTGCACGCTCTATGGCGACATGGTCGGCGGGCTAGCCGTTATCTCCGACGTGCCGAAAACCATGGTGTACCGCCTGAGCCGATATGTGAACTCGCAGCGTTCTGTGATCCCAGCGGCAACTATCGAGAAGCCGCCATCAGCCGAATTGCGTCCTGACCAAAAGGACAGCGATATACTGCCGCCGTATGAAATAGTTGACGTAATTCTCGAAGACTACGTAGAAGATTCGCATTCCGCGGAGCAGATTGCCGCCGATCACAATCTCGATGTGAATCTAGTGCGGCACATCATCTGCATGGTGGACCGCAGTGAGTACAAGCGCCAGCAGGCCGCCCCCGGAATAAAGATTTCCGCCAAGGCCTTTGGATATGGCCGTCGTTTTCCGATCGCGGCGAAATCGGAAACTTAGGACGATTTGTGGATCCCACAACAGGAATTGGCGCCAAGTGTGTGCGGCGGTGGGTTTCTGACCAGCCCTACCCGGGTCAGAGAACCGGGCCGAGACGGTTTGATACGCTGAGCCATGGAACCTGAAAGGAACACATGCATCGCGTATCTGCGCATGTAACTCTAATCCTGCCCCTGCTCCTCGCCGCGCTTGTTAGCCCCCAACAAAAGCCGGCCCCGCCTCGCCAAAATCCAGCCGCCAGAACCGGGACGTCCCCGGCAAAGCCTGCCGCAACGGCCACGAGCTCTGCCAATCTGCCTTCGGAAGAAACGGTGAACGCCTTCTTGCAGCAAATGTTTGGCTATGACTCTTCCGCGAGTTGGAAAGTAGATTGGAGACATCATCCCCTTCGGGCCAAAACCGTTTGCCGCCGCCCGGCAGGAACTGGAAAAAGGAGTGAACGGACCTGCGCGTGGTCCGGCGAATTCCCCGGTCACCATTGTGGAGTTCAGCGACCTCCAGTGCCCACACTGCAAAGAAGCGCAACCCATTATTGAGAAGCTCTTGACCGAGGAGCCTAAGGCGCGTTTTGTTTTCCAGAATTTCCCGCTCCCATCTCACAACTGGGCAGCCAAAGCAGCGGCCTACGCCGACTGTGTTGGACGAAGCTCGAATGACGCCTTCTGGAAATTCCTGCAGAAGACTTACGACGCTCAGTCACAGATCACCGAAGCCAATGCAGATGAGAAGCTGACGGGCATCGTGAACGATTCGGGGGCCAAGGGCGCGGAGATCGCCACCTGCGTGGCCAAACCCGATACCGCCGCCCGAGTCGAGCATTCGGTCGCTCTGGGAAAATCGGTAGACGTCACCAGCACGCCCACGGTTTTCATCAATGGCCGCAAAATTGGGAATATTGGAATACCGTTTGATGTGTTGAAGAGCCTGGTGGAGTTTCAGGCGAAGCAGGGAAAATAGGAGAACCGTGGCTAGATGCTCAGTTTCGTGCCCAGCGCTAAAACTCGTCACTGGCCACTAGCCAGTGCCTTGTCACTTTGTCATCCAGATTTCTGGCCCGGGATTCGCATCCGCACCGCTGATCACATGGGGCGTGATTACGATGAGCAGTTCATCGTCATCTTCTTCCCTTTTGTTGGTCGCCATCGCCTTGTTCAAGCCTGGAACCTGCCCAAAGCCGGGGATGCCGCTCAAGCTGCGTTGCTCAGTGCGGGAGACGGATCCCGCCACCACGGCCGGTTCCCCATCTTTCAAGGTGATGCTGCCCTTGTACTCGCGGTTTGAAATGACCGGAACTCCATTCAGACTGGTTCCGCCCAGCGCGCGTATTTGCAGATCCAATGTCAGGCTCACGTCGGAATTGCCATGAATATTCGGTTTGGCTTTTACACTTAACCCAAGGTCTTCGTAGTTGAAGGAGGGAAACGCCGCCTGGAAACTGTTGTTCTGAATTACGCGGGAAATCGCTGGCGAATTGAAAATCGGCGCGAAGCTCGCGTTGAGGATCGGATATCGGGTGCCCACGTGAAAGCTGGCGTCCTTGCCCTGGGATGCTCGCAGTGTGGCGTGCTCCAGCGTCCTTACTGAACTCTCATTTATCGATAAAGTAGCGCTGAGCTGGTCGAGACTCACTCCCATGAACGTGAGACCACCGCCAAAAGTGGCCAGGGGCTGACTGAAAATTGAATTCTGCTGACTCTGGAGTTGCGCCAGCAACGCGGAGATAGCGGTGTTATTGGCCTGATTGATCCCTCCTTTCGCGATCAACTGGTTGATCAGATCCTGGATGTTCTGGCCGCCCAAGGCTGCAAGTGCACCGGCTGGAATGTTGAAGAGTTGAAACTGATTGGGAATGTGCACGCCCATGTTGCGAATAAATGTGCGACTGACTTCATAAGCGTGCACGTCCAGCAACACCTCTGGACGCGACGAGTCCAGTCCTTCCATGAACTGCGTCGCGGCGGCGAGAGTCCTGTTCGGTGCTCTGATCATGACCGTATTCGATTGTGGCTGCTGCGTGACAAAACGAATCTCGAACAGCGTGCGCAGCGCGTTAGCCAGATCGTTCAGTTCCTGAGGCGTAGAGACACCTGGGACATAGAACGTTCGCAATCCCATACGATCAAACGAGCGATGGTTTTCCGGCGTTTCGGCGGCCACCAGGATCTGTTTCTCATCGAGCGGCGTCCAGAAGGTCTTGGTGACAGCACCGGCGGTCCGCACGGCCGTGTAGAAGTCCACATTTTCGATATCGAAGCGCACCCGGCGGCTTCCGACAGAGTCGTCAAACGTGGCCACAACCCCAAAGTTGGTGGCAATTTCAGTGAGGAGCCCGCGAGTATCCCCGCGGTAGTGAAAGTCGGCACGGCGCTCCTGGGGAGTCAGTTCAAGCTCTCCCGCGTCCGCTAACACTTCGGCCGGAGCCGATACCTTTGGCGCCCACGCCCCCAGCGCATCGCGCAAGCGCTGCTGTGCGAACTCGTTCTGCGGATCAAGATTCAGCGCAGTACGGAATTCGCCCAGCGCCTCCACCTGGCGGCCGTTCAGCATACTGGTATTGCCACGCTGCATATGGTCAAAAACCAACTGCTGGCGCGCCATTTCACGCGATGTAACAAATTGCATATCTCGAGGCGCCAGACGCGCTGCTTCTTCAAATTCTGCAAAAGCCTCGTCAAGGCGCTTCGAGCCCTGGAGCTTTAGCCCTCTAGAAAATGCGGCCTTCGCTTCCTTTAAGTCCTTTTTCGAGATATTGCAGGGGATGTTCCCGGGGACCGCGTCCGGACACGGACCTGTCAGTAGCGTTCGCGGCTGGTCGGCAGAGAAAGCGGTTACCGCCAGACCGAGCGTCACTATGATAGAGATCAGCCGGAGCATTACAGCAGATTGTACTCGGGAAAGCTGCGCTCGGAACCGATTCTGGACTGGTGCTAGTACCTTTGAGTGCATGTGCTCGATGTGTCGGACCCGTGAGGGATTCTGTGGAGGCGGATAAGCGACCCGCCGAGCACGGGTCGTAGTACGGAAACACCCGGAGAGCTCACCGGCTTTTGCAACGATGGATTTCGCGCATAGCCCGGTTCAGCGCCTTTAGTGCACCAGGTCATGGGTGTTCAGCAAGCGTGCCATCAATGTCGAACAGATAAGCGTCGTCTGCCATCCAGCGGAAACCGCTTGGGTGCGAGCTAGCCTCGGAATGAACGGGATCCATTATCGTGAGCCGCCTGTGGCAGCATGAGCCGCTCGATGGAGCGTGCCTGTCCCGTAATCGCGTCGCAATCGATCACCACCGCGCACAGTCGTACATCGCCGCTGGCGGGTTCGAAGCGCATGGGCATGTTGGTCAGGAACTTTTCCATGATCAGTTCTTTCTTGATGCCAATCACGCTATCGTACGGCCCGGTCATGCCCACATCCGTGATGTAAGCCGTGCCCTTGGGCAGCACGCGTTCGTCTGCCGTGGGAACGTGGGTGTGAGTGCCCACCACCGCGGTGACGCGGCCATCGAGATACCAGCCCATGGAAATCTTTTCCGAAGTGGCCTCCGCATGAACATCCACGAGAACAATCTTAGCCATGACGTCTTTCAGCAACTGGTCGGCGGTGCGGAATGGATCGTCGTTGGAGATCATGAACACGCGGCCCTGCAGATTAATGACTGCATAGGGAACATCGTCCTTTGTGCCCTCGTATAGGCCCCAGCCCGGCATTCCCGCGGGATAGTTGGCGGGACGCAGCAGGCGGCGCGCGGGACTGTGCGGATTGCCGTTGGCCATGTGGAAGTAGTCGACAATCTCGCGCTTGTCCCAGATGTGATTGCCCGAGGTGAGTACCTCAATACCTAGTTCGAACAGTTCCTCGGCAAGCGGTGGAGTAATGCCGAAACCGGCAGCGGCGTTCTCGCCATTCGCGATCACCAGATCAATCGCATGATTCTTGACCACTTCCGGCAAGCGCTCTTTGACGATGGTTCTTCCGGGCCGCCCGAAAATATCGCCGATAAAGAGAATTCGCACGTGGACTCCAGTTTTCGATGTTAACACGCTGGCCGATGCTGCTCCGGCGGTCTCCAACAGGTTGTGACGGTCTTAAATGATCGTAGAAACGCAGCTTGCTGGGCCTCCCTTCCTAATTCGAGACGTAGCGAGCTACGTCTCTACGGGAACGGACACCCATCTGCGTTCAGTCTTTTTCCGAGACCAACTCCGCCGTTTTCAGAAAATCATAATTTCCGGAAGCATTCAGCGTCAGATTCCGCACTCGCTTCGAATGCACCAGCACGTTGTCGAGATACCACAGATTAATGTAGGGCAACTCCTTCGCCAGGACTTGTTGGATTTCTGCGTAAAGCTGCTTTCGGGTGTTCTGGTCGAGCTCGCTGCGAGCTTGGTCAATTAACGCATCTATGCGCGGATTGGAATAGTAGCTGCGATTGGCGCCGTGCGGCGAAAACTTGGCGGAATGAAATGCGTACTCGAAGATGTCGGGGTCCTCGTTGCCGCCGATCCAGCGCAGTGAATAAAGCTGGTACGCACCGCTGGTCACGTCGGAAAAGAAGGTGGCGAATTCAAATGTACGGATGTCGAGCGCAACGCCTACGTCGCGCAACTGCTGCTGCAAGACGGCTGCGATCAGACGCGTGGTTTCCTCGGTGGAAGTCTTCATGACCAGGTGAAATCGGACGTCGTTGACTGGGCGATAGCCGGCGGCATCGAGAATCTGCCGCGCGCGCTCGGCATTGTGCTCGTACGTGGGCACATCCGCGTTGTACGCCCAACTCTGCGCCGGCAGTACGCTCCCCGCTGGTTGCGCGAAGCCACGCCACAGGTACTCGATCATCGGCTGGCGGTTTATGGCATACGCGATGGCCTGCCGTACGCGCACGTCTTTCAGAACGGGATCGCGCAAATTGAATGCAAGATAATTCAGTACGGTACCCGGTCCGCGCAGTACTTTCAGATTTGGTTCGCGTTCGAGCGCGAGCACCAGGTCAGAGGTCAAAGCGTTGTTGACGATATCAGCGCTGCCCTTGCGCAGTTCAAGCGCACGCGTAGTTGTATCCGGCACTACCATGAATCGTATCCGTCCAAGACGTGCCTTTTCACCCCAGTACTCCTCGTTGCGCTCGAGGATAACTTCTCTATCCTGCTCTGCACTGAAGAAGCGAAACGGCCCCGAACCCACCGGTTTTCGGCTGATTTCATCGCCGCTGCCGTATGGAACAATCCCGATCGCGCCGTCGGAAAGGTTCCACAGCAACGTCGAAAACGGCTCCTTCATGTGGAAAATGACCGTGCAGTCGTCCGGCGCTTCGATACGGTCCACGAACCGATAGGCGGCGGCCTTGGTGCTGCGAATTTTGCCCTGCAGCAGAGAGTCGAAGGTCCACTTCACATCGCGAGAAGTCAGCGAGCGTCCGTCGTGGAATTTCACTCCGTGATGCAGATGAAATACGTAGGTCAGGCGATCAGGAATTTCCCAGCTTTCCGCCAGCGCGGGTTTCACATTGAGGTGCTCGTCACGCTCCAGAAGATCATCGAAGATCAGGTCATCAATACGCTCTGACTGCGCATCGAGGCCTACCCTGGGATCAAGATTCGTGGGGCTGCTCTCGATGATCATAACCAGGGTGTGCGGGTCGGGCTTGCCGGAGCAGGAGAGAAAAGAAAGAACCAAACCAACAATCGTAAAAACAGTGAGGGTTCGCGTCGTCACCGACCCGGTAGGCATAGCCGCCCCTTCGGCTTCTCTCAGGGCAGGCTTTTGCAGTGCGTTCGCGGCTTTGCGGCCAAGGTACTCCCCTAGGCTAGGCATATGAAACCTTGCCGAGAATAGCTGGTCCCTTGGCCCCCGTTGCCGATGGCACGTTTGACGGCTGCCGCTTCCAGGTCTGGTGAGCCAACAACGCGAATGCCGTGGCCTCTTTGGCATCCGACGGCAAGCCGAATTCGTCGGATAAACGGATCTCCAGCCCCAGAGTTTCTAGTTCGTTCGCCAGCATCGCGAGCAGCGTTGGATTCTTCGCGCCACCCCCCGAAACCACGAATTCTTTATAGCGGCCGGACCGGTTGACTACAAAACGCCGCAGCGCATCCCCAATCGAGCGTGCACTTAATGCTGTCGCGGTCGCGACGCAGTCTCGTTTCGAGGGCCGGCCACAGCGGCGCAGAAACTCGTCAACGAATTCGCGACCGAACTCCTCGCGTCCAGCCGTCTTCGGGGGCTTGCGCCGGAAGAATGGAGCGCGCATCAGATCGCGGATCACATCCTGCTGCACGGCTCCCGAACCAGCGATTTGTCCGTCGCGATCGTACGGTTCACGGAACAGCCGTTCTGTAACCGCATCGATCACCATGTTGCCCGGGCCAGTGTCGAATGCGATTACTTGCGCAGCCGTTTTTCCGGCTGGAATCGCAGTCAAATTGGCAATTCCGCCAATGTTCTGCACCACGCGCCCGATGCGCGGGTCGCGATAGAGCAGGTAGTCGAGGAAGGGAACCAGTGGCGCGCCCTTGCCGCCGACCGCCATGTCAGCGGGGCGAAAATCTGAGACCACCGGCACGCCTATACGCGCCGCAATCACCGCAGCCTCGCCGATCTGCCAGGTCACCGCGAGTCTGCGTCTGAAGAATAACGCGGGCTCACCCTGATGATAGAGAGTCTGCCCGTGACAACCGATCAAGTCGACTTTCAGACGTAACTGCCGCTGCGTTTCCAGAACTGCCTCCGCATAGAGCTCGCCCAGCAGGAAATTCAGCCGCGTAAGATCGGCTACATTTGCCTGGGCAGCATTCATGCTAGCGAGCACCGCACGGCGAACATCTTTGGGATAGGGATACTCGGCGTGACCGAGCAGGTGGAACTTTGGCGGACGATGGAGTTTGAGCGTCTTCGCCGCCTGCACTTTAGTATCGTTCACCCGCACCAACGCTACGTTAATTCCGTCTGCCGAAGTGCCACTCATCACACCCGCAACGATCATTCCTGCTCCTTCCGGCTGATCGTCTCCAGGCGCACCTGCTCGCTGAATTCCCAAAGCTGGCGCGACAGTCGCTCCAGTTTGGGCGTCGATGGAGGCCGCGCGTCCGCACCCGGCGCCCTCCACCGAACGGAGACGAGCAGTTTTCTTTTTTGCGTTTGCACGCGCTTAGCGGACTCTGCCAGGCGTTGCGCAAACTTGCGATCGCGCTCGGCCTCGTGTATCAGGGTTTCATACGAACCCGTGATGTGATCCTCTTCATGACAGATCAGGCACAGATCTCCGCCTGCCCGAATGTGTTCCACGGCTGCGTGCTCAATCGACGCAGCCTGGAGTACTCCGCCCATCTCCAGGTCGTCGGAAATGATCAACCCGCGATACCCGATTTTCTTGCGCAAGATGTCATTGACCCACTTCCTTGAAATAGAAGCCGGTGTACTGTCTTTGGTCACAGCTGGGTAAGCGGCGTGCGCTACCATTACGAAAGGGAACTCGCGGCGGAGCACGCGGTAGGGGTAGAGGTCCTCTTTCCAGAGCTTCTTCCAGCATTTCTCGACGTTAGGGAGCTCATGATGCGTATCAAGACTGGCCTCGCCAAGACCGGGGAAGTGTTTGCCACAACCAAGTACGCCCGCCTCATGTAATCCCCGCAGAAACTGGCGGGCGTAGACGACGGTCTCATGGGGATCGGCCGAGACTGCACGCGACCTCATCACTGACCGCGACGCCTCGAGTGCAAGGTCCACTGTCGGCGCAAAATCCGTATTGAAACCCAGTGCCCGGCAGGATTCGCCGATCACTTTGCCATGCTTGCGAAAAAGTTTGGGATCAGCGGTGGCGAACACGCCCGCCGCTGAGGGAGACGGGCCCACAGCATTTTTCAGTCGGTCGACTCTGCCTCCTTCCATGTCCACACAAAGGAACATCGGCGTGGAGACGAGGGCCTGGCAGTCCTTTAGCAATTTGTGCGTCTGTGCTGCGGAAGTGATGTTGCGCGCGAAGAGGATGATGCCGCCGGGTTGGAGGCCAGTGAGCAGGGAACTGAGGCGCGAAGACATCTCGGTGCCATCAAAGCCCATGATGATGAGTTGGCTGACTTGCTTGTGCAGGTTAGAAATTGCTTTAGTTCTTTCCATCACGATCGGCAATGAATTCCAACGGCTAACGATTTCCGCGCTCATGTGCACCAAACAACGCCGTCGAAGGGCAAGGCTTTAGCCGTAAACCCGGAAAGTGACCGTACGGCGCGCCCTGGAAGGGCAGTGCCCTTCACATCAACTTTAAGCAACGGCACAAATCCAGGTCTACTGCCTGACGACGAGCGCCCGGCGACGGCCCTCAGTCCACCTGCTTCTTCAACTCTGCCAGCAAATTCAAGGCTTCCAGCGGCGTCAGATGATTTAAGTCCACCTCACGCAAGCGCTCCAGCACCGGCTGCGAGATTGCCGTGAATATCGTGAGCTGCGCTGCTGGGGCGGGCCTCAGATCATCGCTGGCCAGCTGATCCGTTAACCGGAGCTCTGCACTCTCGTGCTCAGCCAATACTTCTCGTGCGCGCTGGATCACCTCATTGGGCAAGCCTGCCAGCTTAGCTACTTCGATTCCGTAACTGCGATCGGCAGCGCCAGGCTCCACTTTGCGCAAAAATACAATCCCTCCGCCGGTTTCTTTCACTGACACGTGATAATTCTTCACTCCCGAGAGCCGCTCCGCCAACTCCGTCAGCTCGAAATAGTGCGTTGCGAAAAGAGTCTTGGCTCGCGTTCTGGCGTGCAGGTATTCGATGGCCGCCCAGGCGATGGCCAAGCCATCGTAGGTTGCGGTGCCACGTCCGATTTCATCGAGCAGAACTAGAGACCGTGGCGTCGCCGTGTGCAGGATCGCCGCTGTTTCCGTCATCTCGACCATGAACGTCGAGCGTCCTCGGGCCAGGTTATCGCTTGCGCCGATGCGGGTGAAGACGCGGTCTATCACACTCAAGCGTGCCGAACGCGCTGGCACGAATGATCCTATCTGCGCCAGGATCACAATCAGAGCTGTCTGCCGAAGATAAGTAGACTTGCCGCCCATATTGGGTCCGGTCAACACCAGGATGGTGTGCGTGGTCGAATTCAGAAAGAGATCGTTGGGGACAAATCGATCGCCGACACCGGAGAGTTCCTGCTGTTCGATAACCGGATGGCGGCCTGCGAGAATCTCGATTTCGCCGCCGCTATTATCAAACTGCGGACGGCAATAGTTGCGCAATGCCGCAATGTGCGCCAGGGCCGCTAAGACGTCCACCTCAGCCAATGCCAGGGCCGTCTGTCGAATCCGCTTTGCCTCACCGGCAATCGCTACCCGCAATTCGGCAAACAGCCGGCGCTCGATCTCGACAATCTTTTCCTGCGCATCAAGAATCTTCGATTCGTACTCTTTGAGCTCAGGGGTGGTGAAACGCTCGGCGTTGACCAGGGTCTGTTTGCGTTCGTAATCGGCGGGAACGTGGTGCAGGTTGGATTTTGAAACCTCTAAGTAGTAGCCGAAAATCGAATTGAATTTCACCTTCAGCGAGGAGACGCCAGTCCGCTGCCGCTCCCGTTGCTCGATCTGCGCCAGGTACTGCTTGCTATTGCGGCTCAGGTCACGCAGTTCGTCGAGTTCTTCGTCTATGCTGTTCTTGATCACTCCGCCATCGTTCAACCAAATCGGCGGCTCAGAGACAATCGTTTTCTCAATGCGCTCCCTCAGATCACCGAGTTCGTCGCTCGACGCATGCAATGTCCTTAGTCGCTCGGTTGAGAGTCGCGCCAATGTCGCACGGACTGCCGGAATTTTCCCGAGCGAGACTGCCAAGGCCAGCACATCCCGCGGATTCGCCGTCTCGAGTGTGACCCGGCTGAGCAGCCGCTCGAGGTCGAGTACGCCATCGAGCGCCCGCCGCAATTCCTCGCGTGCCACTACGTCTTTGGCCTGGGCTTCCACTGCATCCAGCCGAGCTTGGATCTCCGCCCCATCAATCGAAGGCCGCAGCATCCACGAGCGCAGCAGGCGTTTGCCCATTGGCGTGACCGTGGAATCAATGGAACGGAACAGCGTCACGCCGGCATCCGTTCCGGCGAACAGCGGCTCGATCAGCTCCAGATTTCGAACCGTGACCGCGTCCAGCACCAGGCAGTTCTGTCGCTCGTAAAAACCGATTCGGTCGACATGATCCAGCGTCCCGCGCTGCGTGGAGCGGACGTAATACAGGATCGCTCCAGCGGCTGAAGCCGCTGCCGGCTTGCCCGCCAGCCCAAATCCTTCCAGCGAGAGCACGCCAAAATGGTTCTCCAGCAAGGGAATGGCGTGATCGGGCGAAAATATCCAGTCGTCGAGGGGCGTCTCTGCCCATGTGGACCCTGCCGCCCTCGGCTGGGGGGCGGCACGTTGGGCGGCAGGATTGGCTCCTGTCTCAAATAGTGGAAGGGAAGATCCGAATAACAGTTCTTTCGGCCGCAACTGCTGCAATTCGTCCTGAATCCGGCGGGCGGCATCCTCGCCGTGGAACTCGGTTGCACGAAACTCGCCAGTGGAAAGGTCCAAAGCAGCGAAGCCCACACGGTCGCCGAGGTGGGCCAGTGCCGCCAAAAAATTATTCTCTTCGGAACTCAGCGAGGTATCTGCGGCCGTTCCCGGCGTGACCACGCGCGTCACTTCCCGACGCACCAGTTTCTTGGCCAATCGAGGGTCTTCCATCTGCTCGCAGATGGCAACCTTGAATCCTTTACGAATAAGTTTGGAGATGTAGCTTTCGGCCGCGTGATAGGGCACACCGCACATGGGCACGGCCACGCCTTTTTCCTTGTTGCGTGAGGTCAGGGTGATCTGCAGTTCACGCGCGGCCACCTTTGCATCGTCGAAGAAAAGTTCGTAGAAATCGCCCAGACGAAAGAAAACCAGCGCGCTGGGATGTTCCTTCTTGATGGCGGCGTATTGCCGCATCAGCGGAGTGGACGGCTCGGTCATCTGTTGCGGGTGCGTGCGCGGATTATAACAAACCGGAATATCCGATTTCGGTGACACAATTCATAGTTGACGCGGCCTTCGTGCCGGTGTTTTCCTTAGCGCATGGAGCTCCGCAAAGATCCCATCACCCGCTCATGGGTGATAACCGGCGACGAAGTTACTGAATCTGGACCGCGACCGGAGCCGTTCTGCCGCTTCTGTCCTGATTCGTCTGCGTCCGCCCAGGTCGTTTCCAGCGTTAGGGGCATCGACGGCATCGCGTGGTCTGCACGTTCCGTGGTGCATCCATCACCCCTTTACCGTATCGAGGGTGATCCAGCTCGCCGCGGGGATGGCATTTACGACCGCATGGGCTCAGTCGGCGCGCACGAAGTCCTCGTGGAAAACCCCAGGCACGACCGCCACCTGTGGAATTCCAGCGACGCCGAGATTGAGCAGTTCCTGGTCCTCGCCGCACAGCGAATCCAGGACCTCAAGCGCGACCCACGCTTTAAATACATCAGTATTTTCAAAAACTACGGCCCCAATGCCGGACAGGAATTCGAGCATCCCAACTCCCAGCTTACGGCTACAACGTTTGTGCCACGCCGAGTGCTTTATGAGCTGCGTGCAGGGCGCGATTATTTTGATCAGAAAGAGCGCTGTGTCTTTTGTGACATCCTCTCGCAAGAAGAGCGCCAGACCCAACGTGTCCTCGAAACTCGTGGCGACTACATCGCCCTGTGCCCCTATGCGCCGCGCGTTCCATACGAAACCTGGGTCATGCCCCGCACTCATGAGGCGGCTTTTGAGCGCTCCGGACTGAGGGGCCCGGGCATGTTGCAAGATTGTGGAGCACTCCTGCGCCGCACCCTGCAGCGCATCCGCACGGTGACCGAGGAGTTCCATCTCGTGCTGCATACTTCTCCGAACAGCCTTCACGGGTCAGCGAGCTTGGGATACTGGAAGACAATCAACGAGGACTATCACTGGCACTTGGAAATTCTTCCCATCGTCGCGGCCAAGGCCCGATCGTACACGTTCAAAGAGGTCTACTATTCGCCTTTGACCTCGGAGACGGCAGTGAAGCGGCTGCGGGAAGCGAAAATCGAGCCGTAGTTGGTTGATGCTGCTCAACCTGTAACCACGAAGGATATTGAAGAAGACGAAGGAATTTTCTCCTATGCACTTGCTTTTCCTTCGTGATCCTTAGTGTCCTTCGTGGTTTGAGAACTTGGAGGGCCGAATCCCTTGGGTCGTCTGATTCCCATACTTTTCCTCGTCGCCACTGCTTGTGCTCAAAATGGCCCAGGCACCGCTGCAGAGAAACAGCAAGTCCTCTGGCAAAAACTTGCAACCAGCATTAACGATGTCGATCACAATCTCGACGGCGTTCTCGGGGTGGCGATTCTAGACCTAAGCAACGGCCAGCAATTTCTTCTCAACGCTGACGATGTTTTTCCGCAAGCCAGTTCCATCAAGATCGCGGTTCTGGCGGAGCTTTATCATCAGATGCAGCAGGGGAGGCTGCAGCTCACGGACATGTACACGGTGCAGCAATCCGATCTCGTTCCCGACAGCGACATAATGGGCGGACTCACTCCCGGGGTCACAAAGATTACGTTGCGCGACCTGGCGACCATGATGGTTGCCGTGAGCGACAATAGCGCTACTAACGTGCTCATCGACCGTGTGGGCATGGAAAATGTCAATGCGCTGATGGACTCGCTAGGCCTGACTCACACTCGCCTGCGCCGCAAGATGATGGATCTGAAAGCCGCGAGTGAGGGCAGGGAAAACGTCTCCACGCCGCGCGAGATGATGACGCTGCTGGGGGCAGTCTACCGGGGCAAAGTGCTGAACAAGGGAATGACAGACGATTTTCTGAGAATCCTCAGCACGCATAAGGACAGTTGGATTCCGCGCAGTTTACCAGATAACCTGCGCGTTGCCGATAAGCCCGGTTCGCTCGAAGGTGTCCGCAATGACTCGGGCGTCGTATTTGCGAAGAACCGGCCTTTTGTGATCTGCGTCATGACAACTTACTTGCGCAACGAGCGCGAGGGAGAAGAAGCCATCAGCAAGATCGCCCTGGCCGCGTATCGCATGTTCGACCGGCTGGGCCGCGCTTCGGAATATGGTCGCGTGATCTCTCCGGCGAATAGCAGCAAGCCATAAAATAAGCCGGTGTCGTGTAGCGACAGGCGAACTCGCCCGTTCACGATCATGTAGGGACAGGCGCCCTCGCCTGTCCAGCCGAGCGAAGCTCGGCAACGTTCCTGGGTTAGAAGCGCGCTGGATTTCCATGACCATCCGTCGCATGAAGACCTACACCGGCGGCCAGGGATACGTTTACCAATACTATTTCGTCGGCAGGCGTCCGGCGCTGCCCGGGCAACCCGAAGCCCCGGCCACTGAATACGTGTTCGATGTCACTTCGGATCGCAAGACGACTTACGCGGTCAGTATCTTCATTCGCGAAGAAGCCATTAATGCGTGGCGCAGCACTCATCGTCGTGCGCCGAATGATGCCGAGCAGTACGGTGCGGCCAAGATGCGCCTCTTCCAGGGTTTCGACGAAATCGAAGACATGATGGCAAATGGCCGACGCTTACTAGTCGACGCCCGGGGGCTAGAAGAGTTGCTGGCGACATTGGGGGTAGAATAGGCGTTTCTTCTCTGATGGCGTCATCCCGAACTCCGGCTTCAGCCACGACCCTGCGGTGCATCCTTGGGCTTCTGCCACGCCCACAGTGCGGACTATAATCATTTATCCGCCTGAGAAGGCCGTGGCAACCGGGCCACGAATCCACTATGCCTTTACTTTGGTTGCGAGTCGCGCTCGGTTTCTACGGCGTGGGATTGCTCTACGCGCTGGTGGCATTGACCCGCAGCAGCGATCTCCTGAGCCGGATTGCCATCCCGGCCACAAGCTTGGGCATGGTGTTTCATTTCGTTTCGCTAAGCGAAGCTGTGCTGCTCTCCGGACAACTCACCCTAGCTTCCGTGCACAATTCGGAGTCGCTGCTCGCTTTTATGATCATGGCTTTCTTCATGATCGTGTACCTGGTGTACCGCACGACTTCGCCGGGCATGGTGGTTTTCCCCTCGGTCTTTCTATTGACATTCGTGGCGGCCACAGGCGAGCAGCCATTCCTGTCAATGTCTCCAGGCCTACGTACCGGCTGGCTTTTCGCCCACATTGCGCTGATCTTCACCGGTTACGCCGCCCTCTTCCTCAGCTTCGGTGCGAGCTTGCTGTACTTAGTGCAGGAGAGCAGCCTCAAATCCAAGAATCCGGGCCGGATTTTTTCTCGCCTCCCAGCGCTTGAGGTGATTGACGAGATCGGATACCGGTCACTTCTGCTGGGCTTCCCGTTCATGACCCTCGGGCTGATCGCCGGATCGGTGGTGGCCCAGGCTAAGTTTGGACGCGTCGACTTCCTCGATCCCAAGGTTTTTCTGTCATTGCTCATGTGGGTCGTATATCTGATTATGGTTTACACCCGGTGGAACGCAGGATGGCGGGGACGGCGAGCCGCGTATCTGGCGACTGGCGCTTTTGTGGCCGCTGTGGTCGCGTGGGCAGCCAACTACGTCAGCACGATTCATAGGTTCGCTGCGTCATGAAACTCCAGTTGATCGGCGTAAATCACAACAGCGCGCCCGTGGAGGTGCGTGAGCGGCTAGCCATACCTGAATGGCGTCTGGCGGAGGCGTGCAGGCAACTCGCAGAGCACCCGGGGGTTGAAGAGGGAATGATCCTCTCTACCTGCAACCGGGTCGAGCTGATCGCGCACCTGAAGAACGGGAGCGGGGACCTGCGGGCTTTCCTCCGCGATTATTTCCAGCTTGATCTCAACCAATTTGAGCGGCATCTCTATGAATATCGCGAGCAGGATGCGATTCGGCACGTATTTCGTGTGGCGGCAAGCCTCGATTCCATGGTACTTGGCGAGCCGCAGATCCTCGGCCAGGTAAAGGAGGCTTATGCCACGGCTCGCGCGGTCGGCGCCGTGCGCGCTCAACTCGATCAGTTACTCACGCGGGCGTTCGCGGTAGCTAAGAGGGTCCGAACCGAAACCGCGGTTGGATCTTCTGCCGTGTCAGTCGCATCGGTGGCGGTCGAACTCGCCAAGAAAATCTTTGGAAGTCTGAAAGGCAAACAGGTGTATCTAGTGGGAGCGGGAAAGATGAGCGAACTCGCTGCTCGTCACTTGCTCGCCCATGGTTGCACGTCCATCTTTGTGGCCAACCGTACCTACGACCGCGCAGCATACCTGGCGGAGAAATTCGACGGCCAGGCTATCCACTTTGAGGAGCTCTATGAGACATGCGACCGCGGCGATATCGTGATCAGTTCGACCGGAGCACCGCATGCCATCTTCCGCCGTGAGCACGGCGAGCTCTTCCTTAGCCGCCGTAAGAACCGCCCCATGTTCTTCATCGACATTGCTGTCCCGCGCGATGTCGATCCGGAGATGAACAAGCTCGACGGCATATTCGTTTACGACATTGACGACCTGCAGCAGGCTGTCTCCGCGCACGTGGCCGACCGCAAGAAAGAAGCGGACCGCGCGGAAGATATTATCAACAGCGAGGTCGAGCGCTTTCAGGCGCGCATCCAGACTCTCGATGTCGTGCCCACGATTGTCTCGTTGCAAGACCATCTCGAGACCATTCGCCAGGCCGAAATCGACCGCGTTCGCGGACGTCTCGGTCCCTTGACGCCGGATCAGGAAATGGCTGTCGACGCGCTCACCCGCGGCATTGTCAACAAGATCATGCATACGCCCATTAGTACGCTTAAGACAGCGGCGCGCGAACCGGAAGCCACCACCCTTATCGATCAGGTGCGTCGCCTTTTCAACCTCCAGCAAGAACAAGGAGAGAAAGAAAGGAAATCCGCAGCTTCCAAGTCAGGTGGCGGTTCGGGAGCGCGTGATTGAATGTCACCCCTCCGCATCGGTTCCCGCGGATCACAACTTGCCCTCTGGCAGGCCAATCACATCGCTGCCCTGCTGTGCGAGCGCGGACACGAGGTGGAACTCGAAATCATCAAAACTGCCGGTGACAAAATTACCGATGTCGCGCTGGCCAAAGTCGGCATCAAGGGCATGTTCACCAAAGAGATCGAAGAGGCGCTGGCCGAAGGGCGGGTAGATCTTGCCGTGCACAGTTTGAAGGATTTGCCCACCGAGGTTCCTGCGGGGTTCGAGATCGCGGCCATCACGAAACGTGAGGACCCGCGCGATGTCTTCTGCTCGCGCAAGTTTGCGAGCATCGATGATCTGCCACACAGGGCACGGGTGGGCACCAGCAGCCTGCGCCGTCAGGCACAATTGAAAGCATTGCGTCCCGATTTCAAAATTTGTCCCTTGCGCGGCAACGTGGATACCCGCCTGCGCAAGCTGGAATCGGGCGAATACGACGCCATCATTCTTGCGGCAGCAGGACTGAACCGTCTAGGAAAAGTCGAACTGGTGAAGCAGGTGATTCCGGCGGACGTGATGTGTCCGGCGGCAGGGCAGGGAGCTTTAGCGATTGAGATTCGTGCAGACGACAATAAGACCAGTCAGCACCTGTCATTCCTTGATGACGCTGCCGCGCGCGCTACCACGACTTGTGAGCGTGCGCTGTTGACGAAGCTTGGCGGTGGATGCCAGGTGCCGATAGGAGCTCTTGCTCAAGCTCGCAATGATCATTTACACCTGGATGCTATCGTCGCCTATCCGGATGGCTCGAAAGTTCTGCGGGAGTCACGAGACGGCGAAGACCCGGTGAAGCTGGGCGAAGAAGTGGGCGACGCGCTGCTGAGACGCGGCGGGGGCGCTATCCTCGAAGAAGTTTATGGCAAAGGCGTTGCGGTCCCACAGCAACCGTGAAGCCAAGAGGCGGTCACGTCGCAGCCGTGGCTCGATCCTTAAGGCGGCGGAGATGCCTGGCGGCTTAACTAGGCATGCTTGAAGCCGAAGCAGTATGCAACTTGCTTGCTATTCGCGTTTTTTGTCGCAAGTGACGGTTGCCGCTCTAGTTGCTGCGACCGCGCTCACCGCGCAAGAACTGCCCGCAAAAAAACCTGCGCCGATTGGACCCAAAGCGCAATTACACCGAAAAACCGCCAAGCCGAAACTCACACCGCCGCAGAAGTTGGGACTTCGTCTGCTGAACTTCGCACAATCCGAAGCAGCCGGGCTGCAACCGGATATGCGTGCCTTTGTACTTTGGCAGGCATCACACGGCTACACAAAGATTGATCCTGCAAAAGCGGACGCCCTTTTGAAAGACGCATTCTGGGTGACTTTCTCGGTTGAAAGTAGCCAAGCCGAGTCGAAGGATTGTTCTGAGGTGGAGTTTTGCGGGGTCAAGTATTGGCTGCAGAAGCAGATACTGCAGGAGATGATCAAGCGAGTAAAACGAATTGGCGAGATCAAGCCGTGGCTGGCGAGCGCAGAACCAGAAGTGCGACAAAGGTTGAGCACGGATGTGTTCCATCGTTATCTACACGAGAAGGCGTTTGACCAGGCGCGCGCCCTATTGGGCCAGATGGCCGATGAGGACGGCTATTTTTCGTACGGCGGTGCCAGAGAACTGATGGACGCGCTTCCCCCGGAGCGGAGCAAGGATCGGCTCGCAATATTTTCCCAGGCCCTGGATAGTTACAGACAGCATACTGACGAGAAGTACCCAGTCCCCGAGGACCTCGCAACGATGGTACTTCGTTTTTGGCAGGACCTGCCGCCTTCACTCGTGTTGGACGCGTGCGATCAGATCTTGGACCGAGCCAAAGATGCAGATGCCAAACGTGCAGATGAAGGACAGCAGAACATCCCTGTTGGTATTTCAGCGAACAAAGGTGATGCCTATTTTTCTTTAATCTATCAGTTCCGGCTCTATGAATTGATGCCGGTGCTTGAACAACTTGATAAGGACCGTGCCGAGAGCTTGACGCGTGACAACAGTGAAATCCAGGCCGCGCTGGAGCGCTATCCGCAGGGTTTGGCGTCAATGAATGCACTGCCCGACCAATCCAGTGGGCGTCGTGGGCCGGGCATCCTCAGCATAGGCACTGTCGATACGACACAGGCGGCTGCCGAAGAAATGCTGCACGAAGTTAGCCGACGAGAAAGCCGGATTCTCAGTGAGGCGGAAAAAGATCCCAAGCAGGCGCTTTCCGACGCGATGGGTTTGCCGCTGAGCACGGGGTTGGAACCAGAATACAGCCCTCGCGCCGCTACACTGAGTTCTCTGGCGCGGATTGCTGCAAGCAAGAATCCTGCGGTATCCAGAGCAGCTCTGGGAGAGATTCGCAAAATTGCGGACAACATGCCTGCGCGTAATCAGGCGCAGATGCTCGCCGATTTGCCTGAAATCTACTTGCGGCTGGGGGATGAGGATGAGACTCGGAACGGCTTGAACGAACTGGTCAAGATCGCTGGAAAGCTCTATAGCCATGACAGCGACATGAACGATCCCAATCAGGCATTCAAAGCAATGTGGCCTTCGGCCAACTTGTGGCGCCATTGCGTGCAGGTCGCAGCGAAGCTCGCCCCGAGTGCGGCCGAACAAATCATAGAGGAGCTTCCCGACGCTGACATCAAGGCATTCGAGAGAATCACATTCGCAAACGCGCTGCTCGGCGCGGACGCTCCGCCGATTTCGATCATTGAAAAGCACAAGAATGGAATGAGTGCTGTCATCCGGTAGCACACAATAGCCCGTGTATTCTTAAGTTCTGCAATCGAAATGTAGGTGAGCTGTGTGAGCGTCCGGTGAAACCAGGTAGCCATGCATGAGCCGTCAATCAGCGGATAAGAAAAAACTCCCGCTATCCGGCCTCCGCGTTCTGGTGGGGCGCGCGCGTCATCAAGCAGGCGCGCTCTCTGCCGGATTACGGGAACTCGGTGCCGAGGTCCTGGAAGTGCCTTTTATTGAAATCCGCAAGCCACGCTCGTTTCGCCCGTTGGACGCTGCGCTCAAGAATCTCCCCAAATATCACTGGCTCATTCTGACTAGCGTAAACGGCGTCGAAGCGATGTGGGAACGCCTCGCAAAGCTCGGCCTCACTAAAAAGCATCTGGAGCACTTGCACGTCGCCGCCATAGGTCCGGCCACAGAGAAGGCAATCGAGAAAAGAGGTGTGAAAGTAGACGTTGTTCCCGCGGAGTACGTAGCCGAATCCGTTGTACGCATCCTCCGAGTGCGTGTGAAAGGCAAGCGCGTGCTGCTGGTGCGTGCCAAAGTTGCCCGTGACATCATTCCGCGCGAACTCCGCACTGCAGGGGCGCAGGTGGATGTGGTCGAGGCCTACGAAACTATTGTGCCAAAATCTTCACGCGCGCGCCTGCGAGCCACATTAGAAAATCCGCAGCTCCGCCCGGATTTCATAACATTCACCAGTTCGTCCACGGTGCGCAATTTCATGATACTGATGGGAACAGACGGCCAAGGGCGAGGGCGTCCGCGCCACCCGAATCCGCTGAACGGGGTGCGTCTTGCCTCGATCGGTCCGGTCACTTCCTCGACTCTGCGGGAATTTAGTCTTCGAGTTGACGTTGAGGCGAATGAATACACGATCCCCGGCCTGATCCAGGCCGTTGTCGCCTCGGTTCGATCAAAGCCAGCTATAGAGAACGAATGACCGCACCGCTTGCCTTTCAAAGCGGGAGGGTTCCAATCAACGCCCCCACAACGACACTTGGTTAGAGGTGTGGCTTGCTGCGCCTTCCACAGGCGTTTACTCATTCAGCGAGCAACCGCAGTCGGCTGGCGGCACGTGCGATTTCAGAAAATCAGCCACTCGCCGGTAAGCATCGATCTGATTCTCCACACGCGCGAAGCCATGGCCTTCATTCTCGTAGACTTTGTAATCGACCACTCCGCCGCGCTTCTTGATAGCGTCCACCACCTGCTGGGATTCGGTTTTAGGACAGCGCGGGTCATGTCCGCCGGCAAGCAGCAGCAGCGGCGCTTTGATCTGGTCCACGAAGTTAATCGGCGAGCGATCCTGATATCGCGCCTTGTTTTTTTCCACATCACCCATCGTGGCCAGATCGGACTGTTGCAGCACGGGATCCTCGTTCTGAATTTCGGTGAACCAGTTCACAAACGGCACGATGGGCACGCCCGCAGCCCACAGTTCTGGTGCTTTGGTCACGCCCATCATGGTCATGTAGCCGCCATAGCTGCCGCCCATGAGAATGAGTTTCTTGGGATCGACGTAACCCGTCTGCTTGATCCAGTCTGCGGCAGCGAGCACGTCCTGTAAATCGCCGCCGCCCATATCGAACAGGTTCGCCTGCTGGAATTCCTTGCCGTAGCCTGTGGAGCCGCGATAATTGGGGGCGATCACGATGTAACCCTGGTTGGCTACGTACTGGACAAACCGGTTGAAGGAATTCACTGTTTGCGCCGTCGGGCCGCCGTGAACATAGACGATTGCTGGGTGCTGCCCATTGCGCGGCAGGTTGTAAGGAGCGTAGACAAACGCGGAGATTGTCCACTTGCCGTCGCGGCTGGGATAATGCACCAGATACGGCTCCACCATATCTTCCGAGCGCACACCCGCCACCAGCGACTGCGTGATCTGACGTGATTTACCACTAGCAAGTTCATAGACCCAGACATCGTTCGGCGCGTTCGGTCCGTTGTGGTAGTACAGAAGACGGGAGCCGTCGCGTGTGAACGCGGACTCAGAGCCGCCCGGTTCATTCACTCCTTTGGGCAGCGGGAGAACGGTATTCTTTCCGCCCGCCAGTTCGTGCAGGTAGATGTCGGTGTTGCCATCGACATTGGCAGTCCAGGTAACGTGGTGCCCGTCGGGTGAGAATTCACCGCCGCTGACCTCCCATTTGTCCTGCGTAAGCCAGTCGATTTTCTTTGACGCAACGTCAAGCAGGCCGACATTGTCGAACCCGTTGCCCGCGTTTGAGGTGATGAGCAGCTTCTTCGCGTCAAGAGAAATCGCATTGGCTGCATAGAGCTGTTCGCCGTTATGCGGGGTGAGCAGGGTACTCTTTCCGCTCGCCACTTCGGCGATGAAGATGTTCGAGTCGGTGCCCTTGGCCTGCTGCTGCGTGTAGGCGATCCACTTGCCATCTTTCGACCAGATGGGGTTGAAATTGAGCTTGTCCTTCGGCGTGCCGGTCGTGAGATGGCGCACCTGGCGCATCACCATGTCGTAAACGTCAATCTCGAAAACTGAAGACGTCTTCGGCTTGACCATGTATGCCAGATAACGTCCGTCGGGCGACCAGGCCGGGTTTTCTTCGGCAATCTCGCGCGTGTTGGTGAGGTTCACTACCTGCCCGGTCTTGGGTGAGACGAGAAAGATGTCCCATTGCTCATCGCCATCGTAGTCAGATTGGTAGGCGATCCACTTGCCGTCGGGAGACCATGCGGGCGCGGCCTGACGCTGATCGCTGATGGCGAGTTGCACAGGCCAGCCACCTTCCGCAGGCACCAGCCACACATTGTTTCGTCCGCTGATATTCGAAATGAAGGCAATGCTCTTTCCGTCCGGCGACCAGGCTGTTCCGCCGATGGCGCGCGTCATGTAGAGCTTTTCGATGGAAAGGTTCTTCTCCACCTGCGCATTGGGCTTGCTGGCGATCTGCTTGGGATCGGTAATGGACTGGGGCGCAGGCAAGGTCTGAGCCAAAGCAAGAGTGCTCATGGCAATCACGATAACAAACGAGATGAGAATTCGCATGCGGGATCCTTTGAACGAGGTGAGAAAGGAGAGTCTAGCAGAGGGACGCCGTTTCCTGTATCGCTCCATCAACCCTGAACTTAGGGCTTCGCATTCTTGTGAATTTCCACCGTACTCCAGGTCTTGTCGGCGGCGTGACACAGGTTTTCCAGCGGACAGTCCACGCATCTCGGCGAGCGTGCCATGCACAGCTTGCGCCCGTGCCAGATGACCTGATGCGCAAACAACGTCCACTTTTCACGCGGAATGATCTTCATCAAATCCTGCTCGATCTTTTGCGCGTCAGTATTTTTGGTCAGCTCCAAGCGACGTGCGATGCGAGTGACATGCGTGTCCACGACGATGCCTTCATTCTTGCAGAACCACGTGCCCAGCGTGACATTCGCGGTTTTGCGTGCTACACCCGGCAAGGTGAGTAGCTTGTCCATTTCATCGGGCACCTGCCCGCCGAAATCGCTGACGATTCTCTTGGCCGCGCCGACGACGGATTTCGACTTATTGCGGAAGAAACCGGTCGACCGGATGTCGGGCTCGAGTTGTTCCGGTTTAAGTGCCGCGAAGTCTTCGACCGTGGGGTACTTCCTGAATAGTTCGGGCGTGACCATGTTCACGCGCACGTCAGTGGCCTGGGCGGAGAGAATGGTCGCCACCAGGAGTTCCCAGGCATTCTTGTGCTGCAACGCGCAGGTGACGCCGGGATACTGCTGGTCCAGCCGCCTCAGGATTTCCTGAACGCGCTCGGGCGCGAGAGGATCGTAACCCTTGGTCTTCGCAACTCTGATTGCCTTTACTTTTTGTGCTGCCGGGGCGGTGCCCGGCCGGGCGGGGGCGCCCGTTGCCATAGCACCTTTGCCGCCGATCTCCACTCGGCCGCTCCTGGGTTGGCGCGAAGTGCCGCGGCTCTGCTGTCCGCGGGGCATGCTCCGCGCGCCCTCATGGCGTCCGGTTTTCGCGGGTTGGCGGGGAATCACGCCGCGTGGCATGTCGTCTCGTCTCCTTCACTTTGGAAATCGGAACTAAATGTTAGCAGATCGCTGACGAAGGGGCGGGCATCCTCGCGCTCTGAAGCTTGTGTCCAGGAAAAATATTTCGCAGTAGCACAGACCACGTAGGGACAGGCGCCCTCGCCTGTCCGGCGGCCCACGGGCCGCTCGCTTGGCCTGTAATTTTGATTGGGTCTGGCCAAGGCCATGGATTATTTCGTAACCCGGCGTATCCCTCAGCTTAATTGACGCATCGCCAACCCCCCGGTAGTCTGGGGGTGCTTCACACTTTTGATTTGCTTCCAGGAAAGTTAGGGACAACGATGGCAGTGAAGTCCATTCAGCTCGGGCAGGTATGGCGTAATGACGAAAGCGGCAAGGACTTCCTGGTGACCAAGCTCTACAACGAAGTGTTCACGCAATATGCCGTTCTCCGTCCGGCCGAGGTGACTGCGCCGGAGGCTCCCACGGTTCGCGTGAAAGTGGCGAAGTCTGCCGCTGGAGCCACGCTGCCCGGATTCACGTTTACGCAAGAAGGCGCGTTTTAGCTGGCGTCGTATGGGATGGCCGCCCAGCCGTAGGGCAGCTGGACCGGTGCGGTCCGTGCAGCGTCAGAATGTGCGCGCCCAGCGTGAGACAATTCTCCTTCCATGACAGAAAAACTCCTAGCAGTCATATTTGTGTTCATCAAATCGGTGATCGCTATCACCGGTTATGCCGGGATCACACTCCTCATGGCGATTGAATCAGCCTGCATTCCACTGCCTTCTGAACTGATCATGCCTTTTGCGGGATATCTCGTATATGAGGGCACGATGAAGCTGTTCTGGGTGGCGACAGCTGGGGCCATCGGCTGCAACCTCGGATCGCTGGTCGCATACGAGATCGGCTATTACGGCGGGCGCCCGCTCGTCGAAAAATATGGCCGCTGGATTCTGCTCAGCCGCCGCGAACTCGATTGGGCCGACCGGTTCTTTCTGCGTTGGGGGTACCTGGCGGTGTTCATCGCGCGGTTGCTGCCAGTGATTCGGACCTTCATCGCACTGCCGGCGGGAATCGCGCGCATGCCACGCGGGCGCTTTCATCTTTACACTTTCATCGGGTCGTGGCCCTGGTGCTTTGCGCTGGCCTGGTTCGGCATGAAGCTGGGCGAGAACTGGCGTTCCCTAGGAAAGTACTTCCATCAGTTTGATGCCATCATCGGCGCGCTGCTGGCAATTGGGATTATCTGGTTCGTGTGGTCGCACTGGCAGAATCGGATGCGGGCGGAGGAGTAGGGCAGGCCGTTAATCTTCCGACTTCAACCGTTATTGTAGATTTGAGATTTTAGATTTCAGATTTTGACGGCATCATCGCGAGCGCACAGCTCAATTCTGCAGTCTGAAATCTGCAATGTACAATCTGAAATCTGAATTCTGGAGAATCACCGTGAAGCGATTCGCGCTCTTGCTGATCCTGTTCGCCGTTAATTCAATGATGAGTTGGGCGCAGACTGCGTCCGCCGCCCCGAACCAGCCGTTTGTCGTCGAGTATTACTACAAGGCTAAGTGGGGAAATGCAGATGAGTTCCTGAAGCTCTTCAAGAAGAATCACTATCCACTGCTCAAGAAGCAGGTGGAGATGGGGCGCATGCTCAAGGTGTGGATGGACCAGCCGCGATATCATGCCACCGAGGATGGGCGCTGGGACTATCGTGTCACCATCGTCTTCAAGAATTCAACGCTGGCCAATGAGCCCTTCGACGAAGACGCGCTGAAAAAGCAGTTACTCCCCGACCAGGAGACCTATGTGCGCGAGGAGCAGCGTCGTTTTGCGATCCTGGATGCGCATTGGGATGTGCCGACAAAGACCGTGGATCTGGAAGGGAAGTGAAAAGCGCAACCACAGAGCATCCCGGGGATCACACGCAAGTTCTTGAACCACGAAGGACACTAAGGAGCAAGAAGGGGATTGCTGATCTAAGATTTGTTCGTTCGTGAGCCTTCGTGTCCTTTGTGGTTCATTTCGAGGGGTGATCCCATCGTCAACCAAAGATAAAGATAAAGCCCTGTGTTCCTCTGTGCCCTCTGTGGTTTAGGGCTTCTTTCAATCTAGCTTTTTATCACGAAAGGGGAAGTTTGTCTTATGCCATAGAATTGCACTGTTGAGGCGGCTCGGGCGCAAAGTCCTGTCTCCATTCAGTAAGGAGGATCGCCATGACGCAACCGAAGAAATCACGCAATCTGTATTTCCACTCGCACCCGTTGCATGGGACGTTTTCACTTATTGCCAGCCTGGCGCTGGCGGGGTTGATCGCGATTGTGATCGTGTTGAACGCGCGGTGAGAAAGATACCTCATCGATAGGGCTTGAAAGCCATTAGCCGGTATCGCCACACGAGCAGCACCGCGGTTATGAGCGGCATCAACGGGCGAGAAGTCCGTCCCTCCGTCATTCCATCGTTTCATCTCCGGGAAGAAGAAGCCCGTCCTCCGAATCAGTTCCATTGTTGCAAATCGCTGCGCAATACGAGAACATACCCGTTTGTCTTACATTCTACGGTTCTCATAGGAACAGCCAAAACATGGCGAAGCGGCAGAAGCACGCGAGTACTGGGGTAAAAGTATCCGCGAAATCCGAAAGCAAGCAGCACGACAGCGGCATTCAGGCCCCGAAGGGCAAGCTGGGCGTGATGATTCCCGGCATGGGCGCCGTGGCTACGACTTTCGTAGCCGGGGTAGAGGCCATCCGCAAAGGGTTGGCGAAACCAATTGGCTCGCTCACCCAGATGGGCACCATCCGGCTGGGTAAACGTACTGATGGCCGGTCACCGAAAATCAAAGAATTCATGCCCCTGGCGCGCCTCGATGACCTGGTGTTTACCGGCTGGGATATTTTTGAGGATGACATGTACTCCGCCGCCGCCAAAGCCGGCGTGCTGGAGCGCGACTTGCTGGACAAGATCAAGCCATTGCTTGCGGCGGTTGTGCCGCGCAAGGCCGTATTCGATCACAATTACATCAAAAGGATTGATGGGCCCAATGTGAAAAAGGGCAAGAACAAGATGGACCTTGCCGAGCAGGTGCGGGAAGACATCCGCGAGTTCGAGAAGACGTCGGGGGCGAGCCGGCTGGTCACCATCTGGTGCGGCTCGACGGAAACCTTCCTTGAGCCGACCGCGGCCCACCAGTCGGTGAAAGCCTTCGAGAAGGCGATGACGCAGAACGACGAGAACATCGCGCCTTCGATGATCTACGCCTACGCCTCCTTGATGGAAGGAGTGCCGTTCGCCAACGGCGCGCCGAACCTTACGGTGGATATACCGGTAATGCACGAGTTGGCCCGGCGCAACGAAGCGCCCATTTGCGGCAAAGATTTCAAGACTGGCCAGACACTGATCAAGACGATTCTGGCGCCTGGATTCAAAGCGCGCATGCTGGGCCTCGCGGGATGGTTCTCGACAAACATTCTGGGCAACCGCGACGGCGAAGTGCTTGATGACCCCGGGTCGTTCAAGACGAAAGAAGAGTCCAAGCTCTCGGTGCTCGAGCACATACTGCAGCCCGAGCTGTATCCCGACCTCTACACCGGCTTCACCCATAAGGTTCGCATCAACTATTACCCGCCGCGCGGTGACAACAAAGAAGGTTGGGACAATATCGACATCTTCGGTTGGCTGGGTTATCCGATGCAGATCAAGGTGGACTTCCTGTGCCGCGACTCAATTCTGGCCGCACCGATTGTTCTCGATCTCGTACTGTTTTTGGATTTGGCGCAGCGCAGCTCGGAGCTGCGCGGAATTGGTATCCAGGAATGGTTAAGCTTTTACTTTAAGTCGCCGATGACCGCGCCGGGACTCTATCCGGAGCATGATCTCTTCATTCAGTTGATGAAGCTGAAGAACACGTTGCGGCATTTGAAGGGCGAAGAGCTGATTACGCACTTGGGGCTGGAGTACTACGACTAGGTCGTGTGGTGCGGGCATCTCGCCCGAGACCGCCGACAGAGTAGTGATCTTCCCAGGAGAAACCGGTCTCCCCCCCGCGCCTATCCACGACCTATCTGCTGGGCTAATGACTGCCCATTGTCGCGGCTCCAGTTTCCGCGAGGCCGACTCTACAGTAACTGGCGAGCCGAGCAAATGTTGTGACGAAAAGCGCGCCCCATAAACCAGTCCCAAAGCGCACACAACTGGCTCGAGGGAACATCGCCTACGGTAGAGTGAGCCTTACCTTTCGTTCGCGCAGCAATTTTTCGATCTTGCGGAGGAGGTCTCCTCCCTCAAGTCGAGCATCGCGCACTGCCTGAGCCAGCGCGCCGTCCAGGCGTGGGTCGTTCAACGCCAGGAGTGACTCGAGCGCTGCGGCGCGGGCCTCCTCCGGGGAGCCTGGATCAGCCAACAAGGAGGCGAGCTGTTCGCCCCCGTGCTCGACGGTTAGAAGACACGGGTTTATTCCGAGGGATAGCCCTGACCGGTGATGAGGGGGACGAAGCGGCATCCTTCCAAATATGAAACCAGGAGCTGGCCCTGCTGCTTTTGGACCAACTGGAGTTCCTGAGCATGGGCCGGGCCCACGGGTATGACCATGCGTCCGCGGTCGCGCAGTTGAGCGACCAGTGTGGACGGCAGCTCGGGAGCAGCGGCAGAAACAATGATCGCGTCGAAGGGCGCGTGCTGGGGCAGGCCTTCGCTGCCGTCGCCCACGAGCACGACGATGTTGGTGTATCCCAGCTTGGCCAGAACTCGTTCGGCATTTTGCGCGAGCCCGGCGTGACGCTCGATCGAATAAACACTCGCCGCAAGTTCGGCGAGCAGCGCGGTCTGATAGCCAGAGCCTGTACCAATCTCCAGGACCTTGTCTGTTGGCTCGAGGGCGAGGGCCTCGAGCATGAGGGCAACGATGTAGGGCTGGGAGATGGTTTGTCCGTATCCGATGGGGATGGGATGATCTTCGTAAGCCTGGGCCTGGAATCGTTCGGGGACAAATTCGTGGCGCGGGACGCGAGCCATGGCATCGAGGACACGTCCATAACGAATGCCACGGCCGCGGAGTTGGTATTCGACCATGCGCTGGCGGTCGGAGGCGAACGGGTCGGATTGGATCTGGTCGAACAAGGTCATTAGCCGGGCTGCGCTCGAAGTGTACAGCCGAGGGCGCGTGTCCCACGTGGGCGCTAGCGAGATGAGACTGTCTCGCCACCGGCTTCCATTTTCCCGCCTCTATTTTCGCCTCCTGCGCACCTTTACATCAAAGCTGACGACGCCGTTGTAGTCGCGGAGGGCGACGATGGACACGTTGCGGCTGACGTTGTATTCCACTTGGATGATCTGCTGTGACGTCTGTGCGACATTGGTGCTGTAGGTCAGGGTCAGATCATTGGAGACCTGCTGTTCGATGGTCACCTGGGGACCGCGGTTGATGCTGGTTTCGGTGCCGAGACCCTGAGGATCGATCTTGATCCGGCTCACCCCAAACAGACGCTGCACGCGGTTACTCAAGGTGGCGTTTATGGCTTCGCTGAGAATCATGTTCGAAGCTTCCTGACTGAACGCGGACGAAGAACCTTGCAGAGCGGCGGATTCTTCGCGGGTGCGGCCAAGTGCGAGCAAAGCGATGATATCGGCACTGGGGAGCGGAGGTTCTGAGCGGTAGTTAACGCTGAGTTTGTCAGGTGTGCCATTCAGTCCGATAGTGATGTCGTAGTCGCTGACCCGTCTAGTGGCTTGAAGGTCGACCACGGGCTCGATGCGTACCGGGTTGCTGAAGGTCACGTCTCCGCGTTCCAGGTGGTACTTGCTGTTATTGAAGAAGATCTCGCCTTCAATGATGTCGACACGTCCAAACAGTACTGGGCGGGCGGCGCTCCCCCGCAAGCGAAGATCGGCGTCACCGGAAAGTTTGGCCATCGCGGTCTGCATCTGGAGTTCTGGCGTGGTCACGATGTGAGCGTCAAGTCTCACGCGGTTCAGCAACGAATTGGGATCTGGAATAGAAGCCGATTGTTTGGTGCTTTCAAGGTAAGCGCCAAAGTCGAAACCGGGGGTGACAGTGAGCTTGGTCACAGTAATGTCACCGGTGAGTGTGGCCGCTGCGGTGGTACCTGTGAGGCGCAGGTCGGCGTTAGCGGTAGAACTCACGCCGGGCGGGTAGCGCAAGCGAACATCCTGGCCTTGCGCGGTGAGATCGAATGTGGCCTGGCGATGGTAGAGAGCGATCGAACCGCCAAGATTGACGGTGCCGCCCCCGGTCTGGGCCGTGAGCTTTTCGATCTGGAGCCGATCCTGATCGAAAATGATCGATCCGTTCATAGCGCTGAGTCCGCTGGGCAGACCGCTGTAAGACAGATAGCTGTCGGTTATCTGCAGTCGTCCTTGCATGATGGGATCAGCAATTGTTCCCGATGCACTCAAGCCAACGGTCAGCGTTCCTGACGAGGTGAAGTCGGGATTGAAGCTCTCGATCAGCTTGAGATTCACATGACCATCGGCGCGAAGATCAAGGTGACGTTCGCCGGCTAGCTGGATAGTACCGTGGCCCGTGAAGTCCGTGAGGTCACCCACCAAATGTAACTGCTCGAAGTTCAGCGTCTGCTTTGCCACTGCGAAGCGAATGGGCCCATCGTTGCGGAGCTTGATGTTTTCCACGTCGATGAAGAAATCACTCAGATTGGCGGTGACGTTGAGTTCGCGCGGACTGCGAAGTGGACCATTGAACCTCAAATCACCGGCCATGGCAGAGTGGCCGGTCACCCGCCCACGAAAGTAAATCCGGATCAGCGAATCCACGTCGAGATGATCAAAGTGCAGCGACACGTCGGCAGGAAATTCATTGCGCAAGTGGACGTTGCCATCAAAGGTCAAGTCTGCTCCTTCGAAATTGGAGCGACCGGTGAGGTGAAGCTCGGCACCTTGGGTCACGGCTTCGATGCTGAAATTGCCGGCGCGCTCCTGGTCGAGTGTTACGTCGCGCAGTTGGATTTTGGCATTGATCGCAGGTTCTTCGAGCGTGCCGGCGCCCTGCGCGGTGAAATCCATGCCGCCCTCGATAGTGAAGCGGCTGGTCTGCAACTTGGGGATGCGGCCAAGATCGAAATTTTTTCCCGTGAGGTTGAAACGGAAGGTCTTGCCTGATAAGTCGTACGCAGCACCACCCGCAACCTGGGCATTGTAGTGAGTGGCTTGAATATTATTGAGCTGGGCTTCTCCATTGATGAAACGGATGTCGCTGGTGAAATGCGCAATCGGTTGTCCGTAAAGCACAGCGTTCGTGAGCTGCACGTGGCCGTCACCGTGTGGACTTGACCTGGTGCCGGATGCCTGCACGATCAGATTCATCCGCCCGCTGAGAGGATAGTCATAGCCGGCGAGGGCCTCGATTTCGGCCAGGTCCGCATTACGCATATCAAGATGCGCTGTGAAAACATTGTTGTCAGCGAACTGACCATTATGCAGACCAGCGCTGACCTCGAAGCGGATCTCAGTTTCGCGGTGGCGCAGTGTGCCGTTGCGGGCGGCAAACTTCTGCGGCGATAGCTGGACGAAGGCGGTGGCGGAATCCCAATGAATTTGTTTTTCAGGGGTACGCGAGGTCGCGGGAACGAGCGAATCGAAGTTGTCGATCTCGAGACTCCCCGCCACGCTGAAATCGGAGAGCGTGCCTATAGCAGCGCCGTTGAAGGTAGCGCGGCCACGCAGTGTAATGGGCAACTGGGAAGGGCCGCGGAAGGCGAGGATAAGGGGCTGCCATTCGCCGAGATTGGTGGTGGTCGCGGAAACCTTCAGGCTGGCTGTGGAAGAAAGCTTGCCGGCGGCGCGAATCTGCGTGGCAGGAGTGGTCGCGGTAAACTCGGAAACTTCCAGTTCCTGCGGGCGCGCACGGTAAATGGCACGGGCGCGCACAGTGACCGACAACTCCTGAGGCGAAGGGTGACTGGGCGGAGCGACATCGAGAGCGATCTCGGCGTCCGCATTACGTGGCGATCCCCGCCAGCGGGCTTCCACAGTTCCGCTGGCAGTGCCTACAAGCTTCATCTGGTTCAGCATGCGCGCGGGAGTCGTGAATGTGTCTGCCAGGGCGGGAACAGACATGTCTCTGATTCGAAGTCGCACGATTCCCCGCTGCTCGGCAATCTTCTCTCTGCCATCGCGCACGGGCTGTCGCAGATTCAACCAATTGATGAGATCGGCATCGCCCGTGACGGTTCCGCCTAGCAGACGTCCTTGCAATTGCGTCAGTTTGATTTGCTGGTCATTGTCCGGTAAATCACGAAGGGAGAATTGTGAACTGAGGTTTGCGTTCCGGAAGGAGATGTTCTCGTCGCGCCAATCGAGGTCGCGCGCCAGGAATTTTCCGTCGGAAACGAAGTGTTCCAACGACCAGGAACCCTTGCCGTGAAGTTCGAGCACGCCTGCTCGGACCTCGTGCCGTCGCGCAATCGCGCTAATTTCGGCCAGCTCCAGCGTGCCGTCATAGTTGGCATCAATCTTTGGCTGGTGAAAATCAGTGACGTGGCCGCTGGCTTCCAAGTGCGAGCGACCGGAAGACCATTTCAAGGACGAGACCTCGACGTAGTCCCTTGCCAGGGCAAATTGCGCTTCCGCGCGCCAGGCAAAGGGACGGAAGTCTTTAAATTTGGTATCCACCTTGCCAAGGATGAGGAAGCCTTCAAAGCGGTGGCGAAAAATGAAATAGGACATCCCCGCGGAAAGATCGTTGGCGACGAAGTCGAGCGGGATGCGCTGATTGTTCCAGAGCAGTTCACCATTTTGAACATCGAGGCGGTCGATGGAAAGGGAGAAGAGCTGCTCGACGGGAGTTTTTTTCGGGGCACGCGGAATTTTAGGCTCGGGCTGATTGGTAGTGCCGTCGGAATAAACAATGATGTGGACGACAGGATGATCGAGGAGCACGGAATGGAATCCGAACTCGGTTTCGAGGAGAGAGATAATTTTGATCCGCGCAAGCAAGCGGTCCAGGTGGGCGTAGGGAACTTCACCAGGACCCTCGCGGCCGTGAACTGTGAGATCTCTGACTTCCACTTGCAGGCGAAAGGGGACTGTATGAAAGCCGCCCAGATCGACTCGCCCGCCGGTGACTCTTTCGAGTTCGGCAACCAGGCGTCGCCGGACCATCGCCTGAAAGGAGTCAGTGGTCGCGTACCAAATTAAAGATGCGAGAACAAGCAGGCCAGCCAGCGTCACCAGCAGCAGGTACTTCCAGAACCGGCGCCGTCGCGGCTTCACTGCCTCGGTCACTGGGTCTGGGCTCCAGGTAATGTCGGGGATGCGGCGGAGGTGCGGATTTGACTCGCAGCGCGCAGGGTCTGCAGCCAGGATCCGAGCAGATCATTCATTTTCTGCTGCGTGAGCAGCTCTTTTATTTTCGTGCTGACTTCAGCCAATGCAACTTGCTTGGCGCCAGAGTTGCGAAGCTGGGGAACGATTCTTTCCTGGTAGTAAAGCTCGATGCTGCTCAAGTCCACCTGAATGCCAGGGCGCAAGCGGGCTTCCACCATTTGCATCAGATTAAGCTGCTGGGCAACCCGGTTTTTCAGTTCCTTCTCGTTGAGGCCGTATCTTTCGAGCCTGGCTCTCCAGCCCTGCTCAGTTTCGGCGCCCGGATACAGCTTGCGAATTTCCTGGATGCGTTGTTCAAGTTCCGTGTTCTTGGCTTGCGAAGCGGAGGAGCGTACTTGCTCACGCAGCAGTTCCTGGTCGATCAGGCGATCAAGGGTTGCCTTGCGATCATCGGCGGTGAGCTTGTCCAGTTGGCGACCGTCAATGAAAGCCTCATAACGGATGGCCTCCTCCCAATCGCTTTGCAGGATGGCATGTCCGTTGACCGTGGCCACGATGCGGTCAATGATGTCACTAGCGCGCGCGGGCAGCATGAGCAATGACCACAAAGTAATTGCGAGGCAAAAATATTTGCGGATCATCAGAATGTCTGCCCAATACTAAAGAATACGTTGAAGCGTCGCGCATGCTGCGGGATAAAATTACTTGTCGGATTTCCCTGTGAATCGAGTTGAAAACTAGGGAATGCCGGTGGATTCAGATTGTATCCGAAATCGAAACGCACCGGACCAATGGGTGTCTTGTATCGCACCCCAATGCCAACCGCCTGAGAAATGTAGTCGTAGTTGCACTGCGAAGCGGTGCTCTGCTGTAAGCAGAGGCTTGGGTTGCGCTGACGCCATTGGAGAAGGCTGCGCAGCATGTCATGGCCAGCGGTAAACACGTTTCCGGCATCATGGAAAATCGCGAAGCTCACATTATCCTGCAGGTACGGCAAGGTCAGCGACGGGAAACGAAGTTCCAGGTTATTGATAAACAGAGCACTCCCCCCGAGGGGGAACCCGGTTATCGGGTCTCGCGGGCCTGCTTGATTTAACCCAAAGCCGCGATGTGAGTTTCCACCACCGGAGAAAAAGCGCTCAGGAAGGGGGATTTGACTCCTGTCCGTGATTTCTCCAGGATTAATGATCACAGTACTACTGAACGGGTTCTCGATGCCAATGCGGGTAGAACGGGCGAAGACGTATTTCCGATTGATCGGTCGGTTTTTACCAAACGGCTGGTAAGTGGCGTTCTGGACCAGCAAACGACCGAAATCGGCTTGAGAGCCGAAATAACTCGAGGCGACGCCACCATCGATAGTGGTGTAATTGCCCCTCGTGGTTTCGAGTTGATTGTCCCGCTTGTCCCGGACATAGGTGAAACCAGGTATGCCGACACGCACCGGTCGGGAAAGCAAGGGTATCTGCTCGCTCGTGACGACGACGTTGCTGGCTCGAACGCGGCGGTAAGTGAAGCGGTAGATCATGGTGCTTGCTTTATTGATCTTCTGTTCGGTTTGCACTGATCCTTCCAGCCGCTGTGAAGTAAACGTAGTTACGTCCAGTGTGTTGTCGTAAAACGCGGTGAAGGTAAGCCGAAGGTCACGGTTGAACCATTTCGGCACGTCGTAGCTGACCAGAGCTCGTTGCTGCAGTCGTCCGACGTGCGTTTTGAAGGCTACGGTTTGATTTCTCCCGCGTAAGTTGAGGCGGGTGACGTCGAAGGAGACGCGCGGGCTCACACCCGTTTCGCCCTGGGGTTGATTGCTGCCGATCGCGGGCTGCCCGGTCTGGAATTCCAGACCCAAACCGTAATTGAAGGTATAGCGCTTGGCCTCCTGAACGTCGACCAGAACATTTTTATTCGACTCGTTGCCGTTGGGGTTCTGCACAGCCGTGTCCACCTCGTTGAAGAGTCCCAAGTCATAGAGGTGGCGTTGTGTGTCCAGCATGTCTTGCTGGCTCAGCGGGGTCTCAGGAATTACCCGTAACTCGCGTTTGACAATATATGGCCGTGTGTAGTTCAGGCCTGAGACTAGCACCTGGTTGACAAAGAATTGCTCGCCTTCACGGATGGTGAAGGTCACGTCCATGCGATTTGCCTGACCCTCCGTTGGTTTGGTGGATGTCTCGAAATTGGCATTGGGAAAACCGTGATTGAAGTAGTAATTCAAGACCGAATCGCGATCACCGGCGATATTGAACTCGGAGAAGGGCTGACCTTCCGATGTGCTGAGCAGCGGAAGAAGTTGATCTTGGGGAATCGTATTGTTACCCACGATGTGAAGAGCACCCACCAGAGTTTGCGGTCCTTCCTCAATCTGCACGATGACGCCTAATTGCGCTTTGACCCCCCGGTAGTCGTCTTCGACGTCGCCCTTGATTCGCACCTCGCGAAAACCGTTGGCGCGGTAAAGTTGCTCAAGGCCGCGAATATCTCCGTTCAGCAAGCCGTGGCTGAACCGGCCATGGGAGAAGAGATGGCTCGCAGGCTGCACCTGCATCCGGCCACGAAGCAGTTGCTGATCGAAGTACTTGTTGCCCTGAATAATGACTTTTGCGAGTTTGTGACGGGGACCCCTATCGATAGCATACGTTACGCGCAACTCGTTTTTGGCTGGGTCAGAATGCCTCTCGATTCCTACTTTAGCGTCGAAATATCCGCGTCCCTGGAGATAATCCAACAGGTTACGCCGGCCCTCGTTGATCAGGTCGTCATCGAGCGCGCCTTCTTCGTAAACTGGTACATCTCTCTTGAGGACGCCACGACGAATTTTGAAACCACTGACGGCGATATCCACCGTGGGGCCGGGATCAATCTGGAAGTTGTAGTCCACGGCATTTGTTTCCGGCCGGTAGTTGCGTTGGGTGATGGAGACCTGGGCCAGCAGACGGTTCCGCTTCTGATATTTCTTGCGCAGCCGTTGCAGGGCACGAGTGAGATGGTCAACGGAAATGCGGTCTCCGGGGTGCATCTTGGTGATGTCCTGGATCTGGCCTTGAGAGTAGCCTGGATTGCCGGTCGCGGTGACCTGACCCACGTGAGCTTGCGCCCCTGGAGTGACACGGAAAACAAGGTCCACCTGTTGCGTTTCCGGGTGCGTAACTTCGTCCTCGGTCACATTAGAGCGGTAATAGCCGTTCTCCTGCATTAACTGCCGAATACTCTTTAGTGCTCGCTCCATCTTTTCCGGAGTAAAGAGTTCCCCTAGCTGAAATTTACTGGCATTTACGATCTGATTAAAGGTGGGCCGGGCAGGAGCGCCTTCAATGCTGATATCACCAACGAAATAGTTCGGGGTGGTGATGAAAGCGAGATCAACCTGATTATCAGAAGTGCGCTCGGCGGCGACTTGGATGTCGGCGAAACGTCCGCTGGCATAGAGAGTCTGAATGCTCTGGCGGATCAGATCACGGTCTAGAGGCTTGCCGGATTTTTGCGATAGTACTTGGCGCAGGTGGTCCTGAGCGTTGGCAGGAAGACCGCGGAACACGATGTCGTGCACGATCAGGCCCTCATAGGCAGACATGCTGCCCAACGCGGGTTTCGGCGGCCGCTCAGAAGCGGGTCCAGGAGTCTGCGATTGGGCTGGCTCCTGTGCCGCTAGTAAGAACGCGGGAAGGCCTTCGTGGAGGCCCGAGGCAACCGTAGCCGTCGCCAGGGCCAGCACAGCCATCACTGTGACCAGCGCGCCCTTTACTCGCAAAAAGACTCCTCGGCCCAGGCAGGCCGGCCTGATTGCACGTTTAAATGGTTCGATGAATGCGCGTGTACCAATGCGGGAATCCGGCCGCAAACAGAACCGGCCCCTATAATAATGGTTCGCGGGCTTGGAGTTATTGATGTCTTTGGAACTCGAGGAACGCTATTCGCGGCAGGTGCTGTTTCGCGGGATCGGTGTGGAAGGGCAGCGGCGGCTCCAGGTGGCGCGAGTAGCCATTGTGGGCTGCGGGGCCACTGGGTCTGCGGTCGCTTCGCTGCTCGCCCGCTCGGGCGTGGGCACGCTGCGCATTATTGACCGCGACTACGTTGAGGCGAGCAACTTGCAGCGTCAAGCTCTATTCGATGAGGCGGATGCGGCTGAATCGATTCCCAAGGCGGTGGCGGCAGCAAGGAAGATCGCTGCGTTCAACTCGCAAATTGTGGTTGAGCCTCAAGTGTCCGATTTGACTCCAGCGAATATTCAAGCGTTGCTGGGAGGAATGCAGCTCATCCTTGATGGGACGGATAACTTCGAGACTCGTTACCTGGTGAACGATTATGCGGTGAAACATTCCGTGCCGTGGATCTATGCCGGGGCTGTCGGGAGTTACGGGATCACTATGAATGTCCTGCCGGGACAGACCGCTTGTCTGGCGTGCATTTTTCCGGATCCGCCGCGTGGGACTTTTGAGACATGCGAAACTGCGGGCATTTTGAATTCGGCGGTGAATCTGGTGGCTTCGGTTGAGGCGACCGAGGCGTTGAAGCTACTCGTCGGTGCTGAGGACAGGTTGCGCCAGACCCTGCTGTCGTTTGACGTCTGGAAGAATGAGCAGGCGGAGGTGGCGGCTTCAAGGCCGCGTGAGAGATGCCGAGTGTGTGGAAAGCGCGCGTTCGTATACCTGGCGGGGGAGGCACAGCCGCACATCACAATGTGTGGGCGAAATTCGGTGCAGATCCACGAACGGCACCGGCCCGTTGATTTCGCGGAAGTGAGTGATCGACTGAAGCCCCACGGCACCGTGCGTCACAATGATTTTGTGTTGAAGTTCTGGCACGAGCCGTATGAGATGACGCTTTTCCCGGATGGACGCGCGATCATCAAAGGTACGACCGACACGGCGGTGGCGCGCAGTCTGTATGCGCGGTATGTAGGGAGCTGAGGGCAGACGCGGGGCTTCGGGCTTCACCTTTCAGGCTCGGGGCCTCAGGCTCCCGTTTGCAGGCTTCGGACTTCAGCAATCCGGGAACGGAGGTTACATGTTCGCGCAGCCGGAACGCCCAAATCATAGGCGAGGTCCGCTACTCGTCTCGTTTGCGATCCACTGCCTCGTTCTGTGGCTGCTTGTCCGGCGACCCCAGCCGATCTTTGTTACTCCATCCGCCGTCGCTTTTGGAAACCGGGGAACATCGACCGAAGTCGTTTATCTGACAAGGGACGGATTGGACCGCGCTCAGTCCGCTTCCACGAAGGCCGAGCACCTACAGTTTAGGGCACCTGTTTCAAAGGTAAGACAGCAGCGCAAGTTCGGACCTTCAGCTTCGAAGCCTGCGAAGCAGCCGGCCAGCGACACTCCCGTTGAGTCGGCTCGTGCAGGTTCGCCATTCGGGTCTCTGTCGGAAGGCCGCATCACGGGCTACGAAGCGAAGCCTGCATTGCCAATCGTTTTCCCGGAGCCTCTGATATCCCGGTCGGACATACCAGCCGCCGTCGAGGGCGATGTAATCGTGGAGGTCACGATCGACGCGCAGGGGAACGTGGTTGGGACGAAGGTTCTGGCATCATTAAACTATGGCATCGAAGAGAAGGTACTTGCAGCGTTGCAGAATTGGCGCTTCAGGCCGGCCACAATGGACGGTGTGCCCGTCCCTTCGCAGCATAACGTTTATTTCCATTACCCCAAATAGAAATGCGCGGTTGGAGGACGGGCTTCAGGCTTGGGCTTCAGCCGTCAGACTTCAGCTTTTCTCACGACGGAGGGACCCTATGTTTCACAATGAGCGAGCGGCGGCGCCTCTATGAGGACTGCTGGGCCGAGCTGTCGCGCTTCAAAAGCCGCGCCAAAAGCCAATTTCACAGGTAGACAGAGGCATCCCCCGCCGCATGCAGAGAATCCTATTGCCGGTGGAAAGGCTTAGGAGGTAGGTATGCGTCAATTGTTTGTACTCTGTACGATTTGTTTATTGGCGGGCCTGGCTGCCGGTCAGGCAACGGTGATCTCCGGGTATGCCAGCAATCAGGGGCGGCCTGGATACTACCCGGCTACACCTTTCGTCCCGCTGGTTACGACGCCGTCCGTGTCCCTGGACAACGCGTCTGGCTTGCTGACGGGGGCCAGCAACGCGACTCTCGGGAATGTGGCGGGTGCGGCCACAGCAACGCTTTCCGTCGTAGGTACGTCGGCTAACGCCCCGTCCAGTGTGCCTATATGGTATGGGACATCGTCGACTGTTGCGCCGGAAGTGCGCTCGTCTGAGGTCGGAACAGCAACTCCTTCGTCACGCTACTTCGAAACTGGAATCGCCACATTTGAAATGGGCAGCGGCGCGGCGGAAGCGGCGAAGCTTTCCCAGACGAACCGAAAACGGGCTGCCCGCGTGTACACGAACGAGGACATTGACCACATCAACCAACAAAACGGGACAGTAAAGTACAAAGGCAAAACGGAACAGATTAGCTGAGACGTTTGGTGTCAGGCTTCCGGCTTCTACGATCCGGCTTCCCGTCTCCGGCTGGAGCGTCAGCTTTAAAGCACGGCGAAGGCCGTGCCTTTTTGTCTTTCAATATGAGGGAGTAGGACAGTAGCCCGGAGAACCATTTAGGGGACTGGCGAGGACGCCCGTGGCTGTACATCGTTAGAGACATATCTTCGGCTCGGTTTATGTCTTGCATGGGTCCAGCCTCGAACATTGTAGGCACCGGTCTTCGTAGGCAACGGTCTTCGCCCGTCCTAATTGGCTAACCGCCAAATGGCAAGTGCTAAGTGCAGTGGCAATCTGCTATCTTCTTGCTTCGCATCTTTCGCCTATCGGTCAAAATCGGGCCTCTACCTATGAAAATCGGACCTGCCGGATGTTGCACTGCCAATCTGTTTGAGCGGATTCCTGATGCCTGAAACCACGCGCCCTGAGCCTTCAGTTCTGTATCGCTGGATGGTTCTCGTCTTCGTCAGCCTGACGATGTTTGGGAGCTACTACGTCTATGACGCGCTCAGCCCTCTCGCTGACGTCCTCAAGCAGCAGCTCGGGTTCCATTATTGATCGCTTGGGGCTACGAAGATCGCTGATGATCTTCGGCGTCCTGTGTGTCATCGGCCCGGCGATCACGGTCGCGTCCGCACAGCTCTGGCTCATGGCGGCCGGACGCCTCATTTTCGGCATGGGCGCCGAATCGCTGAATGTTGCTGTCACCACCGCCCTGGCGAAGTGGTTCAAGGGTAAAGAGCTGAGCTTCGCCTTCGGCATAAACTTGACTCTCGCCCGCCTCGGTTCGTTCGTCGCTTTGAACTCACCAACCTGGGCACGTGCAGCCTACGCCAACTGGCGCTGGCCTTTTCTCATCGCCTTGGCCTTCTCGGCGCTATGCATTGTCGGGGCAATCGCTTACTGGATCATGGAAGTCCACGCCGAGAAAAACTTCCGTCTTGGCGAAGCTTCAACGGACAAGGTGATTTTTTCCGATCTGTTCAAGTTCAGCTTGAATTACTGGTTCGTTGTCGCGCTCTGTATCGTTTTTTATTCGGCGATCTTTCCGTTCCAGACGTTCGCAGTGAAGTTTTTTATGGAAGCTCATGGCACCTCGCGTGAGTTTGGCGGTTTCCTGTCCAGCATGTTGACCCTGTTCGCGATGATTGCTACGCCGCTATTCGGCCTTCTTGTTGACCGTGTGGGCAAGCGCGCCCTCTTCATGATGTTTGGATCCATGCTGCTGATCCCGGTGTACCTGATGATGGCCTACACACATGTCAACTTGTATGTGCCCATGGCGATGATGGGCGTAGCATTCTCGCTGATTCCGGCGGTGATGTGGCCATCGGTGGCCTACATCGTCGAACAGTCGAAGCTCGGCACTGCGTATGGATTGATGACAATGATCCAGAACATCGGCCTGTTCGGCTTCAACCTACTAATCGGCTGGACCAACGACTACGGGCATGCCAGCGCTGAGAATCCTGGGGGATACAACCTCGGCATGTGGATCTTCTCCATCCTGGGATTCCTCGGCGTGTTGTTTGCCTTCCTACTGCGGCAGAGGGAGATCGGGCCCTACGGACATGGATTGGAAACAATTACTACGGCGAAGGCGGCCGCGTAGACCCCGGGTTGCCCAGCATTGAAGAAACTAAAGTCACAGGCAGTTTGGGTTCGGTTTTGGGTTCTGGGGCAAGTCCAAGGGAGGCAATAGCTTCTGATATCCTGAAAAGAGGGTGCGCTCGGCTCGGAAATAGGGAATAGACCCGCAAGCGGTACAACGAACAGACACTTATGCCGCATCTGACCAAGTGCGGCCGGAAAAAGGCGACTTGACCGACCCAAGACAAGCACAGGCCGGCATATCCGAAGCAGAGGCGATAGAAAAGGCAAAGCAGGGCGACGCGCAAGCCTTCGAGGTCTTATATAACCTGCATAAACGGCGCGTTTACTCGCTGTGCCTGCGCATGACAGCCAATGCTGCGGAGGCCGAGGATCTGACGCAGGAAGCATTCCTGCAACTGTATAGAAAAATTGCCACGTTCCGCGGCGAGTCGGCCTTCTCCACCTGGCTGCACCGGTTGGCGGTCAACGTAGTACTGATGCGCCTTCGGAAGAAAGGCTTGTCGGTGGTCCCTATCGAAGAGACTACCGAGACTGAGGAGGAGGCGCCGAAGAAAGATCTCGGTGCGGAGGATACAAGGCTGGCCGCTTCGATCGACCGGCTGCAACTGCAGCGGGCGATTGAACGTCTACCCCCTGGGTACCGGTCAATTTTTGTATTGCACGATGTAGAAGGTTACGAACACAACGAAATTGCCGAAATCGTAGGTTGCTCGATCGGCAACAGCAAGTCGCAATTGCACAAAGCGCGTCTGAAATTGCGCGAGTTCCTCAAAACGAGCAGAGCCGAAAAGGCCAAAAAGCCGTGAGGAGTATGGAGCACAGCGACAGAGATATCGGGGAGAGAGGAAGTATGACCTGTGCTGAGTTTCAGCAAGAGTTACCAGATGTTCTGGAAGGAGTCAGCAGCGCGGAAGTCGAGGCGCATCTGAGCTCCTGTTCCTTGTGCTCGGAATTGGTGTCAGACCTGAAAGCGATTTCTGAGCAGGCTAGCGAACTGCGCGCGTCGGAGGAGCCCGACCCGCGAGTCTGGCAAAACATTGAAGCAGTACTTCGCCAAGAGGGGCTGATCCGCGGACCACAATCGGAGCGGCTTTTTTTAGTCACTCCGTCCAGGAGGCGGTGGGGACCAGCCTCATGGCTTGTGCCTGCGGCTGCAGCGATCTTAGTGGGCTTCGTCGTGTTTCTGAATCGACCGGTTTTCAATCCAGCAGCACAAAAATCAACCCAACCAACGCAGGTGGCCGTCTCCACACCTCCGAACGCGACCGGAGCTACGGATAGCGAGGAAGATCAGCAGGTGTTGTCGGAGGTGGAGAAACGCGCGCCCCTGATGAAGTGGGTGTACGAAGACGATCTCAAAAATGTGAATTCCTACATCCGCGACGCACAAAATTCGGTGGACCAGAATCCGGATGATGGCGAAGCACGGCAGTACCTTTTGGAGGCCTACGAGCAAAAGGCGATGCTTTACGATATGGCTCTGGATGGTTCTTTGCCATAATGTAAGGCACTGAGAACTGCGGGGGGGTCTGCCGCAGACAGGCGGAAGAGAGCTTATTTATGGGGACCATGCAGCGCGCCGTTAGAGCGGGTCTCATCTTCCTTTTCCTTGTTTGTGTCGCGATTGCAGCGATCGCCGAGACGAAGAAGGAATACCGTTTCACCGTCGGACCCAAGGCCAGCATCTCGGTCCTGAACCAGTATGGCCCGATCACCGCTAAGCCTTCCGCAGGAAACCAGGTTGTCGTGACTGCAATTTTACGTTCTGACAAGGTCGAGGTTGACCATGACCAGAGCGGGAATCGAATTGGGATAAAGTCTCACCTGCTTGCGGGTGCGAATGCGGAGAATGGACGCGTCGACTACGAAGTGCTGATCCCTGCGGATGCCAGCATCACGATGCACTCTCTGACCGGACCGCTGCGAGCGGAGAAGCTGGGGGGTGACGTAACTCTGGAGGGCGCGGGTGCCCTCGTTGACGTGCGAGAGATTTCCAACGCCCATGTGCATGTCAAGACTATGAACGGCCCAGTAAGACTGACCAATATCCAACAGGGCCATATCGAGATCAGCTCCGTGAGCGGCGATGTCACTCTCAGTTCTGTTAGCGGTCCCTTGGTACAAGTCAGTTCCACCAGCGGCAAGATTCACTATGATGGCGACTTTGGCTCCGGCGGTGAATACTCGCTGATCAGCCACACTGGCGACATCGACGCAACCATTCCTACTGACGCTTCCGTTGACGTAACAGCGCGCTCCATACGCGGCCAGGTAGAAAACGATTTCCCCTTCCAGCCGAAGAAGCACACCACGTTCCCGGTAGTGGCGGGAAGTTCCTTCGCAGGCACTATCGGCAAAGCGGCATCTTCCGTGGTGCTGCGCACCTTCAGTGGTAAAATCCGCCTTAAGAAACGCTGAAAAATTGGCCGAGCGCTGTGAGAAACGCTGCCGGGGAATTCGCCGTGGCAGGTAGGCCGGGTTGCTGGCAGCACTCCGAAGTGCCTGGGGAGGGGTGTGACGCGCCTGCCCGAGCCGTGTTTCTGGTGGGTTTTATGGGATCGGGCAAGAGCAGCGTGGGCCATGCCCTTAGCCGCCGGTTGGAATGGCGCTTTGAAGACTTGGATGAGCGCATCCAGGCACGGGAAGGTCGCTCAATCGCGGAGATTTTCCGCGACTTTGGAGAAGTTGCCTTTCGGCAGGCGGAACATGCAGCCTTGCGGGAACTAGTCGAGGGGCTGCCGCCGAGTTCGCCAGTAGTGGTTGCTCTCGGAGGCGGGGCTTTCGCGCAGGCAGAAAACGCCGCATTGCTGCAGGCGGCCAGGGCGCTAACGGTTTTCCTGGATGCGCCCGTAAATGAATTGTGGCGGCGGTGCCAGAATGAAGACGAACCCGATGAGCGTCCGCTAAGAGGTGACGAGCGGCAGTTCCGCCAATTGTACGAAGCAAGGCGGCCCCGTTATATGAATGCGTTACTGCGGGTGGATACGGCCGGTAAGGACGTCGAAAGTATTGCGGCGGAGATCATTGCAAGTTTGCGGTTGCATTTCAAGTTGCCCCAGCAGGATCTCGGCGAGGAGAAGTAGCGTGGCATTCAGAGGATTGCTGATCGTTTCAGTGGCTTGTCTGTTCGTACTCGAGGCGGGCGTTTCGGTTCAGGCCAAGGACAAGGAGAAAGAATCTGGCAAAACCGTGGACTCCGGCACGTTTAGCGTGTTGAAAAACGGGCACCACGTGGCAACCGAAAGGTTCTCAGTCCAGCAAGGGGCAAGCGGAAGCACGATCACAGCTCAACTGAAAACGGATGGTGGTGCCGACACCGTCGCCCAAGCTTCCGAACTGAGACTCTCAGCCGCTGGCGATCTTATTCGGTATGAATGGCATGAGATAAGCCCAGGCAAAGCCGAGCTGGTAGTAACGCCAAATGGTCAGTTCCTGATCGAGCGAATCACCACAACCCCGGGTGATAAGGCGGCGGAGCAACCGTTCCTGATGCCCAGCTCCAGCATGGTGCTGGACAATAACTCCTTTGTGCAACGCGAGGTACTGGTATGGCGCTACCTGGCTTCCAGTTGCAAGCAGGAAAATGGCAGCGTGCAATGCCCTCAGGCACCGGCGCAGTTTGGCGTTATCGTGCCCCAAGACAGAACTTCCATGAAGGTCAGCTTGGTGCCTGTGGGTAAGGAGAAGTTGAAGATCAATGGCACCGAACGTGAGCTGCTGCGCCTGAACCTGAAAGACGACAGCGGAGAATGGGTGTTATGGTTGGATGACCAGGACAGGTTCAAGCTGGTACGGATTCTGGTCGCCAGCGATAATACGGAAGTAGTGCGGGACTGATGGGCTTCTGATGAGAAGCTCTAACCTGCTGAGCAGAATTTTCCCAACATCAGGGGCTAAGGGATCTGATGTCATGGTCTGCTGATCTCGGCACGGCTAGACGGGCTGCGGAAAAACTCTAAAAAGCATATTCCTCGCGGGCTGAAGCCCGCTCGGAATGACAAAGTAAAGGGGCTTAACGGCACGACTGAAGTCGTGCCCTTCCCAAAACAGAGGTCAAATGGAGTTTTTCCGCAGCCTATAGACCCGTGCTCCTTGGTGTAAAGCGCACGTCTACGGGAGCTGCGTTTGGCCCTGATCGATACACGCGCGTCGCGAATTCTGATTACGGTGTTGCTGTTCGCGCTGGCGCTGGCGTTTCTCTACGCAGCCCGGCATACGCTGGTCGCATTCCTGTTTGCCATTTTTTTTGCCTACCTGGTGGATCCAGCGGTTTCGCGAATTGAAAAATGGGTGCGCGGACGGGGGCGTGCGATCGCCGTCATCTACCTGCTCCTGGTCATCGTCGTCGCCACCATTTTCTTCTTTGTAGGCCCGCGGCTTGCGCGCCAGGCAGCACGGCTGGGGGAAACCGATCTGCTGCACAAGGTCAGTTCGGGTGAGATCGCCCAACAAATCGGAGCGGAACACGGCTGGAGTTCCAAAACGCGACAGCAACTCCAGAGTTTTCTCTTTAACCATCGCAATGATGTGATGCGCATTGCCCAACGTGTGGGGCTACGATTGGCTGAGGTGGCCCAGAATATCTGGTTTCTGGTACTGG
>WNFB01000545.1_pt1 | contig 51646 bp, 52 predicted proteins | sample 5400501 | NCBI WGS metagenome assembly WNFB01 (sample SAMN13153341, study PRJNA577476) | soil metagenome | isolation source: 200 cm saprolite under Douglas fir tree site 2 hole 1 | place: USA:California | collected 2015-04-18 | reverse complement strand
CGGCGGACGGTGGGCGGCCGGACCCGGCGGACGGTGGGCGGCCGGACCCGGCGGACGGTGGGCGGCCGGACCCGGCGGACGGTATTCCAGGGGCCGCGGGGGGCCGTTCCGGCGTTCCGGCGTTCCGCTACCTCGTGGTCCCGCTCAGGGTTCCGGCCAGGACCTGAGTCGTCCGGCGGACTGGACCAGCGCGGTGATGATCAGGAACGGCCGCGCCGCCAGAGGCGCCTGAGCAGGCCGCGGATGACCCCGAGGGCGACCAGGAAGATCGCCAGCTTGCCCGGGAACGGGAAAATCCGGAGCATGGGGATCCACATGATCAGCAGCCAGACCAGCAAGGCGGCAAGCAGCACAGGGCGGAACCGCGGGCCACCGTGGTATCCGCGCTGGTAACCCGATCGCTGCCAGCCGCCGCCTGGCGCGCTCCGCGGCATCGGCGGCGATGGTGATGGCGATGGCATGGCGGCATGCGGCAGGTCATGGGTGACCTGGTTCAGCTCGCGCTCGGTCGTGGCGGCTAGCGCCGCGCTGAGGCGCTCGTTGAATTCGTCGAGGGTCAGCCGGCCCTGGGCGTAGTTCTCGCGCAGCCGCCCAGCGGTCGCGTCGCGTTCGGCATCGCCGACGCGCAGGTCCGGTCCTGGCGCCATCTGTTCCTCCCGTGCCCGAGCCTATCGAGCTGTTAGCAAGACGATATATCTCGAAGTGATCAACAGCAAGTCCCAGGGACCGGTCCTGGCCGCTGAATCACTGTTTCACTGCTCGCACCCAAGTATGGGCCGCGGCTGCGACCAGGCGCGGCCGCATGGCATCTACTGGGTAGAGATGCAGGCGAGAGAGGCAGTCGTCGCTAGCCTCTCGCTCGCCGTGCTGCCCGGCCGGCTCGGGCCGAGTTCCCCGGCGGCCTCCATAGGGCAGGACGGCAGCGCCGCCGCCAGCGTGGGCGTCCAGCCGGGAACCGTTCTTGCCCAGATGCGCCCGCCAGCCGGTCAATTCAGGAAGTAGCCGCTCCCGCCGGTCTGCGGGTTGGTGATCTCGGCCTGAACCGGGATGGCCCCGGCGTGGGCGAATACCAGCGTGAGGGTGATCTCGGTGCCACCGCGCATCGGGCCCGCGCCGGTGATCAGGAGATGAAAGCTGTTGGGCACAAACCGGATGGTGCCTCCGGCGGGAATACCGATATCGGGCACGGTCCGCATCGTGGCCGACCCGCCACGGACCGGGGCACGGAACGTGACCCGGCCGCCATCGCTGGTCCGCGCGGAGATCAGCCGGTCGGCAGCGCCGTTGTTCTGGATCACCAGGTAGGCGTCGGTCACCCCGCCCGCGGCGGGCTGCGGGATGGAGGCCGTCCCCACCTCGATCGCAGTGGTCGCGCTGGCGGCCTGATTGCAGCCGGCCAGGACCGCGCTTCCGGCTGTGACGACGCACGCGGCGATCGCCGCGCGGGCCGCTGCACTCGCCCGGCGCGAACCCAGGCGGGTTCCGCGCGGGACGCCAGTTTCCAGCATGATCCCTTACCTACGCGCGTCAGTTCCGGGTGCCCATGGTTTCACGGCGGCCGGCCAGGCAGCTGACCGGCCCGGCCGGACGTGCCCGTTCGCCGGATGTGCCCGTTCAGCGGGGAATGCGCGCTGGCCAGGAAACGGCCGGGCCGCCCGGGCCTGCACGGGCGGCTCAGCCTCGCTGGACTCATTAGGAGTAGTCACGGAAGGCCGGCCAGGCCGCCGCCCAGGTTGACCGCAGGCCGCTGACGATGAAGATCCGCGCACCCTGCTCGTCATCGCTGACGCCGAGCCCGTTCCTGAACGTGGCCACCAGCCGGACATGAGCGAACTCGCGGCGCAGGAACGCGGGATCCATGTTCACCACCACGGCCGAGGTGTCGGCGGCCGGCGGCGGCCCCCACAGCCAGAAGTTGTTAGCGCCGCTGTATGCCCGCGGGAGGCCGAACTGGGAACCGTACCGGTCGATGGCCCCGGCTTCGCCGTAATTTACGGTCAGCACCGTCGTCTGCCGTCGCTGCGGCCCGGGCAGGGAGCGGTACTCGCGCGCCACCAGCGCCACCAGCCTGGGCCACGCGATTGTCTCGCCGAGGTCGTAGTTGATCTTCTGGAGCGGGACCGCGTGCAGCGTGGCGGCCGGCAGCACGGGGATCGCGACCGGAACCCCCACTGCCGCGGACGCGAGCATCGCCGTGGTCATCAGCGCAGCCGCCGGAATCCGGCCGCCCAGCGGCCTGCGCGCGGACAGCCAGCGCTCCAGCGGCACAGAGCCGGCGGCGAACAGGAACATGTAGATAGCGCCGTCGTAGTAGGGTTTCCCGCCCAGCACGAAGATCAGGACTCCCACGATGGCACAGGCGATAGCGACCGGCCGGAAGCGGCGGGCGGCTTCGCTGCGCAGTGACCACACCAGGCCGGCGATCCAGACGGGGGCGAGCGCCAGGCCGGTGTAGGCGAGCTGCGCTGGCCAGTACGTGGCCTGGTTGTGCCCCGCCGCGCCCTGCAGCACGTGGAACACGGCCAGGTTCGGCCAGCCGTGGACGGCCTGCCAGATCACGTCAGGTGCGGCGAGTGCCGCCGCGAGCACGACGCCAGCCAGCATGTAGCGGCTCATCAGCAGCTTCCTGGCCCGGGTGAGGATGAATCCGGCGGCGAGCGCCACGACGAGAAAGCCGATGTTCCACTTGGCATCGGCGCCGATGCCAGCGCAAGCGCCGATCGCCAGCCACCACCGCCGGTTCTCGCTGGCGAGCAGGCGCATGACGAGCAGGAACATGACGGCCCAGGCCACGAAATCCGGGACCGTCGTGGTCAGCAGGTGCATCGCGGCGAGGTACTCAGCGCAGGTCGCGGTCGCGAGCGCGGCCAGTAGCTGGCCAGTGCGGCCGGCCCCCAGGATGCGGCTCAGCATGGCCGTGATCACGACGAGCACGGCCAGCGCGAGTGCGGGAAGGACGCGGAGCCCGGCCAGCGAGTTGCCGAATACGGCGGAGGAGATCCGGGCGAGCAGCGGCGTCAGCGCCGGCTGGTCGACGTAGCCGAAGGCCAGGTGATGCCCGGCGGCGAGGAAATAGAGCTCATCCCGCTGATAGCCGTAGCGGGCGCTCACCAGCATCTCCAGGCCGACCGCGGCGGCCGCGATCACGGCGATTCCGGCCACCGGCGCGCGGCACCGCCTGCCGTCCTGCGGCGATGGGACGGCTGCTGGCTGTGCCGGGCCACCTGCGGAGTCAGCCGGGCGGCCAGGACGCTGTAGGGATCCGGGTGCGCAGGCCGCTGGGCCGGGCCGGGGCAATGCCTGTGCGCGCGCCGCCGGCCCGAGCCGGGGAGATGCGAGCGAGCAGACTGCTGATTCGGGCCGGTCACCGGCCGTGGAGAGCTTCATGGCTTGATGGTGTCGGTAACACGCTCGTCACCGCATCGCCCGCAGCGGCGAAGTCCGGGCTCCGCCAGCCGGCCGAGATCGCCGCCGCCGCACCGCCCCTGCTCCGCCGTTGGTCGCGGACGGCAGATCAGCCGCGCGGGGGATCCCACCGGGCCGGACCGGGCCATAGCATCGGGTCATGACCGGGGTTCGGGCCAAGGCAGCAGCGCTGAATCCGCGACTGCAGGACCTCGTCCTCGCGGTCGGCCTGACGGTCGCCGACCTAGCCGTCCTGCTGGTGTACCGCCATCAGCTGCACCCGCTGGGCTGGGCGATGCTGCTCGTCGCCGCCGAGACCATCCCGTTGATCTGGCGCCGGTCACAGCCGCTGGCGGTGCTCCTGGTGATCGGCTTCGCCCGGGTGACCTACGACCGGATCGGCCTGGGCTACGCGCCGCTGCCGCTCGGGCCCGCGATCGCGTTCTATACCGTGATGGACCGCTCCCGGCCGGGGGTGCGCCTGCTTGCCTGCATCGTCGTGCTGCTGGGAATCATCACGTCCCAGCAGGCGCCCGGCCACAGCCAGCCGTACGACTTCGCCGTCGCAGTCCTTACCTTCGCGGCGGCGGGCATGGCCGGCATCCTGTCCCGGACCAGGCGGGCCTACGTTGCCGAGGTGGAAGGCCGCGCTGCCCTGGCCGAATCGGACCGGGACCGCGAGTCGTCGCGATCCGCCGCGATGGAGCGGGCCAGGATAGCGCGAGAACTGCACGATGTGGTGGCGCACCACGTCAGCTTGATGGCCGTCCAGGCGGAGGCGGCGGCTTCGCTGCTGCCCGGGCATCCCGCCGAGGCCAGGCACTCGGTGGAGATCATCGGGGAAACGGCCCGGCAGGCGCTGACCGAGCTGCGCCGCCTCCTTGGCGTGCTGCGCGGTCCGGCCGAGCAGCTGGAGACGGAGCCATCGCCGTCACTGGGGGAACTCAGCGCAGTGCTGGAGAAGGTGCGCTGCGCCGGCCTGCCGGTCGAATTCCGCGTCGAGGGCACGCCATGCCAGCTGGCTCCCGGCATCGACGTGACGGCCTACCGGATCGTGCAAGAAGCCCTGACCAACACGATGCGGCATGCCCCGGACGCCCAGGCCACCGTGACCCTGTCGTACGAACCCGGCTACATCACGGTATCGGTCTCGGACTCCGGGTCCGCGGACGCAGCACGGCCGGCGGGCGCGGATACCTGGCCGGCAAGCAGCACCCGGCCCGGCGACGGGATCCGGCACGCCAACGGGGCGTTGCCCGGCAAGGCAGGCCCGCCGGGCTGGCGGCGCCCGCCCGGCGACATGGCCCGGCTCGGCCCGGGCGGCTTCGGTCTCGCCGGGATCGCCGAGCGAGTCGCCTCCTGCGGCGGCAACCTGGCCACCGGCCCGACTGGGACCGGCGGCTTCGCCGTCAGCGCCAGGCTGCCGTCCCGGTGAGCCGCAGCGGTGGGCCCGCACAGTGAGCCTGAGCAGCACGAGGCCAGTGAGCCGCGAGCCAGCGGGAATCCGATGACCGCCGTCCCGCCGGATCCGATCCGCGTCCTGGTCGTCGATGACCAGGAGCTGGTCAGGTCGGGATTCTGCGTCATCCTCGAAGCTGCCGACGGCATCACTGTCGTCGGCGAGGCGGCCGACGGCGCCCAGGCGGTAGCGGCGGTGGCGGCCAGCACGCCGGACGTGGTGCTGATGGACGTGCGGATGCCCGAGATGGACGGGCTCCAGGCGACCCGGCTGATCACCAGCGCGGGCGCCGGCCCCAAGGTTGTGATGCTGACCACCTTCGACCTTGATGACTACGTCTACGAGGCGCTGCGGGCCGGCGCCTGCGGGTTCCTGCTGAAGGACGCGCCGCGGCATGACCTGATCGCCGCCGTCCGGGCAGCTGCGGCCGGCAACGCCCTGCTCGCACCGTCGGTCACCCGCCGCCTGATCGAGACGTTCGCCCGCCGGCCGGCGGCCTTGGCGCCATCGCCGTCGGCGCTGGCGTCGCTGACCCCGCGCGAGCGCGACATCCTGCTGCAGGTGGCCCGCGGCCGCAGCAACGCGGAGATCGCCGTCGCGCTGTTCGTCAGCGAGGCGACCGTCAAGACGCATATCGGCCACGTGCTTGCCAAGCTCGGCCTGCGGGACCGGGTGCAGGCCGTGATCATGGCGTACGAGGCGGGCGTTGTCGTGCCCGGCATGTTCCCCGGCTGACCGGGCCATCGCGGGCTGACGGCCGGGCATGCGCTTGCCAGCGGGCCGGGTCAGGGGTGCCGAAACCGGGGATTCCCGTCTCCGGCCGCATCGTGCCACCACCAGCAGGCTGAGGTGGCGGTGGGCCGCTGGCCGTGCCCGGCCCGCTGTCAGGCCGCGCCGCGGCTGGCCCGGCCGGGCAGGATCGGCTGAACGGTGAGGATGCCGTGGCCGTGCATGGCCGCCGCGCATGCCGGAAACGCGCGCCGCACCGAGCTTGTGCCCGCTGCGCCCGGTGCGCGGATGAGCAGCATGTGCGCAGTCACCGGGCGGCACGCCTTCGCCGGGTAGTTGGCGGCGTCGGCGACCTGTAGCCAGGCATGCGCGGTCGCGCCCGGGGGGAGGGGTACGGGACGGGCGGTGATGGCCCGGTCCCGCACGGCCGCGGCGCCGATCCGCTGGCCGGCCGACGTGACGAACCAGGCGTCTGGGTAGCCATCCAGTTGGCAGCTGGCGCCTGACGCGTTGGTGAAGTCGATCGGGTAGTAGGTGGTTCCCGCCGCCGTGCCTGCTGCCGTGGCATCGACCGTCACCTTCAGGACGGACGCCGCGCAGGCAGCGTCCGCGTTGCCGGCTGCCGCGCTGCCCGCCGGGCCGGCTGCCGAGCCGCAAGCGGCGAGGCCGGCCAGCACGAGCGTCGCGGAGCAGGCGACGCTGGCGGCACCAAGCCGCCCGCCGCGGCCCGGGCGCGGGCACGGGCCGTCCGGAATGCGTAACCTCATCGGGCACGCCCTCTCGCTGCGTGGAATGGGCCTACGACTGCTAGGACGCAGTCACGCCGTCCGGGGTTGTTCGGAACGTGGTGACGATGTCACGGTACGCAGTCAACCGCCATCTGTCAGGCGCTTCCCGGCCGGACGGCTTCCACGGCGAGGATGTTGACCGGCTTGGCCTGCCGTTGGCAAGCCGAGGCGGTGAAGCTGAGGTAGAGCGGCGCCGTCTGGTTCGGCGGGTAGATCTTCAGCCAGTGCACGGTCACCTGGTGGCAGGATGCAGCCGAGTAGTTCGCGGCATTGACCACCTGCAGCGAGGCATGAGCGGATCCGCCCGCGGCGAGCGTGACCTGCTCGCTGGACAGCGCCGGGTTCCTGCTCGCGGCGCGGCCGATCTGGCTGCCGCCGATGCCGGTCACGAACGAGACCCCGGGATACCCGAACAGCGTGCAGTCGGCACCGGAGGTATTGGTGAAGACAAGCGGGTAGTACGTGCTGCCTGCTGCGCCGTTTCCCTGTCCCATCGACGCCTGCAGTGCCGAGGTCGGGCATGGCAACGGCCCCGGCTGGGTGGGCGTGGCCGTCGGCGACACCGCAGCGGCAGGAGTGCCCGGAGGGCTGACGGTCGTGGTGACCGTCGCCGTGCCGACGGGCTGGACAGCCTGGCCGCCGGTCGAACCGCAGGCAGCTGACGCCACGGCGATGCCGCCGAGCGCAGCTGCGGCGATCGTGCGCCGGAGATGGCGGTGGAATGACCTCATCGCAGTGCCCCCTTGTCGTGACGAGCGGCCTGCCGGAGGCCACGACAGATATGACGTCAGCAGGCCCGGGCTGGTTGCACCCGCGCCGGCGACCATGGTCACGATCCCGCGGCGGTCAGGGGCGCGCCACGATGCCACGCCGGCGACCATGGTCACGATCCTGCGGCGGCCGGCCGGGCATCGCGCGGCGCGCGCACCGGTAGCGTCGGGGTGATCTGGCCCGCATCGCAGGAGGCGCTCATGCCCGGCAGCTCCCCGTTCACCACCAGGCCGCAGCTGGCCGGCACTTTCGGCATGGTCGCCTCGACGCACTGGCTGGCCTCCGCCGCTGGCCTCGCGGTGCTGGAGAAGGGCGGGAACGCGTTCGACGCGGCCGTGGCCACCGGGCTCGTGCTGCAGGTCGTCGAGCCGCATCTGAACGGCCCCGGCGGTGAGGTGCCGGTCATCGGCTTCGACGCCGCCGCAGGCGAGGCGTTCGTCCTTGACGGCCAGGGAACGGCCCCTGCCGCGGCCACGCTCGAGATGTTCGGGTCACTCGGCCTGGACCTTGTCCCCGGCACCGGCCTGCTCGCCGCCTGCGTGCCCGCCGCGTTCGGCACCTGGATGCTGCTGCTCGAGCGGTACGGCCGCCTGCCCCTGCGGGAGGTGATGGAATACGCGATCAGCTATGCCAGGGACGGCTACCCGGTGCTGCCCACCGCGAGCGCCGCCATCGCGGCCGTGGCCGGCACCTTCCGCGATCACTGGCCGACGTCGGCCGAGGTCTACCTGGGCGATGGCGTGCCCGCGCCGGGCTCCCGGTTTGCCAATCCGGCCCTGGCCGCCGCCTACAGCCGGATCCTGGCCGAGGCGGAGGCCGCCGGCCCGGCCAGGGATGCACAGATCGAGGCGGCCAGGCGGACGTTCTACGAGGGGTTCGTCGCTGAGGCGATCATGGCGTACCTGCAGCAGGCCGAGGTGATGGACGTCAGCGGACGGCGGCATCGCGGCCTGCTGGCCGGCCAGGACCTGGCCGCCTGGCGGGCCAGCGTGGAAGCCCCGGTCACGCTCGACTACGCAGGCCTTACCGTCTGCAAGACCGGCCCGTGGGGGCAGGGGCCCGTCTTCCTGCAGCAGCTTGCCCTGCTCAGCGGCTTCGGCCTCGCGGAGATGGGCCACGGCAGCGCGGACTTCATCCACACCGTGGTCGAGTGCGCGAAGCTGGCCTTCGCCGACCGCGAGGCCTGGTACGGCGACCCGCGCTCGTCGGACGTGCCGCTGGACGAGCTGCTGTCCCCGCAGTACGCCCGCCAGCGCCGGCCGCTGGTGAGCGGCCGGGCATCGGGCGACCTGATCCCCGGGGCTCCCGGCGGCGCAGCACCGCGGTTGCCCGGGTACGCCCTGGCGGGCTTCCCCGGCGCGGCCGGCGCACGCTGGCCAGGAGAGGCGGCGATAGCCGAGGCCCGGTACCGCGACCCCGGCGCGGGCGAGCCGATGGCCGGATCGGCCGCGCAGGCAACGGAGGTTCCCGAGCTCGGCGCCGGGGACACCTGCCACCTTGATGTCGCGGACCGGTTCGGCAACCTGGTTTCCGCGACGCCGAGCGGCGGCTGGCTGCAGAGCTCGCCGGTCATCCCGGGGCTCGGGTTCTGCCTGGGCACCCGGGCGCAGATGTTCAGCCTCACCCCTGGCTTCGCCAGCACGCTGGTGCCGGGACGCCGGCCGCGGACCACGCTGTCGCCGAGCCTGGCACTGCGCGATGGCCAGCCCTACCTGGCCTTCGGGACACCGGGCGGCGACCATCAGGACCAGTGGACGGTCACGTTCTTCCTCAACCACGTGCTCTTCGGCATGAACCTGCAGGAGGCGATCGACGCGCCGGGCTTCCACACGGACCACTTCCCGTCGTCGTTCTATCCGCGCGGTTCGGTGCCCAGGTCGCTGTCGGTCGAGGCACGGACAGCGGAGCAGGTGATCGCGGAACTGCGCCGGCGCGGGCACCAGGTGGAGGTCACGCCGCCGTGGTCGCTCGGCCGGGTCAGCGCGGTCGCCCGCGACGGCGGGTTCCTGTACGCGGGCGCCAACCCGAGGGGAATGCAGGGCTACGCCGTCGGCCGGTGAGCGGTCCGGGCCCCGGGCGCGGGGCCGGACGTCAGCCGGACGTCAGCCGGGCGGCAGTGCCGCGGCAGTCAACTCGCCGGAGAGCACCGTGACGGCGTGGCCAGTCAGCAAGATCCGGTCTGCGACCGCGCGGACGCCCACGGTGCCACCGCGCGGGGACGCCTGGTAGCCGGTCAGCTCGGTCCGGCCCAACCGCCCGAACCAGTACGGGCCCAGCGTGCAGTGCGCGGCACCGGTGACCGGATCCTCCGGTATCCCGGCAGCCGGGGCGAAGAACCGGGAGACGAAGTCCGCGCCCGGCCGCGCCGCGGGCGCGGTGACGATCGCGCCGCGGATGGTTATCGCCGCCAGCTTGAGCACATCAGGCCGCAGCCCGGTCACCTCCTCCTCGGCGGTCACGACCACCAGGAAGTCCTCCGGCGCGCGCCCGGTCCAGACCGGCGCGGTGACGCCAAGTGCGTCCAGCAGGCCGGGCGGCGGCTCCTCCTGCGTGGCCGGCGTGGCAGGGAAATCCAGTACGATCGCCTCGCCGTCGCGGCGCGCCGCCAGCGGCCCGCTGGCCGAATCAAAATGGATCGGCTCGCCCGCAGCGGCCAGGCCAGTCTCGAACAGGACATGCGAGCTGGCCAGGGTGGCGTGGCCGCAGAGCGCGACCTCGACGACGGGCGTGAACCAGCGCAGCAGGTAGCCGCCGTCGCGCGGTTCGAGGAATGCCGTCTCGGCGAGGTTCATCTCGGCTGCCAGCTGCTGCATCCAGCCTGCATCCGCGGGACCGTCGAGCAGGCAGACGGCCGCCGGGTTGCCCGCGAACGCGCAGTCCGTAAAGGCATCGACCTGGAAGATCCGCATATGCGAAGCATAGACGCGGATCGCGGTCAGGTACGGCGGGCCGCTCGCCGGGAGGGTTACTGCCGTCCTGGCGGAACGACCGCCCAGCCCGGGACGTCGAAGCGTCAGCGGGCGGCTGGAGAAGCGAGCCTCGTAGAACAGCGCGGTCAGCCGGCCGACCGCTTAGCCCCGCACCAGGCCAGCGCCGGCCTGCCCGGCGCAGCTACGCCGCCGCCCGGGCCGGCCAGCACATCATGGTGAGCGAGCGCCTAGGAGAACTCTTCCGTGATCGTGCTGATCGCGTCGGTGCTGTGTTCCGCCGGGAACGCATCCAGGCAGAGCCGCTCCATGACCGCTACGTAGGTGTCGACCGTCTCACGCTTGTCCAGGTAGATGGCGCTGGTGAGCTGCTCGAGGTAGACCACGTCGGGCAGGTCAGGTTCGGCAAAGCGCAGGATGCTGAAGGGCCCGCCGGCCGCGGCGTGGCCGCCGGCCTGGAACGGGATGAGCTGGAGCGTCACGTTCGGCATCGCCGCGCACTCGATGAGATACTCGAGCTGCTCCCGCATGACTTGCCGCCCGCCGACTGGCCGGCGCAGAACTGCCTCGTCAAGCACCACCCAGAGGTGCGGTGGGCGCGGGCCCTTGAGCAGTGCCTGGCGGGCTCTCCGGAGGCTGACCCGGCGCTCGATCTCCTTAGCCGGGGCCTTCGCGTGGCCGAGTAAGGTGACCGCGCGGGCGTAGTCTTCGGTCTGCAGCAGGCCGGGAACGAACTGGATCTCATAAGACCGGATCCGGGTAGCCGCTTCCTCGAGCCCGACGTAGGCCTCGAACCAGCTGGGCAGGATGTCGGAGTAATCATGCCACCAGCCCTGGGCATTCGCCTGGCGGGCGAGGGCACGCAGCGCCTCGCGTTCCTGCTCGTCCGTCACGCCGTACAGGGTGAGCAGATCGGCAATGTCCCGGTCCTTGAAGCCCACCCGGCCGAGCTCGAGCCGGCTCATCTTCGAGTGCGATGCGCGGATGACATGACCTGCGTCCTCAAGCGAAATCCGCTTTGCCTCCCGCAGCCTCCGCAACTGCGCCCCCAGCAGCAGGCGCAGCACTGTCGGACCGCCGCCACCCGGCGATTCGAGCAGGCCGCGAACCCGGCCGTCGCCCAGTTCGGCTGTGAACATGTGCCCTCCCCAGAACACCAGACCACGGCAGTCTCCCACGCTCGGCGCTGTCGCGCCATATCATGTTTTGAGATTGCATAATGACCTGCTCCGGGCAATCAGGTGCAATCGAGTGCATTAGCCGGCCGGCCGGCCGAAATCGCCATCCTGGGCACCGCCGAGGAATGCGTTCCACTCGGCTGCGGTGAAGACCAGGGCGGGCCCGTCCGGGTGCCTGGAGTTGCGCAGGGCGACCTCGCCGCTGGTCAGGAACGCGACCTGGACGCAGTTGCCGCTGGGATTGCTGCGCTGACTCTTCCGCCAGACCGCCCGGCTCAGCTGGGTCGCTGGCATGCCGCTGTGCGCCAGATCCACGTCGAAATCCCCTTTCGCGAGGCTGATGAGACTGATTAGGTCTGGTCCCGCGGAATTGGCTGCCGAAAGGCCTAGTGACCGGTTGCCTGCCGTCATCCGCAGTCATTGCACATGTGAAGTGCACGTGCAGAAGCACTTGCACCTGCACACTGTCGATGGCATGGTAGCGGAAGTGCGGACCGGCCCGTCTGCACGATCTAGATAAGGCTCTGGGGTTAGGTCATGCACGCAGGACGCCAGGCGGCTCTCGCCCGGACCACAGATGACGGAGGCAGGGGGATGGCTCCCGGTGTCCTATCCCGCCAGGTAAGCCAGCTGCGCCCGCCAGCGTTACTCCCGGCCGCTGTTACCGGGCCGCCGGGGATCGCAGTCCGGGCTGTCGGAACCGAGCCGGAGTCACCGCAGGCCGCGCGCGAGTTCACCAGGGAGACCCTGTGGCGCTGGGACATGTGCGCGGCATTCCAGGACGCTGCGATGGTCGTATCCGAACTCGTCACCAACGCGCTATGCCATGGCGCCGGCCTGGCCGCGGGCGAAGCCGTGCGAGGCCGGGTCGAGCTCTCCCTCTGCCACCGCGCAAGCCATCTCGTCTGCGCAGTTACCGACCCGAGCGCCGAGCCGCCGACCCTGCGGACGCCTGACCCCAGCGCTGAGGCAGGCCGCGGCCTGTATGTGGTCCAGGCGCTGGCGACCACCTGGGGCTGGACCATGCTCGGCTTCCACCGGAAGGTGGTCTGGGCTGCCCTCCGCATCCCGCAGTTATGCCTGGCCTCTTCGCACGCATCCTGACGGGCCCGGATGGCCCCGCGCCGCGGCCAGGTACTACCTGGGTCGGATAGCAGGTTCAGCCCCCGGAGTGACGACGGATGCCCGCGCCAGCGGGCATTCTTGGGAACGCAGCTACCGCTGGCGGTCCCAGCGGGCGGCTGAATGGTCGGCTACCCGGCCGACCACAGCACAGCACCGGCGCAGGCGCGGGACTGGTCCGCCGCACCGGCATTGACAGTGCCATCCGACGGCGCCAGACGAAGGCGAGGCCAGAGGGAACGTGACCGCTCACGCATCGGTGCGAGCAGCAGCCGGAGAGCCGGCCGGCGGAACGGCACCGGGGACAGTCATCGAGACGACGGCGCTGACGAAGCGCTATCCGGGCCAAGTGATCGCGCTCGACGAGCTCACCGTGTCGGTGGCTTCCGGAATCACCGGCCTGGTCGGCGCCAACGGCGCGGGGAAGTCCACCTTAATCAAGATCCTGCTCGGCCTGCTGCCCGCGACGAAGGGCCGGGCCAGCGTGCTAGGGCACGACTGCGAACGCGGCGGCGAGCAGATCAGGGCCCTGACCGGCTACATGCCCGAGCACGACTGCCTGCTGCCTGATGTCACGGCCACGGAGTTCGTCACCCATCTGGGCCGGATCTCGGGTCTGCCGCCCACGGCCGCGAAGGAGCGAGCGGCGGAATCTCTCCGGCACGTTGGCCTGTACGAGGAGCGGTACCGGCAGATCGGCACCTACTCGACCGGCATGAAGCAGCGGGTGAAACTTGCCCAGGCGCTGGTCGGCGATCCGCGCCTGCTGCTGCTTGACGAGCCGACCATCGGCCTCGACCCGGCGGGCCGCGCCTCGATGCTGGAACTGATCGGCCGCATCGGCGCGGACTTCGGCATCTCCATCATCGTCGCGTCTCATCTGCTCGGCGAGCTTGAGCAGATCTGCGACCACATCGTGGCCGTCGAAGCCGGGAAGCTGCTGCGTGCCGATACGATCACCAGCTTCACCCAGGCGAGCCAGGTCCTCATTATCGAGGTCGAGGAAGGTACGGCCCGGCTGCTGGAAGAACTGACCAGGCGCGGCCTCGGCCCCAGGCCGCAGGACCAGGCGGTGCTGGTGAGGCTGGCCGACGAGACCACCTACGACGCCGTCCGCGACGCTGTCGCCGACCTTGGCCTGCCGCTGAACCGGATGGAGCGGCGGCGGCACCGGATCGAGGAACTGTTCCGCGACGACCAGGCGGAGCCCAGCGAGATGACGGGAGCGGCCGATGCCCGCTGACGTAGCCAGCCCCGGGCCCGCCGCTGCCCCTGGCCCCCTTGGCCCGAGCGCTCAGGGCCCCGGCGTGCCAGTCGCCGCCTCCGGCGTCATCCATGATCTCGGCTACCGCCGCTACGACGGCAAGCGGCTCGGCCGGGCGCAGATCGCCAGGGCCCTGTGCTGGCACAGCCTGCGCTCCGCCTTCGGCATCGGCCGCGGCGTCAAGGCCAAGATCGTCCCGATGATCACCTTCGGCATCATGTGCCTGCCAGCGATCATCAACGCCGTCGCGGTGGCGGTCAGCACCTCGCACGCGAGGATCATTCCCTACGACACCTACGTGCCCGCCCTGCGGGTGCTCGTGATGACGGTCTTCATCGCCGCGCAGGCACCCGAGCTTGTCTCCCGCGACCTGCGCAGCCACGTGCTGCCGCTCTACTTCGCCCGGCCGCTCCGCCGGATCGACTACCCGCTGGCCAAGCTCGCGGCGTTCGTCATCGCGTGCCTGATCATGATCGAGATCCCGCTGCTGCTGCTCTACATCGGCACGGTCATGCAGGCGCACGGCCTCAGCGCCATCTGGGCCCAGACGCGCGCGCTGACACCTGGCCTGCTTGTCGGGCTGATGTGGGCAGCCGTGCTGGCGGCCATCGGGCTGGTGCTCGCCTCCTTCAGCGGCCGCCGCGCCTACGCGACGGGCGCCATCGCCATCTTCTTCTTCCTCACCTGGACGCTGGCCAGGCTGCTGAGCCACATCGCGGAACGGGTCGGCCATGCTGTTCCTGTCCATGGCGGCCCTGTTGTCTTCAAGGCCGCGGGCACGATCCCGGCCGGGGTGCACCTGGCCGGCCTGATCAGTCCCTTCACTGTCCTTGACGGCGTCAGGGAATGGCTTGGCGGCACCTCGTCCGGCATCATTCCTGATCCCGGGGGCTACGGCGTCACGTACGGGCTGATGCTGCTTGTCCTGCTCGGCGCCAGCATCGGCGCCCTTATCGGCAGATACCAGAAGGTCGGCATCGCATGAGCACGATCGAGGTTCGCAACGTCTCCCGCTGGTACGGCAACGTCGTAGCGATCAATGACATCACGATGTCGGTCGGCCCCGGCGTCACCGGCCTGCTCGGCCCCAACGGCGCGGGGAAGTCGACCCTGCTGCACATGATCGCCGGATTCCTTGAGCCGTCGCGGGGCGAGGTGACCGTCGCAGGCAGGCCGACCTGGCGTAATGCCGGGCTGTTCAGGACCGTCGGCCTGGTGCCCGAGCATGCGTCGGTCTACGCCTTCCTCACTGGCGCCGAGTTCGTCCGCGCCTCGGCGAAGCTGCACGAGCTGCCGGACCCCGACGCGGCCGCGCGCCGGGCCATCGGGATCGTCGAGATGGCTGAGTCGCAGGACCGCAAGATCAGTACGTATTCCAAGGGCATGCGGCAGCGGATCAAGGTGGCCGCGGCGCTGGTCCACGATCCCGGGGTGATCCTGCTCGACGAGCCGTTCAACGGGATGGATCCGCGGCAGCGGCTGCACATGATGGAGATGCTGCACGCACTCGGCGCCGACGGCCGCACCATCTTGTTCAGCTCGCACATCCTGGAAGAGGTGGAACGGCTGTCCGGCACCATCCAGGTGATGGTCTCCGGCCGTCTCGCGGCATCCGGCGACTTTCGCGCGATCAGGCGGCTGATGACCAGCCGGCCTCATGTCTTCCTGGTGCGCACCTCAGACGACCGGCTGCTCGGCGCGAGGCTGATCGGCCGCCCTGCCGTCACCGGGGTGGAGCTGACGCCCCGCGGGCTGCAGGTACGGACATCCGACTACGGCACCTTCACCAGGGAACTTGCCGGCCTCACCAGGGACGCCAACATCAGGCTGCGCGAGCTGCTGCCCGCTGACGAGTCCCTGGAGAGCGTGTTCGCCTACCTCATCGCCTCCTGACGACACGCCGGTCCTAAAGACGGACCTGCGAGAAAGCAGTCAATGACATGTCCGGCATTGTCAACGGCACCGTCGCGAAGATCACCTTTCGCGCGACGATCGGCCGCAAGCGGGCGTTCTTGTTCGCGATCCCTCCGCTGATCCTGCTCGTGGTCACGGCCCTGCTGAAGGTCGCCCACCCGGAACGGGCATCCTGGCCGGCCGACATCCTGGGCGTCTTCGGGTTCTCCGTGGTGCTGCCGCTGACGGCGCTGATCATCGGCACCAGCGTGCTCGGCGCGGAGATCGACGACGGCAGCATCGTGCACCTACTGGCCACGCCGGTCCGCAGGTCGTCGGTCATCATCACCAAGTTCGCGGTGGCCGCGGTCATGACGATGATCTTCGTAGCGGTGCCCGAGCTGCTGGCGGGCCTGATTGCGACCGGGGGAGTCACCAGGCTGGCGATCGGGGTATTCGCTGGGGCCATCGCCGGATCGGTGATTTATAACGCCGTCTTCGTGATGGTCTCGGTCCTCACCACGCGGGCCATCGCGGTCGGGCTGATCTACCTGCTGGTCTGGGAGGGCCTGCTCGGCAACCTGGTCAGCGGGGCGAGCGAGCTGTCGGTCGGCCAGTACTCCCTCGGCGTGGCCAACTCCATCGCCCGTGACCCGGCCCTGAACGCGCACCTGACCCTGGCGACGGTCATCGTGGCGGGCGCGATCGTCACCGCGGCCGCGCTCGCCCTGGCCATCCGGAGGCTGGCAGCGTTCTCGCTCAAGGGCGACGCCGCCTGACAGGGACCGGCGCGGCCTGACAGGGACCGGCGCGGCCTGACGGGGACCGGCGCGGCCTGACGGGGACCGGCGCGGCCTGACGGGGACCGGCGCGGCCTGACGGGGACCGCCGCGGCCTGACGGGGACCGCCGCGGCCTGACTAGCGCGGCGTTCGCTCGCCTGGCTGGAAAGCCGGACCATGCCCGGGGATGATCACCGAGGCGAGTCCGAGAATCCGCTCCCGGCTGGCCCGCAGCACCTCCCGGTCCGCGGCGAACGGGTCGTCGGCCGGCCCGTCGGCGCCCCACCAGGCATGCGTGCACGCGTACACGCCATCCGGTCCCGCGGCCAGCGTCGTGATGTCCTCGGCCGTGTGACCGGGCGTCCGCAGCAGCCGCACCGACGGGCTGAGCACCGTGCCCTCGGCGTCCCGGCTGGTCCACACGTCGCCGTCGTAGCAGGCCCAGTGATCGTGGATCCGCGCGGCCGGGAACAGCGCGGCGTTGACCGTGTGGTCCGGGTGGTGGTGGCTGAACACGATGTCGGTTACGTCGGCGGGCGCCGGGCCATGCCCGGCAAGCGCCGCGAGCAGCTGATCCCTGGCGGGCACCATGCCGGGATCGACCACGATGACCGCGTCGCCGTCGAGGATGAGCGTTACCGTGCTTGCGACGTGCTCGACGCCGCCGGTCTCGCGGGCATAGCCCGCCTGCAGGACGTGTACCCGCGCCGTCCCGGTCATAGGAACCCCAGAATCTGACACGCTGCCCGACACTACCGCCGGATGGCCGAGGCGGTAAGGCTGCGTGCGATGCCGGCCGCGGACTTCCTTGGTGACTGCTTCGAGGATGAGCGTCCGCCAGGTAGCCCTCCGGCACCGGCGACGTCAGCGCGGCCGCGCGGCAGTCAGCCAATGCAGAACTCGGCCGAGTTTCATGATCCCGGGGATTTTTCAGTCGCTACGACTGAAAAATCCCCGGGATCATGAAAGACCTGCCCGGCGTGGTCGTCAGCTGCCGTTCGCTGCCTTGGCGGCGGCCTTCATCTGCTTCTTGAAGGCGCGGACCTCGGCCAGCGACGCATTGTCCACGATGTCCGCTACCGAGTAGCGCGAGCCCTCCTCGCCGAACCGGCCGGCCGCCTCGCGCCAGCCAGCTGGCCGCACGCCGAGCTGCTTGCCCAGCAGTGCCATCAGGATCTGCGCCTTATACGCGCCGAACCCGGGCAGCTCCGACAGGCGCCCGAGCAGCTCCTCGCCGCTCGCGGCATCCGCCCAGACCCGGGCGGCGTCGCCGTCGTAGCGGTCGGCGATGATCCTGGCGAGCTCCTGGACGCGGCCGGACATCGCCCTGGGGAAGCGGTGCAGCGCGGGCCGCTCGCTGAAGATCGCCGCCAGCGCCTCGGGGTCGTAGTCGGCGAGCTCTTCAGCGGTCGGCTCGTGCCCGAGCCGCTGCACCAGGACCTGGGGCGAGCTGAATGCCTTCTCGAGCGGGACCTGCTGGTCGAGCAGCATGGCGATCAGCAGCGCCAGCGGGCTGCGGGACAGCAGCTCGTTGGCGCTCGCGTCGATGGGCAGCGACAGCGTCATGGCGTCCTCCGGTTTCGTGCCCCCATCATTGTCCATCGGGCATCGGCTGAGCCACTGCCGCGAGCGGCGGCACCCAGCCCGCCAGCCCAGTCGGCCCAGCCCGCCGGCCCAGCCCCGCCGGCCCAGCCCCGCCGGCCCAGCCCCGCCGGCCCAGCCCCGCCGGCCCGGCCCAGCCCGCCAGCCCAGCCCAGCCCGGCCCGGCCCGGCCCAGCCCGCCAGCCCAGCCCGGCCCGGCAGCGCACCCGAGGTCAGCGACCCGGCGGAACTTCGGCGGTGCGGTTGGCGTTACCGTAGCGACCGCGGATGTGGTCTAGTTAGCAGGTCGGTACGGAGCGGGAACGCGTGATCTCGCCGAGGAGAGGGAGTCCGGTATGTCGCCTCAGATGAAGTACGGCATAGCCGGTGTCATCGTCGGGCTCATCCTGTTCACGATATTGCCCTGGTATGTTCCGCTGCTTATTATCGCGGCGGCGATCGCCATCCCGGCAATCCTTTACCGGATGCTCGACCCGTCCCAGCGCCGCCGCGTGCGCCGTGCCCGCGGCCGCAAGCAGCTCGGCGGCTGACGCCCGGGCCAGTCAGCGCGCCGGCTCTGCGCGGCCGCGGCAAGTGCACCGGTGATGGTCAGCTGAGCAGCCCCGGATAGAGCAATGAGAGCTCGCGGGGATATGCCGCGATCAGCCGCAGCTCGTCGTCGGTGAGCGGTTTGCCGGTTGCCGACGCGCAGAGCTGCACCAGCCTGAACGCCAGGTCCTCCTCGTCGCCGGCCTCGATGCCGAGGCCGTCAAGCACGTGCCTGAACCCGGCCAGCCCGCCATACTCCCCGGTCAGCACGACCCGGCCGTCCGTGGCATGCCAGTCAGCCGGGAACGGGCCGAGCGTGTCGTCGTCGTACAGCTCATAGTTGTGCCGGTCCTTGAGCGCGCCGTCGGCGTGGATGCCAGACTCGTGCGCGAAGGCGTTGCGCCCGGTGCCCGGCTGATTCTGCGGCAGCGGCTGGCCAAAGGCGTAACTTGCCCACAGGGCGAACCGGCGGGCCCAGGACAGGTCAACCGGATCGCCGATCGCGGCCTGGCCGGACACCCCGAAGGCGTGCCGGAAGGCCAGGATGCAGGACAGCAGGTCGGCGTTGCCCGAGCGCTCGCCGATGCCGTTGATGCAGGTGTTGATCCAGGCGTCCTGTCCGGCGTCGAGGTCACCGAGCGCGCCCGATACTGAGTTCGCCACGGCCATGCCGAGGTCGTTGTGGCAGTGCGTCTCGACCGGAATGGATACCGCCGATGCGAGCTTCGCGAACCGCTCGCGAATCCGCTCCGGGCTATCCCCGCCGATCGTGTCGCAGTAGCGCACCCGGTCGGCGCCGGCGTCCCTGGCGGCGAGCGCGAACTCGCGCAGGAACGCATCGTCGGTACGGGACCCGTCCTCGGCGTTGACGCCGATGGTCTCGGCGCCCGCCTGCTTCGCCGCGGCGACGGCGGCGGTCATCTCCGTGATGATCGCCGCGCGGTCGAGCCTGCCGCGGAACTTGTGCTCGATCATCTGGTCGGAGGTGGAGATCGACAGGTTGTAGTGGCTCAGCCCCAGCGGGGCGGCGCGCTCGACGTCGGCGGGGATGGCGCGGCACCAGCCGGACAGCCGCAGCTGGCCGAACGCGCCGGCTTCGGCGAGCGCGACATTCGCCCGGATATAGGGCACCTCGTGGAAGAGGAACGGGAAGCCCAGTTCTGACTGTGCCACCCCCAGCCTGGCCAGGTAGAAGTTGATCATCGTCTTGCCGAACTTGGACAGTCCCGTCCGCGCGGTCTGCACGCCGTCGCGGTTGGTGACATCAAGGAAGTGGATCGCGGGCATTCCCTGGCCTCCCGGCTCGTCGGGGCACGGCCGTCGCGAGGTCCCTGGCTGCGGTCCCGGCCTGCGCGCATCGCGTTGCCCGGCACTGCCGCAGCCGCATCTCGCTACGCTGCCTTCCATAGTCGATCGTTAGTGTACTGTTGAAATCAATGTTGATTAAAATCAACTATGTAGGGAGCTGACTCGCGTCTTGGGGCGGCATGCGGGATCTGGCTCCCGATTGGGCGGGCATGCGGGATCTGGCTCCCGTATTGAGGGGTATGCGGGATCTGGCTCCCGGCCTCGGGAGCAGGAAGGACAGTGCGAAGGATCAGCGTGACGGACTGGATCGGGGCGGCGGAGGCCGCGCAACGGCTCGGGATCAAGCAGGCCAGCCTGTACTCCTATGTCAGCCGGGGCGTCCTCACCCGGCGGACCGGCCCGGACGGCAGGGCCAGCCTGTTCGACCCAGCTGAGGTGGCGACCCTCGCCCGGAGAGGCAGGCCGCGCCGTGAGCCCGGCGCTGCCGAGCTGGTCATCGAGACCTCGCTGACGGAGATCGCCGGTGACCGGCTCTGGTACCGGGGTCTTGACGCCACCGTGCTGGCGGCCGACCGGACCTTCGAGGAAGTCGCCGGCCTGCTGTGGACAGGCTCCTTCGGCGATGCCGAGGCACCCTGGGGCGCCACCAGCGACGCCATCGCCGTCGGCACCGCCGCCCAGGCCGCGCTGCCGGCCGGCACGCTGCCGCTGGAGCGGCTGCAGGTCATCGTTCCGGCGCTTGCGGCTACCGACCCGCTCCGCCTCCAGCTCGACCCGCCCGCCGTGATCGCGGCGGCGCGCGGCCTGATCGCCGGCCTAGTCGACTGCCTGCCCCTGGCCCGCGCAGCGCAGGGCACCGCCGCCGGCCCGGGCTCTGACGCAGGCCAGGAAGCAGACGCGCGCCCAGGCTCCGCGGCCGGTCCGGCATCAGCGGCCGGTCCGGCATCAGCGGGTCCGGCATCAGCGGCCGGTCCGGCATCAGCGGCCGGTCCGGCATCAGCGGCCGGTCCGGCATCAGCGGCCGGTTCGATAGCTGCGGGCGGATCTGCTGCCGCCGGGCCGGCTGCCGTGGCTGGCCTGTCCATGGCCGCGCGGCTGGCGGCCAGGCTCTGCCCGCACCCCGAGCCTGGCCTTACGGCCGTCCTGCAGACGGCGCTCGTGCTGCTGGCCGACCATGAGCTCGCTGCCTCCACCCTTGCTGCGCGGGTCGCCGCCTCGGTACGGGCGGATCCTTATGCGGTAGTCGCGACCGGCCTCGGCGCGGTCGGCGGCGCCCTGCATGGCGGCGCTTCCCTGGGCGCCGAGCTGATGCTCGCCTCGGCCAGCGAGCCGGCCGATGCGCCTCGCGTGGTCGGTGAGCTGCTCAGGCGCGGGGAGCGGATCCCCGGATTCGGGCACTTCGTCTATGAGACTGGCGACCCAAGATCCGTAAAACTGCTTTCTATGATCAGGGACCTCGCACCCGACTCGGTACGGCTGGCCGTAGCCGACGCGGTGCTCGCGGAGGTCGGCCGCCGGGCACTGCCCGAGCCGAACATCGACTTTGCGCTCGCCGCCCTCGTCGACGTGGCAGGCCTGATCCGGGGTGCCGGGGAGGCGGTGTTCGCGGTCGCCCGCTGCGCCGGCTGGCTTGCGCACGCGCTGGAGGAGTACGCGCGCAGGACGCCAATCCGGCCGCGCGGCATCTACACTGGGCCACCCAGAGACTCAGCCTGAGCTTGCTATCTTCTGGGGAGCATGCGGCTACCGATCGGCACTGCCGCGCGCTGGCACGGCTCCGGCGGCGCTGGCGCGGGGTGACGCCGGGGAGGGGCGAGCGGCGATGATCGAGATAGTGACGATCGATACGGAGTCCCTGGGCGACCGGGGCTATCTCGTGACCGACGGCTCGCTGGCGCTGGTCATCGACCCGCAGCGGGACTTCGACCGGGTACTCGAGCTGGCCGCCGCGCGCGGGGCGGAGATCACCGGAGTCTTCGAGACCCACCTGCACAACGACTACGTCACCGGCGGTTACGCGCTCGCCCGCGCAACCGGCGCCGCCTATCACGTGAACGCAGCCGATCAGGTGACGTTCGAGCGGACTCCGATCGCCGACGGCGATGTCATCGAGGTCGGCGCCATGCGGCTGCGGGCGCTGGCCACGCCTGGTCATACTTTCACGCACCTGTCGTACGCGCTGGAGGACGGCGGCACGGTTATCGCGGTCTTCACCGGCGGCTCGCTGCTCTACGGCTCGACCGGGCGGACCGACCTGCTGGGTGCCGAGCACCGGGTCGAGCTGGCCAGGGCGCAGCATCGGTCGGCCCGACGGCTTGCCCGCGAGCTGCCCGATGGCGCGGCTGTCTGCCCGACGCACGGGTTCGGCAGCTTCTGCTCGGCGACGCAGTCGGCCGGCATGTCCTCGACAATTGGCAACGAGAAGCGCGTCAATCCCGCACTCACCCTGGCTGAGGCTGAGTTCGTCGACACTATGCTGGCGGGGCTGGATGCCTACCCGGCTTACTACGCGCACATGGGCGCGGCGAACGCGGCCGGACCGGCCGCGCCCGATCTCTCCCCGCCGCGCCGGGCCGACGCCGCCGAGCTGCGGCGCCGCATCGACGCGGGGGAGTGGGTCGTTGACCTGCGGTCGCGGCGGGCATTTGCCGCCGGGCACCTGCGCGGCGCACTGAACTTCGAGCTCGGCGACAGCTTCGCGACCTACCTGGGCTGGCTCATCCCGTGGGGCACGCCGCTGACGCTGATCGGCCAGACCGCCGCGGACGTGGCCGCGGCGCAGCGGCAGCTGGTCCGGATCGGGATCGACAGACCGGCAGCGGCCAGCGCGGGCCCGGCCGAGGTGTGGTCCGGCGGCGAGCCGCTGGCGTCATTCGAGGTCGCTGGCTTCGCCGAGCTTGACCGAATGCGGGCCCGCGGCTACATAGTGGTGCTCGACGTGCGCCGCAACGGCGAGTGGGCCCAGTCCCGCGTTGACGGGGCCGTGCACATCCCGCTGCACGAGCTTCCGGCGCGGATGGACGAGCTATCGGCGCGGATCAACGGGCTTCCCGGCAGCGAGGTGTGGGTGCACTGCCAGGGCGGCTACCGCGCGTCGGTCGCCGCGTCCCTGCTGGACGCGGCTGGCGTGCCGGTGGTGCTCGTCAACGATGAGTTCGGGGGGCGGAGCTGACCGGCCTTGACCGCGGTGCCGGCGGACCCGGCGCCGGCGGACCCGGCGCCGGTCGCGTCGCACTGGTCGCATCGGTACCCGGCCCGCGACGCCCGGGCGGCCAGGGAATCAGATGAGCCGGCCCGGCATTCTCCCTAGACCAGCGCTTCACCAGGAGACTTGCCATGGCCGTACGCCGCCTGAACCACGCCGTCCTGTACGTCAGGGATCTGGCCGGGATCGTTGACTTTTACCGTGCCACGCTCGGCTTCGAGGTTCGCACCGAGATCCCGGGCCGGGCCGCGTTCCTCCGGGCGCCGGGCTCGGCTAACGATCACGACCTAGGCCTGTTCGAGGTCGCTGACGCGGAGCTGCCGACGGGCCCGTCAATCGGGCTCTATCACCTTGCCTGGGAGGTGGGCACCCTGGCCGAGCTCGCCGATGCGCGCACGAAGCTCGCCGACCGGGGCGCGCTGGTCGGGGCCAGCGACCACCGGGTATCCAAGTCGCTGTATGCCAAGGATCCGAACGGGATCGAGTTCGAGGTGATGTGGCGGGTTCCGGCCGAGGACTGGGAGCAGGAGCTGCAGGGCGGCGGGATGATCTCGCCGCTGGACCTGGATGGCGAGCTGGCCCGGTGGGGCGACCGGGTGACCGGCGCCGCTGCGGGGTCAGTGACCTGAGCTGCCCGGGCCGTGCCGCCGCCAGGGTGGTGAGATCCCGGGATCGGTCACCGGAGCTGCCCGGGCCATGCCGCCACTCACATCTCTGGCGCCCCGCCCGCCCCGCCCGCCCTGCCCGCCCCGGCCGCCCCGCCCGCCCCGCCTGGCCGTGCTCGCGGAGACCCGGTTCCTTGATCACGGAAACTTCGGGGGGCCCCAGCACCGCAAAGTTTCCGTGATCAAGGAACCGGCCTGGCTCCGGCCCTGGCGCGGGCGTGCCGTCGCCCCCCGATGGCGGGCCGGGGCGTTACCGCCCGATAGCCGGCGGGGCGTCTGCCCTGGCCGGCGGCCTGGTGCTGGCCTCGATCGTGCCCTTGTAGGCAAGCCCCCGGATGTGCACGACTGGCGCGTCACGCGGCAGCTGGCTCTCCCGATCCTCGCCGGCCGACCAGCCCTTGGTGACCCCGAACCCCTCCATCTCGACCCGGATCCCCGGCGGCACCAGGATGTCGATCCGCGATTTATAGGCGATGGCAACCACGGTCGTGACATGCGCAGTCAGCTCCGCGGCGCGCAGGTCGAGCAATCCGCCGCCCTTGTAGACAACCGAGGTGAACCGGTCAGGGACCTGCCAGCGCCCGCCCCGCCTGATCGAGCTCTTCACAGCGACGGCGAACCGCCCTGGCTTGCGCTCAGCGGTGAGCGCGGCCGTCGGCTGGCCGGCAGCGGCAGGCAGGTCGTCGAGCAGCGGCGTCAGGTTCGAGCTGGTCTTGGCCGTGAGCGCCGCGCGCATCCGCCTATCGAATTCGTCGTCGTCCAGCCTGCCCTCGGCGAAGGCAGCCTGCAGCCGCTGCACGACCGCTTCCCTGTCCTGGTCAGAAGCGCGGATGGCCCGCGGGCGAGCCGGCTCCGTGCCCGGCACGGGCGCCGATCCTGGCATCCGCCCCGGCTCTGACTCCGGCACGGGCGCGGGCCCTGACTCCGGCACGGGCGCGGGCCCTGACTCCGGCACGGGCGCCGGCCCGGCTGGCTGCTCCATGGATGACCTCCTGCGGCTAATCGCGATATATCTTAACTCATCAGGATGCGGGCGCACTAGAGCCGGTCAGCTCCTCGTACAGCCGGACGGTCTGCCGGGCGATGCCCGCCCAGTCGAACTCGGCCACCGCCCGCTCGCGTCCCCGCTGGCCCATCGCGGCAGCCAGGGCCTGGTCGCGGACCAGCGCGTTGACGGCATCGGCCAGCGCCACCGGATCGCCGGGCGGCACCAGGAGACCCGTTTCGCCGTCAGCCACCACTTCGGGAATGCCGCCGACCCGGGATGCGACCACCGCGGTGCCGCAGGCCATCGCCTCCAGGTTCACGATGCCGAGCGGCTCGTACAGCGACGGGCAGACGAACGCGGTGGCATGCGAGAGCAGCTGGATCACCTCGCGCCTGGCCAGCATGCCGGACAGCCAGATCACCCCGGACCGGGTATCCAGCAGGTCCTGGACCAGTCCGGTGACCTCGGCGGCAAGCTCCGCCGTGTCCGGCTGGCCAGCGCAGAGCATCAGCTGGGTGCCGGGGTCGAGCCGGGCGGCGGCGCGCAGCAGGACGGACAGCCCCTTCTGCCGGGTGACGCGGCCGACGAAGACCACCAGCGGTCGGCCGGGTTCCGCCCCGTAGCGCTCCAGCACGTCGGTGCCGGAATCGGGGGCATACTCGCGGGTGTCGATCCCGTTGCGGATCACCCGCACGCGGTCGGCCGGGATGGCCGGATAGCAGCCGAGCAAGTCAGCCCGCATCCCCTCGGAGACGGCGATGACAGCAGCCGCCGACTCCAGCGCAGTGCGCTCGCACCAGGAAGAGAGTGCATAGCCGCCACCAAGCTGCTCGGCCTTCCACGGGCGCAGCGGCTCAAGCGAGTGCACGGTGACGACGTGCGGCGCGCCGGACAGCAGCGCTGCCAGATGGCCGCCCAGGTTGGCGTACCAGGTGTGGGAGTGCACCACGTCGGCGGCGGCAGCGGCGGACGCCATCGACACGTCGGCGGAGATCGTCTGCAGTGCCTGGTTCGCGCCGGCCAGCCGTTCCCATGGCTGATGGGCGATTGCGCCGGGCCGGGCGGCACCCTGGCAGTGCACGGTAAGGCTGACCAGGCCGCTGAGTTCGCGCGCCAGGTACTCGACGTGAACGCCGGCCCCGCCGTACACGTCCGGCGGATACTCCCTCGTCAGCAGTGCTACCGTGAGCTTCCCCCCGGGACCGCCCGCGGTCACTCCGGCACCGGCTGGCCCTTGCCGACGACGGTGATGCCGCCCGTCGAGACGACGAACCCGCGCGCCTTGTCGTGCTCCTTGTCGACTCCGATCTGGACGCCTTCGGGTACCACGACGTTCTTGTCGAGAATCGCGTCCCTGACCACTGCGTGCCGGCTGATCCGGGTGTTGTTCAGGACGACGGCCCGCTCTACGGTCGCCCAGCTGTCGACCCTGACTCCCGGGCAGAGCACGGACTTGCGCACCAGCCCGCCGGAGACGATGACGCCATTGCTGACAAGGCTCGAGATCGCCCGGCCGACCCGGTCGCCCTTGTCGTGCACGAACTTGGCCGGCGGCATAGACGGCACGCTGGTCAGTATCGGCCACCGGTCGTTGTACAGGTTGAAAACCGGGTGCACGGCGCACAGGTCCATGTGCGCGTCAAAGTACGAGTCGAGCGTCCCGACGTCGCGCCAGTAGCCGGCGTCCCGCTCGGTCGCGCCAGGCACGTCGTTTTCCAGGAAGTCGTAGGCCTGGGCGCTGCGCTGGCTGACCAGCATCGGGAGGATGTCGCCGCCCATGTCGTGCAGGCTGTCGTCGTTGGCCGCGTCCTTGCGCAGCGTCTCGACGAGTGCATCACTGGTGAAGACGTAGTTACCCATCGAGGCGAACGCCTCGTCCGGGTGTCCGGGCCGGCCCGGCGGGTCGGCCGGCTTCTCCAGGAACGCCTCCACCGTGCGCCCGTCCTTGCCGACCTCGATGACGCCGAACGCGGTGGCATCGGCCCGCGGCACCGGAATGGCCGCCACCGTGGCGGCCGCGCCCGATGCGACGTGCTGCCGGATCATCTGCCCTGGGTCCATCCGGTAGACGTGGTCAGCGCCGAAGACGGCGACAATGTCCGGCCGATCGTCGTAGATCAGGTTGAGCGACTGGTAGATGGCATCGGCGGAGCCGGTGTACCAGTGCGGGCCGCGCCGCTGCTGGGCCGGTACCGGCGTCACGTAGTTGCCGAGCAGGCTGCTCATCCGCCAGGTCGTGGTGATGTGCCGGTCGAGGCTGTGGCTCTTGTACTGGGTCAGTACGCAGATGCGCAGGCACCGCGCATTCACGAGGTTGGACAGCGCGAAGTCCACCAGCCGGTAGAGCCCGCCGAACGGCACGGCCGGCTTGGCGCGGTCGGCGGTCAGCGGCGCTAGCCGCTTGCCGGCCCCGCCGGCCAGCACGATGCCCAGGACCCGTGGCTCGGTCATTGTCGCCTCCAGGAGCATCGGTTTCCGGGACGTACCCGCCTCAGCCCGCTGATTCGGGAAGCCAGCAGCTCGGCCATCGGCCTTCTCCCCAGTGTTGTCCCATTGCCAGCCCGGAGGTAAGGGGCACGGGCCGATGCAGCCGGGGGAATATTGCGGACGCTGCGCTCCCGGGCGCTTCGGGCGCGCATTCCCGGCGTCCGGCACCCGGCGTCCGGCGTCCTGCGGCTGGCTGTGCCGGTGTCCGATGTCCGCGATGCACCAAGCGCCGGACAGTCGGCGCCGCCCGTACGGGCGGTCAGCTTTATGCATTACGCGGATCTTCGACTGCGGGTGCCCGAGCGCGGCCCAGTCATCCATGAGGCGGGGGGGCATTCGCGGGTCCGCATGGCGAAACCATGCCCTGGCCGGACTATCACATGGCCATCAGAGGCTGGCTGGTGCTACTTCGGCCATCAGAGGCTGGCTGGTGCTACTTCGCAACCTGGTCCCGATCGGCAGCATGAGCGCTGGCGCTTGCGCTCCGCATGCGGGTCGTCGCGGCCCGCGTAGCGAGCAGGCGCGCCGCCTCCATGCCGACGCCCATCACGACCGACCAGCTGAGCGCTTCCTTCAGCGCGACGTCAGGATCCTGCGGATCGGTGGGCGGCTCCTTGCCGGTAACCCGCCTCCAGCCTAAGGTGATCACCTTCCTGGCGATGCTCCCCGCGACGAACGCGGCGACCATGCCGACCACTCGGCTGCTGCCGCCGGCGCGTTTGGCTGCCATCCGATGTTCCTTCCTGACGATCGTCCGAGGATCATCCCACGGGGCCGCTGCCCGCGCGCGCGGCAGGACGTGATCTTTCAATGGCGGCGGCGAGTTCGGCGGGGTGCCTGGTGGCGACCAGCCAGTACGGCGGTGCCTGCGGTCCGCTGCTGACCTTGACGTAGACCGCGGCCTTGACGTACGGCCTGATGAGCGTGAAGGCTGCCGGGTCCGCCCGGGGACCGCGCATTGCGCGCGCCTGCGCCTCGTCGAGAGGCGTCACCTCGCCAGCCATCCGCAGCGGCAGGACGGTCTTGCCAACCCGCAGCTGCCCGTCGGCCACCTCGACGCAGATGCTGCCCCAGATCAGCAGCGCCCCGGCGCATCCGCCGCCGCTGACCGCATAGACCGCGATGGCGACCCCGACGCTGAACCCGGCCCAGAGGGTGCTGCCGAGGATCGCCGCGGTGAGCAGACCAAGCACCCAATAGGAGGCAGGCACCCGGAGCTGTTCGCGGTAGTTGCGCATCAGGCCACGGTAGTTGGTTACATGGAGGGCATGATTGGCCGATGGACGCGGCGGGGCAGCACGGACCGTGCGGCGGCGGATCTCGTGGCATCCGAGCGAGCCGGCTGCGCCGATGACGGTGCCGCCGCGCCGGAAACGGGCCCGGTGCACGCCGTTCAGCCGTCCGGTGCCCTACCGGGCGGTGCGCAGCCTGGCCATGCCCTAACGGGCGGTGCCGTCGCGGGTAGTGCTGGGCCGTCCGGCGCGGTCGCGGGAGGTGCGGTGGCGGCCGGTGGGGTCGCGGCCGGTGCGGTCGCGGGTGGTGCTGGTCCGGGCGGTGCCGTGACGGGCGGTGCTCGTGGCGGCGGCGGACCGGCCGGATTGCACCAGGACTCGCGCTGGGCTGAGCTGGACGCGGCCGGGCCGGATGCGGGGGGTCATGACGCGGCCGGGCCGGATGCGGCCGGGAACGACGACCTCGACCAGCAGATCAGGGCGGGACAGCGGGCCGCTGCCGAGCATCCGGCCGGGCCGGGACAGCCGGTCACCCCGGCCCGGCCGGTCACGGTAGCGGGCAGGCTGCGCGCTGCCGCGATGAGCCTGCGACAGCGCGCTCGGGCTGCCCCGGCGCAGCCCGGCAGCCGGCCCCTCGGGGCGCAGCCCGACGGCCAGTCCCCTGCGGCGCAGCCTGGCGACCAGTCCCTTGCGGCGCAGCCCGGCGACCAGTCCCCTGCGGCGCAGCCCGGCGATCGGCCTCAGGCAGCCGGCCCGCTGGACGCCGGGGGAGCCGGCGACAGGCCTGGTGTGCAGAACGTGCCCCGCTCTCTCCAGCAGGCGGCCGCCTGGTCCTGGCGGATACTGCTGGTCGGCTTCCTGATCTATATCGCGTTCCGGGTCGCAAGCACGTTGCGCCTGGTGGTCCTGCCCTGCCTGGCCGCCCTGCTGCTCACCGCCCTGCTGGAACCGCTCACCGCGCGGCTGCGGAAGCTGGGCATGCCATCCCTGGCGGCAACCTGGTGCACGATCCTCGCCGCAGTTGCTGTCCTGGCCGGAGCGGGCACGCTCGCGGTCAACCGGGTGAGCGCGGACTACAAGAGGCTGTCCGCCGAGGTCAAGCACACGGCACTGCAGGTACAGAGCTCACTGGCAGGCCCGCCGTTCCACCTCAGCAGAGTCCGGCTGGAGCAGTACTCCAACCAGCTAGTTCATTTCCTGGCGCAGCACAAGTCACTGGTAGCAGGCACGGTGGTGACTGGAGGCAAGATCTTCCTGGAGCTGCTTACCGGCCTCGTGCTCACGGTCTTCGTCACGTTCTTCCTGCTCAAGGACGGCAGGCGGATATGGACCTGGCTGGTGAGCGCGCTGCGGCCGGCGGCGAAGGAGCGAGCAGGCAAGGCAGGCATGGCCGCCTGGGAGGCGCTGCAGAACTATGTGCGGGGGACCACTGCGGTCGCGGCTATCCACGCAGTCTCCATCGGCCTCGCTCTCTGGTTCCTGCGCGTGCCGCTGATCGTCCCGCTGATCATCCTGGTCTTCCTGGCCGCATTCGTGCCGCTCGTCGGGATCCTGGTGGCCGGGGCGCTCGCCATCCTGGTGACACTCGGTACCAGGGGCTGGCCCGCTGCGGTGATCCTGCTCGCCGTGTTCCTGATAGAGAACCAGATCGAGAGCCACCTGCTGCAGCCGCTGGTTGTCGGCCGGATCGTACGGCTGCATCCGCTGGCGATCATCCTGGTGCTGGCAGTCGGCGGCATCATGGCTGGCATCGCCGGCGCGATCGTCGCGGTGCCGACCGCCGCCGCGATCTGCCATGCCTGGCCCTACCTGCGCAGCACGGGTTCGGCACAGCGTGACGAGGAGTGAGCACGGGGCCCGTGCTGTACCGCGAAAGGGCCCGGCCGGCGGTAGGGTCGCCTCCGTGAACACCACCGGGAGGACGGACGCCGCGCCGGACGCGAACGCCGAGCTGGACGCGGTACACGTCCTGATCAGGCGGCTGGATCCGGGCATCCCGGTCCCTGCGCGTGCCCATCCCGGCGATGCGGGGGCTGACCTGGTGGCGGCTGCGGACGTGGAACTTGGCCCCGGCCAGCGCGCCGTCGTGCCCACCGGCATCGCCATCGCCCTGCCTGCCGGATACGCCGCCTTCGTGCATCCCAGGTCCGGCCTGGCCGCGCGGCATGGAGTCACCATCGTGAACGCTCCGGGCACCGTGGATGCGGGGTACCGTGGCGAGATCAGGGTCACGCTGCTTAACACTGATGGCGACAAGCCCGTCCGCTTCCAGCGCGGCGACCGGATCGCACAGCTGGTGATTCAGCGAGTCGAGCGCGCGGTGTTTCACGAAGTCGACGTCCTCCCCGGGTCGGCCAGGGGGGACGGTGGATTCGGATCCACCGGAGGACACGCCGGAACGGTCGGCCAGGTCGCCGGCAACAAGAATCCAGCGACAAGGTAAGGGAGCGTGCGGGGTGTTCCGACGGCGCCGCCGTGAGGATGCGGCTCAGCCCGGGTTCGACGATGGGGCTGCCCGAGATGACCTAGATCTCCGGGATGGCCCGGACTTTCCCGAGGACCTGGCAGGCGACGAGGACCTGGCAGGCGACGAGGACCTGGCGGGCGAGGAGGATTTGGCGGACGACGAGGACCTGGCGGACGACGAGGACCTGGCGGGCCACGAGGGCCTGGCAGGCGAGGGCGGCGGTGGCAGCTGGCCTGATGGTTCCGATGATGACGCCGGGCGGGCAGCCGGCCCCTGGGACGCCGCTGAGCGCTTTCCTCAGCGCGACCGGATGGATTTCGGCAGCCTGCACATCCCGGTCCGCGAGGGGCTCGAGGTCCAGATCAACATGGCCGAGGACCAGGGCGTGTGGATCGCGGTCCTGCGCGGTGAGAACGGCTTGCAGCTGCAGGCATTCGCCGCGCCCAAGACCAGCGGGCTGTGGGACGAGGTACGGCAGGAGATCGCCGAGGAGGTCGCCAAGTCGGGCGGCGACAGCGAGGAGGCCGAGGGCCCGTTCGGCCCCGAGTTGCATGCGCGCGTCCATACCGGGGAACCAGGGCGCGGCCGCACCCAGAGGCAGCCGGTCAGGTTCCTTGGCGTCGACGGGCCCCGCTGGTTCCTGCGCGGCGTGATCAGCGGCCCGGCCGCCCGCCGCCCCGAGCTGGCCAGGCAGTTCGAGGAGGTATTCGCTGACATCGTGGTGGTGCGCGGTGAGCATCCCGCGCCGCCCAGGGACCTGCTCGAGATCAGGCTGCCGGAAGAGGCGCGGGCAGCGCTGGAGGAGCAGATGGCCGCGGAAGGCGGCCAGGAGCCGCCGAATCCGTTCGAGCGAGGCCCGGAGATTACCGAGACCAGGTAGCTCCCGCCGCCCCGGCGCCGGGCAGCGGCAGTGCGACCGCCGGCCAGCTTGGCGGGTCGAGCCTGCGGAACTGCCCGGCCAGCACAGGCAACGTCAGCGTGACCAGGCTCGCCCGGCGACGTCAGCGTCGGTCAGCCCGGGCTCAGTGCCCGCCGCCGCGCGCCCGGCGACGTCAGCGTCGGTCAGCCCGGGCTCAGTGCCCGCCGCCGCGCGCCCGGGGACGTCAGCGTCGGTCAGCCCGGGGGCTCAGCCGGGTGGCCGGAGTGAACGCTGCCTAGCAGCTGGCCGAGCTGATGCTCGACATCCTCGCTGGTCACGAACAGTAGCTCGTCGCCACCCTCCAGCGGGTCATCGCTGTTCGGGACGATCACCCGGCCGTCCCGCAGGATGGCGACCAGCGCGGTATCGGCTGGCCACTCAATGTCGCCGATCCGCCGGCCAGCGAGCGGCGCGTCGTCGGGCATGGTCATCTCGACCAGGCTGGCCTCGCTCTGCCGGAACGTCATGAGCCGGACGAGGTCACCGACGCTGACCGCCTCCTCGACCAGCGCTGAGAGCAGTCTCGGGGTGGAGACCGCGACGTCCACGCCCCATGACTCGTTGAAAAGCCACTCGTTGCTCGGATGGTTGATCCTGGCCACTACGCGGGGCACTCCGTACTCGGTCTTGGCCAGCAGCGACACGACCAGGTTGGCCTTGTCGTCGCCGGTCGCGGCGATCACCACGTTGAACCGCTCAAGAGAGGCGTCATCCAGCGAGCTGATCTCGCAGGCGTCCGCCAGGAGCCACTCGGCCCGCGGGACGCTGTAGACCTTGATAGACCGCGGGTTCTTGTCGATCAGCAGGACCTCGTGGCCGTTCTCGAGCAGTTCCTTGGCGATGGAGCGGCCGACCGCGCCCGCTCCGGCGATGGCAACCCGCATGTCAGTGACCACCCCTACCCGGTGCGGCCGGCCTGCAGAGCACCGCCGTGATCCGCTCGATGTCGCCCTCACGGGCGATGACATGCAGCACGTCGCCCTCCTGCACAACGGTGCCGGGCCCGGGCAGCATGGCCTCGCCGAGCCGGGAGATGAACGCAATGCGGGTGCGCGCCGCCTCCTCAAGCGTCGCCACTTTCTCGCCCAGCCAGCCGTCCGAGCAGGTTACCTCCGCCAGGACCACGGCGCCGGTCGGGTCGCGCCAGAGCGGTTCCGAGCCTTCAGGCAGCAGCCTGCGCAGCATCTGGTCCGCCGTCCAGCGCACCGTCGCAACGGTGGGGATGCCGAGCCGCTGGTATACCTCGGCGCGGCGGGGGTCGTAAATCCGGGCAACGACCCTGGCCACGTTGAACGACTCACGGGCGACGCGTGCCGAGATCACGTTCGAGTTGTCCCCGCTGCTGACGGCCGCGAACGCGTCGGCACGCTCGATGCCCGCCTCGATGAGCACATCGCGGTCGAAGCCGATGCCGGTGATCTTGCTGCCCTTGAAGCCTGGCCGCAGCTTGCGGAATGCCTCCGCATCCTGGTCAATGATGGCAACCGAATGCCCCTGGTCCTCGAGAATGTGGGCGACGGTCGACCCGACCCGCCCGCAGCCCATGATCACGATGTGCACGGCTTTCCCTCCAGCGAGAACGGTGCCCGATCAAGGTATGCCCTCTCCCGCGGTGCTGCTAGCCCCTCAAGACCCCGATGAACGTCCCGGCGACCGGTCACGGGAGCATAGTGCAATGAATGTGCCCGCCGATGAACCGCCTAAGGCAGGTGACCTGCTTGATCTCACGGTGGGCGAGGCAGTGCACGGCGGCTGGTGCATTGCCCGGTCGGGGCCGGCCGGCGGACGGGTGATCTTCGTGCGGCACGCGCTGCCCGGCGAGCAGGTGCGCGCCATGATTACGCAGACCACCGCGAAGTTCGCCAGGGCGGACGCGGTGGAGATCCTGTCCGCCGCCGCCGAGCGGGTCGAGCCGCGCTGCCCGCACGCCCGCCCGGGCGGCTGCGGCGGCTGTGACTGGCAGCACGCCAGCCTGCCCGCCCAGCGCAACCTCAAGGCGGCGGTCGTCCGCCAGCAACTGCGCCGCATCGCCGGCATCGACAGGGACGTGGTAGTCGAGCCGCTGGACGGCGACGAGGACGGGCTCGGCTGGCGTACCCGGGTCAAGTTCGCCGTGCGATCCGATGGCATCGCCGGGCTACGCCGGCACCGGTCCCATCAGGTCGCCGAGGTCGGTGACTGCCCGATCGCGCATCCGCTGATCTGCGCCACCGGAGTAACCTCAGCGCGCTGGCCTGGCGCCCGGTCGGTGGAAGTAGCGGTCGCCCCGGGGTCAGGGGAGCGTGCCCTTATTGTCCCGGGAGGAACAATCCGTTCAGGATCCTGGCCTGATTTCGCTGCCGACATGGTGCTCGCGCCTGCGCGTGACGGCGGGCTCACGGCGATGCGCGGCAGCGGATTCCTCCACCAGCAGGCGGCCGGCCGATCCTGGCGGGTGGGCGCGGGGACGTTCTGGCAGGTCCACCCGGGCGCGGCGAGCGCGCTGGCTGAGGCCGTGCTCGGCGCGCTGGCGCCGCGCCCGGGGGACGTGGCGCTCGACCTGTACTGCGGTGCGGGGCTGTTCGCGGGCGTGCTGGCCGATGCGGTCGGGCCGCACGGCACCGTCATCGGGATAGAGGACGACACCGCCGCGGTGCGGGACGCCCGGCACAACCTGCGCGCAACGCCCTGGGCCCGGGTGCACAAGGGCGACGCGGCGGTGATGCTGGCCCGCTACGGCGTGTCCGGCGCGTCGCTGGCCGTGCTCGACCCGCCCAGGGCCGGTGCGGCGCGGCAGGTCATCGAGTTGCTGGCGGCGGCCGGCCGCAACGCCGCCCTGGGCCGGATCGCGTACGTCTCCTGCGACCCGGCGACGCTGGCCCGCGACCTGGCCATCTTCGGCGAGCACGGCTGGGACCTTGAGGCGCTGCGCGCGTTCGACGCATTCCCGATGACTCATCACGTGGAGTGCCTGGCCACGCTAGCGCGCTGGTAGCAGCGGTTGGCGGCAGCGTTTGGCGGCGGCCTACTCCTTGGCCTGGCCAGTGTCCTTGGCCTGGAGCGACGCCTCGACCTCGACCGTGCTGGATCTTCTCGCTCACCACGACGCCGCCGCCGGGGATCGCCATGTTGGTGGTGATTCCGAAGTCGGTGCGGTTAATCTCGCAGCTGGCGGAGAAGCCGGCCTGGGTGCCGCCATACGGGTCGGGGCCAAATCCGTTGACCTCGAGTCTGAGCTCGACCGTCGCACGGGCGGGCGCGGTCGCGCAGGCGGGCATGGCCGACTGCGGCGGGCGTGGTGAATGCGGAAGGATGGGCGGCATGCAACTGCGGATTTTCACCGAGCCCCAGCAGGGCGCCAGCTACGACACGCTGCTCGCGGTCGCCCGCGCGGCCGAGGATCTCGGCTTCGATGCCTTCTTTCGCTCCGATCATTACCTCAAGATGGGCCCGGTCAGCGGCCTGCCTGGCCCGACGGACGCCTGGGTGACGCTAGCCGGGCTGGCCCGCGAGACATCCAGGATCCGGCTCGGCACGCTGATGAGCCCGGCCACCTTCCGCCTTCCTGGTCCGCTGGCGATCACTGTCGCGCAGGTGGACCAGATGAGTGGCGGCCGGGTGGAATTCGGGTTCGGGGCCGGCTGGTACGCGGCCGAGCACGAGGCTTACGCCATCCCGTTCCCTGACACCGGCGAGCGCTTCGACCGGTTCGAGGAGCAGCTGGCCATCATCACTGGCCTCTGGGAAACGCCGGAGGGGGACAAATTCTCGTTCAGCGGAACGCACTATGCGGTGACTGACTCGCCCGGGCTGCCCAAGCCGGCCCAGCGGCCGCGGCCCCCGGTGCTCATCGGCGGCGCGGGACCCCGCCGCACGCCCCGGCTGGCGGCCAGGTACGCCGACGAGTACAACGTCCCGTTCGACGGGGTGCAGGAGACCGCAGCGGCGTTCGCCCGGGTCAGGGATGCATGCTCGGCGGCGGGCCGCGACGCGGCTTCGATGACATACTCGGCCGCGCAGGTGGTGTGCTGCGGGCGGTCGGCGGCCGAGCTTGACCGCCGTGCCGCCGCTATCGGCATGGACGTGGCCAGCCTGCGGGAAGGCGGCATGGCCGGCAGCCCGGCGGAGGTCGCTGACAAGATCGCGGCGTACGCCGAGATCGGAGCGCAGCGCATGTACCTGCAGGTGCTCGACCTGCATGACCTCGATCACCTTGAGCTGCTCGCTGCCGAGGTGGTCCCGCTGCTCGGCTGACCGGCCCCCCGACTAGCTGGCGCAGGTTAGCTGGCGCCTGCCCAGGGGTCGTAGTCCACCTCCAGCGCCTCCTGCGCAGGACGCTGCCCGGCCGGGACGTTCCGCAGGTTCAGCCGGATCCGGGTCCAGGTCGATGACCGGCCGCGCATCGAGTCCACCAGCACGTCGGACGGCCCGAGGTACGGCCAGACGTCCGCGTGCCGCTCCTTCCAGCGGTCCAGGCCCTGCATCGCCGCGGCCTGAGTCGCAGCCCTGGCGACCTCGATCAGCGGCATCGTCGACTTGCGCCGGCTGGTCTGCCCGCTGGTCTTGCCCGGCATGGGCGGGGTGCCGGACCTGGGCGGGGTGCCGGACCTGGGCGCGGGGCCGGACCTGGGCGCGGGGCCGGCCCGCCGTTTCGACGGCTGCACCCGGGGCGGCTCCCCGGCCTGCTTGTCGAAATGAGGCGGCCAGGGCGCGTCGGGCAGCCCGGCAGCCTCGTGTTCTGCCGCCAGGTCGAGCAGCGGCCGCAGGGAGCCGGCCTGGGCGTCAATGCCCGCCGTCAGGTCGCCGGCCGCGGCGAACCGCACCGGCATCGTGTCGATGGTGAACTCCTCCGGCCGGCAGTCAGGAACCTCGGCCCAGGTCAGCGGTGCCGACACGCGGGCATCCTGGGTCGGCCTGACCGAGTAGGCGGAGGCAACCGTCCGGTCCTTGGCGTTCTGGTTGTAGTCAACGAAGACGCCGTGCCGCTCCTCCTTCCACCACCGGGCGGTGGCCAGGTCCGGCGCACGCCGCTCGATCTCCCTCGCCAGGGCCACTGCCGCGCCGCGCACCTCGGTGAACGTCCAGCGCGGCTCGATCCGCGCGTAGATGTGCATCCCGCGGGAGCCGGAGGTCTTGGGCCAGCCGGCCAGGCCGAAATCAGCGAGCACGTCCCTGGCCACCAGCGCGACCGCGACGATCTGCGGCCACTCGATGCCGGGGACCGGGTCGAGATCCACCCGCAGCTCGTCGGGGTGATCCAGGTCATCCGCCCGGACCGGGTGCGGGTTGAGGTCGATGCAGCCCAGGTTCGCCACCCAGGCGAGCTGCGCCTCGTCCCGGACGACGATCTCCTCGGCCATCCGCCCGGACGGGAAGCTCAGCTCGACGGTCTCGATCCACTCCGGGCGCGCTGACGGCGCTCGCTTCTGGAAGAACGCCTGCTCGGCGATGCCGTGCACGAAGCGCTTGAGGATCATCGGCCGTCCGGCCACACCACGCAGCGCGCCCTCGGCGACCGTCAGGTAGTACCTGATGACGTCCATCTTCGTGTGCCCGGTCTGCGGAAAGTAGATCTTGTCCGGGTTGCTGACCGGCACCGTGCGGCCGGCCACCTCCAAGATCTCCTTACGATCAGGCATCCGCCCACGATAACCGGAGCTAGCCGGGCTGTCCCGGTCCGGAGCGCCGCGTTGGCTGCTGTCGGCGGCAGGCGTGGCAGGCCGTCAGTGCACGGCTCGCCAGCTTCGCAGCGGCACAGCGAGGTGCAAGGCGACGTCACGCCAGTAACCCGCCTGGACGACCGCTGCCGGGTCGTTGTCCAGCTCGACAGTCTCCAGTCGGCCGTCGGCGTCGTAACGCATGCGGGCGAGGCCCCGGCTGTCGAACAGCCAGTAGTCAGTCCGGGGGAGCGCGGCCGCGGCCAGCGAGATGCGGATGTCCTCGCCCGCGGCGGCGTTCAGCTCGTAACTCCAGCCGATCTCGAACCTCAGGTAGTCGGTCAGCGGCTCGGAAACGACGTGGACGCGCTGCATCACCTTCCCGGCCGCCAGCGCGGCGCGGACGAACTCAAGCCACGCCTTCTTGCCCGCGTAGACGGCGGGCTGCTGGCCGGCCAGGAAGGAATCGAGGGCGTCGGCCTCGCCTGGATCCTCGTACCACTGCAGCGTCTCAAGGCGGAAGCAGGTGTGCTCGAACCGGTCAAACAGCCCGGGCCAGTTAACGCTGCCCGCGGGAACCACGCGACCCATGCCGTCACGGTAACCCGCCGGGATCACACTGGGGAGCCCAGGATTCCCCGGCCAGGCCGATGCTGGCGAAAGGCGCGGCTGTTTCCGCCGGGTTCAGGCGGCGGTGGCAGGCCGAGAGGCGCCCGGCTGAGCAGGGCAGGGCTAGCCGAGCAGTTCGTCGGCCGCGGCGGCGAAGATCCCGGTATGGACATCCGCGTCCGCCGCCGTGGTGGCCGGTGACATCAGCGCCATGTTGTGGAACGGCGTGATGAGCACGCCGCGGTTCACGGTGTAAAGGTGCAGGTACTCATCGAGTAGCGGGTCCGCCGCCGCTTCCGATTCGCCCCCTGTCCGCGGCGGCGCCGGGCAGAACCGGTACTCGGCGCGCGCGCCCAGCTGAGTGATCGTCCACGGCAGGCCGCGGGAGGTGATCACGTCCTGGATGCCGGCGGTGAACTGGCCGGCCACCGCGATCATGCTGTCGAACGCGGCGTCGGTGAGCACGTGCTCCAGCGTGGCGCGCATCGCGGCGACGGAGAGCGCGTTCCCGGCCAGCGTGCCGCCGACCCCGCCGACATCCTCGATGTCGGCGCCGGTGTCGGCCAGGATGCGGTCAGCCAGCGCCTCGGACAGGCCGTACGCGCCCGCCGGTATGCCGCCGGCGATCGACTTGCCGATCGTCACGATGTCCGGATCAAGGTTCCAGGCGCGGGTGCAGCCGCCGGCGCCGGCGCTGAATGTGTGCGTCTCATCGTTGATGAGCAGGCAGCCGTAACGGCGGGTCAGAGCGCGGACAGCCGCCAGGTAGCCGGGCTCGGGCAGCACGATGCCGATGTTGGTCAGGGCGGGTTCCATCAGGACGGTGGCCACGTCGCCTGCGGCGAGCTCGCGCTCGAGCGTGGCCAGGTCGTTGAACTCGGCCACGCGGGTGGTCTGCCGCGGATCGACCGGGGCGCCGACGTTGCCGGCCCAAGGGCTCGCGCCGCGGCCCGGCGACGATGAAGGTCTCGTCCACGCTGCCGTGATAGCAGTAGCTGAACACCAGGATCTTCGGCCGGCCGGTGAGCTGCCGCGCGAGCCGGATGGCCCACCGGTTGGCGTCGGTCGCGGTGAGCGTGAAGCTCCAGCGCGCAGGTCCGAAGCGCCGGGCAAGGTCGGCGGCCACCCAGCCGGCGTCCTCGGTCGGCAGCATCGTCGACGCGCCGCCTAGCTCGCCGTACCGGCGGGTCACCGCGGCCACCGTCGCGGCGGGAGAGTGGCCCGCCATGGCGCCGGTATCGCCGAGGCAGAAGTCGATGAAGGCGTTGCCGTCGATGTCGGTCAGCCGTGCCCCGTGGGCTTCGGCGAAGCAGATGGGGAACCCGCCCGGCCACATGCGCATCCAGGTCATCGGCACGCCGCCGAGGAGGTTCGTGCCCCCGGTGCCGAAGGCGTGCCCGGACCGGGCGTGGCGCTGGCCGTAGGTCTCCCGCTCGCGGCTGATCAGCCCAGCGACGTGCTCCCGGTCGAACGCGGGCTGGTCAGTGATCGGGCTGTCCGGCATGGGCGATGCCTCCTGGGTAGGCACGGGCGGCTGCTGGCGACCGGCAGGGCTGATGAGGTGTCCTGCGCTAAAGGATTATGCCCATTTGTGCAGCCCCGGCAGAAGGCGCGCCTGGCGCGGCGGCGCTCGCCGATGGGCTGCGTGATCTTGGCCCGGCAGCGGGGGGGTAAACCGGGTAAACCGGATAGCACAGCCCGGCGTCCCCTTAGTTGCAAGGCTTGGCCGCGCGGGCTATGCGTAACCGGCCCGCGGGCCGGAGCCGGGCTCCGCCTAGGGGGGCGGGGTGCATTGCGACCGAACGGGGATGACATCAAATGTTCACTAGCTGGTTACAGGCTCAGGCGAGGCGAAGCTTAGCTGTCATGGCCGCCGCGACGCTGGCCGCTCTTGCGGCGCTGGCCGCGGTCGGCGCTCCCGCGCACGCGGCCTCGCGTCTGCGGCAACTGTGTGTCACGCCGCCTGGCCGTGAATGGGCCTCATTCGCCTACGATCCGGCGCAGAAGGACGCAGTGCTCTTCGGCGGCGCCAACTTCTTCACGTCCTACGGCGACACGTGGACCTGGAACGGCGTCTGCTGGACCAGGCGGCACCCGGCTGCCGCGCCCTCCGCGCGGACCGGTGCGGCCATGGTCTGGGATGGCGCCACACAGCAGCTGCTGCTCTTCGGCGGCAGCACCAAGCCCTTTTCCGGCGGGGGCTACCAGGCCGATACCTGGACCTGGAACGGCGCCACCTGGAAGCGACTGCACCCGGCCGTCTCGCCGCCGGCCCGGCACAACGCTGACCTGGTCTATGACCAGGCCCGCCACCGGGTGACCCTGTTCGGCGGCTACGACGGCGCATACCTCGGTGACACCTGGGCCTGGAATGGCAGCACCTGGACCCAGCTGAACCCGGCCGCCGCACCCTCAGCGCGTGACACCGACTCGCTGGCGTACGACGCCGCTAGCCAGAGATCGATCCTGTTCGGCGGCTTCAACGACGACGCGGGGCGCCTGGGCGACACCTGGGCCTGGAATGGCAGCACCTGGACCCAGCTGAACCCGGCCACCTCGCCGGGCGTGGTGAGCACCGCCTGGCAGGCTGCATATGACAGGGCCAGCCGCCAGCTGGTGGTCTTCGGCGGCGACCCGGGGCTCGGCACGTATAGCAACGACACGTGGACCTGGGACGGCAGCACCTGGATTCAGCAGAGCCCGGCCAACTCGCCCGCACCCCGGGCATACGGCTCGATGACCTACGACCGGGCGCTGCATCGGGTAGTGCTCTTCGCCGGGGTCACCATCGGCAGCTTCCCCAGAACCACATGGGAGTGGGACGGGAGCACCTGGCGGCGCCGCTGATCTGCGCTGAGCGCGCACCAGCATTCCGGACCCGGTCATCCACTCGGATGGCCGGGTCCGGCCACGCGATAGTTCGGCCCTCGCGATAGTCCGACACGGGCATTCGCAGATCTGCTGCCGCCGCAGGCGCGTTCGCAGTCGCATGGTGGTCCATGTCATCCGGCGATCACCAGGATCTGCAGCGGAGTGCAGCGCCCGTTGTTGAGCGGCCAGTAGTCGACCGAGCAGGAAGTCAGCACGAACACGATGTCCCGCAGCGCCAGGAACGAGATTGCGCTGGCGGCCGGGATCGAGCACCAGCAGGTGCGCGTCGTCCAGCGCGCGAAGCGCGTCAAGCGCATCGGCAGCCGTCACCCCGAAGGCCGCCGCGACCTCGTCCGGTCGCACGGCCCGCGCATGCTCGGCGAACTGGCGGTACACGTGCACCCGCAGCTCGTTCAGGTCGATCGCCACAGCAAACACGGTAATCACGGCGCCGCCTGGCGTCAGCCACGCAGCTCGTCAAGGATGGCGGTGATGTCCCGCGCGGTGGCGCGGAGCACCGGGATGCGGGCGGCTGCCACCAGCCGGCCGGCGATCGGAACCGTCATGTCGATCAGCCGGTAGGTCCTGGCGCAGCCGGGCGAGGTGTCGTGCACCCAGTACAGGATGATGCCCATCGAGTACAGCCACAGCAGCTCAGGCAGGCGGTCCCGGAGGTCGGGGCCGATCCGGGCCGACGATCCCTCGACGACTTCCCGGTAGGTCGCGATGGCCGCATCCCGCACCGGACTCGACTGCGCGCTGAACGGGCTCAGCGGACTGGCCGGTTCAGCCGCGTGCTTGTAGAAAGTGGCGGCGAAGGCGTGGTACGGCGCCGACACATCGATCAGGGCGCGAACGGTGCCCCTCAGCCGGGCGGAGAGGTCGGCCTCAGCCGCGAGCACGTCACGGCAGGCAGCCAGGTGCCGCGCATGGTTGCGGACGTAGAACTCCTGGATGAGCTCTTCCTTGGAGCTGAAGTAGTAGTAAGCGTTGCCGGTGGAGACACCAGCCCGCTCGGCGATCGCCCGCATGGTGGCTGCCTCGTAGCCGCGCTCCCGGAACAGTTCCAGGGCCGCCTCGGTGATGGCCACCCTGGTCTGCTCGGCGCGCGGTGTCCGTCCCGCCTCCGCCACATCGGTCACTGTAGGCCCTTGCTCCGGGAGCCCGCGGCGAGCGGCTGCCGCTGCACGCGGCCGGTCGGCGGAAACGGCTGCTGCTGCACGCGGCCGGCCGGCGGGAACGGCTGCTGCTGGGAACGGCGCCGGAGCCGGGTGAAGAGCGCCAGGTTCGCGAAGTGCAGCGCGCCGATGACCAGGAGCATCTCGCCGATCTTGACCGAGAGCAGCTGGACTGCCTGACGGGCTCCGCTGATCTCGCCGGTGGCCCGCAGGGTCAGGGTCACGAACCCGAGGTTCAGCAGATAGAAACCGACGACGAGCAGCCGGTTGACGGCCTCGGCGAGGCTTTCGTTCCCGCCGAAGACGTCGAGCAGGAAGGTCCGGCCGCTGCGGGAGAGGGCCGAGCCTACGAAGACAGTGATCCCGACGCTGATCAGGAGGTAAAGGAGGTAGGTGATGACCATGCCCATGGCTGCTCCCTGCGGCCGAAACAATCTTGAACATGTTCAAGTTTGCTCGCACAGCACCGCGCTGTCTATGTGATTCTGAACACGTTCAAATTAGGCGGCCCAGCGCGGTCGTCCCTGGCTGGCTCCCGGCCGGGCTGGGCTGCGATAAGGGCGCGGCAAGAGGGCGGCAGAGGAACTATGCCCGGCGTGAGCGGCATGCCGCGACCAGCGGGCTTGTCGCCGCCGGAACGTGGCCAGTGCGGGCGCGACCGGCAGAACCGCAGATATCGATGCGGTGAGCAGAGGTCGATGCGGTGAGCAGAGGTCGATGCGGTGAAGGGGCTGGGCTTACGTCTCATTCGCGAGTACTCGGCGAGTTCATGCTGGTAACATTCGGCGCCGTCTGGCGATGCGCAGGCCCGGGCACTCAGCGGGTCGGCCGTCGGCTGTCCGCGCGGCTACCTCGGCACCACCGCAGGCATAGCGCCCTACCTTGTCGTGCGTACCGGGACGCGGCTGCAGGAACCGTGGGCGGGCCTTGTTTCCCGGTACCAGGGCCATGTTTCCCGGTACCAGGGCCATATCCACCTGCCGGGCCCGATCTTCGGGCTGATCCTGCTGACCGGGCTGGCCGGCCTCTGCATCCGGCGCAGCCGCAGCGCGGCAGGCCTGCTCGCCTGGACATCGGCCGTCGTGCTCCTCGTCGTGCCGGTGGCGGAGCACGAGTACACCTACCGGTACGTGATTCCCGCCGTCCCGCTCGCATTCCTGGCCGCGGCGCTCACCGTGCGGAACCGGGAGAAGGAAGCCGCGCAAGCCCAGCTTGATCTCCCCGTCACGCCGTGACGACCCGCACCTGACGACGCGCCTGCCCTCGACGCCACCAGCGCCGAGGGCAGCCGAAGGGCGCGTCCCCGCGCAGCGCGTCAGGGGGTGACGGCCGCGCTCACCTGCAGTGCGCCGCCACGCGCGACGAAGGGGTGATTGCGGACGAGGCTGACCGCGCTGTCGAGATCCGCGGCCTCGAGGACGGAGTAGCCATTCACCGGGCCCTGAGCAATGCCCTCGGTAACAGATTCGGTGCTGACGGTCCTGGACTTGCCCAGCGGTGCGCCAGGATCGACCAGGGCCTTACCCGCACCAGCGGCCCATGCACCGAACGCGGCCGTGACCTGCTGGAGTCCCTCTTCCGACGTCGGCATGGTGCCGCCGTGATACGTCACTAGGAATTTCGGCACTGACGTAACCTCCAGATGGCAAATGATGAAAGCGGGAACCCCCGCGCATCGCGGCCCGGATCCGCCCGCCGGGCGGAGCACCCGGTCGCTCGCCTAGTTTCGTCGGCCGCATCTGCCCAGGGCAATGTCCGATGGGACAGAATGCATGTCCGATCGGCCGCCGCCGCCGCCGGCACATCGCCCGGCGGCTAAGTTGGGTGTCACCCCAGGGGACGGAGGGGTCATGGACCGTCTCAACGGCCGCCGCGTTGACGAACTCAGCACGATGCTGGGAGCGATCAACGTTCGCAGCGCCGTGTACTGCCTCTCCGACTTCGCCGCCCCCTGGGGCTTCGAGGTCGAGCGCTCACCGGTCGCCAAGTTCCACGTAGTCCTTCGCGGCGCGGCGGTGCTGACCTGCGGCGACGAGCCGGTGACGCTCGCAGGCGGCGACCTCGTCCTGCTACCGCTCGGGGATGGCCACATCGTGCAGGACCGGCCGGGATCAGCGGTGCAGTTCCTGGACAGGATCCTGCTCGACCATCCCGTGGCCGATGATGGCCGGCTGGCCTACGGCGGCGACGGAGCCCGGACCCGGCTGCTATGCGGCGGTTTCGAGCTGCGCCGTTCGCTGCCGGATGAGCTGGCTGACCTGCTGCCAAGGACGCTGGTGCTCAACGCTGCCGGAGCCGGGCTGACCCGCTGGCTCGAACCGCTCTTCGCCATGCTCCAGGAGGAGGCAGGCACCAGTGCGCCCGGAGCATCCGCGATCTTTGCGAAGCTCGCTGACGTGCTCCTTAGCCAGGCCTTGCGCAGCTACCTGGCTGCTGCGGACGGTCCAGCGACTGCCCGGCTGGCGGCCTCACTTGACCCTGGCATCGCGCGCGTCGTGAAAATGCTGCGCGGCCAGCCCGAACTGCACTGGACGGTCAACGAGCTCGCCCGCCTGGCGGGCATGTCGCGGACCTCGTTCACTGTCAGATTCCGCGCGGTGATGGGAGAACCGCCGATCGGCTACCTGACCCGGCTTCGGCTCAGCCGGGCAGCGGGCTACCTGTCCACTACCACCAAGAACGTGCGTCACGTGGCCCGGCTGGCCGGCTACGAGAACGAGGCGTCCTTCTCGAAGGCATTCAGCCGCGCTTACGGGCGCCCGCCGGGGGCATACCGCCGCGACCGCTTCACCGCGCCGACTCTTGGCGCCCCCATCGCGCCCGGCTTGGTGGCGGATGCCGCCAGGCCGCCAGCGCCCGGCAGCTGACAGGCACTCCCGGCGCGGGCCGGCGACGTCAGGCAGTTATCCGGGCGAGCGAGAGTACGAGCTGGCGGACGAACGTGCCGGGGTCGGGCCAGGGGAAGCCCGGCAGCGACGTTCGCAGGGTGACGGTGCCGTGCATCGCGACCCACACTGCCGTGGCGTCCGCGACGACATCGGCGCTCGCGGACGCGCCGGCCGTGACACAGTTCTCGATGGACTTGACGAGCAGGGCGAACGACTCGGCGCCGAATTCGAGTACCGGCCGGCCGTCGGGGCCGATCGGGACCGGCTTGCAGTAGTCCTGTGCCGCGATCTGGCGGCCGGAGAACAGCACGCCGTAGCGGGCCGGATGCGCGAGCCCGAAGGCCACGTACGCCTCGCATCCGGCGACCAGCCGGGCCACCGGGTCCGGCCCCGCCGACTCCGCCGCCGCCTCGATGACCTCCGTCAGCTCGTCGAAGATCCGCATGACGGCGGCCATGAGGACGGCATCCCGGTCGGGGAAGTGCGCATAGATCGACGGGGCGGCGATGCCGACCTCGCGGGCTACCGCGCGCAGCGTGACGGCCTCGTGCGAGCCGGTGCGCTCGATCAGCGCGAGTGCGCCGGACACGATGTCCTTCGTCAGCCTGGATCCCTGGCCGCGGGCGTTCCGCTGCCGACGCCGCGTCCTGGCCGCGGCGCTGGCCGCGGCCATGGTCCCTGCCTGCGGCGTCCTGCTCTCTGCTACCGATTCCACGTCTCCACTTTACATCTGTTAGCTCATATGTCTATGCTTACGTCTGTAAGCCAACGTATGTAAGCAAGCAGTTGTAAGGAGATTGTGATGAGCAGGACGCCCTCCACCCGCCTGGTCCCTGCCGCGCGCCGCCCCGTGGCGCCGCTGCGTGCCGCGCCGGCCAGCGGCGGCCAGGCAGACTCCCGCTGGCCCGGCGGCCACCCCCGCCGGCGGCAGATCCTGCTCGTGCTCTGCCTGAGCCTGCTGGTCGTGGTGATCGACAACACCATCCTCAATACCGCTCTGCCCACTCTCGCCCGGGTGCTGCACGCGGGCACAAGCTCACTGCAGTGGATTACGGACGCCTACACGCTGTGCTTCGCGGCGCTGCTGATCCCGGCCGGGGCGCTCGGCGACCGGTACGGCCGCAGGCTCTCGCTGCTGGGCGGGCTGGCGGTCTTCGCCGTCGGCAGCACTGCCGCGGCGTTCTCGTCCGGCACCGGCATGCTGATCGCCGCGCGCGTTGTGATGGGCCTCGGTGCCGCGTTCGTCATGCCGGCCACGCTGTCCATCCTGAACGCCGTCTTCCCGCCGAAGGAGCGCCCGCAGGCGATCGCCGCCTGGTCGGCCGTGGCCGGCGTCGGCATCGTGATCGGCCCCACCCTCGGCGGGCTGCTGCTCACGCATTTCTGGTGGGGCAGCGTCTTCCTGATCAACGTCCCGCTGGTTGCCCTCGCAATGGCCGGCGTGCTGATGACGGTGCCGGAGACCGCCGAGCCCGGCACTCACCGCCTCGACCTGCCCGGCACGCTGCTGGTGGCCGGTGCGCTCTTCGCCATCGTGGACGCCATCATCGAGGCGCCAACCCGCGGCTGGACCGGCACTACCACCCTCGCCGAGTTTGCGGCCGGGCTCGCCGCGCTGGGCATCTTCGCCTGGTGGGAGCTGCGCATCGAGCACCCGCTCATCGATCTGAGAATCTTCACCTCGCGGGCCTTCTCTACCGCCGCGGCATCGGTGACCGTGATCTTCTTCGCCCTGTTCGGCAGCCTGTTCGTGCTCACCCAGTACCTGCAGCTGGTGCACGGCTACAGCCCGCTGTCGGCCGGCGTTCGCGCCCTGCCGTTCGCGTTCGCCATGGGGGCCATGTCACCGCTGTCGCCGCTGCTCGCCAAGCGCCTCGGCACCCGCGTGATCATCTCGGCCGGGATGGCGCTGATGGGCGGCGGCCTGCTCGACCTGTCGACGGCAGGCGTGCACACGGCCTACCCGCCGGTCGCGCTCGCGGTCGCGATCATGGGTGCCGGGATGGGACTGGTGATGGCGCCGGCCAGCACGACCATCATGACGACGGTGCCCGCGCACCAGGCCGGGGCCGGCAGCGCCATCAACGACACGATCCGTGAGGTTGGCGGCGCCCTGGGCATCGCGATCGTCGGCAGCCTGTCGGCCGCCGTCTACCACTCGCGGCTCGGCAGCGTGCTCGCCGCTTCGCACGCGCCAAGTCACATCGTCCATGTGGCGACCAGCTCAGTCGCCGCCGCTGACATTGCCGGACAGCGCATCGGCGGACTGCAGGGCAGCGAGCTCGTGGCAGCCGCGCACGCCGCCTTCGTGCACGCGATGGCCATGGGAATCCGCCTCGCCGCGGCCGTGGCGCTCGTCTCCGCAGTAGCCGCGTTCTTCGCGCTGCCGCGGCGCCCGCTGCGGCAGCGCCAGGAGGCAGGAACCGCCGGGGTCAGCTGGCCGGCCGGTGCCGTGACCGTCCCGGCTGGTGGGGTGACCGTCCGCGTCCCGGCCGCGGCAGTCCCCGTCACCTGAGCCGCGACTGACCGGGCGCGGCTGACCGGGCGCGGCTGACCGGGCACGGCTGCCACCTGGGCCAGCCACTGCCGCCGATGGCATGAGCGAAGCCGTAGGCGGCAGTGGCGTGCCGCGGGGAACTCACCTTTGGCCGCAAATGGACGACGCCCGGCAGGCCGGCCGCCCGCCAGCCTCAGCCGGAAATGTCGGCCAGTGCATGCGGCTTGACCCGGAAAGTACCGCTGCGAATGCAGCGGTGAGCAGGCAGGCGCCGATTGCCAGCATGGCACTCAGCACCCGGCCATTTATCTTCCGCATGTGTCCCCTCAGTGCTTCCCCTGCCGGTCACGCCGACGGATATCCCGGTCACGGGCCTGCGGAGGTAGCCCGCTATGAGCCGGACTCCCGGGGAGATGGGGTGGTTGACGCGGGCCAGGGAAGACTTCCCTTGCCGGGACCGGGCGATCCGGGTGCCGCCGGGCCCGCGGGAGTGTTGTGGCGTTGTCAAGGTCTTGTTCCTGACGCGGAAGTTGGGCGAAGATCGGGAGGCATTGCCGTGCGCCGCGCCGCCCAGACAGTGCTTCGCGATCTTCGAGAACCACGGCCTGCGCTGTGCGACGTCAGGCCGAGTCCGCCCGTGATCCCTCGCGACTAGGAGGCCGTGATGGCCATCCCGCCACCCAGCAGCGACGACCTTGCCAAGATCGCCGCGCAGTACGGCTTCACGCTGTCGCCTGGCGACCTGGAGTCGTTCCGCGGACTTGTCACCGGCGCGCTCGGGTCCTATGACGCGGTGCAGCGGCTCTACGAGGCGCGGCTACCGGCGCCGCCCGCCCGGCCGCATGAGTGGCCGGGCGCCGCCGGCAACGAGCTGGGCGCCTGGTACGTCATCACCGAGATCACCGGCGGCGGAGATGGCCCGCTGGCCGGCCGGCGGGTGGCGGTGAAGGACAATATCGCGGTCGCGGGCGTGCCGATGATGAACGGGTCGGCCGTAGTCGAGGGGTTCGTGCCGCGGCGTGACGCCACGGTGGTGACCCGGCTGCTGGCCGCCGGGGCAACCATCACGGGGAAGGCCGTCTGCGAGGACCTGTGCTTCTCCGGCGGCAGCCACACGTCACGGACCGGGCCGGTCCGCAATCCGTGGGAACTGTCCCGGTCGGCGGGCGGATCATCGAGCGGCAGCGCGGCGCTGGTCGCCTCCGGCCACGCTGACCTGGCGCTCGGCGGCGACCAGGGCGGCTCGATCCGGATTCCCAGCGCGTTCTGCGGCACGGTCGGGCACAAGCCCACGCACGGTCTCGTGCCGTATACCGGCGCGTTCCCGATCGAGAACACGCTGGATCACCTGGGGCCGATCACGCGCACCGTGCGGGACGCTGCGGTGCTGCTCGGCGTGCTGGCCGGCTCGGACGGGCTGGACCCGCGACAGCGCCAGGTCCCGCCGCCCGCTGATTACCTCGCTGTCCTGGACGCCGGCGCCGCCGGGCTGCGGCTCGGCGTGGTCGAGGAGGGGTTCGCCATCCCGGGCCTGTCCCAGCCGGAGGTGGACGAGACCGTCCGGGCGGCCGTCGGCGTGCTTGCCGCGGCCGGTGCCGAGGTCACGCCCGTCAGCATCCCGTGGCACCGCGACGGAATGCACGTCTGGAACGTGATCGCCACTGACGGGGTGGTCGGCCAGATGATCGACGGGAACGGCTACGGGATGAACTCGGCGGGGCTCTATGACCCGGAGCTCATCGCGCACTACGGGCGTGGCCGCCGGGAGCACGCTGACGAGCTGCCGGAGACGGTCAAGATGGTGGTCTTGTGCGGGCGTTATGCCATCGACCGCGGCGACGGCCGGTATTACGCGATGGCCAGGAATCTCGCGGTCGAGCTTGCGGCTGCCTATGACGCCGCGCTGGCCGGCCTGGACGCGCTGGTCATGCCGACGCTGCCGATCGTGGCCTCGGTCATTCCCGCGCCGTCGGCGAGCCGCGAGGAGTCCGTTGCCCGGTCATTGGAGATGATCGTCAACACCGCGCCGATCGACGTGACCGGGCATCCGGCTATTTCGGTGCCCGCCGGGCTCGCGCGGGTGCCCGGCGGTCCGCCGGGCGGCCTGCCAGCCGGGATGATGATCGTCGGCCGCCATTTCGCAGACGATGTCTGCCTGCGGGTTGCCCGTGCCTACGAGACCGCCGTCGGCGGCTTCCCCGCCCCGCCCGGCTACTGACGGCGCTCGCGGTCCTGCACGTGCTGCCCCGCCCGGTGCTTTCATGATCCCGGGGATTTCTCAGTCGTAGCGACTGAGAAATCCCCGGGATCATGGAACGCGCCTGGCCCGAGGTAACCGTCGGCGGCTCGCGCCGTGCGGCGGCAAAAGGATTTACCGCCGCACGGCCTGGGCGAGATTGTGTGGCGGGTAACTCACACGCCGGCAGGCAGGCCGCGGAGCGCGTCATCGATCGCCTGCTCGGCCAGCTCGTAGTCGCGCAGCTGGCCCGACAGGTAATCGGCGTAGGCCGGCAGGTCGAGCAGGCCATGACCGCACAGGGCCATCAGGATCACCTTCTCCTCGCCGGTTTCCTTGCAGCGCAGCGCTTCCTCGATGCAGGCGGCCACCGCATGCGTAGGCTCGGGCGCCGGCACGATGCCCTCGGTTCTGGCGAACCGCACTCCCGCCTCGAAGCAGTCCGACTGCGGCTTCGCGATGGCCTCGATCAGGCCAAGCTCGTAAATGTGCGACAGCAGCGGGGACATCCCGTGGTAGCGCAGGCCGCCGGCGTGGATCGGGTCCGGGATGAACTCATGACCCAGCGTGTGCATCTTCAGCAGCGGGGTGAAGCCCGCGGTATCGCCGAAGTCATAGGCGTAGACGCCGCGGGTGAACGACGGGCAGGCGGCAGGCTCGACGGCCCGGATCACCGGGTTGATCTTCCCGGCCAGCTTCTCTCTCAGGAACGGAAAGGCCAGGCCGCCGAAGTTGGACCCGCCGCCGGTGCAGCCGACAATGACGTCCGGCGTGTCGCCGGCCTGGGCGAGCTGCTTGATGGCCTCCTCGCCGATGATCGTCTGGTGCATGAGCACGTGGTTGAGCACGCTGCCGAGCGAGTAGCGGGCGGCCGGATCGCCGCCAGCCACCTCGACTGCCTCGCTGATCGCGATGCCCAGGCTGCCGGTCGAATCCGGGTGCTCGGCGAGCACCGCCCGGCCGGCCGACGTCATGTCGGACGGGCTCGGGTGCACGGTCGCGCCGTAGGTCTCCATCAGCATCTTGCGGTAGGGCTTCTGGTCGTAGGACGCCCGGACCATCCACACCTCGAGGTCAATGCCGAACAGCGAGGACGCGAATGCCAGGGCGCTGCCCCACTGGCCAGCGCCGGTCTCGGTGGTCAGCTTCCGCACGCCCTCGGCGGCGTTGTAGTACGCCTGCGGCACCGCGGTGTTGGGCTTGTGCGAGCCCGCCGGGCTGCCGCCCTCGTACTTGTAGTAGATGCGGGCGGGCGTGCCGAGGTCCCTCTCCAGCCGCCAGGCCCGGTACAGCGGGGTCGGCCGCCAGAGCCGGTAGACGTCCAGGACGTCCTCGGGAATCGCGATGTGGCGCTCGCCCGAGACCTCCTGCCCGATGAGCGCCATCGGGAACAGCGGCGCCAGGTCGTCCGGGCCGACCGGCTGCCGGGTGCCTGGATGCAGCGGGGGCGGCGGCGGCGAAGGGAGGTCCGCGATGACGTTGTACCACTGCCGCGGCATCTCGGACTCCTGCAGAACGTACTTGACCTGTCGATCCATGGCTGCCTCCGGCGCTGCCGAGGTGAACGGCGATGATCGCCCACGCTAGTGGACGAGCCGTGCGCGAGGAAGAGCCGGGTAAGCCCAGGGCGCGCCCGGCCCGACACCACCGTGGTGGTGAAGTGCGGGGCCGATCCGCTGATGGTGTGCGGGGAGCATCATGGCGGGCGGAGAGCGGTGTCCACCTCCGACTGCGCACCGCACTGGGGGGGCCCGAGTTCCTCGCCTGGCCGGGCTACCGGCTGCTTTGGCCGGACCTCGCAACATGGCTGAGCGGAAATCCGTCATAGCGATCGCTAGCCCTGCAGCCCGTCCGGCTCGTAGGCTCTGCTCGGCCCGTAGGCTTTGCTCGGGCTCATAGGCTCTGCTCGGCTCGTAGGCTCCGGCCCGTAGGCTTTGCTCGGCTCGCAGGCTCTGCTCGGCCCGTAGGCTCCGCTCGGGCTCGTAGGCTCTGGCTCGTAGGCTCCGGCCCGTA
>WNFB01000234.1_pt1 | contig 52146 bp, 49 predicted proteins | sample 5400501 | NCBI WGS metagenome assembly WNFB01 (sample SAMN13153341, study PRJNA577476) | soil metagenome | isolation source: 200 cm saprolite under Douglas fir tree site 2 hole 1 | place: USA:California | collected 2015-04-18 | reverse complement strand
GCTCAGGATCATCAAAGAAGGAGACGGTTATGCCCTATACTGAAATCCGCCCGGCGCGGCCAGAGGATCGTGAGGCTGTACTGGCATTTTGTGCTCATACGTGGGAGTGGGGAGACTATATTGAGTTCGTCTGGGACGAATGGCTACACGATCCACAGGGTCAAATGTTTGTTGCCACTGTTGATGGCCAACCGGTGGGAGTGGCCCATTTCCGTATGCTCAGCGCGACAGAGGCCTGGCTGGAGGGCATGCGCATTGATCCCGCCTACCGCCAGCAGGGTCTGGCAACGGCCATTAACGATACGATGCTGGCAGAGGCGATGAAGCGGGGTGCGACTGTTGCACGGCTCATCACCGAATCCATGAACACGGCGGCTATTCAGGCAATAAGACATAGTTTCATGCGCCAGGTAGGTGCGTTTGTGCCGTTCAAAGCAACGCCCATGACAACTGCGCCCAAAAGTCAGTATGGATTGGAAACGCCGCAGTTGGCAACCACTGCTGACATCGATGAGATCATCGAGTACCTCAATACCTCAAATATCTTTCCTGCAGTGGGAGGGTTATACTACCTTGGCTTTACTGCCTATGGCATCATCAATGAACTGTTGGAGGCAAAGGTGCAGGCAAAGCATGTCTACCTCTTGCGCCGCTGGGATCGCCTGGATGGACTGGCAATCGCCGAACCACGGCAGGGGAGGCATGACAACCACCTCTTCATCGGGTACATCGATGGCACAACTGAGGCCATCAGCCTGATTGCTTATGCGCTGCGCAGGATGTTGCCGTCTATGGAACTGGAGAGTGTGTATGCCGACGTGCCTGATCTGATGATGGTGCGTGACGCTTTTGTCGGGGCTGAGTATGAGTGGGATGGGAAGGTATTTTATACTTACGAGCGGAGGTTGACGTAATCAACCCATTTGGCGTACGGGCGTGATTCATCACGCCCTGCGGGCCGCTCTCGATGCCGTGGCGGGGGCGTGATGAATCACGCCCGTACGACGCGGTGTTCCTCTTCATTCTGTGTTCAAGACTGCCTCGGGGTGCTTGAATTCGTGGAAGCGCAGCAGCCAGCAGCCATAGTTCATGCCGCCACCGACAGCGGGCAAGGCCATCCACTCACCTTCGTGCAGGTGGTCCTGGCGCAGCAGTTCGGCCAGGGCAGTGGCGATGCTTGCATTCGAGAGATTGCCATAGTAACGGAAGTTATCGACAAGCTTATTCATTGTTGAGGGCGGCCACCCATAGTCGTTGATCAGCAATTCGCCCAGGCGGCGCGTGATGCGCGAGTTGGCCTGGTGTGGCACGATGTGCATGAGTTCGTCATGGCTCACCCCTGCGTGACGGCAGAGGGCATCTACGGACTCTGCCATAGCACGGGGAGCTTCACGGAAGACCTCTTTGCCGTTCATCTTGGTGTAGCCAACCATGTATTGTGAGAGTATTTTGTTGAGTTCTTTGCCCCTGCCCTCCCGGTAAAGTTGGCGCATTTTTATATCCACCTCGGCCATCTCGACCACGTCTTTGCGCAGGGGAGTTTGATAGAAGAGGGCTGGCGCCTGGCTGGCATCGGAACCGTTGATGAGGTAGGTATCTTCATTGCTGCGTTCAAGCAGGAAGGCGGCTGCACCTTCACCGAAGAGGGAGCTGGTCTTCCAGTCCAGGACGTTCATGATGTTGGGGAGCAGCCCCTCGGCGGTGACCATGAGGACGAGTTTGGCAGAACTGGCGGCCAATACTTCGGCGGATGTCTGGAATCCCTCTGTCTGGCAGGCACATGCACCTCTGAGCATGGTAGTGCGGATGGGCTTAAGTCCGAGGCGCAACTGTAGCTGTCCGGCGATGGTGGGGAAGGCGTCATTATCGGAGGAAGATGCGCCGATGATGGTGTCAATTTCGGAGGCGTCGCGACCTGCGCTTGCAAGCGCGCGCCGGGCGGCGATGACCGCCATGTCTACGAGCGACTCATCCTCAGGCATTCCAGGACCTTCAATCAGGCCTGGAGCATCGGCACCTGCCATCTTGCGGCACAGTTCGAGTGTGCTGGCTCGCACATGGCGCGTGGTGAGCCCGGTCACACGTTCCAGGTCATCTGCACTGCGCGGGTCCCCCAGGCGCGTAGAGATATAGGCAAAAAATTCGTTGGTAATTGTGCCTGCCGGGGCATAAGTCCCCAGACCGATCAATCGCACCTTTGCAACGGTATAAATTTGAGGCACAATGTAGGTGTAGTTAGGCCACTGCCCTGCCTGGGTTTCTGTCATAGAAGTCCTCCGTGATTTCCTGTGGAGTGGGTAAGTATTGATTACACCGATCGCCAGGTTGCCCGCTACGCTGCGTGCAAAAAAAGGAACTGCACTCTCTCTCAGTTGAAGCGGATGTGCTTAATCATTAGTATAACATAAGACCAGACACCTGCAAGGGGTGTCACTATACGAGTGCGCGTACGATTGTTGCGTCGAGCCAGGCCAGCCCATCACTGCCTTGCGGATGCCAGGCTCCCTACAAAATCCGTCAACGCACTCGCCACGGCATCGGGTGCATCGAATAGTACCAAGTGACCTGCACCAGGAATAACTACCAGGCGCGATCCTGCTATATCACGATGCAGACGCTGCGCGTATTTTAACGGCATCTGTTGATCATGTTCAGCCCAGATGATCAGAGCCGGTCGCCCCAATACCTTGAGATCGGATGCTACTGAGTTGCAATAATTGGGATAAAGCAGACGGATGTGCTGGAAGAGGACTTCTTTGCCTAGTTCGCTATTCCAGGGTTCGACGTAGTCGTTGATAACGTCCTCAAACTGCCTGGCCTTGAACTGACTTGTAATATTCACTCCATCCGGCAGGGTTGCACGCAGGTCATGGATCAAGTCCTCGACGTGCGTTTGTTTGGGCGCATCGGGGTCCTGACGCTTATGCATATCCGGCAAGGGCCAGTTCTCGGCAATTGTATGCTCGTAGCAAATACTATCGATGAGTACCAATGCCGCGATACGAGGAACGCTCAAGCGGGTCGCCAGTACCTGTGCCACACCACCACCAATGCCGTGCCCCACGAGTATGATGTTGGTGAGATTCAGTTGATTGAACAGCATTGCTAAATAGTCAGCGTGGCCCCAGATGGAGGTGTCTGCCTGCCAGGGGTGATCAGAAAGGCCGTAGCCGAGCATGTCGATGGCGTAGACGGCTCGATTGGTGCTGGCCAGTTGCGGCAATATGTTCCGCCAGGCAAAGGCGCCTGAGACAATGTCGTGGAGCAGGACGATTGCGCCGTCTGTTCCATGTTCGGCTCCTTGAAGGATGTAGCTGATGTTGTAGTGGATGACATGTGCTGTGCGCCGCTCCTGGGTACTGGTCGTTTCTTTCTCTTTTGTCTGTTCCAAGGGAACACCCCCTCTTCATTTTCAGGCTTTTGCATAGAGTGCAGGCACGTTGTAGAAGGCACTGAAGCCGGCATAGCGGGCTGTTTCGCTGCCGAGTTCCTCTTCGATCACTAGCAGGCGATTGTACTTCGCTACACGTTCGCTGCGCGCGGGTGCGCCGGTTTTAATTTGTCCCGCATTGGTGGCAACCACAAGATCGGCGATGGTGGTGTCCTCGGTCTCGCCGGAGCGGTGCGAAACCACCGCGCTAAAGGCTGCGCGCATGGCCATTTCAATGGCTGCCATGGTCTCTGTCAGGGTGCCTATCTGGTTGAGTTTGATGAGGATGGAGTTGGCCGATTGCTCCTGAATGCCACGCCTGAGGCGGGCCGTGTTTGTCACGAACAGGTCGTCACCGACAAGCTGTATGCGATTACCGAGACGCTTGCGCAAGTGTGCCCAACCTGCCCAATCGTCTTCGGCCAGGCCATCTTCGATGCTGATGATAGGGTATTCGTCGATCCATTGCTCGTAGAGGTTCACTATCTCAGCGGAAGTCAATGTGCGTCCCTCTCGTGCCAACACATAATTGCCATTTTCATAGAATTCCGTGGCAGCCGGGTCCATGCCTAGAAAAATATCAACACCTGGTTTGTAGCCCGCCGATTCGATGGCAGCGACGATGAGTTCCAATGCCTCGCGATTAGAACTGAGCGAAGGAGCAAAGCCACCTTCGTCACCAACGTTGGTATTGTACTTTTTGCTCTGTAGTACCCGCTTCAGGCCCTGATAGACTTCAGCACCCATACGCAGGGCATCGCGAAAAGTCGGCGCTCCTACCGGCAGGATCATGTACTCCTGCATATCGGTCGAGTTGTCGGCGTGCTTACCTCCATTGAGAATATTCATCATAGGGACGGGAAGTGTGCGGGCTGACACACCACCCAGGTAGCGGTAGAGTGGCTGTTGCTGTATACTGGCCGCCGCCTTTGCTATGGCCAGCGAGACACCGAGGATAGCATTTGCCCCCAATTTCCGCTTATTGGGCGTTCCATCCAGTTCGATCATGACTTCATCAAGCATCACTTGATCGACGGCATCCAGACCGATGATAGCCTCGCGAATGGCCTCGTTGACATTCCGAACGGCGGTAAGCACACCCTTGCCCCCGTAGCGGCTCTTGTCACCATCACGCAACTCCACGGCTTCATGAGCTCCGGTTGAGGCACCAGAAGGAACAGCAGCCACACCACGCTCACCGCCCATCAGCAAGACCTCAACTTCAACCGTGGGATTACCCCGCGAGTCAAGAATTTCTCGCGCCAGCACATCTTCAATTGTGCTGATGCCGTCTACATTACCTGGCATAAAGATACCTCCGTGGAGCGGAGCTTGCGCAGCGCATTTTCAATTTAGACTTGCGGAAGTATTGTACATCGCAAAGAGAGAGGAGGGCAAGGGATTTATTTTTTCCCTGTATCGGCATCAACGAAAATCTGCGTGGGACGGCGAATTAGCGTTCTGCGGGGAGAGGAGTTACCATCTTGGCGTAGCAAGCCGGTGCCTGCTGCAAACTGAGAAGGCCGGACGGCAGACTGCACCGAAGGCGTCTCTGGTAAGTCTTCTAGAGGCGAATGCATCATCTCTATGCCCTGGCGCAGGGTCATCATATCGCGCAGGAAGCATGCTACAGCGGAGGCAGCAGAGCCTTTTTCTTTGGAAAATTCAAAGCGCCTGGCGGTTACTTCACCGGCAGTCTGAGCGGCCCTGGACATAGGGTCAGAGGTCTTAGCAGCATAAGCATCCTGGAAGATATCTTCCCAGTTGCCCCAGCGTCCGCGCAAAGGCTTCCAGCCGAGCTGACTGTCGCTGATAGTACGCCATTTTTCTTCAGTGAATTGCATCCAGTCGTCTAAGAGGCGTGAATAGGCTGCCAATTGCTGACGCAGGTACTCTTCTTCCTGGGAAGGACGCTGTGGGAACGTTTTGGGAAGTCCATCGGTTGTGCGCTGGCCGATGAAGCCATCAGCTCCAGCCTGTGGGAACTGCATGGAGGCTTGATGAGCAGACGCTGCGGCCATTCCGTTGAGAGCAGCAGAATTAGCTCGCGGGAATGCAGCGGTGGGACCGGTGCGGGCTGCCATCGGACCGGTTGCCGTACCCAGCATGGGTACCTGAGTGCCCGCCGGCAGCTCACCAATAACCTGGATGCTGCCTGATCCTAACGCAGCAGGGTCCATAAAAGTGGCACCGTCGGACATCGGCAAGAAGACACCTTCAGGGAGGGAGGGTAAGCCCCCAATGACTATTTCTTCATGACCGATAGCGTCCAGAATACGCCAGGCCAGGCGTGGGTGCTGCATGGCCCACCAGAGACGGCGTAAGAGAAATGCGCTGGCGAATGTAAAGTTCACTACCAGCCAGACGATACCTCGCACAGCCAGCCAGTTGACAAGCCCAATCACAATGATCCAGTACCAGGAATCACGTTGGCCTGCCTCTTCTATAAAGGTCAGGACAGCCGCGACGGTGAGGCTAGGATCACGCAGGGGATTGATAAAGTCCAAAATACGCCAGAGCCATTGTTGGCGGCCTATCTTCGCTTTCAATGCGGGCTCCTCTCGCAGTGGCCTGGCACCCACAAGGGCCCCCCACAGCCACCCAGCCACCCCGTGCCACTACATTTCGCGGTGGTGGCCTGGCTGAGAGCCCCCAGGCTCTCTTGCTACACAAGGGGCTCCCACAGCCGGCCTGGCACCCACAAGGGGTGCCACTACATTATGTCCTCGTGGTGGGATTCTAACATGAACTCCAGGCATGTGCAAGTTTAGCTGTTATCGTAAGTACTTTTGTTGTATCGCCAACAATTCGGTGATACCTTGTTCGGCAAGAGTTATCAGCGCGTCCATTGTGGCACGGCTGAACACATTCCTTTCGCCCGTCCCTTGCACTTCAACAAATTCGTGTTCTGCAGTCATTACGATATTACAGTCGACATCAGCATGCGAGTCTTCTGCATAGCAGAGATCAAGCAGGATCTCACCATCTACGACGCCGACACTGACAGCCGCTACCGCTGTCCGCACGGGATGCACGGCCAGCACGCCACGCTGCATCAATAGCGAACAGGCACGGTGGAGTGCAACGTACGCGCCGGTGATGGATGCAGTGCGAGTGCCTCCATCGGCCTGCAAGACATCGCAGTCAATCGTGATGGTGCGCGGCCCTAGTGCGTTCATATCTACCACAGCGCGCAGTGAGCGACCGATCAGACGCTGAATTTCCTGCGTACGCCCGCTTACTTTCCCATCACGCTCTCGTGGAGAGCGTGTGTGCGTTGCACGCGGTAACATGTTGTATTCTGCTGTGACCCAACCCTGCCCCTTGCCTTCCAGGAAGGGGGGCACCTTCTCCTCCACGCTGGCGGCGCACAGCACCCGCGTGTTACCGGTTTCGATCAACACCGACCCTTCAGCATAGTCCAAGTAATCAACGGTCAGGCGCACCGGACGCAGTTGTGTCTTTGAACGGCCATCTATACGTGTCATTGACGGATACCTTTCCAGGCCCCTGTGGGACCCCTTACAAGACACTTCCCACGCTTACAGTCTACCATTTTTGTGTGATGTTGTTCGACTCTGCACGCCCCAATTCAACGGGATTGCTGTCAGTTTTGCTTGAGCAGAGGAGCAGAGCCTTGTTCTGTCATACATAGTGCGAAAGAAGGACAGGTCGGTTGTTGTATTTACTGTGTTTTTCAGGTATACTCTTAATGAGTCTATCGATCTCCGCTCATCTTGTCGTTTTTCTGTTACTCCTAATAGTACCTCAGCTTTAGCCCAATCATGCACCTATGAAGGTAAGGTAGCAGCATGCAAGGCTCATTTCAGGATCATCCTCTATAACCACCTGCATATGCAGAGGGAGTTAGAAGCGATCCCTGCTCTCTTCATGAGGATCTTTTTGAAGGATGTTGTAGACGACAGCGAAAATCGCGAATGGCTTGCCTTCGGCAAACCCCGCGACCAGGAAAATTTCCTTTCTACTCTTGAAGAGGCGTTCAGCCGGTAAACGTGAACATGCGAAAATAGAGGGAGACCCCACCATGAGCAACAACTGGATTACAACAGTAGAAGCGGTAAGGATTATCAGCAAACACAGCCATCACTCGGTGAGTCCTCATCATGTCCAAATGCTTGTCAACAAGGGCAAGATTGGCACACGATCCTCTCATGGAGAAACGACATTACTCAAGCGGAGCGATGTCGAAGCAACCCGTGTGGCCGTAGGTACAGGCCATGGCCACCGGACAGACAGAGCAGGAACCGATTAAAGTCTCTGCTTCTCTCTGAAAGATGAAAAAGGAAGTGCAACATTTGGAGGAATTACGATGATGGAAGACCGCTACTATGTCCAACGCCTCTCTGAGCAGATTTTTTTGATCCGGGAGCGCATGTCCGCCGACGGAAAGCCAGGACCCGATGATCGCATTGTCCGATCGTTCGATGTTCGCAATGATGCGTACCTCTATGTCGACAGTGTGAACAAGAGGCAAAGGGAGCTCAATGAACACGACGGCCAATGGCCGCAGAACCCAACACATTAAGAAAGGCAGACAGCACTATGGAGACCAATGCGGACGGAACCTACTTTCAGGAAGGTGATCATGTGCGTATCAAGCGCACACGAGAGACAGGGAGAATCAATGCAACCGATGGAGGAGTTGTGTATGTGCTCATAGATGGAACCAACGAAACCAAACTCTTTTCAGCCTCTGTTGATGAGGATGCCTACATCGAGCTTGTCACTGCAGAGGTCGAGTAAACCGTGCTCCAAGAAAGAACCGGGATCCTTCAACTTCGGAAGCCAAGAAGTCTTTAGTGTATGTTTTATGTGAGGAAGACCACACCAGGCACCCCATAAACGCTCCTCGAAAGATAGCTTTCAACTGATGCCCCACAGAAGTCATCCATGAGGAGTCTTCCTGATGCTCTGGTCATCCCTTCGCCGGTTCATGCGCATCCAACGCAGGTGATTGGCAAGATGAGCATTGAAGGTCGACCCATCGCCCCATTCAGGGTGCGTTGCATGAAGCGACTGGAAGGCGAGAGCGATGACATGCTGCGCAAACTGCTTCACATCCATTTCGGTCAGCAGCCTGCGCAGGTGATGTGGTGATGGCGCAAGCCACTGCTCCCGCGCTTCAGGCTCAACTCCAGGCATGGTGTCAGGTGGATAGGAGGGGTGTTCGGTCGCTGCGGGAGTGCGCGTGTATCCTAGTGCAGACCAGGTGACATCTGGTGCATCATCAGACAGACCAGGCGGTTCTTTCCCAGGTCTCCACTGCTCAATGGTGTGGAAGAGGTCGGAATCGGAGAGTGCCAGTAAATCCACCTGGACTTGTTTGACAAAGGTCTGGGCTTGGTATCTCATCGGGCATCCTTCCTGTCCGCTCGTGCCTGGCCGATATGAGGTGGGCTGCTGTCTCACTCATCCTGCCTAGAGGAATGTGCTCCTGCGCTTTAGAGGCTTGCTTATTCATGCTTTTGTTTCTTCCGCTGTTAGAAACATGTAGTTTACCTAGAGTACATTATGTCACATAGTATAGCCGCATGAGAAGCGCTGTGAAACAAATGCGCCCCCAGACCACTCTAACTAGCGTTCCACTTGTGCAGTGGAGCACGTACAAATGGAGGTTCCCATGCGGCTCAGCATGATTCACAAAGTTGTCATCCTTGTAGTAGTTATTGTCCCCCTACTCGCTACCGCTCTCGCTCTAGGATTGCTCTGGGAGCGAGCCGTTCGTTGGTCCGATCTGGTACTGCTGGCAACGATGTACTCTCTCGTCGCGCTCGGTGTGACGGTTGGCTTCCATCGTATGCTGACCCATCGCAGCTTTCGCCCCCATCCCGCCGTCAAGTTTGTTTTACTCGTCCTTGGTTCGATGTCGTGGGAGGGACCGGCGCTTGAGTGGGCAGCAACGCACATCAAGCATCACGCGGACGCCGACCGTGAAGGCGATCCCCATAGCCCCCTAGAAGGGTTCTTTCATGCGCATATTGGCTGGCTCTTCAATGTCCATACGGCCGACCCCAACGTGTATTGCCGTAATCTGGTGAAGGACCCGATGGTCACCTTCATCAGTCGCACCTTCTTGCTCTGGGCGGTGTTATCGCTTCTCATCCCATTTGCGCTCGGCGGGTGGACGGGTCTATTGTGGGGTGGCCTGGTGCGCATTTTCCTCACGCACCACGTCACCTGGAGCGTCAATTCCGTCTGTCACACGTTTGGCAAGCGCGAGTACGAGACGAACGATCAGAGCCGCAACGAGTGGATCGTTGGGCTGTTGGCTTTCGGAGAGGGGTGGCATAACAACCACCATGCGTTCCCACGTTCAGCTTTCCATGGGTTGCACTGGTGGCAGTTCGATCTGTCAGGATATCTCATCTGGACGTTTGAGCGACTCGGCCTCGCCCGTGACATCTACCGCATCTCGCCCGCCTTACGAGCACGCTCGGCTATCGGTTGGAAGGATATCGCACCGAAGACAGAGGGGCCCGCGAAGAGAGATGAAGCGCCCACGCGCGTATAAGTGTTGGCTGTCTTCGCACCTCGAACAGTTTGTAGCGGGGTCTTACCCAAGACCCCGTTTTGCTGTCAGGATGACTGTCAAGCACGACTTCGTCAGGGGAAGGTACAGGGCGAAGCAAGCCGAGAAGGGGGTTGAGAGGAATTGAAACCGTCAAGCCTCCCCAATACGTATCATATACAGAACCTTTCAACAGTTTTCGAGGATCAAAATTGGCGTGTTGAGTGGACAAATTGGCTAGGGAACTAACCCTACACGACGTAAATGTGGTAATATTCTAATGGGTCTTTCTGTGCATCACTGTACATCCATCTGTTTGTTTCTGTGTCAAGCCGTGCCACCCGTTTTCTTCATACGAGTAGGGCAGCATAGTGCGACAGTACAGTGTGTTAAAGGCAAGAAGGTTTCAGGGCGACCGCAAGGGTCGCTCCTACCATGCGACGAATCGGCCTGTGAAGCCGTAGTATGGTAGGGGCGGGGCTCGTCCCCGCCCTGGAGAGAAAGGATGGCCTATACCTATGCAGAAGACAATAGTAGCTCCCCTCAGCGAAGCTTGCGGAGCGCGTTTCAATTCCCTCGCGGGAGTGCCCACGCAATCGATACATGCCAATCGTCTCATTATTGCCTCCAATCGTGGTCCAGTCGAGTATATGTTAAGCCAGAGCAAAATGCTGAAGCCTCGTCGAGGTGCAGGCGGTCTGGTCACGGCGCTCATCGATGCGGTGAAAAACATGGAGGTGACGTGGGTCGCAATGGCAATGACAGAGGGCGACCGTATTGCCCTCAAGGAAGCGCAGCACTCTGGTGGTCTACTGCTGTCGCCACTACCCGGCCAGAAGATGCAGCTGCGTTATGTAAGTATCTCAAAGGCAGCTTACCACAAATACTACGAGAAGGTCAGCAACCAGGTCCTCTGGTTTTTACAGCATTACATGTATAATCCGAATGGGGACTCTGTCCATATGCGCTGGGTTCAGGACGCCTGGGTAAACGGCTACTGCGTGGCGAATCAAGCCATTGCTGATGCAGTGAATGCCGAGATCGAACGGGAAGAGGGGGGCGTCGTTGTCATGTTACACGACTACCATCTCTACCTCGCTGCGGCGATGATTCGCCAGCGTCATCCGTCTGCTGTCATACAACAGTTCATGCACATCCCCTGGCCAGACATTCGTTGCTGGCATTTCCTGCCCAGCAATATAGCGTATGCCATTTTTAGCGGCCTGGTTGGGAATGACATCATTGGCTTCCAGACGGAGCGAGATGCACAGAACTTCCTGGAAGGTGCACGGACCGTGCTCGACGATGCTGAAGTCGATTTTGCAAAGGGGATCATTTGCTGGCGTGGCCATTGTACTCAGGTACATGCCTACCCCGTCTCTATCTCGGTAACAGGGGAACGCCATGCCGTACACAGTCGGGCGGGGAAACGCGCCACAGAGAAGATTCTCCCCTTGTTACACGAGAAGACGATCATGCGAGTGGATCGCATCGAACCGACAAAAAATATTGTACGCGGCTTCCAGGCCTATATGCAGATGCTCGATGAACACCCCGACTTGCGGGGCAAGGTCATTTTTTTAGCTTTTCTCGTGCCATGCCGCCAGGGCCTGCCAGTGTATCAACGGTACCATGCTGAAGTCCTCAAGATCATTGAGGAGATTAACCAGAAATATGGTTCCGACGAGTGGAAACCTATTCATGCTTTCTTTGGCAATGATCGCTTGCGGGCACTGGCTGCTATGCAGTTTTATGATGTGCTGCTGGTGAATCCCATCATTGATGGTATGAACCTGGTGGCTAAAGAAGGACCTGCGGTCAACCAGCGTGATGGTGTGCTGGTGCTTTCACGCACGGTTGGGGCATTCCAACAACTGGGGAAGTTTTGCATTCCCACCTCGCCTACGGATACGACTGAGACGGCGCAGGCGCTCTACAAGGCGCTAACGTTGCACCAGGATCTCAATGCCTGGCTGGCACAGCAGATACACGATCTTAATGAGTTGCTCGATCGCTCCTTGCCGCCCACCACTGGGATCGATGAGCAGGATGAGCCGCTAGAGGCTCTTGTAGCAGCTGTAGGGTGAAAGGTGTCTTTTCTCGCTCCTGGTACCCGGTAGAGTGCCGATTTATCGAGCACGTGGGCACCACCACCCCTGATACCCGCAAGGGGGCCGATAAATCGGCCCCTACGGCAGATCACACCCGATTTATCGCGGGGTATTCCTTAAAGATGCCACGATCTTGCGTAGGAGTTCTGTCATGCCCTCGACTCCCTGTACAACCAGGTCTGCATGTTCGAGCAACGCAGGAGGGGTGTCACTGTGCTGAACGACGACGGCGAGGGCGGCTATACCATGCCATTGAAGGCGGGATATCTCCATAACGGCATCAAGATCGGTATGATCATCACCTGCAAAGATGATTCCGCGTAAGCCATTAAGGAGCATGAACCACAAGAGAGCCTGCCCCTTGTTCACTGCCAGGGGAGTCCGTATCTCAATCGCCCGTTTTTCCTGATCCAGGCGCATACCGAGGCGCTGCGCCGGCTCTTGAAGGAGCGACAATATCATCTGCTGCGCCTGCTCAGGATCGGGACAAAGACGGTAGTGTATTGTTCCGCCAATACGCTTACGCTCTACGATAATTCCAGGTAGTCCTGCGAGTTCCTTTTCAGCCAGGTCGAGTAACATGTTCCCAGGTTGGATAAAGGCTAATGCCTCCGGTGCGACCCGCACGGGTTGCAATCCAGGTAGTCCATTGCACCATTCTAAGCCGTGGGAGCCGATATACGTCAAGCCATCGACGTTGACCATCGCCGCACCATCGTCTATGGTACGACCGGTCATAATGGCAACATGCGCATGCTCACTGGCCTGTTGCAATAAAGAGGCAACGCCTGGGTAAAGTCGTGCTTCATCGGGGGTTGGGGCAATTGGGCTGAGCGTGCCATCAATATCAAATACCAGGCCAAGTGGTCGCTGGGATAGGACGGTTTGAAGGTTTGTAGATTGATGGATGTTTGACATGTTTGGTGTTTCTGTAGGGGCGTGAGCTTGCCTCCGCCCTTGATTATCCTCCTAACTCATCTTACCACATAATTTTTAAGGGACTGTAAGAGTATCTGCTCAGAACCCATGTAGAGTCGAACTTCCTCACCGAGTGTCAACCCCGGCAACTTATTGTCAAAAGATCTGTTCACCATCTCCCTGACCACCCGAGTCAATGGCTTGATCTCTTGCTTTAACGCAAAATTAGTCTAATCATCAGACACATATGCAAAAAACGGATTGGGGACGCGTCTAAATAGTAATGGCAGGTTGATCTCTTCACGCGAAGCAGGTCTAGACAGCAAAGGAGTTGAACAGATGCCTACAGATTATCTTCTCTTTAACCATGGAGTCAATACACGTGAGGCACGCCCTCAGCCTACGTACGCCGATCCGCTTTTCGAACTCATTCAACGCTATTATGAAGCCCCAGGACGTACCCTCAAGAAGATTGCGCTCTACTGGGGCAATTTGAATAAGACTGAAGAACAAAAACTGCTCCAGGCGTATCAAAACTCCTCGATTTGGCCGCAGCTTTGGTTCATAGATTTTCGTGAGAAGCAGCTCTTGCAGTTCGCCGGTGACGCTGCGCTCTACATCAGCCGCGCTGTTGGGTCCAAAGTTGCTGATGCCCTGAAGGAACAGGCGCTAGCAGGATTGCAAGGGTATGATCCCAAAGAAGACCGCTTGCACATTGTTACCCACAGCATGGGAACGGTCATCCTCTTTGATATCCTGTTTAGTGCCCGTTGGGACCCGGACTATATCCCAGGCCATGCCAGCGTCGAAGTTATCCGTGCTGGATTGTTTGGCGTGTCACCCCATCCAACACAAGGCATTCGTCTCGGCAGCCTTTCCACGATGGGCTCACCGATCGGGTTCTTTAGTCTCCTGGATGTCACTCCGACGAAGGAGGAGGCGCAGGATGCCCAGGGCCACATTCTCAGCACCCACGATATTACACCGCGCCTGGAGCAGTTCCTGGAGGCCCTTCACCAGGAATTAGGAACAAAATTACTCTGGAATAATTTTGTTCATCCAGGTGATCCAATTGCCTATCCGTTGGCAAAGCTCTTACCGCAACTTGTCGATAAGGGGAATCGATACATCGATACCCAAGACATCCTCACTCACCCAACGAGTCTGACCGACTTTCTGACCGAACCGTTTAGCCAGACCCTTTTTGCCCTCTTACATGGCGGTGAGGCACACAATAGCTACTGGCAGAACGAGCAGGTGGCCCAAAAGATTGCCCAAGCAATTGAAAGGGCTATCTACCCTCCCGACGTTTCTGAGAAACCTACATAACTTGCTGAATGGGTCGGAGCAAAAGGGTGGTACTCATTGGCGTCAACCAACTGAATAGTACGTGGATGGTCAACTCTACTGCCTGTCGAAGCAGTGCTGGCCGGTGAAAGCGAGGTTATACCGTATGTCACTTGACGTGGCTCAATTGATGAAGATGTCTCAAGCTCAGCTCGACGAACTTTTCCATAATAGCCCGGCAGGCAATATTCCCAGAGGTGAAGGTGTGGGTACTGCAATCATTGACCCGGGCACAGAACTTTCAGACATTGCAGCAAAGTTTGTTCACATCTTTGTGTGGAAGGGCAAAGTCTTTGATCCAGAAGCAGGCGAATTACGCAACATCATCTTACCTCTAGGGATTAAAGCGATCATTGCCAAAGTCTACAAGGACAAGAGCTGGTTTGATGGGAAAGAATGTATTGTTCTGGATTACTCTCGAACGTCTCTCATTGCCCACTGGATACGAGATGAAATCCGCGAAGTTGCTCCAGGGTTGTATCTAGGCATAGTATTTTGGGACAAAGCCAAGTTAATAAACTTTACCCTGGCATTTCCCCAAGTATGAAAGCTGATCCAAATAGTAGCTCGTGATAAATCCAGAAAGAGATACTAGAGAGCGGCCCTCGCACTATTATTGCTTATTACTCAAGGAGAGGTGCTGTTATGACGCATCAGGTGGCGCTCACAATAATCACCAAAATCAAGCCGGGGGAGACAGAAGATATCAAGCGGCTGCTCAAGGCTATGAGCAGTAACGTCGCGCAGAACGATGTCATTCCCTTCGGCAAGTTCTCCACTATCCATTTCGCACGATTGATGGTATTAGAAGAATCAAGGGATTTGAAAGGTGTGGTGATCCCTCCTAGCCTCGTGTTCATAGGTGAATGTGATGCTCCGCTGGATCGTCTCCTGCATGAGCTGGTGGATCTGGCAGGGGAAGGGCTGGATAAAATCTACTGTCACTGCGAGGGGTACCCTACCGAGGGCGAAATAACCCATGCACGGAGGCTGGCGTATCTTCGAGCGGGCATGATAAAGGTTCCGGCATTTTATGTTAACACCGTTGGCCGGACGGTAGAACAAATTCTCCAGGAAGCTCAGCTTAGGGACGCTATTCAGGACTTTCTGGATGATTCGCAGCAGGATTGGTCGGGCCACTCTTCCCTGGATGTTCGTGCAAAAATCCAGGCATATGTTTGCAATAAACAAACTCTGAGCTGGGCTCGCAAACTCCCGGCACAGCCAAGCCTTTCTTTCAAACTGAAGGAAACACTGCATCTGGTCGGGGTACCACTCCTCCTGCTCGTTCTGCTACCTGTTCTAATACTAGCTCTCCCCATATGGTTACTGCTTCTACGCATCCATGAGCTAAGCGACACAGCGCGAGATATCAAGCCAGATGCTGCGCACGTCCAGGAGTTAGCGGCTCTTGAGGACTTTGGAGCGCAAAACCAGTTTAGTGCTATTGGCTATATCAAGCCTGGCTGGTTTCGACTTCTGATCGTGTTGGGTGTCTTTATGGCCATAGATTACGGTGTTCGCCACATTTTCAACAAAGAAGATCTTGCCGGGGTAAAGACTATCCACTTTGCCCGTTGGATCGTGATCGATGGGTACCGACGCGCGATCTTCGCCAGCAACTATGATGGTAGCTTGGAAAGCTACATGGATGATTTCATCGACAAGATTGCCTGGGGATTGAATGCCTCGTTCAGCAATGGAGTCGACTACCCGAGGACCAATTGGCTGATTTTCGATGGTGCGAAAGACGAGCAGGCATTCAAGAACTATATTCGCGTACATCAGATCCCAACACAGGTCTGGTATTCAGCTTACGATCGTCTGACCGCATTAAATATTGCGAACAATGCCAGAATCCGTCTGGGGCTTTTCAGGAATATGAGCGAGACCGAAGCCGAGGAGTGGCTGCGTCTCTTGTGAGAAAGGGATTGGTATGGCTGATACTCTCGATCTTCAAGACATCCAGGGACTTATCATACGTAGCTATGGCAATTTAAGGGCTGCCTGTTACATTTTACTTGAAATCAGCGATCCTCGCCTTGCTAAGATGTGGCTGAGCACACTGGCCAACGTGATTACAAATGGGCAGGCTAGACCAGAGGAGAAAGCTCTCAATGTCGCATTCACGAATTCGGGGATCAAACGGCTTGGTCTGGAACCTGCGGAATATGGATTTTCTGACGAATTCATCACTGGCATCGCCACTGCACATCGAAGCCTTCTCCTGGGTGATATAGAAGAAAGCTCACCAGCGCGCTGGATCTGGGGCGGGCCTGGCACAAAACAAATTGACATGGTGCTCATGATGTTTGCTAAGGATGATCATGAGTTGTCAGATATGTACGAAGCCTACGCAAAGGAGTTCGCTGACAATAATGGATTAGTGGAAGTGCTGAAGTTGGATACCGTCGATCTTGGCGACAAGGAGCATTTTGGTTTCAATGATGGCATCTCGCAGCCTGTGATAGAGGGATCAGGGCGGACCGCGAGCTCCATGCATACGATAAAAGCTGGAGAATTTCTTCTGGGGTATCCAAATGAGTATGGTCTGTATACGGATAGGCCGATGCTCAAGCCCGCGATGGACCCCGAGGGCCTCCTTCCCCACGATAGCAGCGGGTCTGGTGACAAGGATCTTGGACGTAATGGCAGCTATGTCGTTTTTCGCCAACTGCGCCAGGATGTTCGCGGCTTCTGGCAGTTTCTTGATCAGGCCACCAAAAAATCTGATGGCAGCAGTGATCCCACGGCTAGCGTTAAGCTTGCAGCACAGATGGTTGGACGTTGGCGTAGTGGTGCTCCGCTCCTGGAAACGCCGGAGCGGGATGATCCTCGTCCACAATTGGTGAAGGCAAATGACTTCACATACTACCAGACCGACCCTTATGGCTTTAAGTGTCCTATCGGTGCTCATATTCGTCGTGCCAACCCACGTGACTCCCTGGACCCCCAACCAGGCACTGAGCAATCCATTGCCATAGGCAAACGGCATCGCATCCTTCGCCGAGGGCGGGAGTATGGACCACCAGTTGACACAGCGGGGCGGACACAAGGCCATGCCGCTATGGGCGGGGACAAACCCACGCCCCTACAGGATGAAGATCGAGGACTGCACTTTCTTTGCCTCAACGCCAACATCTCTCGTCAGTTTGAATTCATTCAGCATACGTGGGTCAACAACCCACATTTCAATGGACTCTATGATGATGCTGATCCAATTGTGGGTGCTCATTACGCTGACGGGAGTATGTTTACCATTCAGGCAAAGCCCGTGCGGAAGCGGTTAACCGATCTTCCCCGTTTTGTATCTGTTGTAGGGGGTGCATATTTTTTCATGCCAGGTATCAGAGCTATCCGTTACTTGGCAAGTGTTTAGGTACTCTCAAATCCATGAGAGTAAGGAGAAGGAGATGTCCGATAATCTTGAGCATGTCCATGACTACGCACGTGTCCTGCTTGCCGGTATCAGGCTGTTTAATGGGGCTGCCGCCCTCTTTTTCCCTACAATGCTGGCTCGCCGGTTCAAGGACAACCCCAATTCCGCTGTCATTTATGTGCTGCGACTCTTTGGAATACGTACCATCATCATCGGGATCGAGCTACTCGTGCCAGATGAGAAATTACGAGCCAGTGCCTTGCGCTATGCTATTCCCATTCATGCTTCCGATACGCTCTCGGCAGCACTCGCAGGTATCCAGGGGCAACTCCCTTCGCGTACATCCATCATGCTCACAACGATCTCGGGAGTCAACACTGTCCTGGCTATCTTAGCACAACCACGTAGGAGCTAAACGAATTGAAAGCGAAAGGTGAAGAAGATGAGATCGACAAAGCGTGTGCCGTGGATATTCCTGACACTCGTGGCACTTGTAGCAGGCATAGTAGCTTTGGTGATACGCCAACGTCGTACCGACGAACAAGTTACTGACAGAAAGGCGACCCAATCTGGTTACCGCCAAACACCGTTCTGGCGCATCTATGACTGGACTGCTGAAACACTCGATCACTCTAGCGGATGGGAGAAAGTCCCTACACCGTTGGGGTTGCTTATCCTCATCGGGCTGCGCAACATCCTGCGGCAACTAAATCTGCACGATACGACACACGAGCCTGCTATCAATCAACCTGCCATTGAGCCGATGCAGGCATGCTATCTAACAACACGAACGTCAAATGGCACATATAACGATCTGAAAAACCCGGCTATGGGTATGGCCGGTTCGCGCTTTGGCCGCAACGTACCCATAGAGCACACTTTTCCCGAACCTGTCCCTGCCATCTTGACTCCCAACCCGCGCACCGTGAGTCTTAAACTGCTGACGCGAGAGAAGTTCCAGCCCGCTACAACGGTCAACATGCTGGCGGCAGCATGGATTCAATTTATGGTGCGTGACTGGTTCAGCCACGGCACGAGTCCAAAGGAGAATCCCTGGCAGATTGAACTGCGAGATGATGATCCTTGGCCTGAACATCCAATGAAGATCTTGCGCATACCAGGTGACCCGACACGGCCAGCCAACTCTAGCAAATTGCCGCCGACTTATATCAATACTGAGACCCACTGGTGGGATGCCTCTCAGATTTACGGAAGCAGCAAGGCGCAGGAGGCTTTAAGGCGCTCTGGACGGAATGGCAAACTTATCATTGGCGACAATAGTTTGTTGCAACTACCATCTGATCCGGCTCTCAACCCTGCCATGGTGCCAGGCTGGTGGCTGGGTATGGAGATGATGCAGACGCTATTCACCCTGGAACACAATGCCATCTGCGATCGACTGCGCACCGAGTATTCAAGTTGGTCTGATGATGATATCTTTGAACGCGCGCGACTCATTAATGCAGCCCTGACGGCAAAGATTCACACAGTTGAATGGACCCCGGCCATTATCAGCCATCCCACCTCACAGTTTGCATTGAAAGCCAACTGGTGGGGCCTCGAAATGGAGCGTCTCCAACGGCTGTTCGGTCGCCTGAGTAGTAGTGAGGTCATCAGCGGCATACCAGGCTCAGAGACCAATCATTATGGCGTGCCCTACTGCCTGACTGAAGAGTTTACCATCGTATATCGTATGCATCCGCTTATTCCAGACGAATACAACTTTCGCTCAGTAATTGATGATGCGACTGTTCTTGAGCGCACCTTCCGCGAAATTGCTGGACCGCATGCTGAAGAGGTTTTGCAGCACATCTCAATGACTGATGCCTTCTACTCGTTCGGCACTGCATATCCTGGCGCTATTATCTTGAATAACTACCCGCGCCTCCTGCAAAACTTCGAGCGACCTGATGGGCACTTCATGGATCTTGCCGCAACGGATATTATGCGTACACGAGAGCTGGGAGTCCCGCGCTATAACCAGTTCCGCAGACTGCTGCACCTCCCTCCTGCCAACAATTTTGAGGAATTGACAGGTGATCCAGCTCTGGCTGAGAAAGTACGACGCGTATACAACAATGATATTGAACGCGTGGATTTGATTGTCGGCATGTTTGCCGAGAAACGGCCTGAAGGCTTTGCCTTCAGCCAGACCGCCTTCCGCATCTTCATCTTGATGGCATCGCGTCGATTGAACAGCGACCGCTTCTTGACCGAGGACTTCAAGCCAGAAGTCTACACGCAGGTCGGCATGGATTGGATTCGAGATAATACGATGATAACGGTCCTGCTGCGCCACTACCCACAGATGCGCTCAGCCCTGCGCGGCGTCGATAATGCCTTCACACCCTGGTCAAGGGTAGTTGTCTAATGCTGTCTCTTGAAGGGTGTAGTGCATGGACAGAGGAGATTTATAGCATGATACTTCTTCCCTTAGCACTTATGCCAACGCGGTTCACGGATTTCCTTCTTCGTAGTATGACCGGGCTGACGGCGCGTAATCTGCGGCGTACACCTGACAAAAGCTCTGAGAAACATTCTAACATTCCTAGACTTAAACCTAAACCCACATATGAGGAGGATGGATATGATTGCTCTCACCAGGAGCCAGGCTCTCACAACGCTGATCTGGGTTCGCTTCATCGTAGGTGCGATCAGCTGGTTCCTTCCTACAGCAATGGCCAGGGTGATGTTGATTGACGCTAAGGCCAATCCAGCACTGTCATACGCCCTACGGCTCTTCGGCGTCCGCGATGTGCTCATGGGCGTGTTGATACTGGCCCCACAGGGTGACGCTCTCGACGAGCAACTGTGCATTGGCGTCGCCATCGACCTTATCGACGTTGTTGCCTCGGGGATCGCTGGTTTCACAGGTCAGATATCGAAACAAGCTACAGTTCTTTGCTGTAGCGCAGGACTGGTCGGGGCATCGCTAGGCGCAGCTTCCCTTGGCAAGGGACCATTGTCCAGGAAGGCGGTGGTCGATTGAGTGCGTCGTCGATTTTGAGGGGTCCAGTTGTGCTTGGCTAACAGTAGCGCAATATTCGATCATATGGAGCAATGGCTATGAGTATCAAAAAACGCATCCACGATCTGTTCCTCGCGCTCTTCTATTTTGAGCGTCGGATCGATCCCTATTACCGAGATACCTTTGATAAAATTTTCAGGGAACCAATCTCTGCACTGGCGCAGGCTCTCATCAATTTGAGGAGAAAAGACGACCTTCTACAGATAGGCGAAGAAAAGCTCTTGCCCAATGAAAAAGAAATTACCGACTCAATCATAGAGCAGATGTCTATGTTCACTCGTAAACATTACGCACATAGCTTTGCTCTGCGTGTCGGGAATACGAAAACGTATGGTGTGATAAGGGGAGAGTTCGAGGTTCTACCTGACCTCGCTGACAACTTGCGACAGGGTATTTTTAGCCATCCCAAAACATATCCAGCTTGGGTACGCTTCGCTGGACCAGGCCCTTTGGCCCCTCCTGATATGAAGGACGGTGGCATATTGAGTATAGGAATAAAACTCATGGGTGTAGAGGGCGAGAAACTCCTCGACGACGAAAAATGGACCCAGGACTTCACCGGTATCAGTTCACCAACCTTTACAACACCGAACATCATAGAGAATCTCAAATTACAGAAGCAGGTGTTAGCAGGGACACCACTTTTTTATTTTATCAATCCCTTTGATTCTCATTTTTTAGATGCGATCATGCAAGGTCTGTATGCTAAGACCCAGACTAGTCCGTTGGAAGTACAATATTTTAGCTGCGTGCCCTACCTATTTGGTGATGGGCAGGCGATCCAGTACTCGGTCAGGCCTCGTTCTAATGAGAAAACGAAGATACCCAAGAAACCTTCGGCCAATTATCTGAGAGAGGCAATGGTTAACACTCTTAACACAAAAGAAGTACTTTTCGATTTCATGATTCAATTCCAGACTGATACCTTCAGGATGCCAATTGAAAATGCCTCCGTGGTATGGCCGGAAAAGCTGTCGCCATTTATACCAGTAGCAAGGTTACGTCTACCGGTTCAGAAATTTGATTCTAAGGAGCAACTCATCTTTGCTGAGAACTTATCATACAATCCGTGGCATTGTATAGCGGATCATCGTCCATTAGGAAACCAGAACAGGGCACGGAAAGCCGTTTATTACAAATTGTCAGAACTTCGGCAGACTATGAACGGAGAAGTAAGGATAGAGCCAACCGGTGCAGAACCTCACTCTTGATGATTGAGAATGGAAAGTGGGACTAGGATCCTAAGAAAGAGTCCACAAATCTATAGAGTCTGGCGCAAGAGCGATCGGACTAGTTTAATTTCGTCATAAGAATACTCATCACCCAGAAAATCCTTGACGGGCTTGAGTGCCTCATCACCCACCTGTTGCAGAGCATTCACAATGATTTCATAATGCCCAGGTTGAATCAAGTGTTCGACATTAACTGCCTCGCCTACTTCAATAAGCTCGGCCAAGTGGCTGATAATTGTGCTTGGTTTGAGATTACGTTCTCTAGCTATCTCCTCGATGCTTTGTCCCTGCCTGTACAGGTCGAGCGTGAGTTGGCGCGTAGATGGGCCTGTATGGACTTGTGAGGCAGCGAGTTCTTCCGTTTTCTTTTCTTTTTCCTCTTTGACCGGCTCCAGACCGATAGCCAGGTTATGTAGCTCGCAGTAGTCTCTTATGGCATGAGTAAAGGGCGTAAAGTACGCTTCTAGCTTGTGGCTTCCAACTCCAGGAATTTTAGCAAACTGTGCCTCGCTTTGAGGCCGTCGTTGTGCCATTGCCCGCAAGCTACTATCTGGAAATACGACATATGGAGGTACCCCTTGATCGTCTGCAAGTTGTTTACGCAGCTCACGAAGATATTGGAACAAGCCCGCCTCCTCCGGCGCTAGTGTATGAGATAGGCTATCGCTTGTCTTTTGTCGGCGTACTGGTGCAGATGGAATCTCAACGTCGCGCTGTTTGCGCAAGATTTCGGCAGAGTGTTTGTTCAGTTTGAGTACTGGATATCCATCGTTGGTCTCACTCAGCAATCCCTGCTGCAACAATGCACGACCGAGGCGTAGCCATTCGTCCGCGCTCAAATCTTTTCCGATGCCGTAAGTGGTGAGCTGATTATGGCCCAGGTCACGAATTCTCTGCGTGTTTGCCCCGCGCAGGATATCGACGATATGCCGCATGCCGAAGCGCTGCTGCGTTCTGTAGACGCACATGAGGAACTTTCGTGCATCGTCGGTACGGTCTTCCATCGTCGTTATTGGACGCAGACAGTTATCGCAGTTGCCGCAGTTCTCGTCTTGAAATGTTTCACCGAAATAGGCGAGTAGGATGCGGCGGCGACAGATAGTGGTTTCACCATATGCAACGACCTGCTGAATTTGCTGGCGCGCAATACGTAGTTCTTGCTCATCCGTTTTCTGGGCGAGCATAAACTCGAACTTTGTGCGGTCTCCATACTGGAAAAAGAGAATGCACTGTGCTTCCTGCCCATCACGTCCCGCACGTCCTGACTCTTGATAGTATCCTTCCAGGCTCTTTGGCATATCATAGTGAATGATGGTGCGGATATCCGGTTTGGCAATACCCATACCGAATGCGATGGTGGCGACTAGCACCGACACATCATCGCGCATGAAGCGAGCCTGATGCTCTGTACGCTGCTCACTAGTCAAACCAGCATGGTAGGGAAGAGCACGAATGCCATCCCGTCTGAGAGTCTCGCTCACGTCGTCAACACTCCTGCGACTTTGACAGTAGACGATAGCTGGCGCATCAGGCTGACTGCGTAGGAGTTGTAACAGTTCGCGATAGGAACCTTGATGCTTTTGGCGAACTTCATAGTGGAGGTTAGGTCGGTTGAAACTGGCGACATAGATGTAAGGATCATCCAGCCTCAATTGGGTAAGAATATCATCGCGCACCCGTTCTGTGGCTGTTGCCGTGAGAGCAAGCATCGGTACATGTGGATAGTGGTCGCGTAATCGCCCCAACTGGCGATACTCAGGGCGAAAATCATGTCCCCATTCACTGACACAGTGAGCTTCGTCGACTGCCAACAATGACAGACCGACATTTTCCTGTACTTGATCGAGCAGATAGAGGAAGTTCTCGCTCAGGAGGCGCTCAGGAGCGACATAGAGGAGCTTTATCCTACCATTCAGGGCGGCTCGTTCTCGCTGGGATCGTTCAACGGTGCTGAGCGAACTGTTGACGAAGGTAGCCGGGATGCCGTTGGCTCTGAGCCGATCGACCTGGTCGTGCATGAGTGCGATTAGTGGCGAGATTACCACTGTCAGCCCCGGCATGAGCAAGGCCGGCAGTTGATAGGTGAGGGATTTCCCGCCGCCGGTGGGCATCAAGACGAACGCGTCGCGCCCGGCCAATGTCTTTTCAATGATCTGACGTTGCCCTGGCCGAAACGTGTCGTGTCCGAAATACTGCTTGAGCGTCGATTCGATGTTCACGAAAGTTTGAAATAATCCCTTCCCTACGTGTTGATGTCATAATATCACGTCAGGAGGTCATATTCCATCCTTCCAGTTCCACCACATAGCTTGTTCTTGTTGCTATGATCCTGGCAGCCGGCGGCTGCCAGGATCATAGCAACAAACTTCTTGCGAACCGCCGCAGATGGTGAGGAGTTCTGAAGAGTTGCGATACGGCCTATGGGGCTGGCTCACTAAGCAATGTCACGAGATGTCCGTCAGGGGCCGGCACGGAGAAGATGGACCCGAAAGGGCGATCTACGATTGCCGTTGGCTCCATACCTTTGCTGATATAAGAGGAACGCAGCCCTTCAAGATCGTCGGTCTTGAAGTACATCTCGACGCTACCAGGTTTGGGAGTGTCCTCGGTCGCCTGAACGAGACCGAAGCCAATATTGCTCTGGCCATCGACAAGGTTGCGGAAGACAGGAGTGTTTTGCGCCGGGTCGTGGCCAAACCCGAACTGTTTGGTAAAGTAGGTGAGTAATGCCTCGAGGTCCGAAACGTAGAGCACGATAAAGTCAATTGCTGGTACGGATGGCATGATGGTATACCTCTTCTTTCTTGCTTCGTTGTGACGACTGCTATTGTTAGCAGATTGTCATTTGTTGTCTGTCCATACCAACAGTATAGAAGATGCGAGTGACAACAGTATGTCAGTAGCGAAATCAAATTTTCCTGGTACCAGTAATGTAGTGGTGCCCCTTGCGGGTACCAGGCAGCAGGCCCTTTAATCGACATGCTGATGATTGTGTAGCATGCCTTCTGCTTCCTGTAGCAAGCGCTTGCGCAGGGATTCCGGTTCCAAGACGCGCACATGCAGACCCCAACTGAGGAGCCACTGAAGGACCTCGCTCTCTTGCCGTACCTTAAGTGTGACCAGCAACCCCTCGGGTGTCTCTTCCTCTGCTACCGTGTAGTAGGAGCGGGATTCGTGTACCCAGCGAGCTACATCCATATCGAAGAGTGCCCGCACGATCATGTTTCTTTGCTGCCCATCCCGATTGTCTTGCATCCGAAAGTTAGGGAGGCGTGTGAAGGTCCTGGTAAGCAATTCCAGGTTTTCTATGCGGTCGAGCCGGAAGTTGCGTATACCCTGGCGCATATGACAGTAGGCCACCAGGTACCAGGTAGTAGCAATATGCACGAGGGCATAGGGGTCTGTCTCGCGCATGCTCTGCTCGCTTTTACCGTCTTCTGTATGCCGTGTGTGATAGCGAAAGCGCACGATAGTTCGTTCGATGATCGCTCGCCGCAGTTGTTGCAACATTGCAGGCTCGGCGGGACGCTCTGGACCACCCGCAGTGATGAAACGAATGTTGTCCTGAAGATACTGCACCTCGTCACGGAGCTTTTCGGGTAGTACCCCTGCTATCTTGCGACCTGCCGACCGTGCCGCTTCACGATATTGCGCATCGAAGTTCTGAGCCATGAAATCGCTGCCCAACAGTAACATTGTCGCTTCATCCGTGGTAAAACTCAGTGGTGGCAAGAAGTACCCTTTCATCAGTGAGTACCCATGACCAGGCACGGAGATCAGGGGAACGCCTACCTGACCTAATGCCTGGATGTCGCGGTAGATGGTACGTTTGCTTGTCTCAAAGGTAGCTGCCAGGTCTTCGGCACGTTGTCTGCCCTTGCCCTGCAATTCGAGTACAATGGCTAAAAGGCGGTCGGTTCGATTCATCTGCTGGAAATCCTCGCTACCGACGCAAGAAGAAATAGATTGTCATTCCCACGCCAACACAAATCACGAAGATCCGCACCCAACGCTGCTCGATGCGCCGCGCGTAATACGCTCCACCAAAGCCGCCTACAATAGCGCCTATCACCATCAGAATCGCTTGCGGCCACACCACTGCGCCAGCGATAATAAAAGTTATCACGGCAACACCGTTGATGCAACTCTGTAGGATCGTCTTCATTGCGTTCATTTCGTGGATGTTCTCCATGCCCATCAGTCCGAGTGTCGCCAGCATGAGGATACCGATGCCGCCACCGAAATAACCACCGTAGACGGCTACGACGAGTTGAAGAAGTGCTATGCCAGAGAGTGCGAACCACGAGAGCTTGTCTTTTGGCACGGTATTCCTGCGCAGCCAGGCAGTGATCGGCCCACTAAAGGTGAAGAGGAGCGTAGCCAGCAGGAGGAGATAGGGGATCAAACGTTCAAACGTTGTCTGTGGGGTACGCAGCAGGAGGATGGCACCGAGCACGCCTCCGACCAGGCTGGTGCTGCTCAGCACAAATAGCAGGGTGCGGTTCTGCGCCGCCAGCTCTTTGCGATAGGCGCTCACACTGGCAACCGAGCCAGGCCAGAGAGCAACGGTGTTGGTCGCGTTGGCGTTGATGGGAGGGACACCTGTGAAGATGAGGGCAGGAAACGCGATGAAACTGCCTCCTCCGGCGACGGAGTTCAAGGTGCCGCCGAGTATGGCTGCCATGAAAAGGAGGAAAGCTTGGAGAATGGTCATTTCTGCAAAGTCTCCTGATAGAACCAGGAATCCTCGATGATATCTTTGTACACAGCAAATCTCCTTTCCAACCATTCACCGCAGGACCCTTCCTACATATGTATTCTATAGAAAGTGTAGCATACTGGAAACAGCCTGTCGAGAGTTATTATTAGTTTGATGATCCAGACCTGCTGCGGCAGTCTGGCTAATCAAAGCTGGTGATGTTTTGATATAAGGATCAAGGGGTGATGCCATTTCAAGTGCCTCAAACCACCTGTGAAGCACCGAAGGTGGTGAGGAGTCCTGAAGAGTTATTGACTGGCTATAGACAAACGGTTATTGATAAGCGTAATAGGCGCTGTGTCCTGCTCGTGAGCCGTACCCTGTCATCGAGGCATACGCCGGCCAACCATACACAGTGGGACGCTGAAAAAAAGAGCGGGATGTGCGAGCGAGCAGCGCGGGGAATGTGTTTATCCACCAGTATATCCTGCACTTTTTTTTCCTGTGCCATGCCCAGTGGTCGTATGCGATCGCCGGGACGCCTGGTTCGTACTTGAAGATTCGAACCCACTTCCGAACCTACTACGCCAGCATCAACATAGACAGCATCAGGCGTGGATGGGAGCAGTTGCCACACGAGCGACCAGTCTTCGCGAGATAGCGCCTGTTGCACCTCTTGTAGCAGTTCATGCGGCAACATCTCCGCTATTGCTATCCAGGGCGTCCCCGGCACTTCGACACGTCCGGGAATGGGCAGAAGGGCGGAGGCTTCCCTGGTACCCGCAAGGGGCACCAGGGAAGCCTCATGTTGCGAAGGAAGGGCAGGTATCAATGCATTGCCTTGAAGGCGTTCAATAGTAACCTCGCCTGCCTGGGATATGAGGTGTAATTGGTGGGGTAGATCAAGCTGAGATCCTTCGCTGCGCTCAGGATGACAGTGCTGCGCGTGAAGATCAAGCTGAGATCCTTCGCTGCGCTCAGGATGACAATGCTGCGCGTGAAGAAGTTGCTCAATGAGGATGTAGTGGCGCAGTTCCAATGGGGATTGTCCTGCACAGAGATTGGCTGTGATGCGACGGAGCAGGTGGCGTTGTATGCTCAGTGGCAGAGCCAACAGTGCAGCAAGGTTGAGCCTGATACTATCGGCTTGCTCCTCGAGGATGACGGTGGGCCAACTGGCATCAACTTGTGCTTCGATCCATTCAGCGTCGACACGCATTACCTCGGCATTGCGCAAGAGCGTGGCACGGATGCCTGGCTTCAGTGATTCTAACAGGGGCAGCAGTTCATGGCGAATGCAATTGCGCAGGAAACGCGGGTCAGTGTTGCTGGCGTCGTCCAGTGGAACGATCTGGTGCTGCTGACAATAGGCTACCGTCTGAGCATGGCTGACCTCCAGGAGAGGGCGAATGATGTCTTGCTGGCGTGGCAAGATTCCGACCATGCCAGCGAGCCCGGCGCCGCGCAGCCAATGGAGTAGGAGGGTCTCTACCTGGTCATCGGCGTGATGCGCCACGGCGATAGGTTGCCCACGTGCCACCTCGCGTAGAAAACGATAGCGAGCTGTGCGGGCAGCATCCTCCAACGAGCGCCGCTCTTGACGTGCAAGAGCTGGAACATCGAGTTCGCCAACCGTTAGGGGCAAGCCCCATGCAGTGGCTATCTGGGCAACAACGGCAGCATCCTGCGCACTTGCTTCGCCACGCAATTTATGGTTGAGATGCGCTGCATGCAATCGCAGTTCTGGATAGCGTTTCCCTGGTCCGCAAAGCCTGTGCAGCAGGTGAAGCAGGCACAAGGAGTCGGCTCCGCCCGAGACGGCGACGATGATTTCGCCACCTGGCGGGAGGAGATGATGGCGTTCGATATATGCTGCGATGGTCTCTAGCATATCTCATTCTTCCTGAGATCCTCGAAGAGGATGGTCTGGAGATAGCGCTCGGCTGCACTACAAAAAATCGTCACGATCACTTTGCCGTGGTTTTGCTCCTTGCGAGCTTCTTGTAGGGCCGCCCAGGCTACGGCACCACTACTGATACCCACTGAGAGACCTTCCTCTTCCATAAGACGAATGGCGGTGGTAACAGCATCGTGGTCGGTGACCGGAATGACGCGATCGATCAGGTCTACTCTGAGTGTGTCAGGCTGGAAACCCGCCCCCAATCCTTCAATACGATGTGGTCCTGGTCGTCCACCGGACAACACAGCGCATGAGGCCGGCTCAACGGCAACCACCTCGACCGAAGGTTTGCGGGCGCGCAGGCCTTCCGCAACCCCTGTTAAGGTGCCACCAGTTCCGACACCAATCACAACCAGGTCGACTGCCCCGTTGGTATCTTCCCAAATTTCTACGGCGGTCCCCTCGCGATGTGCTCGTGGATTGGCCTGGTTGTAGAACTGCTGGGGAAACCAGGCGTTGGGGATGGTTGTACGTAGCTCAATGACCTTGTTGATGGCCCCACGCATACCCTGGCTTCCGGGAGTCAGTATCACCTCAGCACCGAAGCGTCGCAAGAGCAGACGGCGCTCCAGGTTGATGGTATCGGGCATAGTCAGAATACAGCGGTACCCACGTGCAGCAGCGACCCACGCCAGCGAAATCCCCATGTTCCCACTTGTAGGCTCGGTGATAATCCCCCCGGGGCGCAGGAGACCTTGCGCTTCTGCCTCGCAGACCATCTGCAACGCCACGCGATCCTTGATACTTCCACCAGGGCTAAACATCTCCAGTTTGGCGAGCAGAGTGGCATGCACACCGGCCGTCACGCGCTTCAACTCCACTAACGGGGTGTGGCCAACCAGATCTATCACGTCTGTTGCCCAACGGGCCATATCTGACCCTCAGTTCGTTTCCTCATCATCTGGTAACAAGGCATGAATCATGAAGAGGAGTTGCTCCATGCTGAATGGCTTGCGGAGCAGGATGCCCGTTTGCAGTCCCTTGCGATGAAGTTCCCAGTCCTGGCTACCAGTGATCACAATAATCGGTGTATTTTTCGTATTGCTATGCCCACGGAGCATTTTATAGAGGGAAATACCGTCTAAATTGGGCAGCCCAACATCCAACAAGATCAGGTGTGCTCCTAGATTGGGCAAATGATCTATTGCATCTTGCCCATCAGAGAAGACGCGTAAACGCCAGTACCCATGCTCTTTCAACATGTCCAACATGTCACGGAACATGACAGCAAGGTTCGCGTCATCTTCTACGACGGCGATCAGTTTACAGTTGTTGTATTGCTCATGCTGATCAACGGCCACTTGCTACGCTCCCCCGTTTCCTTAGCAAGGGGATATTGCCCCTGCACCCACATTCCGATCTTCCCTGGTACCCGGTAGAGTGCCGATTTATCGAGCACGTGGGCACCAGGCCTCATATATAATACATCGTCTCTGTACTGCCAGTGCGATGACGCTGTGCCAGTTCCTCAATCGTTGTAGAGCTGAGTATCTGCTGAGTCATCTCATCAATTTTTTGCCAGACCTCACGTAAGGCGCAGCCTGGTGAGAGCTGGCAAAAGTTCGGGTTGGGGAGACATTCCATCGGCGGCACATAGCCTTCGAGCGCCTGCATTACCTGAGCCATCGTGATTTGGGATGGTGGCTTTGCCAGCATATGCCCACCTTTTGGACCGCGTACGCTTTTCACCAACCCCTCTTTGCGCAGAGCCATCAAAATTTGATCGAGATACTGCTCTGGGATGAACTGTCGACTCGCAATGTCCGCACTTTCAATTGGTCCCTGCCCATAGTACGCCGCCATATCAAGCATCGCTCTCAGACCGTAATCGCCCTTCATGGTTAGTTTCATAGCCCGGGCACCTTTCCAGAAAACACTATGACGGACACAATGACGGGTACTCCCCACCAATGGTAGGATATATCAGTTGCGAATTGCTGTCAATGGTTCTGAAATGATCTGAGGAGATCAGAGGTAGCATATCTTTCCTGTTGTCGAACAAGGATCGTAATCGTTTATAGTATGATAAGGCATCTGCGGACAGCGGACAATACACAACATGAGGATACGTATGCCAGATTTCATAAAAGTAGCAGAGCTCAGCGATATAGAAGAAGGCGAACTGATGGAAGTAGAGGTTGAGGGTGAGCCAATCTGCCTGGCGAAGGCGAGTGGTATCATCTGTGCTTTTACTGGTACCTGTACACATATCGGCGGTCCACTCAGCGAGGGCGAACTTGACGGCGATGTGTTGACCTGTCCCTGGCACGGTGCGCAATTCAATGTGCATACAGGCAAAGTGCTGCGTGGCCCCGCACGTCAGGACATCCAGACGTATCCGGTGCAGATCGAAGGTGAGGATATTCTGGTCAGCTTAGCGGAATAACCTGCAGAAGGAGAACCATACAGTATGGAAGGTAGATCGCATCTACTGGTTGGGTTGACGGCGGGAGTTGTCTTTGATAGCTTTGTGCATTTGTCAGGTCCTCCCTTGACGATGGTAAAGACCGTCACATTGGTGCTTATAGTGAAGAAGGCAATCTTTTACTCGATGGTGGGGTTTGGTGCCCTACTGCCTGATATTGATAATGCGCGCAGCACGTTTGGGCATAAACTAGGCTGGGTCAGTAAAGAAATCCAGCACATCGCCGGACACCGTACGGTCTTCCATAGCATCTTGGGGTTAATGTTAGGCTCATTGCTTGCCATTGGCTTGCAGCAATTGGTGATCTATCTGCTTGCCCTACGTGGGTTTATGACTTCAGCCCTCTATGTACGCGGATCATACCTGGTCTTTTTTGCGGTTTTATTTGGTTGTATTATGCATATTGCAGCCGATGCGCTCACTCAAGGGGGCGTACCATTGCTGTGGCCAAACCCGAGACGTTTCGGGTTTCCCCCTAATCCACATTGGCGTTTCCGTACAGGCACCTGGCTAGAGTTTGCGATCGTCTGGGGGTTCATGATCCTGGTCGGTATTTGTATCTGGCAAGCCTATATCGTTATTTAAAGGGGTAAGGCAACATGGTATCTAAACAAGCAAAAGGTCTGGCACCCGCAAGGGGCGCCAGTACACTGCCAGATGTACTGGCGCCCCTTGCGGGTGCCAGGGGGGCGGGTGCCAGGATAATTGTCATCAAACGCTTTGATGCCCGGACGCAATTATGGGTGGCCTGGGCAATGCTGCTACTGGCAACGCTGGTGTACACGGTGGTCATGAGTCACCAGGCAGTGTTACGCTATGACACGTTCAAAGCGACCGCTTTTGATCTTGGCAATATGGATCAGGTTCTTTGGAATACCATACATGGACGTCCATTTCAGTTTACCAATCAGGCAATTGACTGGTATGGGCCACCGACACGCCTGGCCATTCATTTTGAACCGATTATCTTACTGCTCTCTCTGCTGTATATTTTTCATGCTGACCCACGTATCCTGCTCATATTCCAGACACTGGCACTGGTTTCGGGAGCATTGCCCGTCTTTCTGCTCACACGCAAATACTTGCCCGAGTGGCCCTTGCTTTCCGTATGCATGGCAATTGCGTATCTCCTTTCTCCTGCACTGCTCGGTTTGAATATCTTCGACTTCCATCCCGTGAGTTTAGCAACGCCACTGCTGCTATACGCTATAGTTGCACTCACATACAAACGTTATGTCTGGTTTCTCATCGCCTGCATCCTTGCTGCCGCCTGCAAAGAAGAGGTTCCTCTGAGCATTGCTCTGTTTGGCCTGCTGGTTATCTGGCGCTACAAATCACCGCGTCTGGGAATTACTTTGTTCACCGGTGGACTGATCTGGAGTTTCCTGGCCTTTTTCGTGATCATTCCATACTTCTTTCCGGGCGCACAACATAACAATTTCTGGTATCGCTACGAATCATTAGGGAGTTCCCCCGGAGCGGCGGTCTTGAACCTGCTGCTACACCCGTGGCTGCTTTTTTCCATGTTCATCACATTTGAGCGCTTTTTCTATCTTGCCGGGCTCTTACGCAGCAGCGGCTTTCTCGCGCTTCTTGCCCCGGAATGGTTGCTGCCAGCATTGCCCAGCCTGGCTATCAACATCTTGAGCACAGACCCGACCTTATATAGTGGCGTCTACCACTACAATGCGATCATCATTCCGTTCATCATGCTTGCAACAATTCATGGCACACGGCGCTTGATCACAGTCTGGCAAGGATGGCGTGGGGAACAAGGGGAAACAACGGCGACCCTGGACGAGGCGAGCCTGGTGGGGGCGAGTCTGGTGGGGATGGGAGGCCTGGTGGGGGAGGGAGACCTGGTGGGGGCATTACCTGTCCCCCAGACAGGGTCCCCCACCAGTACATTAATAACGAGGTTCGTGGGAAATGTAGTGGTGCCCCTTGCGGGTACCAGGGGATGGGTGGGGAACCTTGCGGGTATCAGGCGATGGGCAGAGGTGCAATGGCGCCGCGTAAGCTCGCGTATGGTCCCGCTTGCCAGTGGCGTTTCTGTGCTGCGCCTACAATTGGTAGTCATTGCCTGGATTATATGTATGGTGGCAGTAAATTATGTGCTTGCCACGCCTGTGCTCAATAGCTTCTGGGCGGATCATGAGCCGGGGAGCCGTGAACAACATATCCAGCAACTACTTGCTTTTATACCACCCGATGCTTCAGTTTCCGCAGGGGCCAACCTGAATCCACATCTAAGCGAGCGCCAGCGCCTGGCGGTATTTCCTTCGCCGCTCAATACTAGCGTCCAATACATCATCGTCGATCTTAACACTGTCTTTCCCGAAGATCGGGCCGAAATGGCCAGTGAACTCAATCAGCTTGTGGCTTCAGGGCAGTTCCGCGAGTTGGCCCGAGCAGAAGGGGTTGTGCTCCTCGTTCGCCGTAGCGGATAACAGGTAAATCATGTTATAATCGATATATTAGGAGCAGGGATGAGCTCAGGGCGACCGCAAGGGTCGCCCCTACCATACGACGAATCGGTCGGCTTCGCCGTCGTATGGTAGGGGCGCGGGTTCCCCCTTGGCTCGCCCCCCAGGAGAAACTCTTTATAGAGGAGATAGAGGAGAACAGGATGCACAAAGACCCTTATCCAGAGGAACCAATCAACGCGCAAGCAACTGAAGCTGTACCTCCGATGGAAGAGTTACAGCCCAGGCCGGTTGTACATGCAGCTCCCGAAGACTCGGCTATTGCCCCGACGGAAGAAGGAGAAGGTGCGGAGATACGCCCGGTGGAAGCGCGCACAGCAACATTCGCTATCGGGAAACTCAATGACTTCCTTCAATGGCTTGCCGTTGTATTGGAGATCGGCTTGGGGTTGCGTTTCATCTTGAGGCTGATTGGGGCGAACTCGGCCAACCCGTTTGCCGGTTTCCTCTACGCCTTAACAAATATTATTCTCTATCCATTTGCGGGTATCGTGGGAACGGCATCAATCAGGCCTCCAGACCAGGCTTTTGAATGGTCAACACTGATTGCAATGGTGGTCTACTGGCTGATATTCTATGTCATCAGATGGTTCCTGCGCATACTCATCACCAGTCCGGAGCCTGCTGAGTAAGCAAATTGTGCTGGTGCCCCGTATGGGTACCAGAGGAAAGATAAACTACCAATGCATCCTGACGATAGACCTCCCTCGATAAATCGGGGAGCTACTGGGGCGCGGCAGCCCAAGAACCACACATCCGACCCATCCAATGTACCGGTGCCCTATGCGGGTACCAGGGGGCAAGACACCTCCGTAGAGCCCCGATTTATCGAGGGGGGAGAGGGACAGCACGATGCTGGCAAGCGCGATGTCGAACTCTACATTCGAACCTACAACACATTACTGCGCAGTTCAGGCGAGATCAGCTTGAAGGCACTGGTACAGGCACATTACAACATCGACTCGAGTTTGCATCCTGACGCACAGTCACCCTATCCCGATATGTCCGCTTTCATTTACAGTGTGCTGCGTTTGCCGACATCGATCATTCATTGTGACCTGGTGCTCCTAGGTCAATCCGAACAGGTGTTTCTGCAACAAGGATTTCACGTTGATACCTGGGAAGCCGTGACGTCACCTGCGCGGCGACGCAAGTGGTTCTATGATGGCAAAGGGACCCTGGCTGTGTATGTTGCCAGTGTCAGCGATACCGATGACATCGTCCCCATCCTGGTTGCCTTCCAGATCGAATGGAACAAGATACACTACCTGTTGAACGCGGACCCGACAACCCTACAGTTGCTAGAGACACGTATGGATCGTACATCGCCGGTATTTGCCGAGATTACCAAGGTGCTACGCGAACGCTTGCACATTCCGGTGGATGATTGGCGGCGCCTGGAAGTGATTTGGGGTGATCGCCTATGGGAAAACCTGCTCGTGATTGGCAAAGGCCGCAAGAGCTTCAGCCTGCGCATGTTGGGTGGCTCACATTTAGGCTATGTGCGAGCCACGCACAAGTGGTGGGAACCAGTCGAGAAGCTGCTCGATACGCTTGGTCTACAGGAGCAGCCGGTCTACTTCGTCTCCAGCAATCCGCATAGCCTGGTCAATCTCATGTCTGGCTCCCTACTCAGACGCGAGGCGGAATTGACGAAGTTTGCACTCAGCGGCCAGGATCCATACCTGGCTGAGGAGTGTCGCAAATTGCAGGAGGGCACAGTACCGGGAAACTGGCAAAACTTCCTCTACTTTGCAGCCCGTGAGTGGATACGTACACCTGCCGGACGAGAGTTTGCGCGCAACCGCCTACGCGAAGAGCAAGAGCGTGGCATCTGGTATGTAGGAGCGCGGCATGGGTTAGAGATCGACGCGCAAGTGTTTGAACTTGCCCCATTGTTTTTGCAATCACGTCCGATGGAGATTGATCCTCGTTGTGGCATGCCGGGCATGGATTTGCTGGCGAAAAGTCAGGCCATTGTGCTCAATATCGATTACCCATTGGGGATGGCTGCCTATCGGATGCTGCGCGAAATCATGGAGAACCTGACGCATATGCGCGGCATCTATATCCTGGGCAAGGCTGCTACCTTGAATGGCAGCATCGGCGATGTGCTGATCTCTAACGTCGTTCTTGACGAACACAGCCAGAACACCTACTGGCTCGACAACGTCTTTACTGCGCAGGATGTGCAGCCTTATCTCATTTACGGTTCGGTGCTGGATAATCAGAAGGCCGTCTCTGTCAAAGGCACCTACCTGCAAAACCGCCAGTACCTGGATTTCTACTACAATGCCAACTACACGGTTGTCGAGATGGAGAGCGGTCCTTACTTGAACGCTGTCTACGAGGACCAGTACTTGATGCGCTATCCGATGGGGGAGAATATCAACTTTGCTCGCCTACCCTATGATCTGGGTATCCTGCACTACGCTTCTGACACACCCTATACACGCGGTAAGAACCTGGGCGCAGGCAGTCTTTCATACTTTGGCATGGACTCGACCTACGCTTGTGCTATTGCCATCTTGCGCCGCATCTTCGAGCAAGAGCTTCGCACCATCAAAGAAAAGATGACGGTACCTCTCGAAATGGAAGCACAGGAACAGAAAACGGAGACTGGAGTGCCATAATCACTTCAGGCGGTCGCGAATTTCCCTCAAAAAAGTGTTTCTTCTCACAAAATCTCAGTCAGATATTTCACAGTATCACTGTAATTTCTGTGGTAGACTTGTAGGGAGCCGACCTGGTACCCGCAAGGGGTACCAGTACACTGCCAAATGTACTGGTGCTCCTTGCGGGTACCAGGGGAAGAGTAGGCAAGCTTATCCATTTATGGTAAGATAAAGAACAGGCCAGGCTTTTTTGCAAGAAGTCCAAGAAGTCCAAGAAGTGAGGGCAGGCATGGACTATGTCGGTAGCACACTCAATAAGCGTTACCGCCTGGATACAAAAATCGGAGAAGGCGGTTTTGCGAGTGTTTTCTTAGCTATGGACCTGGAGCTGGGTCGCCAGGTGGCGGTCAAGATATTGGGGCAAGACTGGACCAGGGACAAAGACCTTTTGACCCGCTTCCGCAACGAGGCACGCACTATTGCCGTCCTGGATCATCCGAACATCCTGCAAATCTACGATTTCGGCGTAGCCAAAGGTGCACCATACCTGGTGATGCCGTATTTAAGCGGGGGTACGCTCTCCGTTCGTATGAAGCGGGAGCGACTTACCCTTGACGAGATTGGCTTCTACCTGGATCAGGTGGGTTCGGCCCTGGATTATGCGCATCAGCATGGTATTGTTCACCGTGATGTCAAACCGGCCAATCTGTTGATACGCAACGATGGGCAGTTGGTGCTGATGGATTTTGGATTAGCCAAACTGCTCGATAATGTTGCGCTGGAAGCATCAACACTCGTGCTGGGTACGGTCGCTTATATGGCTCCCGAACAGTGCATGGGCATGGTGAGTGCAGCCAGTGATATCTACATGCTCGGCGTCATCTTATATCAGATGCTAGCAGGCAAATTACCATACGAAGGGAATACTACCCAGATCATGGTCGGGCATGTCCATGCAATACCGGGTTCGCTCGTTGGTCAGCTTACGATGCAGGCGGTTCAACCGCTGGTCGTCCGGGCACTGGACCAGGTAATCACGAAGGTGCTTGCAAAGGCTCCTGCTGATCGCTATCCGACTTGCCAGGCGCTCAGTTCCGCTTATTATAACGCACTCAAAGCAGATCCAAATAGAGTCGCCAGCTACTCCGGCCGCGATAAAAATCTCGATGTACGCTATCTCAGTGGGACGATAATTGAAGATAAGCGCCGGATTGCGCCAGCAGGAACAGGCAAAGGAACTGAAGTATCGTCTGTTCCCCAGGCATCTCCGCTAAAACCAACGGATCCGGCTTATCCAGCTTATCGAGAGGCATCGCCGCCGGATACGTCGCCTCTCCGCCCAGCACCTCCCACGATAAATCGGGGGGCTACACCAACAAATCCGGCCGTAGCTCCCCGATTTATCGTGGGAGACAGCGATGCCACCATCATCACGCCCAACTCGCCCAAAGGTAAAAAAGCACTGCTCAAGCCACCGCGCTTGTTAGTGACAACCGAGCCAGACAAGGGCTTCCGGGCAACGTTCGAGCTGACAGGCGAAATGCTCACACTGGGGAGGGCAAAAGATAATAACCTCTGCTTGCCACTTGCGATCATCTCGCGCTACCACGCAGTGCTAAACCGGATCAACAGTGAATCACAAGAGCCAGCTTACAAAATTGTGCAATGTAAATCAATCAACCCGCTTTGCTTAAATGGGAAAGAGGTGACTGAGAAGGTACTGGAGCATGGAGATACCTTCGAGATTGGTCAGCGGGGGTTCGCCGAATATGTTGTGAAGCTTACATATCAAGCTGCGGAATATGGCTGAAGGCCTGGTACCCGCAAGGGGCACTCCCACCCCTGGCACCCGTAAGGGGGCCAGTACATTTAGCAGTGTGCCCCTTGCGGATACCAAGGGGCGAGATCGGATCATTTGTTCAGACAATACATCTATTGCTCTTTGGTAATGTACTGGTGCCCCTTGCGGGTACCAGGGATTAAGAACTAACGAAGGGGGTACAGTATGGCGGTATCGACTTTCGACCAGATAGGTAGGCTATTCAGAGGACGCGAACTCCAGTTCAGGGCCGTTGTGTTGACGGCGCTTTGCTCCTATGGAGGACAGTTAATCGGCATCTTGTTGGGCTGGCCACTATGGCTTATCGCGTTGGCGACAATATTGCCCTGGGTTCCCCTGTTGTCAATGAAGATATTCTGGACCAGCAAACACTACGGCTTTATGGCCGCGTACCTCTTGATTATGATTCTACAAGTAGGGCATGTTGGTGAACATGTAGTGCAGGTGATCCAGTTCATTTCCATCCACGATCCCAAGGCCTATTGCTACGGCTTTAACTGGTACGGGATTTGTAATGATGCACATGGCGTCTTCGGCGCGATTGACAGGGAGACGGTGCATTTCATTTGGGACGGCCTGATCCTTATTGCTTGTATCATCCTGAGAGTGCATTTCCGCAAGTCAAAGAACATCTGGTTGACGTTGGCTGTGATAGCAGCAGCCATCCACCAGTTCGAACACTGCTACCTGTTCGGCATCTACGTGTTTGACAATTCCTTCTACCGCATGGGTGGATCCTTCCTTGGCATTCAGATTCCTAGTGCGGCCAACAGGCTTATGGAGCAAGCTCTTGGGTTGCCTGCTGGGTATGCTCCACAGAATGGCGTTCTGGGTCACGATGGGGTAGTGGGCACGCTTATTCCCTTCCTGAACCCGATCTTGCCGTCCCGTATCCCTCTGCATTTCATTTACAACAGTCTGGTGCTCCTCCCCATGTTGCTGGCTTTCCGCCAGCAGGTTCGGGTCATCTACGACGAGTGGCTGGCGAAGGCCTTGCCACAACTGAGTGAAGAGCAGTTGATCGCGGCAACCGCGCAGTCCCAGAATGAGAAGTTCGCGCCTGGTCAAGTCATTTTCCGCCAGGGTGACCCGGCAGACAAGTTCTATATCATCACCAAGGGCCAGGTCGACATATCCCGCTCGGCGAAAAAGGATGGGCCAGAAATGTCTGTAGGACGGCTGCTGGAAGGACAGTTCTTTGGCGAAATCGAACTGCTGGGGAAGGCCGAACGTGCGGTAACGGCTAAGGCTGTGGGTCCGGTTGAGTGTCTGACACTGAACCGCAATGTGCTCAAGGAGATGCTGGCGTCTTCGAGTGATGCTTATAAGGGAGTGGATGTGCTGCTACGCCGTCGCCTTATCCAGTTGGGGGCACTGCAAGGTCTTGCGGTCCAGGATACGGTTAATGCCGACCCGGATACCGTTTTGAAGACGCGCATGATCCGTGACCGGCTCAAGATGCTCAGCGCTGACGATGTCAGTAGGATTCTGGGTAGGGCTCCGGCCAGTGTTGCTCCCGTGGTTGGCTCGCTCACGCAGGCAACCGTGCGGGCAGACACGGCTGTGGCAGAGCGTCCTGCTCCCGCTCCTGCTCCCGTGCCGCTTCCTTCAGCTGGCTTCCGTCGCGGGGCCTTACTGGTGCGAAGTGGCCCTTCTACAGGCATGCGTTTTGAAATCACTGCCCCACGCGTCATCATTGGACGCCGCAGTGCAGATCCCTCTTCTTCCAATCTCGATGTCCCCGTGATGCAGATCGACGATGGCCGCATCTCACGCTATCATGCGGAAATCTTCGCCAGGCCAGACGGCTTGCAGGTATCTTTATATATTCGCGACATGGGGTCGGCCAATGGCACCTGGCTCAACGGCAGACAGCTCGGCGGTGAACCGGTTCGACTGCAAGATGGCGCTGCAATTCAAGTCGGCCCTGATAGCATGCTGAGTTTTCGGGTGAATTAAATGTCGGCTTTCGTGTATAGTAGGGGCGGGGAACCCTGTCTGGGGGACAGGTAATGCCCCCGCCCTGATAGCTAAATGGCGGCGCAATACAGGAAGGAATAGCCCACTATGAATCGGGGCTCTACAAAGCGTGTACTGATCCTGGGAGGAGGCTTTGGCGGTGTCACAACGGCCCAACGCCTCCATCGCCATTTCAAACGAGATGCCGGTGTCGAGATCACGCTGGTCAACCGCGATAACTTTTTTGTGTTTGTGCCGCTGCTGGCTTCAGCAGCATCTGGCTCAATTGAGACGTTCCACATCCTCAATCCTATTCGTCGTATGATCCCTGGCATTTCTTTTCGTGCAGAAGAGGTGCTGGGCATCGATCTCAACCGGCGAGTAGTCACGACCACCTCACCCATTACCGGACGTGAAGCCCGCCTCCCCTACGATCACCTTGTGCTTGGCCTGGGCAACACCATCAACCTGGCCTCGATGCCTGGCGCTGCACAGCACGCTAAAACCATGAAAAGCCTGGGTGACGCTCTTTATTTGCGCAACCATGTCATCTCCATGCTGGAAGCCGCCGATGTGGAGACTGATCCGAACATCCGCCAGGAACTGTTGACGTTCGTGGTAGCCGGAGCGGGGTATAGCGGGGTCGAGACGGTAGGAGAACTCAATGACCTCGTACGCGCCATCTCTAAAAGCTATCCCTCGCTCACCAGAGAGAGTGTCAAAGTCATTCTCTTGCATAGCCGCGAGCGTATCCTCCCCGAGATGGGGCCTGGTCTGGCCGATTTCGCGCTCACCAAGCTGCGCCACCGTGGCGTAGACGTGAAGCTGCAAACGCGCATCAGCGCTGCCACACCCCGTGAAGCCATTCTGAGTACGGGCGAGCGTGTTCCCACGCGCACGCTTGTGGTCACGGTTGGCTCAGCCATGAATCCAGTGCTGGCCCCGCTAGGCTTACCCCACGACAAAGAGCGTATCCTGACCGATCCCTTCATGGGTGTGCAGGGTATGCCGGGCATCTGGGCCCTGGGCGACAATGCCGCCGTGCCGAATGCAGCGGCCAAAGGCGAGGTTTCGCCACCAACAGCACAATATGCGCTGCGGCAGGGGAAATTCCTGGCCGACAACCTGGCAGCGGTCCTGCGTGGGCAACCACAACGACAGGTGCCATTTGCTTTTCCTGGGCTTGGCCAGTTATGCCTGGTAGGGCACCAGGCAGGGGTAGCCGAATTGGCGGGCGGCATCAAGCTTTCAGGCTTTATCGCCTGGTTCATGTGGCGCAACGTCTACTTGATGAAGCTACCGGGCTGGGAACGCAAGATCCGCGTTGGATTAGATTGGGGCCTCGATCTCTTATTTCCGCCTGAGCTCTCTTATATCAATCTGAACCGTACCCACGTGGTCAACCAGGCGCACTTTGAACCTGGTGACTTCATCATTCGCCAGGGCGATGTGGGAGATCAGTTCTATGTGATTGTCTCGGGTCAGGTCGAAGTATTCAAAGAAATGCCTGACGGACAAAAAGTTCCTCTAGCACTATTGAGGCAGGGTGAGTATTTTGGGGAAACGGCTCTGCTTACGGGAAAACGGCGGAACGCCAGCGTACGGGCTTTAGGACGGGTTGATCTGATGTGTATAGGCCGTGATGAATTTCATAATTTGGCTGGTGCCTGGCTGAAATTTTCAGAGAGTGTGCAAGCGCTTTCCGAAGAGCGAGAGAGAGCGCTGAACGCCGGTATCGGGGGAGCCGGGCAAAACGATGATTTTGGCACGATTCTGGCTCGTTCATTGCTTGGTCCCCAACTAGCAGGACTGGTGAAGTCTCCTACAAGGGCGGAGGCAAGCTCACGCCCCTACCAACCTCCTTCATTGATGCGTAGTGATGGGGCAGAACTGCGACTGGAAGGCGACGTGTTATACCTGGGACGAGGGCCGGATAATCATATCGTGGTGAATGATAAGATGGTGTCACGCCGACACTCCGCACTCAAACGGGAAGGGGCGAATTATGTGTTGGAGGATTTAGGCACGACGAATGGCACCTTCGTCAATGATCAGCGTATCCAGCGTCATCTGCTGGCCCAGGGCGATGTTATCAGGCTGGGCGGGACAGTGTTCACCTATCGCGTGCCAGAGGATAGGATAGGGGCAAGACCAGCGTAGAGGCAGATAAATCGGGCCCCTACGGATATCATTCCTTGTGTTGCTCCTGTTGACGATGCGCAAGGAAGACAAACAACGCCAGGGAAATGGGAGTACAGACCAGCAGGATCGATGGACCAATCAGCGCCCAGGGGTTATAGGGGTTTAGGGTATCACTATACCAGAGAACTGCAACAACCCCAAGCATCAGTACGAATGCTACAGCGGCGACTCTCATAAAGAGTATTTCCTTTCTTCTCCATTCTTAATCTGCGTCCCCACCTGGTACCCGCAAGGGGCACCACTACATTTCCCAGCCTACACAATTCCGCTCTCCCAAAGCTAGACGAATCTAGACATGGGCCATCACCTGTCATGATGATGATTTGATTCCTTGGAAGCTGGTCCCTGTTGCAGAACCCGTCAATGACCCCCGGAGGGTAAGTCCTAGACCATTGAACCGCCAAGCACACCGAGAGGAAACCTCTCGATGGCCCGAGCAGGGCAACCCCAACGCTTTGAGCGTGCGTGTTAAGCCATTGCGAGCGGCGTTTTCATCTCGGATATGATGGCTGCTACACGTCTGGGAAGGGCAATCCCATTCCCGGATCTCGACCGGGATGCCGCCCGCGACGACATAGCCACAGTCGTGGCAGGTCCGGGTGGAGCCGCCTTCTTCCCATTCGAGAGAGTATTTGCCTGAGCGCAGCGCCACCCAGGAAAGCACGTGCTTAAAGCGTCGATTCAAAGATTGGTTGTTCATGCAGCGGCGCATTTTGCGCGTGATGCCGCCCCCGTGTGGGACATAATCCCCGATGCCCACGGCATCGTAGTCATGATAGAGTCGGTTGGCCACCGTGTAGAGAAACTGCTTGGTCTGTTCTCGCCGTTTCCGATACACCTCTTGCAGCCTCGCGTTTACATACAACCAGCGATTGCTCGGCAACCAGAACGTGGAACCATCCGGGCGGGTGATGTGTTTCGCTTTCTTCTTGCACCGATCGCGTTTAGCTTTCAGTTGATCAATGCGCTTGTCCAGGGATTTCAGGAAAAAGGGATTGTGGATTTCCGTCGCTTTGCCATCGGTGTCGACCGCATACACGAAATTCTGGTGATTGGGATCGAGAGCCACGACCTTTTGGAGAGGCTTGCCACCTGGCAATGTCCGCTCGACGGTGAAAACGACCGAGTAGAGCTGGCCTTCTTTGACAATCCGGCACTGGCGAATGTGCTCGTGATTGACCCAATGGGGCAGCGGCTCTGCAAGGGTGAGGGTGAGCTTAAGTTGCTTGCCTGCTTCATCCTTGCCTAAAGAAAGGGTGAGGGTGCGCCCATCCAACTGGTAGCCTTTGTGGGGTTCGTCATACTGAAGCGAAAACCAGGAGCGTTTCCAGGCGCGAAAGCGGGGCCAGTTCACCGCTTTGGCCCGCCGCCCATGCTTGCCATCCTGATACGCTTTGATCGCTTGGGAGAGGCGCAGGGCCGCGTTTTTGAGGGGAGAGGAATACACGCTTTTCAAAAAGGGATGCTGCTCTTTGAGTGCCGGGATCAGGTCCCGTAAGCCCCGTTCAGTGTAGAGCGTCTTGCCCACCGTTTTGTCCTGGCTCGCGCGGTACTGGGCCCGTAAGGCATTGGCCTGCTCCAATAGCCTGTTGTAGAGCCAGTTGGCAATGCGCGACTGGCTGTCGAGGACGGCGGCTTCGCGCTCACCGACCAGGAGCGGAATTTTGACGGCTGATTTCATCGGCGACTTCGCTTCCGCTGCTGCATCACCTGTTTGTTCCTGTGACTGCGGCTGCCGTCTAGCCGAGCACTCAACACGGTAATGATTTCTAACACATCCTGCACCAGGTCTTCCTCAAAACTTCGCTCCTCAGCGGCATTGATGATCACCACTTCGGTGCCAAAATGCTCGCAGAGGGCAAAGACTAATTCAGCCCCAAAGCGCAAGAGACGATCCTGATGAGTCAGCACCAGGCGCTCGATTTCCCCTGAACAAATGCGCTCAATGAGTGTACGCAAGCCGCGTTTGCGGTAGTTGAGTCCCGATCCACGATCTTGCAGGATCTCAACCTCCCACCCGCAGGTGGCGCAGTAGACCTCCAAGACACCGACCTGTCGTTGCAGATCTGCGAGTTGATCCTGGGAGGGTACTCGTGCATAGCCCACCGTCACGCGCGCTCTGACCTGCGTCCGCTCAAGCTCTTGCGCCTTCTTCGCGTACTGTTTGAGCGAGGCCAGATCATAACGGCGATGCTCTCCGGCGGTGCGTTCGGATCGAATCTTGCCCGCCTGTTCCCACCGCCGAAGCGTCTCTTCTGCGACCCCCAACTCCTGGGCAGCGGCTTTAATCGAGATCTTCATGCGCCACGCGGTACTCCTCGTCTTCTTGGACTTCTCTCCCACAATCTTACACAAAAACATGGAGGTTTGTCAAGAAATGTGAAGATTTCACGCTACTGCTCCAACCCCCGGATTGCGCTCTCGCGTCCCCACTCTACTCCGACCCCTACGGACGCGCTAAAGCTGGTCCCTACTGGCCGGGAGCGAGGGTTAACGTTGCCATCAATTGTCCATGAATGTATGCAGTGATGGCACCCCCTTCTCCAGGAACGGGATCAATCTGCTCATCGCCATTGGTATCAACCCCGTGATAAGCATGATCGGAAAGCGTCATCATCTCTTGTACTTTAAAGGTGTGATCAGGGTGCGCAAGCAGATCAATTGCGTCGTTATCGACGGTCGTTACCCAGCCCTGGATATTGGTGATACAAATCTCCACGTGCCCTGCATGGACGCGGATGAGGGATGTTGAATCAGACTGGGTTGCCGCAAGGGATGCATGCGCTGCCGCAAGGGTAAGGTAGCCGTTGGGACCCAGCAGGCCAAAGCCATCACCGACTATGTTGACATTTTGACTGGCACACACCGGTGAGAGTGGCTGGTAGTGGTGGCCATGCGCACCTTCGATGATGTCAATCATACTTTGCGCGACGCATTGAATGGTAAAGGTGTTGTGGGAGGCCTCGGCATTTTGCAACAGTTGTGCCTGTGCATTCAACTGTTGTGCCTGGCCCAGCACGCCTACCAGCAAGCCAATATGATTAGGCGTTATGGGGAAAGCGAGGAGCAGATGTCGGATGTGGATGACGGCCTTGGGTGGGAAGGTGGCCGTGAGCACGACATTGCCGGTTGGCGCGTTAGGCGTTCCTTGCTCCATTGTAATCTCTAGCTTATTACCCAGACTCAGCAAGTTGGTACCATGCCCTGCAAAGTTCAGTGAGAATCCCTGACTACTTGGCGTCAGTTGGCCCAATTTCACAATCTGCTCCTGGTCGTTGACGAACCAGGCATAGTATTGGGAGCCGGCAGGCGGGGCAGCCAGGCCGCTAATGTTTAGGCTGAGTGAGTCGGTACGTCCCTGGCTGTTCTGACTATCGACAAATCTGACCAGCCCGGTGGCAACTCCCCCGACACCAGCACTGCCGCCATTCGTATTGCCATTGTTCCTCAAGACAAGCGCTAAGGTGCCTCCAGCGATTACCAGCACTATCAAGGCGGCGATGATGACTATAGTTCTAATATTAGGACGTCGGGGTGAAGGAGGTACGATAGCGCCCTGAGCAGGGGTATCTGGCATTGGAGAATAAGGGCGTGGTTGCGCCTGCATTATAGGACCAGGTGGACCATACTTGGTCTGTGGAAAATTTGGGCTGTTGAGACTCGGTTGTGTCTGCTCGGCAGGAGCAGCAATAGTTGCCCCTTGAGCTTGCAGCGGCGCTATTTGATTGCCACAATTACCACAGAAAGTGGCATCTTCTTCTAAGGGCGCATTGCATCTCGGACATTGCATGGTATAATTCCTCCTCGGCCTTGCGGGTACCAGGACCATCGCTCATGAAACCTGTACAAAGTATAACATGCCTGAAGTACATTTGCTTATGTAATATTTCACATTCTACCATAATCGGCGCGCGAGTGCCCCTGGCTTTAGCTACGGGGGTGAAGCGCGCCTCCCTTATTTGGGGCTGGGGCTGGGTACCCCGCTTCAATCTGCACCATTTACAACCGCTTGGCAACGTGCTATGATAGCAGTGTTCAACTGTACCCTCACAATCGAATAGTGTTTGGGCGTTCTGGCGTAAAGCGTTCCGCCAGGTAAAAGCACTAACGTACCAAATTGTTCAGGTACCAATCGTTGACACAGACGAGCGAAACCAGGCTGTCTGTCGAGATTGCAAGGAACACAGGCCGGGGCACGGCCTTCAGTACCTAAGCCGCGTGAGTGGAATAATCACGCTGTAAGTCGGCTGTGCTGAGAAGCCCCCGCATTTATGCGTGGGGAGTTGTCACCCTCATCCCAAAGGGTCGCTCGGCCTCGAGATCTTCATAGCCGGTCTCCGCCAATACTCCCTCGATAATCATGTTATAGGTGACACTTGCTCGCACCTGCACGGCGGGCGAACGATCGCTCAACAGGGCATACATGGTCTGTGGAAGTTCTTCGTAAAACAGCTTGCGGTAGCTTGGCGAATGGAAACGCTGCAGGTCACTACTATCATGCACCACCTCGTCGAGGAAGCGCCGGAAGAACTCGGTGTGCTTGGCCTCCTCCCACAGGAAGGTGGTCAAAAACATCTCTTCCTCGATATGTCCATCCTGCGCAACCGCCATAATCAATGGCAACAAATCAAGGGTCACGCTTTCTTCGCCCGCCTGGAAGAGCGCAGTCTGAAGCAGAAGTGACTCTCTCTCTTCTTCCGTGCAGCGCTGCCAGTCTAACATATCCTGTGAGAAGTCTATACTGCGTGGGTCCCAGATGCCGAGCCGCTTCGCCTTGTGATAGAGCCGCATGGGGAGAATATCGTGCCGCAATCCACGTGTACTGGTCGTCGCAAATGTATCATGAACTACCTGTGCCATGGTCGTTCCTCTGTCCTTTCTGCAAGCGGAGAACTAACAACAATATGACTGACTGTCAGTCATATTCTATTGCAAGAACAACAGAACCGTTTGCCTCCTGTCAATGGTTTTGAGGATGCCAGAAGTCTATAAATAGTCCGGCGAAAACGTGTGGCTATGCTACGCCCAGAGCTCGACTCACGAATCTGATCACCTCAGCGATATAGACTTCTGGTCGCGCCTGCGCGTTGTGGATGTAGCACTCGTCAGCGGCGTGGTTGATCAGGCCGATAATCAGCCGAGCCGAAATCTCTGGATTGACTGCGGCGTCAATCTCTCCCGTTGCCTGTCTCTGCCGGATAAGCTCAGTGACCAGTCTGTGGTAAGGACCAAATTGGGCCTCCCAATCACATCCTGTCGAAAGCGAGGTGATACGCGCATGAATCACGTGCAGCACATCTCGATAGCGCTCTAGCTCCTGAAAAGCAGCCCTTACCCCCATGTTCACGACTTCGGCAGCGCTCGTTGCCCTTGCCACTGCATCGCGCACAGCCGCCAGGATGTGCTCATTCAATTCCGCATCCAGCGCCGGGATAAGCGCCATCTTCGATGGAAAGTACAGGTAAAAGGTTCCCTGTGCCACCCCCGCCCGTGCCACAATCTCGGAAACTGTAGCCGCCTCCAACCCTTTCTCAGCCAGAATCGCCCTCGCGGCTGCAAGTAAATCGGCGCGTCGACCAGGTTTAGTTCTTATCTCAGCCACACACTATATCCTCCGTTCCATGCTATTTGCCGATAAATCATCCTGGATTTGCCTACAATCAGGCGTTCGTAAACCATGAGACTATCATACACTAGTTGACCCCTCTTTGACGACTATGGCCTCCCCCAAATTGGGGATTGACCGACGTCATTCTCAAGTGGCATAGTATGCGGCCGTCCTGTGTCGACGAGCAAGAGACAAGGGCGTAGGGACCCTCAGCGAAGCTTGCGGAGCGCGTTTCAATCCTTCGCGTCCACGGGGCGGGGTGTGGCACGTACCGCATTCCGACGGCAACTCAAGCACGTTACCGTCTGCGTGATGTGACCTTCCAGCAGCCTGTCATCCTGAGCGCAGCGCCTGTCATCCTGAGTGCAGCGAAGGATCTCAACCGGCGGATTTATGAGGAAGGGTTGTTGCTACAGGAGGCTAGGATGCTAACCAGCTAGACAGTCTAATGCGTCTGAACGTCGTGTGCCCCATTGCTTCGCAGGAGATCCACAACTTCCTGCTGACGCCCGTTAGTTTTAACTGTTAAAATGATATGACCAGCCTCAAACTCACGTTTGTAGTAGTCAACTTTCTTTTCGGGCACGCCAATATTTGTAAAAGCGCTGAGAAAACCACCGGATACAGCTCCAATTGCTGCTCCACCGAGAGCGGTTATCAGGGTCCCGCCTGCAATCACTGGGCCGATACCAGGGATCAACAGCGCGGATGCTGCACTCAGCACGCCACCCATGACCCCACCACTAACCGCTCCAACGTCTTCATTGACCCGCCTTTCATCATCGCTGTCATCCTGAGCGCAGCGACTGTCATCCTGAGCGTAGCGAAGGATCTCTTCTCTCTCTTCTTCCGTCTCGACTTTTGCCTCATTAGAGACTATACCACCTTCTTTTGCTTCATGATCGCTCTCCGTAGGGACCCTCAGCGAAGCTTGCGGAGCGCGTTTCAATTCCTTCGCGTCCGCGGGGTGGGGAATTCCCCTAATTGTATCTATAACTTCCTCTGCGGCAGGCAGAGCGGTTTCCAACGCGTTCGCTGCGGGTGATGGGCCTATTACAGGAAGCAATAGCAAATCGGCTGCGCCTATCACGCCGCCAATGATGCCCCTGGTGATGTCGTCGGCTCTTTCTTTTGCTACGTTTTCCACCTCTCCCGCTGTGCTATCGCCTTCTGTCGCGTCGTGGTTGCGAAATACGAATCCGACCTGGTCGTTGCTAAATCCAGCTTGCTTCAGTTCCTGTATGGCCTGCTGAGCCATCCTGGAGTCTTCAAAAACACCAATTACATTCGAATGCTCTGACATGATTAAGAGCTCTCCTCTTTCAGGATTTTTACCTAGACTGTTTCTCAATACGCATGCGCTTCGCGAAAAGTTACATAGCCTACTGCGCATATTGGTACTCGTACAACCTACGATAGACCCCCTGGTTATGCAGCAACTCCTCGTGGGTGCCCTCCTCCACGATCCGACCCTTGTGCATCACAATGATGCGGTCGACATTGCGGATTGTCGAGAGTCGATGGGCGATTATGATGGAGGTACGATTCAGCATCAGCTTGTTCACAGCGTCCTGAATTAAGACCTCTGTCTCGGTGTCGACACTCGAAGTTGCCTCGTCCAGGATCAACAGGATTTCGGGATTGAAGGCGATGGCCCTGGCAAACGCCAGCAACTGTTTCTCGCCCACCGAAAGGCCCGCCCCGCGCTCGCGTACCTCCTCGTCATAGCCTTGGGGTAGGCGTTCGATAAAGTGGGCTGCGTTGACATACTCTGCCGCCTGGCGCATGCGCTCATCACTGATGCCCTCTTCGTGCAAGCGAATGTTGCTGGCGATGGTGCCGGAAAAGATGAAAGGGTCTTGCAGCACCGTTCCCACATGGCGGCGTACATCTTTCTGGCGTGCTTCGCGTATGTCAATGCCGTCAATCAGGATTGCGCCTTTTTGCACATCGTAGAAGCGAGAGATCAGGCTGATGATCGATGTCTTACCTGCCCCGGTAGCTCCCACGATGGCCACGCGCTCGCCCGGACGAATCTTCAAAGAGATGCCCTTTAGAACCCACTCACCCGGATTGTAGGCAAACCACACATCGCGGAACTCGATTTCGCCCTTGACCTCGTCAAACTCCTTGGGGTGTGGTGGGTCCTGTATGGTAATCGGCTCATCGAGCACCTTGAAGATACGCTCGGAACTGGCCATCGCCGATTGCAGAATGTTGTACTTCTCGGCCAGGTCGCGTATAGGCAAGAAGAAGCGGTCAACGTATTGCAGGTAGGCGACCAATGATCCCAGTGTCAGTGCACCTAGCAGGACCCGTCCGCCACCATACCAGATAATCAAGGCGACTGCCAGTGCGCTGAAGAAGTTGGTGATCGAGCCAAAGAGCACAAAGTACAGGATGGAGCGGATCGTCTGCTTGAGATAGTCGCGGTTCAGTTCGTCAAAACGCTCGTAGTTGCGCTGCTCGCGATTGAACAACTGCACAATGGACATGCCGGCGATATTCTCTGCAACATAGGCATTGATACGAGCCAGGCGCACACGAATGGCGCGGAAGTTGTCACGCATTGCGGTGCGGAAATAGGAGGCGATCAAGAAGAGCGGCGGCATTACAATGAACGTGACAAGCGCTAATTGCCAGTTGATAACCAGCAACGTAATCGTCACGCCAACGATAGTGAGCACGTCACTGAGGATGGAAATCGCGCCAGAAGTGAACATCTCATTGAGCGAATCCACGTCGTTGGTCAGGCGGGTCATCAGCCGCCCGACGGGATTATGATCGAAAAATGAAAGAGCAAGGCGCTGCAAGTGCTCAAACATCTGGGAACGCATATCGAACATGATACGTTGGCCAACGATGTTCAGAATGAAGACATGCAGGTAGCGCAGCACCATGCCTAGCGTTAAGACAAGCATATAAATGACGGCTATCGTCAACAAGCCATTGCCACGGTCGGTCAGGCTCAACTGGTGTGTCGTAGGGGCAATATAATGGTCAATGCCGTAACCCGTCAGGGCAGGTCCAACAAGGTCTATCAGTGAGACTAGGAGCAGTAACAACAGTGCCAGGGATACCAGACGTGTGTAGGGACGCACGTATGTCAACAAGCGGCGCATAATACGTGCGTCGTAGGCTTTGCCAAGAATATCATCTTCTTGAAAAAAGGTCGCCATCTTCCGTTTCCTCTAGTTCTTCGCCGATCAATTGTCGCCGGTACATCTCGGCATACAAACCTCGCATTTGCAGCAGCGTCTCGTGCGTCCCTTCTTCAACGATTCGCCCTTCATCCAGCACAATGATATGATCGAGATTCTTCACCGTTGAGCAACGGTGCGAGATCACAATCGTCGTGCGTCCCTGCATCACCTTGCGCAACTGCTTCAGAATCTCCGCTTCAGTATGGGTGTCCACGCTCGCCATAGCATCATCAAGGATCAGAATAGCCGGGCAGCCCGCTTCTAATTTTGCAATGGCGCGAGCCAGTGATGCGCGCTGCTTCTGACCCCCTGAAAGCGTCACGCCGCGCTCACCAATCATCGTCGAGATGCCATCTGGAAAATCCTCCACGTCCTTGGAGAGTTGCGCGATCTGCATTACTTCCTGAAGGCGCTCATCACTGAGTGACTCCACACCAAAGCCGATGTTCTCTGCCAATGGCAAAGAGAACAAGAACGTTTCTTGCGGCACATGGCCAATTTGACGGCGCAGTACCGGCAGTGGGATCTCTCGCACGTCGATCCCATCGATGAGTACCCGCCCCTGGGTGACATCGAACACACGCGGTAAAAGGCTCACCAGCGTCGATTTGCCCGAACCCGTCGGCCCGACGACCGCCAGCGATGAGCCTGCCTTCACCTTGATATTGATATCGTGCAAGACTTCACGCTCACCATATGCGAAGGACACATGACGGAACTCGACATCACCTTTGATCTGCTTTTCGCGTGACGGGTGCTTCATTAATGGGCCACTCTTGAGGAACCCTGTCTGGGGGACAGGTATGCCTGCTTCGCCAGGACTGGCGATCGTCGGTTCGTGATCCATCACCTCATTGATACGGATCATCGAGGCCGACCCCTGTTGAAAGAGGTTCACGACCCAGCCGAAAGCAATTATCGGCCACGTCAACTGCGCCAGGTAAGCGGTAAACTGCACCAGTTGTCCCAGCGTGATGCGTCCTTGAATGACATCGAGTCCGCCACGCCAGAGCAGAATGATCGATGCCAGTCCGGCGATAAAGAACATCGCTGGCCACAGCAATGCATTGATGCGGGCATAGTTGATGCTGTGGCGGACGTACTCCTGATTGGCGGCACGAAATGCCTGCAACTCCGCGTCTTCTTGCGTGTAGGCTTTGACGATACGAATGCCG
>WNFB01000113.1_pt1 | contig 52329 bp, 50 predicted proteins | sample 5400501 | NCBI WGS metagenome assembly WNFB01 (sample SAMN13153341, study PRJNA577476) | soil metagenome | isolation source: 200 cm saprolite under Douglas fir tree site 2 hole 1 | place: USA:California | collected 2015-04-18 | reverse complement strand
GAGAGCGTCCACCGCATCCCAATGACCAATGAGCATATCCCGCGCCTGCGCCAGACCGGTTGCTTTCACTGCAGCGCGTTGGGTGTCATCGGTTAGCATCTCAAGGCACCACTCGTCAATCGCATCCAGGTCAGCCTGGTCACATCCCCGCCACAGTTCGTACTTCCAACCATGCCTGCCACAGACGATCTCCATCGCCACCGTTCCAGCGTACAAGATGGTGATGATTTCTGGATTCGCACTCCCTCTTTGCCACTCCAGGTGATCATTGGCCGACTCCATAAAATCAGAGAAACGACAATAGCCCTTATACCCAAGTTCTCTGTCCGGTAAGATCGACACTTCTTCAATCAGCCGCCCGATCACATGCCCAACGACGGCATGACCTGCCTCATAGCTTGCATATCGAATCAGTTCCCCTGTACTGAATTTTTGTACCTTCTGCTTACTCATATGCTCTCTGATTCCTCATCTGGCCTATCAGATGACCTTTAGAAGATATTCTCAATGACTCAATAGCAAGAGGCAATAAAAAGGTGGGTATTCGTTAGAACACCCGCTTCTTAACATAGTTAGGGTTGTGTATTACTCCATTGTTCAGTCGGGCCGCTCAAGGCCTCATCTAAGCCCATTTCCGCTTTTCCAAATTTTAGAGATTGTTGGTGGAGGTACCGTTTGATATTCTGGAGACGTTCCAAACGTCGATGATGCCCTTGTATATGCTCATCGTACTGCTGAAAAAAAGTAGCTTTCCATCGTCTCAAGAGCGATGGGTCGGTTACAAGAAAGGCTTGAAAAACAGATATGATCATGTAAAACACTATTACACATCACAATACTTCTTTAGTTCATGACACGGACACAGCGATCATGGAGCACTATCGACAAGAGCAACCGTGGGGGCTGGCCGCCTCGATTGATTTACAGGGGTGCAATCCGGTCCTGATTCGTAGTGCAGAGCACATACGTGCCTTTGTAGACGCGCTCTGCATCCTTATCAACATGAAAAAATTTGGTCCTACCGTCGTCGTTGATTTTGGCGAAGATCCTCGGGTGTCAGGCTTTTCTATGACTCAGTTGATCGAGACATCGTTGATCTCCGGTCACTTTGCCAACCAATCCAATGCTGCATACATTGATATATTCAGTTGCAAAGCCTACCTCCCCTCTGTAGCTGCCACCTTTGCCAGAGAGTTCTTCCAAGCACAGGAGATGCGAGTCTCGATTAATTTCAGATATTAGAGCCAGTGAGAAATGTATAGACAAAACAAGCAGCGTAGGGGCCCGATTTATCGCGCCCTGTGGGGTGGGGCGGGGGAGCAGAAAGGTATAGAGACTCGATGGAGCTTCTTGGAGTAGGACTCGGTGTGACAGTTGCACTCCTGTGGGGATCAGCAGACATTCTCGCTGCGCTAGCTGCGCGCCGCTTGAGAACCTTCAAGACCACGTTTGTTTCTCAATCGATCGGTCTGCTCGCGCTACTCGCCTTTGGAACAATCGCTTTCTGGCGCTGGCACCTGCCCCTCACGTTAACAACCCTATCGCTTAGCGCACTCATTGGTATCTTTACCGGGTTGTGTGCCGCGCTGGGCTACTTCGCCTTCTATCGTGCTCTGGAGATCGGTCCCATAGCAATAGTCAGTCCTATCTCTGCCACCAGTTCCACCTTCACGCTCATGCTCTCCATTCTCATCCTGCAAGAGCAACTGACGCCCGGACGCATGGGTTTTGTTTCTATCGTCATACTTGGCCTCATCCTCGCCTCTACCAGCCTGGCTGAACTACGCGCGCTTCTGAAGAAGCCAGGATTCTCATTGTGGAGCCAGGGAATGCGCTGGGCAATCGTGGCGACGCTGGCCTTCGGGGCTATGGATTTCGGGATAGGAGCTTCTGCATCCATTAGCGGCTGGTTCCTGCCAGTGCTCTGGACTCGCTTCTTCAGTATCCTCTTCCTGACCCTTGCCTCCCTCTGGAAACGCCAGAAGCGGCTAACTCGTACACGTATGACAACGATCCCTGCCTCGGGTGGGAAAACCTTGAGTCTTTCGCTCCCAACCCTGGAAGATATTGCCCATCTACGCTATCCCTTCTCACAACTTGGTTTAGGCGTTCTCCTTGCTTTCATAGCAGGAATGCTAGAGAATGCAGCTGTCCTCACATTTAGCTTTGATACACGTATCGCCACAACTGGAATCACTTCAGCCATTGCTTCCAGTTATGCTCTTGTCGTCATGATATTCGGCATGATGGTGTACCGTGAGCGGCTCACGAAAAATCAATTGTTTGGCATCGCCATATTCATGATTGGTCTGGTCTTGCTTGCCGCATAGGATCAGTTGCCGAATGCGCTTCTTTCTTTTCGTGTCTACCTGTCACGCCGCTCGGCCAGAACTCGCTCCTTGCGAATTACCCAGAGAAAGATTTGGGGTAGAATAGTAATAAGTATGGCAGTTTTTTGATGCTCCCTGTCTTTTCTGCCCCCCCCAACTGGCAGAGGCCAGCAATGTATGGCAGAATTCTAGCACAACGTTCGTTTTTGCCAAAAAGAGGATGAGGATGAAGACATCTCTAGAAGACACCTACGAGCACCTGATCGCACTGCTCGATCAGCATGGGGTGCAGTACCGGCTGATCGAGCATGCGCCAGAGGGACGCACAGAACTGGTCAGCGCCATGCGCGGGAACACTCTGTCGCAAGCTGCCAAGTGCATTGTCCTGATGGTCAAAATCGGCAAGAAGATCACCAGGTATATCCTTGCTGTCGTCCCGGGCGATGCAAAGGTGGATTTGCCAGCCGTGAAGACACTGATGCGAGGCACCTACGTCGCATTTGCCTCATCAGACATCGCCGAACGGCTGGCGGGCAGCGTCGCGGGCACCATCCTGCCGTTCTCCTTCAACCCGGAGCTGGAACTGGTCGTCGACCCCTCTCTGCTCGAGAACGACGAGCTCTACTTCAACGCGGCGCGCCTGGACCGTTCGCTGGTTCTAAAGACCAGTGACTACGTCGCGCTGGCGCAACCACGCCTGGGACGGATCGCCGGAAGTCCTAGTACGCTAACTGATAAAGGGCTGTAGCGAGTACGGTCGCGCCGCGGGCGGCATCTTGCGGTGTGGTGTACTCGGCGGCACTATGCGAGCGGCCCTCCACACTGGGCACAAAGAGCATGGCCGTTGGTAGATGCCGTGCCATCTCCTGGCTGTCGTGCCCGGCCCCGCTTGGCATTGCCCTCCAGCTAGCTCCACACTTCTCTGCGACCTGAATGAGCACAGACTGGAGTGCCGGATCCATGCTGCTGGGCGGGCTATCACTGGCGATCTCACTTGAAACCGCAAGCCCTCGCTCTTGCGCAATAGCCTCGCAGCGAATCCGGATGGCAGCCGCCAGGCGTTGCTTGCTCTCCTCTTCGGGATGGCGCAGATCGATGGAAAAGCTCACCTCGTCCGGGACGACATTCACCGCACCGGGTTTGACCTCCCACTTTCCGAGCGTGACCACAGCGGGCCGTCCTTCCTGCTCGACCAGCCGGGTGATCTCGACGGCCATCTGCGCCGCTGCTTGCAGGGCATCGCGGCGCAGATCCATGGGCGTGGTGCCTGCATGATCCGCCCGGCCCCTGACGATGACCCACCGCTGCTGCAGTCCGACAATCGCCTGCACGATCCCCAGGTCAACTCGTTCATCAAACAGCACGCGACCTTGTTCGATGTGCAGCTCGACAAACGCATCCAGGTCTCGACGCACGGCCTCGCGATACCGCTCAGGAGGGAGGCCAGCGGCGCGCATGGCCTCGGCGATGGTCATGCCCTGGTCATCGCGCAATCGCTCCAGCTCGTCCGCCTGGATCAGGCCCAATATGCCGCGTGTGCCCCAGTAGTGAGCTTGGAAACGGCTCCCCTCTTCTTCGCACAGCGCAACCACTTCCAGCGACCGCCGCGGCTGCCCTGCTTGCTCGCGCAGGCTACGCACTGCCGTGAGTCCCGCCAGAATGCCTAAAGCACCATCGAACTTGCCTCCGAGGGGCACCGTATCGAGGTGAGAGCCGGTAAGGATCGTCCTGCTCTCATCTACGCCACGCAGCCTCCCAAAGAGATTGCCCACGCTATCCTCGCGCACATCCAACCCCGCCGCACGCATCCATTCAGCCAGTTGCTCACGCGCCTGCACCCAGGCAGCACTGTACACCGGTCGCACAATGCCACCCTCGGCTTGCCAGCCGATGGAACCCAGGGCTTCTACATATCGAAGAAGCATTGAGGCGTCAATCTGGAGCGGCAAATGTACCTCCTTCTCGGAATAGTCGTTCTTGTACAAACTGAGCATTGCTCTTTTTCTTTTGGGTTATTGCTCTCCGCCGGCCACTGCCACCAGCAAGGCTACCTGGTCTTTGTCATGGAGTACTGTAGCAAGCGTCACATCTGGATCAGGGCGAACATTATTGATGAGTACGCGCATGAAGGACGGCAGCCGTCCCGCTTCATCCAGTAAGTAGGGCCGCGCGCGAGGATAGGCAGCGATGAGATGTTGCAACACCTGGCTCAGTGTAATAGTGGAGGAATCGAATGAAACTTCCACCAGCGGCTGGCCGATGACGACCCGCGCCGAGCCATAGAGTGCGACACCAACCTGCATAACTTACACTTTTTCTGAACGTGCAAGGCTGCGCTGCCCTCGCACCAACGAGACGGGCAGCGCAGCCAGACAATCACAAACCCGCATTATCCGTTATAGATGGTATTGCTGACGAACGTAGGAACCAATGCCAATCGCATCAAGTTTGTCCAACGGGACGAGCATGTTCAACTGCACGACGCCAGGCAAGCGACCGATTTCCACTCCTCCGGTAATGGTGCAGCGATTCCGCACTTCCGCGAGTGTCATCTGCAACACCTGGGAAGCTCGCTGTATGGCGTTATCGGTCGCCTCGTTGAGGGTCGGTCCCGTTCCGATGAACTGCACAGGGCCGACGTTGCGCTGCAACCTGATATGGTAGCGCTGAGCAAGACGCTCGCCTGCTTCCAGTTCTTCCTTTGAGAAAGGACGTGTGATGAACGGCAAATCCTCGGCCACGGGTAACAGCATGGGGCCATCAAGCGGCAGATTCTTGATGACATTGACGCGGACACGGGCTTCAGCAGTGATATCTGTGGTATGCAACCCCAATTCGCCATCGCCCTGGTTGGCGTGACAATCGCCAATGTAGACGCCTCCGCCATCGATTTTGACCGGGCAGATGAGAACAGCACCTGGGCGCACTTCGTTAGTATCGAGGTGCGCATCGGTCTTCACACGATTGAGCGTTTCGAGCGTCATGCCATAGGGGTGTCGCGCCCCAACCAGGAAATTGCCGAAGTCTCCGGCGTTGTGCGAGTCGGGCAGGTCGGCACTCGGCGTAGTGCCAATGTTCCCGATAAACGGGCGCAGGCGGGCCAGGGTGCCGGGGATGGTGTGCGGCTCGAAGAGGAGAATGGGATGCTGGCGCGCATTTGGCGGAAGGGCTGCTACCTCGCGCGCGTGTTGGGCAAAATCATGGGCATTGGAAGCATCCACCGTCAAGCCCACCTGACTTTCGTGATCGAAAACGATGGTATACCCCTCCTCAAAGCCGAACGGATTAACGACCGTGCCACACTTGACGCAACGAATGCTGCTCTCACCCGTACCTTCGACACGACTGGCGGGCCACGGCGTACCGCATCCTGGGCATTTCTTATCAACGAAAGGGTCGTCGCCAAAGGCGGCACTGTTCGTCACCATTGTGCCGGAGGAGGTTGCCAGCGAGAGGACGCGCATCGACTCGATGGTGATAGCCAGGGCATCACCGACTTTCGCCCCCTCTACGGCCACCGGGCGCGTTACTTCGTGTCCACCACGAAACTCCGGCGTAATCATCGGTCCCCAGCAGCCGGGCGGCACAACACAACGGATGTGTCCACCATCCCTGATCGTCGCTGCGAAACCCAGGCTTGGGCCAACTAGCCCGCCCGTATACTCGTCTACAAAGACATCGTCCTTAATGTCGCTGTCCATTGTCTGCATGAGAATGAACTCCTTTCGCTACATGAACGGAACACACCTGAAGGGTTATTACTTCCTGGGACGCTGCACATAGACACTACGCAATAGAACGGCTCTCTACAAGGATCGGAGGAAATAAATAAAGGTTGCCTTACGAGAAAGGATTTGGAACTGTGTTATGCTGAGTACGTGTACATCATACATTGAGGAATTTATGAATGTCAATGGCTCACCTTCTCAGCCTCCTCAACGTGCTCCCTCTACCCTCGCCCATCCTTCATTTTCAATATGATGCCAATCAGGCAGGTTAGCGCGATGATAGTCAGGCCAAGCGCGGCCCACGAAAGCAGAAGACGCTGCGTGGCATCCGCCTGGCTATAAATCGAGTAAAGCGTGCCGTGATAGGCGTAATCATTGCCGAAGAGCTTGCCGCTGTCGATCTTGTCGCTGTGCAAACCCAGCGAAGAGCCGAGGGCGACCACCGTCCAGCGCGTCGGGAACAGCGTAGCAGCTACCAGTGTAATCCAATCCTTCAAAGGGATCACAGATCCGGCAAAGATCACCTGGAGGATGATCACGGGCGCGAGCAGGCTGTTAGCAGTGTCGTCATTGGGAGAGACGGCGGAAATTGTCAGGCCAAGCAGAACGCCAGCCACCGCCGCGAGGGAGAGCGAGATATAGATTTCGAGCAGTACCGGCAGGAAGATGCCCTGGTGGAACGGCTCAAAGGCATTGACGATAAAAAGGATCGAGGCACTTTGTAGCAGTGCCAGAATGCCCAGGACAACGACCTTGGAGGCCATGTACGAGATGAGGCCCAGATTTACCGCTCGCTCCCGTTGATAAATCGCTGTTTCTTTGACGATCTCTCGCGTACCATTGATACAGCCAAACAACACAGCAAAGAGGGCCACCAGGAAGACGATGCGCTGCACATCCGCGCTCTGGGCAGGCGTAATGAAATCCTGCAAAGCCTGAGAGACACCTCCCCGTTGCTGCGCGTACTGTATGCCATGCTGATCTTGCTCCAGGAAACGTACCACCTGATCGCAATTGACAAGATACGAGCGGTCGGCAAGGCCGGGAATTGGCAGTGGGCCGGAAGAAGTGAGAATTTGCGTGCGGCACTGCACTATGTTATTGGGGTCAAACATGCCGGGGCCAATGCCGAAGCGCACCAGAAGCATGAGCAGGAAAGCGACCAGGGGGGCCTGAAGCAACAGCACCAACAGATTAGGCACGTTATTTTTATACAATTCCAGGTTGCGCATGGTGAGCAGCATGAACTGCTTCCAGGGATTGCCCCGCTTCGGACGCCGCTGCGCCATGGTCTTTATGTATCCGCGCCCGTCGGAGGTACTCTTGCTATCGGATCGCCTGGAATCGCCGACGGGTGTTGAGCCCTTTAACGCCTGCGCGACGTATTCCTGGTAATCCGGCGAGGTCTTAAAGCGCAGCTCGGCCTCTTCGGGGATGTCAGCATGCTCGTCGGTTGGCTCTAACACACTGTAGATTTCGGCGAAGTCGCTCTTGCCAAAGAAGTTTCTGGCTTTGTCAGGAGGGCCAAAGTAGGCAAGCCGTCCCCCTTGCGCCAGGAAGCAAACATAATCGCACATATTGATATTGTTGGTGGCGTGCGTTACCAGGATGATGGTATGCCCTTTATCGGCCAGCTTGCGCAAGAGGAACATCATCTTGCGATCCAGGCCAGGGTCTAGACCCGAAGTTGGTTCGTCCAGGAAGAAGAGGCTGGGATTGGAGAGCAGTTCAAGGGCAATCGAAACACGTTTGCGCTGGCCGCCGGAGAGCTTCTTGATGAGTAGGTCTCGCCGCGCAGTCAGTTCCACGTCTTCCAGCACTTCGTCGATGCGCTGCCAGATCTGCCCTTCGGTGAAGTCCCCAGGCAGGCGCATCTTCGCGGCATAGTAGAGCGCGCGCTCGACGGTGAGGTCACGATGCACAATGTCGTCTTGCGGGACGTATCCGATCTGTCCGCTGAAGGCCGACAGGGTGCGGTAGTAGTCTACGCCGTTGTAGAGTACTTTCCCTTCCATAGCAGGTCGCAGGCCGCTCAGGGCGTTGATGAGCATCGACTTGCCCGCTCCTGAGCCACCCACGACGGCGACAAATTTGCGCGGCGGAATGGAGAGCGAGATATTGTTGAGTAGCGTAACGTGATTGTTGCCGTATCTTTTAAGGTTGAATGCATCAATGCGAATGTAGTTACTTTCATCGAACTGGGTCAGCTGCGTGCCTTCGTAAATAAGTCGGAATGGGCCGATGTGGATCTCATCACCCATCTTGAGCAGATGATTGGTAACCAGCTGAGCATTGACGTAGACATGGTTGGTGCTCCCCAGATCGTGAATACGATAGGAGCCGCCCTCGCGAACCAGGCGTGCATGACGCGCGGATATCTGCGGGTGCGCCAGCACAACGGTATTATCTGCATTGCGTCCGATGGTGATTTCAGAAGCGCCGAGTTTGATCGGACGCACCGGTGGCAGATCTTCTTGTGCTTCTCCTCTCCCATCGCTGTAGGCGAGCGTCACGAACGAACCGTTCTCCTCGCCAATACGGAAAATGTCGCCATGCTCCAGCGTCTTGCGGAACGTTTCATCACCCCTGATCTTGCGTCCTTGATAGAGCAGGCCGTTCAGCGTGGACTCGCGTTCAGGGTGCGGGTGGATGAGGACGAACTGGTTGCCCTGGCGTACAATCTGGACGTGATGGCTAGAGACGGTGCGCTCGCTGATAATGATATCGGACGTGGCATCGCGCCCGATATTGATAATGGGTTTATCGAGAGCAAACGTTTTCCTGTTACTCGAGCTGTTGCTACTCACTTCGAGTGATGGTATACCGATTGCCGAGAGGGGAGCGATCGCTGTTTGGTCGGGTCTCTGAGTCAGAGCCGCGAAGCGAACTGTTGGCTGCGCCACAGGCTGCTGAGTCGCCACGAATGAAGGAGGCAAGGCAGATGATTGTTCTAACCCCACTCCGCCCTCCCTGATGAGCGTATCATCGGGCGAAGCGCGTTCCGTGAAAAGGAGGCTGATTCCTTGTCCCAATTCTATGACCGTCGCGTCCTGGATAGGTACACGCTCTACCTGTTGTTGGTTAACGGCAACACTTTCCGCCTGGGGATGCTTCTCAATGCTCCAGGTGCCCTGACTCCAAATGAGGCGCGCGTGGTAGCTGGCAATGGACGGATCATCTCCAATGGCGATATCGTTACTTTCATCCCGTCCTATGGTGATGATCGATTTGCGAAGCGGGAAACTTTTACCTATAAGGGGGCCAGTGAGGAATCTGACCGAACCGCCATGCGGTGGGATTTGCGAGCTGTCTTTCATGCATTTGCTCCCTCTCTCGATCCTGAGAAGCCGCCCTTTCAGCTAGTGTGTACTAGTATATGACAGGGTGCTACCTATTTGTAGCTACTACCAGGAATCCTGGGCGTCCAACTTTTCTGCCAGGTAGGCCCAATCGGCTGGGAAACGGAAGCCTTGCTGGTTTGGCGGCTGGGGGCTCTGGGTTTCTATCCAACGCACCGGTGCCGCCCCCTTGTTGAAGAAGCCATGCGTACCTCCTACACCCGTCCAGACATAGTCGCCCGCTTTCACGTGATACGTTTTGCCGTCAAGGATGGCTTCAGCCTCGCCGCTCAGCAGGAAATACGTTTCCTCGAAGGGGTGGTCGTGGATATTGCCCTCACCCCCTGGCTGGAACTCCACCATAAAGAGGGTCAGGTGTTGCGCCCCAAGCATATGATCCACCAGCATTTTCAAGGAGATGCCAAATATGCTGCTCCCCGCCACCCGGCGGTATCCCTCCATTTGCAACTGGCTGGGCGGCGGCATCTGCGCATCGTCAAAGTGACCAAGATAGCGCGTCATCGGGTCCCGGAAATCGGGCGGATTGCCTTTCACCAGGGCCGTTTCCCTTTTGAAGAAGAAGGTGTCACGTTCCTGGCCGGGTGCCTTTGGTTGTGGTGAGAGCATCTCTAACCAGCGCACTGCCTGGTCGCCAACGTTGCGCAAGGCATGCGGCACGCCGGCCTGGATGATGCCGTAATCACCCGGGCCAAGCTGATAGTCGTGCCCATCGATGCTCTCTAGCACCTGCCCCTCCAGCATAAAGAATGCCTCCTCATAGAAGTGAACGTGTGGGTTCAGTGTGCCATGCGCATCGAGTTTACACAGGCCCAGCCCCGTATGCACTGCGCCCGCAATGGTATGGTCAACTAACGCTACCCGCGAATACCCCTGGCTGTGTTTCTCGTAAGCAGGAGGTACCTGGAAAGATGCTTGATCATAGTTGTATGCTACATGATGCATTGGAAGCCCCTTTCAGACCAGCGGAGGTGCTTACTGCCTGTTCAACCCGGACATCTGGGCCAGTACCTCGAACATGACAGCAAAATCTTCACTGGCCATACCCATGGCGCGAGCAGCGGTAAGCAGTTCGTTTGAGAGGGCGACCGATGGCAGTGGCACCCCCGATGTTCTTCCCAGTTCTAAGGCCAGCAGCAAATCTTTCTGCATCATGTTCACATCGAACCATACCTCGTCGGGCTTTTCGAGGATGAACGGGGCCCGATGCCAGGTGGCAGGCGAAGCCAGGGCACTATTGCGCCAGGTCTCGATGGCCGTCTCTCGGGGAATGCCATTCTTCTCAGCTAACAGTATTCCCTCGCAAAAGCCCAGAAATTGCACAGGCAAACTGAGGTTGATGGCGATTTTCATCAGGATGGCCTGGCCGTTTCCACCAACATAGTTCACCTTCTTGGTAATATCCTGCAAGATGGGCTTGACCCTCTCAAAGATGGCCTGCTCACCTCCGACGATCATGGATACTGTTCCCTCTTCCACGTGAATCACATTGCCGGATACTGGCGCATCGAGCATGTGCGCTCCCGTTGCCAGCACCTGTGCCGCGATCTCGCGCGAGATGCTGGCACTAATCGTGCTCATATCGATATAGACTTTGCCTGCTGCAAAGCCCGCTAAAAGACCATCGTCGCCGTTGAGAACCTCGTGCAAAGCGGCGGTATTTGTCACCATGCTAAACGTCACATCAGCCCTTTCGGCAACCTGGCGCGGGGACTCTCCCCACAGCATTCCCGCGTCCAGCAACCACTGGGCCTTTGAGCGGGTGCGGTTGTAACCGGTAACTGTGTGTCCCGCATCCAGGAGCCGCTTGGCGACGCGACCCCCCATTTTACCAAGTCCTACGAAACCGAGTTGAGCCATACATCTTCTCCTCTATTCCTTCCGTAAACTAAATGTACCATATCACAAGAAAGCAGCTATGTGCTCAGAGCTTAGTGTTTGATCTCAGGGCCGGAGAAGGTGACGAATTCTGGGCTCGCGATACGGCGCAAGGTCTCCCCTTCCTCAGCCCAAACGCGGTATGCTGCCTCGGCAACTTGTTCTGCACACCCTTCGGGAATAGACACCACGCCGTTTATGTCTCCGTGCAGCAGATCACCCAGACACACGCGCATTCCAGAGATCGTCACCTCATCGCCAACGCTCACGCAGACGGGATTGCCGTGTGAGACGACCAGTCCCGCGCAGAAGTACTGGAAGTTGCCAAGCGCACGGACTTCTTTGACATCGCGCAAGCCTCCGTCTGTGAGGATACCAACAGCCCCCAGCCGCTTCATCGTCGTAGACATAATCTCACCGGCATGACAGGAATGCATACGGTCTGTGCCAACATCCTGCATGACCACTATCGCTGGCTTAGGGGCGTTCGTCAGCAATTCGTATAGCTTCTGGAAGCCAATTCCCTGGCGTCCCTCGGTCGTGCTATCTACCGTGCAGGTGACAGCATAGCCGACAGTAGGAGGCAATTCTGGAAAGATGCAGTGGATGTCGTAGCCGACGTACCCTGCAACACGCGGTCGCACCTTGAAGGTCTCGATAGCATTAGAGATTGTTGGACTATCAATGCGGCGTAATGCGCTGATCTGTTCGTAGCTGAGCCTGGCAACCATGACATGTTCTCCTTATTTCACTGTTTAGGTACGAGCATGTTTGGATAGTCTGTCTCTTTACTCAAGCCAGTAGTATCCTCTTCAACTGTATCATAACAGAGTCATCCAGCTTTCAACAGGATGTACAGGAATTGTGATAGACTTTACTAGAGAATACCCAATCACGCTCCCCGCTTGCCGGGAAAGCTCGTGCTCACAGTATCATGTATACTTAGAAATGGATAGCGCGTTATGGCAAATCACAATGCTTCCGTGAAACCTCACACCTCTAACCGCAAATCTACCATTGATCCCAGCTTGCTCCAGTCGCTTGAGTGGCGCTGTATCGGCCCATATCGCGGCGGGCGAGTTGTGGCCGTAGCAGGCGATCCGGCCCATGCGCAGGTCTTCTATTTTGGCTCGACGGGCGGCGGCGTCTGGAAAACGACAGATGGCGGCATCATCTGGGAGAATGTGTCCGATGGATACTTCAAGCGGGCTTCTGTTGGGGCGCTTGCTGTCTCACCATCCGACCCGAATGTGATCTATGTTGGCATGGGCGAGACCACCATCCGTGGCAACGTCTCCCACGGGGACGGCGTGTATCGCTCAACCGATGGAGGTAAGACCTGGGCGCATCTCGGCCTGGCAGACACCAGAAATATTGCCAAAGTGCGCATCCACCCCCACAATCCTGATCTGGCATATGTGGCCGCGCTTGGCCATGTGCATGGGCCGAATGCAGAACGCGGCGTATTTCGCACAACGGATGGCGGTAAAAGCTGGGAGCGCATCCTGTTCCGCAGCGAAAAAACTGGGGCGATTGATCTTTCTATGGATCCCAACAATCCTCGCATTCTCTATGCCGCCTGCTGGGAGGCGCAGCGCAAACCCTATACGCTGGTCAGCGGCGGCGAGGAGTGCGGCCTCTTCAAATCAACGGATGGCGGCGACACCTGGAAAGAGATTACGCGCAATGCTGGACTGCCGACGGGCATACTTGGCAAAATCGGTGTGGCTGTTTCTCCCGCGCAATCCGATCGTGTCTGGGCCATCATCGATGCCGAGGACGGGGCTATCTTCCGTTCGGACGACGGTGGTGAACACTGGCAGCGGCTGTCTGAAGATCGCAATATACGCGCCCGTCCCTGGTACTATATGCACATCATCGCCGATCCACAGGATGCCGAAACGATCTGGGCACTGAATGTGCAGGCGTGGAAATCCATCGATGGTGGGCGTACTTTCGCTGAGGTGCAGATACCGCATGGAGATCACCACGACCTGTGGATCGACCCGCTCGATCCGCAGCGCATGATCGAGGGCCAGGATGGCGGCGCGTGCGTCTCATTCAATGGCGGCGCAAGCTGGTCCTCGATCTATAACCAGCCCACAGCCGAGTTTTACCATGTGATTACCGATAACCAGTTCCCCTACCGCGTCTATGGTGCGCAGCAGGATAACTCCACCATGTGTGTGCCGAGCCGCTCGCACGTGGCCGGCATTGTCAACGCCGAGACTTACGAGGTGGGCGGCGGCGAAAGCGGCTATATCGCCGTTCGTCCAGATGACCCCAATATCGTCTATGCCGGCAACTACCAGGGATATCTGACCCGCTACGACCACCGCACGTACCAGGAACGCAACATCGCCGTCTGGCCCGAACCGGCGACCGGCTGGGGCGCGAAAGACCAGAAATATCGCTTCCAGTGGACATCACCCACCCTGCTTTCCCCACATGATCCCAACGTCCTGTATACCGCGGGCAATCACGTTTTCCGCTCGACCGACGAAGGCAGCAGTTGGAAAGTTATCAGCCCCGATCTGACGCGCAACGATATTACGAAGCAAGAAGCATCCGGTGGACCGCCGACCAGGGACAATACGGGTGCAGAATACTATTGCACCGTCTTCGCCTTTGCCGAGTCGCCCATTACGCCCGGCCTGTTCTGGGCTGGCTCCGATGATGGACTGGTTCACATCTCGCGCGATGGCGGCACATCCTGGCAGAACGTTACTCCAGCAAATTTGCCAGAGTGGGCCTTAATCAGCATTATCGAGCCATCCCCGCATGACCCCGCCGTCGCCTATGTCGCCGCAACGCGCTACAAGTGGGACGACTTCCAGCCCTATTTGTACAAAACCAGCGACTACGGAGCGACCTGGACGAAGATCACTACTGGCATCGCCGAGCACGACTTCACGCGCGTCATCCGCGAAGACCCGGCTCGTCGAGGATTGCTTTACGCCGGGACTGAGACAGGTATGCATATCTCGTTCGATGACGGCGCGCACTGGCAATCTCTGCAGTTGAACCTGCCCGCCGTGCCAATTCACGATCTTGTGATCAAGGACCGTGATCTTGTGGTTGCAACGCATGGGCGCTCGTTCTGGATACTGGACGACATCACACCGCTTCAGCAGGCTGACGAAGAGGTACAACAGCTTCCATATCTCTTCAAGCCGCGAACCACTTTTCGCTTCAGGGTTAATTATGGCTACACCCGCGCCGCACTTTCCGGTAATTTTTATCGCGATTCAGACAATACACAGATTGTCTCACGGCGCGAGGAGCGTCCCGGAAACATAACGGTGGAGCGACCCCTGAATGCCGGGCTGAATCCGCCAAATGGGGTAATCGTCTACTATGCGTTTGCGAGCAAACCGGAGGGCGAGGTCAAACTGAGCTTCCTCGATGCGCAGGGCAACGAAATCAAGACTTTCGCTAGCGAGGCGGTACACAAACCGGCAGCCGATCCCACCGACGAGGAAGAAGAGCAAGAGAAAAAGGAGCCCAACGTTGCTAAAGAGGCCGGGCTGAATCGCTTTATCTGGAATATGCGCTACCCCGACCCCAGGACAGTTGAAGGCTATGTTGCTTCCGAGGGGGTGATGTCTGGTCCCATTGTGTCACCTGGTACCTACCAGGTGAGACTGACGGTTGGAGATCAAGCACTGGTCGAGACGTTTGAGGTGAGACAAGACCCGCGAGTCAGCGCGACGCGCGAGGATCTGGAGGTGCAGCTTGCACTGCATCTCAAGATTCGCGACAAGCTTTCAGAGACGCACGATGCCATCAATACCCTCAGGAACGTGCGCCAGCAAATCGACGATTGGCAAAAGCGTACACAGGAACAGCCTATCAACGAGGCATTGACTCGCGTTGGCAAGTCCGCCAAAGAGAGGTTGAAAGCCATCGAAGACGAACTGATCCAATCGAAGGCGAAGACGCGCCAGGACACGCTCAATCACCCGGCCAGGCTCAACGGTAAGCTAGCCGGCCTGGCTGGAGTCGTTGCCAGTGCTCAGGCCGCGCCCACGAAACAAGCGTATGAGCTCTTTGATGACCTCTGCCAGCGCATTGATGCCCAGTTAAAACAATTGCAAGCAGTACTGGACTCCGACGTAGCAACCTTCAATGCGCTGCTGCGCGAGCACAATGTACCAGGGGTTATCCCTATAGCCACGCTACCTGGCAAGAATAATAGCAAGCGGTAGACATACCATGATCAAACACGCAAAACCTCCTGCCAGTGATGAAGGCATCAATATCACCTGGCGTAAAATCATTGTCTGCGTTTTACTCACCCTCGTAGGCTTCAATTTACGCTCGGTCATCCTGGGAGTGCCTCCCGTTCTACCGCTCATCCAACATGATTTAGGGCTCAACTATACCGAAACGGGTTTTCTCACCGCCTTACCCGTGCTGGTACTGGCATGCGCGGCCTGGCCTTCAGGGCTCGTTGCCGAACACATCGGCTCGCGAGCTTGCGTATCAATCGGCCTGGCTCTGCTTGGCAGCGGTGCGCTGCTACGTACACTTTGGCCAATTGCATCATTGCTCTTTCTCTTCACCCTGCTCATGAGCCTGGGTATCGCACTGGCACAAACAGCCGTTCCCGTGCTGGCACGCCGCTGGTTTCCAGCATCTATCGGTTTTGTCGCTGCACTCTTCAGTGATGGATTGATTATCGGCGAAGCAGTAGCCGCGGGCATAACTGTTCCTGTTATGGTACAGTTTTGGGGAAGAGATGCCTGGACAGCGACGTTCATACTCTGGGGCGTTCCAGTCATAGTACTGCTTGTGTTCTGGGTCTGGCTTGCTCCTCCCGCACCGGTGCGCATGGGAGAGATGAGCTTCAGGGCACCCGCAAGGGATACCCCTACCATGGATGAGGCGAGGGAGAAGAACTCACCTGCTGAGCACGGGCACATGGCAGAGGCAAGCACTGCCACTACTATACACGAGGACACGGAAAAGAGCTCACCTGCTGAGCACGGGCACATGGCAGAGGCAAGCACTGCCACTACTATACACGAGGACACGGAAAAGAGCTCACCTGCTGAGCACGGGCGGGTCAATGCTCTGCACTTGGGTATTTTGCTCGGCGCGGGAAGTCTCGTCTATTTCGGTATGAACGGCTGGATCGCTCCCTATAATCAGGCTATACATCACGCAGAACTGACGCCTGGAGCACTGGCTATACTGAACGTGGCACAATTGCCGAGCAGCCTCGGCGTTACGCTCTTTGCACAGCAGCTAGCAGGGCGTCGCTGGCCTTTCGTTGCCGCCGGTGCTGTTTGTGCTGTGGCAATCGCGGGCTGGGTCTTTACCCCCGTCCCACTGGAGCTGTTGTGGGCTGCACTGCTCGGTGGAAGTTCAGCTCTGGTCTTCACGCTTGGCATTGCTCTCCCGCCATTACTGGCAAGACCCGGAGAAGTAGCGCGCCTCACCGGCATTACCATCTCACTCACGTATGCCGTAGCCTTTGTAGGGCCACTTATCGGTGGTCAGCTCTGGGACCTCTTCCACCTTCCCGCCATAGCATTTCTGCCCGTAGCCCTCGCCAGCATTTTGCTCATCGTCCTTGGCACGCTTCTTCCTTCACCATCTGCTTTCGGCTTAACCCGCAAAAGTTGACTATACTTATGGTGGTCCCAAAAAGCTCTGCCCTAAATCTCCGAAAAACTTGACAAAGTCTCTATTACACCGTATGGTTATATCAACATCCTCCCGACCAATCCCTGGGTCTTACTGAGGAGAGTAAAAATTTTCATCTTCCTGTGTAACGTTTCATGGTATATCCAGTTAGTTGCCGTAATGTTTTCATGGCATAGCCAGTTAGTTTCAGGAGGAATTAGTCATGATGCTCAATTCCGGTTCCACCAGGTGGAAAGTATTTACTTCGTTACCAGTCGTTCTTATCATTCTTACAGTCATTCTGGCAGCGTGTGGGGGGGGAAGCACAACAACCAACCCGTCAAAGTACAACGGCAATATCAGCGTAGGCGTAGACTCGGACATTATCACCCTTGATCCCCTTAAATCAACAGCACTCATTGATCGCCAGGTCATGCTGAATATCTATGATACATTGGTAAGGGTCGATGAGCATAATGCCATTCTGCCAGACCTGGCTACCTCCTGGTCATACACTTCTTCTGACAATACCAAACTGGTGTTCACGCTGCGCACGGATGTAAATTTCCAGGATGGCACGCCATTTAATGCTGATGCCGTGGTCTTCAATATTAATCGGATATTAACTGCTCCCACATCACCGCGCTACAGTGAACTGGTTACCGTACAATCTGTGCAGGCCATAGACGCTTCGCACGTGCAATTCAATCTCAAGAAGCCATTTGCACCGCTGCTGGCAAACTTGACTGATCGCGCAGGCATGATGCTGTCTCCAGCAGCCGTGCAAAAGATCGGGGCTGCAAACCTGGGCAATGGACCGGCCAATGCTGGCAGCGGGCCCTTCATGTTTTCTGAATGGGTAAAAGGCGACCACCTCACCATCAAGCGTAACCCTCACTACTGGATGAAAGATAGCCAGGGGAACGCACTGCCCTATTTGCAATCCATTCGTTATCGCCCCATCACCAACGAGAGCGTGATGTTCTCAAACCTTGAGACTGGCAACATCAATGCTGCCGAAGTTCTAGGGCCCAACGATGTTCCGGCGGCGAAATCGAATTCCAGCCTGACCTATAAACAACTGTCCGCTCTCAGTTTCTTCGGGGTCATGCTCAACACAAAAGTCGCACCATTCACGAATGTTCATGTACGCAGAGCAATCGAGTGGGGTGTTAACCGTGATGAGGTCGTCAATAGCGTGCTCAAAGGTGTCGGTGTCGTCGCACAAGGTCCCATCTCGCCTAGCAGTTGGGCATATAGCAGTAGCATTGCACCTTACAGCTACAACATCAACAATGCCAAGTCTGAACTTTCTCAAGCAGGCATGAGTAGTGTCTCCTTTACGCTTCTCATTCCAAGCGGATCTCCGCTCAATGCGCAGGAAGCACAGTTCATCCAATCGGAACTGCAACCTGCCGGTATCACCGCCAATATCAAGCAGGAAACGTTTGCCACCCTGCTCAGTGATACGAATTCGTTTAACTTCCAGGCGGCTCTGCTGGGATGGAGCGGGCGACCCGATCCTGATGGGAATATGTACTCGTGGTTCCATACCGGGGGCGGCTTTAACAACATGCAGTATTCAAACCGGCAGGTGGATTCACTGCTTGAGGCCGCGCGTTCCTCCAGTGATCAAGCGCAGCGGGCTTCAGATTACCAGCAAGCGGAGACATTGATCTTGCAGGATGCGTCGTATGTCTTTGTCAACCATGGCGTAAGCATTCAGGCCACGACGAATAACATCAAGAACTTCCCGTTGTTGCCAACCGGTATCCTGGAATTCACCAACGTGTACATTGGTTCATAAGCAGTGAGAAGCGGGCGCAATGAATGGTGCCCCTACAACACGAATGCGGCCACCTGCGGTGGCTCACCAGTTTGTTGAGTGCGAAGCTGTTGCCACCTTTGGTGGCAACAGCTTCGCACTCAACAAAATACCCTACCTGCTGCCGGAGGCAGTGAGAAGACAAGAAGGAAGGGAGAACTATCATGGCTCGCTATATTTTACAACGCCTCTTCTTCATCATTCCAGTGGCACTACTCGTATGCTTCCTCACCTTCCTGGTCATTCATCTTGTCCCTGGTGACCCGGCTCGTGTTCTGCTTGGGCAGGAAGCGACACCGGAGACGGTTGCCGCTTTACGCCAGCAATTGGGCCTGGATCAACCACTACCTGCACAATTTGGGCTGTGGTTCTGGCAACTCTTGCATGGTAACCTGGGGCAGTCTATCCAGCTTCAACAACCAGTGCTGGATGCCATTCTGCAAAGGCTTCCTGTCACCGCGGAGTTAGGCATATGCTCTTTGCTCTTTTCTCTGGTGATTGCCTTTCCACTCGGTATTTATTCCGCAACGCATCGCAATACGTGGGTCGATTGGCTTGTGAATGTATTGACGCTGACGAGCACAGCCGTTCCTGGTTTTGTGCTGGCTCTGGCACTTCTGCTCATCTTCGCCGTCGATATACGCATTTTCCCTCCAGGTGGCTATACTCCGTTCAGCGAAGATCCCGCTGGCAATATTCGCGATCTTATCCTGCCCATGATTACCCTTGGTATAGGCACGGTTGCCGTAAACATGCGCCAGACTCGTGCGAATATGATCGAAGTGCTCAGTCAAGACTACATACGCACCGCAAGGGCCAAAGGCTTGCATGAGAGAAGAGTGCTGTATCTTCATGCATTGCGCAATGCCATTATCCCGGTGATTACAGTAATTGGTCTGCAGGTAGGATCGATCATTGGAGGCGCGTTCGTGGTGGAGACAATCTTCCTGTGGCCCGGTGTAGGTCAATTGGCGGTGACCAGCATCCTGGCGAAAGATTACCCGGCGGTGCAAGGGGTCGTGCTGCTTTCGGCGTTTTCGTACATGGGGGTCAATTTGCTCGTGGACGTTTGTTACGCAATGCTTGACCCACGCATCCGTTTTGAGTAAGGATCCGATTTATCGCGTCCCTAATTCATTGCGCCCTCCGTTGTATCGTTTGTAATATTAAGAGGCGTAGTATGGCAGTACCAACCCATTTCGGGAAAGAATCTGAAGTGTCAGCACCGCAATCCTCCAGGCAAACTGCGAGGTGGTATATGCAGGTCGCCAATGCGTTTCGCCATGACCCGCGCTTGTGGTTTGGGGTTGTGTTGCTTCTGTACATCATCGCAGCTATCTTTGCACCGGCGATCAGTCCTTACTCACCACTGCTGTACCATCCATCCATCGCAACACAGCCCCCTAGCTTAGCTCACCTGCTTGGAACTGACGCATTGGGACGAGATCAATTGATCCGCGTGATCTATGGGACACGTATTTCACTTTCTGTAGGCATCGTCACGATCCTGCTAGGGGGCATATTTGGCACTTTCCTGGGTCTGATTGCTGCCTATTTCAAAGGATGGGTTGACCAGGTGATTACCATGGTTGTGGATGCCATCCTATCTTTTCCTTCAATCGTGCTGGCTCTGGCGATTGTTGCCGCTTTGGGGCCAAGTATCATCAATCTGGCACTTGCTCTGGCATTTGTACGCATTCCAATTTATAGCCGCATTGCACGCGGTCAGACCCTCCAGGTAGCGAACCAGGAATATGTGATTGCCGCAGTCTCCAACGGAACGCAGACATGGAAGATCTTATGGCGGCATATTTTACCGAATATCTTCAGTCCATTGCTGGTGCAGGCGACGATTTCTATCTCATTTGCTATACTTGATGAGTCGGTACTGAGCTTTCTGGGTTTAGGAATAGAACCGCCGACGCCAGAATGGGGTGCCATGATAAACGATGCGCAAATCTACCTGACCAGCGACCCCTGGATGTTGCTGGCCCCTGCCCTGGCCATTATTCTGGTGGTACTGAGCCTGAATCTGCTGGGCGATGCCATACGAGATCGACTTGATCCGCGAGATAGTGTACGGGCGATGGAGGTCGCACGAGAATGAGAACATGTCACCAGAATGCACGTACGATTTTAGCATGGCTGAGGCAAGCGCAGCCACTACTATAGACGACGGAGTATAGTAGTGGCTGCGCTTGCCTCAGCCATGCTATGCAGGTTGCACGAGAATGAGAGGAGTATCACCAACCGGCAGCGATACCCTCCGCGCGTGGATCGGAGCCGCCTTGCATTACTCCCGTAGACGAGTCAAAAACGATGCCATTGGCATGACCCATCGCGCTGGACCACATTCCCTGCTCCTGGACTCGATGACCCAGCCGACGAAGGGCATCAAGCGTCGGAGGAGGAAAGCGGCTCTCGACAAGCAGCATTTCCCCACCAGGCGTGCCACCGTGAACCCAGCGCGGCATCTCGATAGCCTGCTGCATGTTTAGCCCAAAGCGGGCCACGGCGGTATAGACTTGCAGGTGAGTCTGCGGCTGCCCATCGCCTCCCATCGCGCCAAAAACCATCGCAGGCCGGCCATCGCGCAGGGCCATGGAGGGGATCAGCGTGTGCAGCGTACGTTTCGCCGGAGCTAATGCGTTGGCGGCTGTAGGATCGAGCGAGAAAGAGGCTCCCCTGTTCTGTAGGACAATGCCGGTATCCTCTACGACTACCCCGCTGCCAAATCCCATGTAGTTGCTCTGAATGAGCGAAACAACATTGCCTTCTCTATCTGCCGCACAAAGGTAAATGGTGTCGCCCGTGAAACTGCCAGGAGCAACCGAGGGCTGCGCTCGCGTGGGATCAATCAGCGCGCGTCGCCGGGCGAGATAGCCCGCATCGATGAATGCTGCCGGGTTGACGCGCATATATGCTGCATCGGTGAGATAGGCAGCGCGGTCGGCGAAAGCCACCTTCTTCGCCTCTACTGAGAGGTGAACCGTTTCCGGCGCCAGCGCATCTTCGCCGAGCGGCAGCTGATCCACCATGCCCAGCATCTGGAGTGCTGTGATCCCCTGTGTATTGGGCGGCAATTCATACACACGAAGACCGGCAAATGGAACGCTGAGTGGCGTCATCCACTCACTCTGATGTGCCGCCAGGTCGTCTCGCGTGATCAATCCGCCCTCGCGCGTAAAAAACGCGGCAATTTGCTCCGCGATCTCCCCACGATAAAACGTCTCGGAACCTGACTTTGCGATAGTCCGCAAGGTTCGTGCCAGGGTAGGGAAACGGGCGACCGCGCCGACTGGTGGAACAGTGCCGCCGGGGAGGAAGTGCTCACGCCAGGAGCGATGGAATTCGGCCCTCGTACTTCCCGATGTCAAAGCCGCGTGCAGTCCTGGCCCAATCGCAAAACCCTCTTCAGCATAGGCGATGGCTTGGGCAAGAGCCGCTTCCAACCCCAGGCGACCAGAACGCTGCATTGCCGCATCCCATCCGCTGGCACAGCCGGGAACGGTCACCGCGTGGATGCCGAAAACCGGCATCGTGGCGTAGCCGAGTTCGTGATAGCGTTCGATGGTAGCCATCCGCGCTGATCGCCCGCTGCCATTCAGCCCGTAAAGCTCCCCACTTTTGGCATCATATACCAGCATAAAGACATCGCCGCCCAGGCCACAAACGAAGGGGTAGACTACCTGAAGCGCGGCACTGGCAGCGATGGCAGCATCGACGGCATTGCCGCCAGCTTTCAACAGATCCAGCCCGGCTTCTGCAGCCAGGTAGTGAGGTGCAGCTACTATGCCCCGGCGAGCCAGCGTCACGGGTCGATGCTGTGGAAACGAAGTCATAACTATCCTTCCCCTCTGTTTTAGTCCTCCAGGCCAGCGGCTTTCGGAATCTTGCATCGTCTAGTACAATACGACCGCAAACGCAATCAAGCATCCCATCATTACCTATATATTACCACCTTCCTGCTTATGCAAATGCTGCTGTGCTGGCATTCCGGGCCATCAGTTCTTGAGTAAGTGATGGCCCGCCATAAGAATCATGCTAATAACCCATCAAGGATTTGCGATAGACTTTACTGTAAAATTCCAATCATCTCCCCAGTTGCCGGGAAAGCTCGTACTCGCAGCATCATGTTTGCTTAGGAATGGATAGTGCGTTATGACAAATGACAACGCCTCCGTGAAACCTCACACCTCTAACCGCAAATCTACCATTGATCCCAGTTTGCTCCAGTCGCTTAAGTGGCGCTGTATCGGCCCATATCGCGGCGGGCGAGTCGTGGCCGTAGCAGGCAATCCAGCCCATACGCAGGTCTTCTATTTTGACGAGGCAGGAATCCATCGTGCCAGTGTCCACAGCTTGCGGCATACCTTTGGCACGCATATGGTAAAGAAAGGAACCAACTTTCGGGTTGTTCGGGAGACAATAGGCCATAAAGACTTCAAACCACCTCCCTGTATGTTGGCCTGGCGTGGGAGCAGATGAATAAAGAAATGCAGGAAAATGCGCTATAATATCTGCTATGTGTGAATATCCCAATAACTACCGTGTTAAACTGGAACTACCTACGCAAACAAATCGACATAGTGTTGCAGTAAAAGAAACCAGAGAGAAACGGAAATGGTATTAGACGTAGTGGAGAAGAGGCGGCGGGCGATCTATGCGTGGTTCTATCGGAAAAGACGCTACTGGCAAGATAGTGCTTGATTTAATATTACTGTATACAGGAGAACGGAAAATTTGAATTAAGGAGTAGAGAATGCAGTTACCCAAGTATTCTGCCTATCACATAATCGGGATTAGCAATCTTGATGTTCGACGAGTTGACTCACTCGATGAATCTGATCTCACTGTTTTCAACGAGATCATTGAGCGCGTTCACCATCATTACCTGGCGATCCGGGCAGAAGGATACCTTCGCCCGGCGCGTGAGGTTGAGTATAGCCGCAAGTTCTTTGAGGATCACATGGCTGGCGACTATCAATATGTATTTCTCAGTGCAGGAAAACGTGACTGGAAATTGCCGGAACAGGTTCGTTTTGGTTTTATCTTTGATGCGTTTGATCTCATTGAAAAGGGAGCGATCCTTCGCAAGTATGACTTGCTTAGTCAGTACGAAAGTGTGCTGGAAAATCTAGTTGCCGAACGTATTGGATGGCACAATCCGCAATCGTCATCAACAGAAGAAACTGCGATATTCAGTGTTACCTATAAACACCTTATAGGGGCCGTGCGCGGATTAGATTATGAAGTTCCAGGTGTGCATGAAGTTCTTACTCAGTTTCGCAAAGAAGCTAGAGAACTGCAAAGTCAGATGCAGCTTACTGATGATGCCGCTAAAGCATATGTTGTGAGTCAGTGGGCGTTTGGTCATGTGGAATTGCTCTTTCATGAGCAATTGCCGCTCAACTGGGCTGTCACCGTGATAGAAAATGGTGAAGAGAGGGGTTTTTATGACACAGATACCTAATTCTGCGACATGAGTATTATGTGATATCGTATACATATGTTGCTGTGGTTATACCTTTGACTGATATTGAGTGAGGAATAGGAGATTTATTACATGGTTGGCAAGTTCTTCAAAGTCATAGAGACAAAGTATCATGGTTACAAGTTTCGTTCGCGCTTAGAGGCCCGCTGGGCCGTCTTTTTTGATACAATAGGCATTGAATATTGGTATGAGCATGAAGGATACTCTTTAGAGGGAACTTTATACCTACCCGATTTCTACTTACCTCAACAAGATTGTTTTGTTGAGGTTAAGGGAGAGGAACCAACCAAAGAAGAAAAGCGAAAAGCGAGTTTACTGTCATTGCACACAGGAAAACTTGTATACATCTTCTTTGGCAACATTGGTTTTCCCACCGACTCTAAATCTCATAAGATATTTCTTGAACACCCTCCCGCTCTTTTTGCTTCAAAGGTAGGTGGGTATAAAGAGTTAGACTTTACCTTACATATATCACATCAGTACTATGATTCTAATGAGTATCCATGTGATGAATATCCAGAGGTAGATGAAAATGCAGAGCCGCCAGAATTCAAAAAAATCAAAACTTCTTGCGAGGTATTATCTATTCTACAAAAGCTAACAAGTGTTTATATATTTCCAAAGATATATCCTGGTTCTGATATCCTCTTTCTTGATCTTTATCAACAGAGCCCCTGCTACCGACTCCACAAAATCGAGTATCTCATTAATGTTATCCAGGAGCAACATGACATGTTGGTAAGCATTGCCCCACTAATTAAAAAATATGAGAAGGATTTAGCAGTAGCACTAACAGTTGAAAATGGATGGCAAGTTTATTTTCAAGAACAGCGTTTTGAAGCTAACCTTGAGTGGCTTGAGTGTAAAAATTGCCACGAGATAATTCTCAGGTTCAATACTGGTTATCACGATGATTGCCGAAACAGTATACCAAGTGAATTAGTAAACAATTCGCAGCGACTGGTAGCAGCTTATACTGCGGCCAGGCAAGCACGGTTCTAAACGCATATTGTCGTAGGACTATATAAGTGCTACAACGTCTTGCTCAAAACCTTGATACAAAATCCCTCTTTGAAGACTATCCTCGACTCACAGAAGCGGATGTGAAAGTCTGTCTTGCCTGTGCAAGAACACTGGTAGAAGAAGAAAAAGGGTTTCCTCTAGAAATAGGGAATGCAGAACATAGCCATGCCAGCTATGAAATTTCTGCTTGACGAAAATACTGAATACCGCCTGCTTCCCTATTTACAATCACTTGATCATGATGTCACGGCAATTGCCAAAGACTACCCCTACGGCGTATCAGCGGGACGCATTATCCTTACTAATGACACTGAAGAACCCGCCTATCTACAGGGTTTTAGCCCCTGTAGATAGGCGGGTTTCTCGTTGGCTTTAGCCCTTGCTCTAGCTAGTGACAACCTCTTGAATTTGCTGTATAATTTCTCTATGGAAGCGACAAAAAAGGGCCAGTTTGAATACCAGCGAGATGAGCACAGAATACACCTCATCGTCTATCATCTCATCTCTCACTGGGAAACTGAAGGACCGTTGCCAGGAACTCATTGAAGCAAAGTGGAAAGAGAAGGGATGGACCATGCTCACGCTGGCTATCCAAGCAGATCATTTCCATCCCTTCATATGTGTATGGCCCGGAGACTAGCGAGTCGGACGTGGTGAAGGCATTGAAGGGATGTGCATTCTTCTTCCTTCGAAAGGAATTCAAGCCCATTCTCTCAAAGCTTCCATCGCTTTGGACGCGCTCGTATTTTTCATCTACAGCAGGTGCTGTAAGCGCACAAACTATCCAGGACTATATCGACGCTCAGAAGGGGAGCTAGCATGGCAAAAGCAACCACGACGATCAGGCAGGTCTTGAACTATCAGCCGCATTACACCGCGTGGTTTGCTACCAATCAGGACCTCTTTAATCAGGTTGCAGCATTCTATTTCGATGTGATCCAAGCACACGCGGGCGTCCTTGAGCTCTCCAACAAAGAAGCCCTCACGGCCCTTGAAATGCTCACCCATACGACAAAAAAGAATCCCACTCCAGTCATGCCTCTGATCGATGTCGCAAAGGATGTTCCGGCGATGTTTAGGCGGGCAGCGATCAATGCCGCCCTTGGTTCAGCCCGCTCCTTCTCTTCCCATCTCTGCAAGTGGCGTAAGCGCAAGGAAAAGGCAAGAGCAAGGGGGAAGAAATTCACCGAACGCCCACCAGTCCCGCCACGTTCGTGGAACAAGTCGGCTACACTCTATGCGGGTCAGTGGAAGGAGCGTACTGCATCAAGCATCATGCTCAAAGTCTGGACAGGCACGTGCTGGAGTTGGATCAAAGTGCGCATCACTGGACGGGAACTGCCTGGCGATGCTGAGTTAGGAAGCCCTTCACTTATTGGGCGTGGGAACCAGTGGTGGTTGCATACTCCTATTGAGAAAGCATTCATCAGTCCCGCTAAAATCGAGAAACAAGTTACCACAAACGCACAAACCAAGATCTGCGCAGTCGATCTTAATCTGAACGAACACGTAGCAGTATGCACCATTCAAACTGTTGAAGGTACGATCCTCGCCACCAAGTTCATCGGCGGTGGGAGAGAGAGAGACGGCTTTAGGAAGAAACAGTTAGGACGGATCGCACGCAACCGACGCAAGACTGGCATTCTCGCGGAAGGCGAACAGGACAACGTAGATCTCTGGCGCAAGATCAATCTTGGAGATGAGCATATGTCGCATCTGGTGAGTACGCGCATTGTCCAGTTCGCCAAAGAGCACGAAGCTACCATACTGGTGTTTGAGCACCTGGGCAATCTCCAACCTGCCAAGGGCAAGTACAGCCACCGAGGCAATAGCAAACGGGCATTCTGGATGAAGGGACGCATCTTCAAGTACGCGAAATACAAAGCCTACAACGAAGGCATTCTCACCAGTCGGGTCAATCCACGAAACACCAGTCGGGAGTGTGCTCGTTGCCATAATCTCGTTGCTCGCTATGATGCGGGACAACCAGCAGAGGGGTATACCTCTGGTGCCCCACTGGTGCTCTGTCCTCAGTGTGGGATGAAGGGCAATGCTGATAGAAATGCCAGTCTTGTTATTGGTCAGCGTCTCGTTGCACGCTATCAAAAAGCATCCCAGGAAAAGCCTCCAACTCCTCTGGGAACAGAGAGGGTAGTGAAAGCTACAGGTGTTGAAGTCTGCCAAGAAGCCAAAAGCAAAAGAAGGCCATCTCTCGACTGCGCAAGGCAGACAGACTCCAACGAGCATGGCACCGCTCAAGATGTGTTGCGTGGGATGGAAACGCACACATCAGATATTCCTCGCCAACTACGGCTCTCACCGAGTAGTCCCCAAGGGACAAGTACTCAGAGTGCCGACTAGGCAGGAGTGTCACAAGCTGCAAGTCTAAAGCCCTTGCGGAGTGTCACTTCGTCTTAAAACCTCAAGACAAGAGGTAACTCAATGGCCGATAGGGTAGATCAACTGACTGCAGGAAAGTGATACGCGCCTATGAGCGAGTTCCAATACACCGGCTATGCCCAGGAAATCATATTTGGTGCAGGCTCACTTGCCCGGCTGGGCGAGGCCGTCGATCGTTTTGGCTGGCGGCGCATGATGCTCTGTTCAAGCGGATCTCTCAGGCGGGATGGCTCCGTCGGCGCGATAGAAAGCGCGCTTGGAGATCGACTGGTAGCTATCTATGAACGCACACAGCCACATGTGCCCGATTTCCAGGTGGCAGAGGCGCTGGAACTTGCTGAGCAACGCGAAGTGGACGCGCTCATCGGCATGGGCGGTGGCAGTCAGCTGGGTATGGCGAAGGCGGTCAGTTTCGCTCTGGAAGAAAAACGCGGCAAAGAATCTACGCATTCAGCCTCCCCTATCTCTTCCAACTCACCCATTGCTCAGCCATCGGTGCCTGTCGTCGCCATTCCCACCACCTACGCGGGTTCAGAGATGACACCGGTATACGGCGTCACGCGGCAGGCCGATGGTCAGTCACGCAAGCTTACGATTACCAACGCGAAAATCACACCGAAGCTTGTTATCTATGACCCCAAACTCACTCTGGGCCTGCCGCCAGCAGTGACGGCATCCACAGGCATCAACGCCCTGGCGCATTGTATTGAGGCGTTGTACTCGATCACGCGCAATCCTCTGTCTACGACTGCGGCTCTGAGTGGCGTACACCACATCACGCATGCCCTGCCTCGCTGCTTTGCCGCCGGTGACGATCTGCAAGCGCGCGACGAGTTGCTGGTGGGAGCATTTCTGGCTGGAAGTGCCCTGGCGCATGTCACGATGGCTCTGCATCATGGCCTGTGTCATGTGCTGGGCGGTGCAGCGGGCATAGCGCACGGCATTGCCAACAGCATTATCCTGCCTCACGCTGTACGCTTCAACCTTGATGCAACAGCGCCTCAACTGGCTCCGGCTGCCGGGGCGATGGGGATTTCACTGACAGGCCGCAGTGCTGAGATGGCTGTCGAGGAGGCTGCGCAGCGCATCTACAACCTGGTCGGGTCCATGAACCTGCCCCAGCGCCTGCGCGATGTTGGCGTGCCAGAAGCCGATTTACCTCAACTGGCACAACTTGCGTTCCAGAGCCGTACCGTGCAGAGCAATCCCAAACCCATCACCAGCGCAGCGCAGATCGAGGAGGTGTTACGGGCTGCATGGTGACAAAGCTGAAATGTTATTACGACGAGGTATTAATTTCATGACCTTTTCCTTCGAGGCCGACATGCAGCACCTGGGTATTTTCTGGATGTTGAAGCTGGACGGGCCAGTACCGCCTGGCGCTGGCCTGGAGCCTGGTATACCGGCAACCTTCCTACGCGCAGGTCCAGAGATTGCCGGAGAACTTGCTGAGGCGATGATGCTAGACAATCCCGATACTGTGCTGCAACGTTTTACTCTGGGACGCCAGTGCTACCTCGCCAGGGTGGAGGGGAAGATTGCCAGCTATGGCTGGATTTCCTACGATGAAGAGGGCATCGGCGAGTTGGGGCTGATCCTGCGTCTCAAAATGGGAGATGCCTATATCTGGGGCTGCGCCACCCTTCCGCCATACCGCGGGCAGCGTCTCTATCCTGCGCTGCTGGCTCATATGCTGCGCGAACTGCAACGCGCCGGTCTTGAGAGAATATGGATCGGCACGGACGCTGACAACCTGCCCTCCCAAAGCGGTGTGGCCGCGGTGGGCTTTCAGCCAGTAGTAGATGTGATGCTATCCCAGCGCAAGCTGTTGTCACAAGGACGTCCCGGCGTTCCAACGCAGGATGTGCTGGACGCACTCTATGCTTTATTTGGGAATAGTGATTTGATTCAAACAACTTTACCGGAGACAGAAACATGAGTGATGTAAGGTGCAGTAAATATCCTTTCATTCTGTCAGGAAACGTCCCCATAGCCCGGTAATTTCTGCTATACTTTAATTGAATCGGGTTCGGTGAGGACCGCCCATACAGCAGAGCCGGTAATATACATGCAAGCAGTGGAGGTGATCTCAACATGGCAACACCTACGCGACGGATACCTGTACAGGTAGTCCCGCATTTCTCGCGACTGCAGGAGTGGATCGCATTAGATGAAGGATTTTTTCAGGATGAAGGCCTGGAGCCAGAGATGCTCCAGGATGTAATGCACGCGGTCTCCAGTCATCATGGAGATCAGTATGGGCAGCGTCCCCAGGATTTGCCGTTTGTACGGCAGATGGATGTAGTGAACTCGGCATGCCAGTGGGGAACGGCGTGCAATGCTGGAGCGGGTATGGGCAGGCTCGTACCCGACCTGTATACCGTGGGCCGCTTCGCTCTTTTTACGAAACCGGATTCCAGGGTGCAGCGACTCGCTGACCTGCGTGACATCCCCGTTGGGGTCGGCGAGATGGCTGGCAGTCACTTCACGACGTTGGGGGTGCTAGAGCAGGTGCTTCCTAGAGAACATATCCGCACGGTACATACAGGAGGCCCAGGCCAACGCCTGCTCGCGCTGCTGCGCGGCGAGATTGAGGCAGCAACCTTGCTGGACCCTGAAATTGCTATCGCTGAAGTAAAGGGATTGCGGGAGCTGGCTCGCGGAGAGTTCCTTATTACATTCTGGGTGGGTCCCATGATCAGCCAGGATGTTCTCAAGGCATATTTCTATGCCCTCAAGCGTGCCGATGAGGCCCTCTCTCGCGATCCTGAGAAGTACCTGCACCTGTGGGAGCGCAATGTCCCGCCTGCTCTGATGGGTGAGTATAACTACTCCCGCTTCGGCCTGGGTGAGAAGTTTGTATTCGAGCCTTATACGGAGGAAATGTTCCAACAAGCCCTACAGTTCGCCGAGAAGTGGAATCTGCATACCCACATTCAGGATAATCAGTACAGCAACCTCACCGTTACGGTGGGCATATAGTGGTGCCTGACACCCCTACTTGGGAACGGACGTCGTTCCGTAGGGGCGGGAGCGGTGTGGGGGTGGGTGGGGACGCTTGCGTCGCCCTGGGTGGGGGGCATGGATCACGGGAACAGGACGAGGGCGACGCAAGCGTCCCCACCCAACCCCACACCGCTCCCGCCCCTACGGATAACGCCGCTTCTCAGGCCGTTCCAAATACCCACCCCTGAGAGAGTGCCAGGGAACGGAGTGCAGACCTGTATTTATGGGAGGTTCACGAATATGACTTATCGCACAGAGGTGGTGGGCAGCCTGCTCAGACCCACCTATTTAGTAGAAGCTCGTGAGCAGTTGGCAGCAGGGCAGCTCAACGCAGCGGAGTTCAAGGCCATAGAAGATCGGGCGGTGAATGAGGCCATCGCGCTCCAGCAGAATACCGGCATCGATGTGATTACTGATGGAGAGATGCGACGCTACGCCTTCTACGGTCACCTCATCGAGGCATTGAAAGGCTTCGATAAGTACGGCGGCTGGGCCATTCCCTTTCGAGACGAGGCGGGAGAGCAACTTGTCCTCAAGCGTCCTGTTGTGGTAGAGAAACTTCAATGGAAAAGGAGCATGTGCGCGGAGGAGTGGGTCTACCTGCGCGCGCGCACATCGCATCCTGCAAAAGTGACCATGATTAGTGCCCAGCAGGCAGCCGCCTACTACGACCCTGAGAAGTCGAAATCAGCCTATCCATCCCGGGATGCCTATCTCGCTGACATCGTGGATTTCTCGCGTCGCGAGGTGGAAGAACTCGTTCGATTAGGCTGTACGTACATCCAGATCGATGCCCCTCAGTATGCTGCACTCCTCGATCCTCAGATGCGTGAGGGCTATCGCCAGCGTGGGAACGACCCCGACAAGATCATCGATACATGCATTGAAATGGACAATGCCATCATTCGCGACCATCCCGGCATCACCTTTGGCATGCATATCTGCCGTGGCAACAACCAGAGCAAATTCTATGCCAGTGGTGACTATGAACCAATTTCTCGCATATTTACCCAGACCCGCTTTCAGCGTTTCCTGCTTGAATACGACGATTCACGTTCTGGGGGATTTGAACCGCTGCGGCATGTGCCTGAAGATCGCTTTGTGGTGCTCGGCCTGGTGACAACCAAGAAGCCGCGCCTGGAATCTGCCGGCGAACTGCGAAAGCGCATCGAGGAAGCCAGCCGCTATCTCCCTCTAGAGCGACTCGCCCTCAGTCCGCAGTGTGGCTTTGCCTCCACGATGGAGGGAAACCGCATCTCGTATGAAGATCAGCAGCGCAAGCTGGAACTCGTGGCAAGCGTGGCACAGACAGTCTGGGGTTCCCATTGATAAGCTATTCATGAGGTAAAACATGAGTAAAAGTGAGCGGAGATCAGGATGGAATCGCGCTATGACATCGGGATGAACGTCCGTAAAGAGGTACTCGGAAGCGAGCACGTCGAGCAAGCGCAAGCTCACACAACCGGGTTCGATGCCGACTTCCAGCAATTCATCACGGAGGCGGCCTGGGGTTCTGTGTGGGCCCGGCCAGACCTGGATCGCCGCACGAGAAGCCTGGTCACCATCGCCATTCTGGCGGCACTTGGCCGCGAGGAACTGGCCCTGCACCTGCGCGCCGCCATCCACAATCTCGGAGTCGATCCGCATGAGATCGCGGAGGTGCTGCTCCACGTGGCCATATACGCGGGCATTCCCGCGGCCAATGCCGCGTTCTCGATGGCAAAGAAGGAATTAGATCAACAAGTGCCTGCACCAGAAGAGGCTGACCAGCAGGAGGACGCATGAACAACACAACGATCGGTGCCATCGTGCGAGGGGATCGGGAGGTCTTCCCGCCCTACCTGTACGAGGCCTATCAATCCACGCGACGCCGCGCCCCAACACTTCCGCTCATCGATGTGCCACTGACCCTCTCGGAACTGACAGGGCCTGGACCCGCCATCAGTGCCGTCACACCGGAAGATGCCGACCTCACACGCAACGCCGGAACCGGCGGCGAGGCCATCGGCCAGCGCATCATTGTGACTGGTCGCGTGCTAGACGACCGTGGGAATCCAGTGCCGAACACCCTCCTGGAGATCTGGCAGGCCAACGCCGCAGGCCGTTACCTCCACAAACGGGATCAATGGCCGGGGCCGCTCGATCCAAACTTCCTTGGCATAGGCCGATGTTTGACGGATGAAAACGGTGTCTATCGCTTCCTCACCATTCGCCCAGGTGCCTATCCCTGGAAGAACCACCCGAACGCCTGGCGGCCAGCCCACATCCATTTCTCGGTCTTCGGCTCGTCCATGTTGTCACGCCTGGTGACGCAGATGTACTTTCCCGATGACCCACTCCACCGCATCGATCCCATCATGCAGTCGGTGCCAACGGAGGCGGCACGCGAACGCCTGATCGCCGCATATGACCATGACGTGACCGAGCCTGAGTGGGCGCTTGGCTATCGCTGGGACATCGTCGTGCGGGGGCCATACGCCACGCCATTTGAGTCGCCGGTTTCAGTTGAGACAGGAAAGGCGGGATAATGAGAGCATATCTCCTGACCGGTTCACAGACGGTCGGCCCATTCTTCTCACCTGCGCTCTTGCGTGAGGATGCGTGCCGCAATGTGCTAACCCAGCCGGAAACCGTCGGCGAGCGCATACGAATCGAGGGTCACGTCTTCGACGGAGACGGACTGCCTGTACCCGACGCCATGGTCGAGATCTGGCAGGCAAACGCGCATGGTCGCTACAATCATGCTGCGGATGAAGGACCAGCATCGCTCGACCCCAGCTTCACCGGGTTTGGCCGCTCAGGCACAGGCGACGACGGGAGCTACTGGTTCGAGACGATCAAGCCCGGCCCCGTCCCATTTGATGCACAGCGATCCACGGATGGGGACCTGACACCCGCATTGCCTGCGGGCATTGCCTGCGGGCAAGGGGAGCAGGAGGGGAGCAGGAGGGGTGTCACTACATTTCAGCAGGCGCCTACATCTGTGCAGGCACCGCACATCTGCGTTACTGTGTTCGCTCGCGGGCTGCTCAACCACCTTGTGACGCGCCTGTACTTCGCAGACGAGCCAGCCAACGCCGAGGATGTGGTGCTGCAATGTGTCCCCAGCGAGCGACGAGCGACGTTGTTGGCCAGGCGCAAGCATGGTGGTGCAATAGTCGTTTACCATTTTGACATCATCCTCCAGGGCGCGGGTGAGACCGTGTTTTTCAACCTGTGACGGAGCAACACCGTATGGATGAGCCGATTGACGCATTGTTTAGCACGCCCACCATGTCCGCCGCCTTCTCGCCCGGGGCGCACGTGCGGGGTATGCTTGCATTCGAGGCCGCGCTCGCCCGTGCGGAAGCGCGTGCCGGCATCATCCCGCAGGAGGCCGCAGGTATCATCGCGGCCAATTGCAGGGAGGAGCTTTTCGATGTCGCGGCCCTGTACAGAGAGGCCGCGATGGCTGCAGGGTCTGTGAATTATTGCTGGGCAGAGTTCCTTTGAAAAAGGAAGGTGAAAGCCTCACGAGGATGAGAAGCGAAATGTCGTCGAGAAGCGGCCATCTGAAAGGAGCCGCTGCGGTGAATGAGGGTGATGGCCAGATTGCGCAGAGCAGCCATGATCTGAGGAGCAGAGCCAGTGTGCAAGCGGGAGCGATCTTCCCCAAAGGAGACATCGCGCACATAATGCGAACCATTCTCAATGCTCCAATGGCCACGCCCCAGCTCGAGGAGGCGTCGAGGACTGGCCTGGATCTGAGTGAGGTCGGTGATGAGATAGACCACCTCCTGGGTGATCTTGCCGGTCTTGCGCACCCTGACGTGGCGGGTCAAACGAGCGACCTGACGCACCAGTGGCCAGGTGGGAGCCAGGTAGTCATTCATGCCACAACTGACCTCGATGGTGCGGGTCTCGACCCGCCCTCGCCGCCGATCGACGCTACACTCCTGCTCGTAGGGTGCAATGACCGTGTCGGGATCACTGAAATAGGTGGCCAAATCCGCATAGAGAGTGGGTTGATTGCCTTTGACGGTCAGTACACTGGCCCCAGAGCACACCTGAACGACCTCCATGAAGGCGGCGTGGGTATGTAGGGCGTCAGCCGTGTAGACGCGAGAACGGAGCGGCAAGCAGGGCAAGACCGCTTGGGCAATAGGGATCTCGTTGGTTTTCTCACTGACGCGCACTTGGAGTAGTGTTTCCTGACTCTGATGGGTATAGAACGACAGCAAATGGGGACCCTTGTGGTCGGAGGTAGCCCCTCCGCGCACCGTCTTGCCGTCTAGGGCCACCGCTTCCGCGTCACCGTCAGGGCGACTGGCATTGATCCAGGCGGCCAGGACCAGTTCGATGTGACCCACACTCAAGCGAGGCAGGAGGCGGCGATAGAGTGAGCCAGTGGGGGCGTAGAAGTCGCGTGGCCCAAAGAGCCGACGCAACAGGGGCTGGTGATCGTAACACCATTGCCCCACCGCTTCCAGCGAGTTGCAGTTGCAGAGCAAGGCAGCTACCAGGCACGGAAGCCTGTAGGGCAAATCGTAGCGTTGTCCATGCTTGGAGCGTGGATCAGGCACAGCGGCAAACGCTTCATACAAACTGAGCAAGGGCCCATCCCCTTGCAGGGAGGGGGACTGCTCATCGGGCAAGGCAGGTAAGATGAGAGAGAGTGCGGTAGAATACATCGTCAGAGGCTCCTTTTTCTGCTAAGATCAAACTGGGAAGTTCTATCTTAGCAGATTTGTGAGCCTTTGGCTCTCAGCAATAATTCACAGACCCTGACTGACCCCGCTTGGGGCCTATCTGCAGACTGACGTTCCTGGCTCCATGCGCAATACGGCGATCTTTTACAGTGATACGGTCTTCTGGCACGTCTGGGGGGACGTGCTGCACAGCTTCGAAACGGGCGAAGCGGCCTTTCAGCAGGTCTTCGGGCTCACGCCTTGGGACTATTTTGCGCAGCACCCTGAGGTGGCAGCGCTCTTAGATCAGATGATGACGGACTGGACTGCGAGCGTGGCACCAACGGTCGCCGCTGCCTATGATTTTGTCAATTAGCAGATAAAATGTCGTGTTTCTGCCAGTAAGGAATGGCGCGAAAGAGCATCAAGCCGCTTCTCACCCTCATTGCCTGCAAATGTAGCTCTGCCTCATATACTGGCGAGGCTACATTTCTCACGTGTGGTATGTGAGTGCAGGAATCTTTTCGCTCTTCTCTTGGATGCCATCTCGAATCTCATGTAAAGAGGAACTCTTCTAAAGAAGAGATTTTGAGCGGATAATCCAGGCATAGATCGTTCCTTTGAACGACCTCTTCATCTACTTCTTAAGGAGGGAACTATGCCTGTAGCTAAGAAAAAGCGTATCACATCACCCCTTGATCCTTCAACGTCAGACCCATCGTCCCCCGTATTACCGGAACAGCAAGTCTTCCATCAGTACTTGCGTACGCTCGCTCAGAGCGCCGTGCGGATCGTGATAGAAACCGTGATGCGTGAAGAGCTCGATCAGTTCATTGGAGCGGCGTGGGGAGAGTGTAGCCCCAAGCGCCAAGGATATCGCAACGGCCACTCCACCCGCGATCTAGTGACATCGACAGGTCGGCTCGAAGACATCAACGTGCCCAGAGATCGTGAAGGTCAGTTCCACACCCAGGCCTTTGAGCGGTACAGCCGTTATGAACCGCACATCGCAGAAGGGCTCACGCACATGTTCGTGGCCGGGACAAGTACCCATAAGGTGGGAGAAGTGGCCCAAACCCTCATGGGGGTTGCTCGAAGTCGCCAGTACGATCAGTCGCCTCAATCAAACGCTTACGCAACAAGTTGAGGCTTGGCGTGAGCGTTCTCTGCAAGCGCATTGGCGTATCCTGTACCTGGATGGGGTGCACTTCAGCATTCGTCATGGGGAGAAAGCCGATTCGACGATTATCTTGACAGCATGAGGCGTGGATCTGGATGGCAACAAAGAAGTGTTGGCGAGGCGTTCGTGTGCCGAGGAGAGCAAAGATGGATGGGCCTGTCTCTTGCAAGACCTGCGTACACGAGGAGCAACGGAGACTCGATCTCATTGTCACCGACGGACATGACGGACTACTGGCAGCCGTGAAGGAACTGTTTGCGGCCACGCCGAGTCCTCGCTGGAAGGTCACATAAACAACGCAATGTGTTGAATGCCATCCCTAGACGAGAGCGAGGTAATGTTCAAGCTGAGCTCGAAGACATCTGGGATCAATCGAGCAAACAGGAAGCCGTGGTCCAACTGACTGCCTTCAAGGCCAAATACAGCAAGCGCTATCCAGAGGCCGTGCGCAGCCTGCTCGAGGACGAAGACAAGACGTTGACCTTTTACGACTTTCCTAAGACGATGCACCGTTACATCAAAACGACCAATGCCATCGAGAGCCTGTTCAGCAACGTTCGTCAACGCACCGACCAGATTGACGTGTTCACGCGCCGCGTTGAGTTGTCGGACCATCGTCTGGGCAACGATCGAAGGCATTCGACTTCGAAAAGTCCCGGTGTGATGGTCCGATAACGGCACAGGAAAGAGCAGTGCATAACCGCATGTGAGTCCACGACCAGCCGTGAGGGTGGTTTAGGAGCAGATGGTTTTTGCGCCTTTTGGGGATGCCGCCGCTTTGCTTGGACAATACCCTTCACACCCTCTTGCAGCATGGTTCCCACTCGGCCTATACTCTGAGAAATGAACAGATGCATTCCTAGACACGGAGTCAGGTCTGGTCTCCCTGGTAGTTCATCAGGAACCAGGCAAAAGGAGCAGATGATGACAAGTCTTTTCCCGAAACGATCAGCTAGCTGGTCTATCCTCTGCTTGGTTGGGATCAGTGCCGCGCTTGCTGGGTGGGCTGCGGCCCTTCTTGCCCTCACGTTTGTCTCGATCATGCCCGGTCTCCATGGGATCGCGGGGTCTCGGCCTGATGTTGAGGTGTTCTCTCTTGCCGCTGCCCTGGTTTCCTTGCTGATCGGTCCCCTCTTCTGGTGGCTCTTCCTCATTCGACCTCAGCGGTTCACGCTGCGTCGTGGCATCCTTATCGGGAGCGGCGGCAGCCTCGTTGCTCATCCGCTGACCTGGTTGCTTGCCATGGTGGTTGGCTCTCTAAGCGGGATAAACACTCTCTTAGGCCATCCGCTACGGGAACTCGTTCCTGCTATGAAGGAGCCCAATCTCATCGGGGAAGTGCTGCTCAGCCTCTTCTTGTCCATCTATAGTCTGATCTTGGTGGGATGGATCACTGCGCTGGTAGGGGGCATAGTCGGAGGACTCCTCGTCAAGGGACTCTTGGTCACTTGTAGTGAATGATGAGGCTATCAGATACACTTCTTCTCGAGAACCGGCTTCCGAAGCGATCACTACAAGCCCATATATTGCGTCTCTCCTGGATGAGTCGATGCAGCTTTTCGATACACAACAATCGCTATGGCATCCACAGTTGCAATCAATGTTCTTTCATTGGAACCAGACGCTATATCTCGGAACCCCAAACGGTATCCACGATATCCTGACATCTGCTGCTCTTCTAGCTGCCGCGAAAATAGAGCGCTCCTTTGCTTGTTAATCCAGTATCTTGGAGGAGCAAACGTATGGGTAAACTGGTGAATCATTTTCCCTTCATAAATGGGCAAAGCATCAGGGTCCGTTTGAACTGTATCTAAGTGATTAGGAGAACCCATATAAAGGCCGGAGGAAAATTTAACGTTCCATGTATCACTGAGCTTTTTTCCTAGAAGAGGAAAACGCAGCATCTTCTCACAGATACGGGTATCAGTTTGATTTCTAAACTCACCAATAGAAAGTGTATCAGGGGAAAACCGTCGAACAAAGTCTGTAGAAAGGTGAACAGACCCCTCGGTAGGAAATTGATCTAATACCTCAACATCTTGTTTTGCGAACGCTGCGGGAAACGATTCAGTCTTTCCACCTTTTTCAAAGGTAAGCAAGGAAAACTTGAAAGCAGGATGAATCTCTTCAAATACTTTTTTACGATTTTCAAAACAGAATAACCCGGTGATACGGGTCTCATTAAAGAGTAGTTCGCGCAGTCGTTGCGTGCTATGGTCGGTACAAATACCGTGAGGAACAACAATACCGCAGTATCCTCCATCTCGCAGCAAATTGTAGCTCTGCTCAACGAAAAGCTTATAGAGGTTTACATCCGTTCTTTGTGTCCTGCCATTTACAACAGGGTTTTGATACTCATATTGAGGTGATAATTGCAAAACGAGGCTTTGACCTGTTTCCGATGCTTTCTCGATTCCTGGTCTGAGTACCTCCCACGGCGGATTAGTAATAATGACATCAAAACCACCGCGCTCATTCATAATCTGGGGAAATTCGTATCCCCAGTGGAAAGGCGCAAGTTTCTCAATGTCTTCGATACTCAGCCTACTTTGCTGATATTTGCGATACCTACGATCATCCTGATTAAGCAGGGTCAGCAAAATTCTATTGAGTTGCGGAATAACCTCAGTCAGATTGTGTTCACCAGCATCTCTTAAAAGATTCGCGTCATCAGCTTCATTTGTGGGTAGTAGTCCCACTAAGGAATTGCCAACAGATAGATGAAAGCTAATGTCAGGTAGTGGCCCTAACTCATCGATAGTTCGACTTGATGCAATTAACGCCAAAAAAAATCTTAAACGAGTGATTTCTACGGCCTCAGCGCTGATATCCACACCGAAAAGATTATTTGCAATAATCTGCTTTTTAAAGTAATACATGAGACCAGAATGCTGCGCGCGAAGATCATGCAGCCAGACCGAGAGAGAAGCATCATTGAGAGAGGCTATTTTATTGATGACTTCACTATACATTGTGACCAGCATGTTCATTGCAGCAACGAGGAATGCTCCCGAACCACAAGCCGGGTCAAGTACTGAGAGAGAGGGTAACACTTCGAAGAGCAATTGGCGGCATAGTTGAACATCCAGTTTTGCCAGCAGTTCTTCTATCGAGTCAAAGCTATCTTGCCGGGCACACGACGCTTGTTGTCTCACTTTTTCCAATATCGCCTGATGGATAGTCTGCCTGCATAGATACTCAGGAATCTCAGGTGGAGTATAGGAAAGACCGATGCCGGAAATACTGTTGAAATGCATCTCAAAGATGTGTCCCAGTATATCAGGAGTAATTTCATTGTCCTCGCCAGAGGGGATATCAACGATTTGCCATGCGTATTGTGAGAAAAAAGAGAAAAGCTTTTCGAAAGCAGTGTCGGGAATCTGAATATCAGCATATTGACGTTCAAAGGTGTGTGGCTGGAATATACCGCCATCGAGATAGATAATTTTGCCCAAGAGTGCCTGGATATCCTCACTACGATTTTGCACGGGTTTAGACAGACCTTCAAAAAAAAGTGGCAAGAGAAACGCTCGATAGAAACAATCTTTACAACCTCTTCTCAGCGCATCTTCTAGGCAGGAGAATCCGGGGATCACACCCCTCAGTAGTAATGGCTTTGGGCCAATACTTTCCATACATTTCATTCTCTTCACAATCTCGAAAGCCCAGATTCGCGTCATCCAGCACGACAATATTCGCCTTAGCGGTATCATTCAGCACGCTCTTCCAACCAGATGTCTCCGATGATTCGCCAGCAGTGCTGGGATTCATTCCCAGAAATTCCTTGACACGCCAAACTTTTTTCCCTTTGTCGGGAGGCAATTTCACATCGTCTTCAAATTGAGACCACATAGCATAGGAGTGATGGAAACGAGCATCGCCAGGTTGGACATCCTTGTGAGGTGCGTCCGTCTGGCATACTTCGAAAATCTGTTTGATTATTCAGACGTAAATCCATGGCTACGTCCTCAATCAGATCAGCCAGTAGTGCTGCCCCTCCACGCTGCCAGTATGCATGAGTCCAGTTTTGTGAATTCCATGCCATTCCATCGCCTTCCAGGTGCTGATGGGCAATATTCCAGTCCATCGTCACATCTCCCGTGACGACGGCAATTTTTTGACCGAATAGACGGGAAATCATAGTTTTCTCCTCCACTACTATTCCAGGAAAAACGAACATCCATCATCCTTTAACCGTTACATCCCTACCCGCGGCCTATACTGAATCGCCTCCGCCACATGATTGGCCAAAATCATCTCGCTATCAGCCAGATCAGCAATCGTCCGTGCCAACTTCAGCACCCGATGGTACGCCCGCGCCGACAGGTGCAACTGTTGCATGGCTGCCTTTAACAATCGTTCACCGGAGGCGTCGGTTTTGCAGAAGTCTCGTACCTCCGAGGGGCCCATTTCGGTGTTGCAGGTCATCTTTGTACCGGTGAAACGCTGGAGCTGGTGTTCGCGGGCGGCTTGCACACGCTTGCGAATGGTCTCCGAGTTCTCGGCGTTGCGTTTGTCGGCCAATTTCTCGTAATCCACACGCGGCACCTCCACATGGATATCGATGCGGTCCAAGAGGGGGCCGCTGATGCGTTTCTGGTAGCGGGCGATGGCGGTGGCCGAGCAACTGCATTCTTTGACGGGATCGCCATAATAGCCGCAGGGGCAGGGATTCATGGCGGCCACCAGCATGAAATTTGCCGGGTAAGTAATCGTGCCCTGCGCTCGTGAAATGGTCACCACTTTATCTTCCAGGGGTTGGCGCAGCACTTCGAGCACGTTCTGCCCAAATTCGGGCAGCTCGTCCAGGAAGAGCACGCCTCGATGGGCGAGGCTGATCTCACCGGGGCGAGGCATGCGACCACCGCCAACCAGTCCAGCATGACTGATGGTGTGATGGGGGGAACGAAATGGGCGTTGCAGCACCAGTGGCACATCTGAAGGGAGCATGCCACTGACGCTGTAGATCTTTGTCACATCAAGAGCTTCCTCGATGACCATACGCGGCAGGATCGAGGGAATGGCGCGGGCAAGCAGGGTCTTACCCGAACCGGGAGGGCCACTCATCAAAATATTGTGCCCACCACTCGCCGCGACTTCCAGGGCGCGTTTGACGTGTTCCTGGCCGCGTACCGCCCCGACATCCTGAAGATACATCGCGTGCTCAGCATTATCGAGCAGGCGAGGATCAGGAATAAATGGCTCGATCTGTCGTTCGCAGTTCAGGTGTTGCACCAATTGTCCCAGGGTCTCGACGGGATAGACGGTCACGCCCTCCACCAGCGTGGCCTCTATGGCATCAATGGCTGGCACAAAGACGGCATTGACATGTTTCTCGCGTGCTAAAGCTACCATGGGTAAGATGCCATTGGTGTGCCGTACACTGCCGTCCAGAGAAAGCTCGCCGAGAAAGAGGTGTTCAGCAACCTGCTCATCGGGATTGATCTGGCCGGATGCCAGCAGTATTCCTATGGCTATAGGAAGGTCATAGGCCGGACCTTCTTTGCGCAGGTCGGCGGGGGCGAGATTGACGGTGATGCGCTTAAAGGGGAAGAGACAACCACTATTCTTGATGGCTGCGCGAACGCGGTCTTTCGCTTCGTTCACAGCCGTATCAGGAAGTCCAACGATATTAAAAGCCGCCAGGCCATTGGCAAGATCGACCTCAACCTCCACTATCGCACCCTCTAAACCGATGACCGCACAACTACGTGCTTTTGACAACATGAGCCACGTGCCTCCCTCAACAATATTGCTTTACGCATTATGCACGAGTGGAGGCAAAAATACAAGATGTTTGATGAAGTTATTTGACTTTTACACGCAATAGTCCTGGTACACATGCCGCAATCGCCAGCGTAGCCAGGATACAGGCAACACCACCGCTTACCACCGAGAACTGCGGGCTCACTACACCCGCCACAAGGCCCGACTCGAACTGCCCCAGCATTGGGCCACCGGTCACAAACATGGCGTTGACCGCGCTCATTCGTCCACGAAACTCATCAGGGGTGGTAAGCTGTATCACCAGGCCGCGCAGAATCATGCTGACCATATCAGCCGCACCGGAACCCGCCAGGAAGAGCACCGAGAGCCAGAGCGGCCCCGCTGAGAAGCCAAAGGCAATGATACAGATGCCCCAGCCGATGATCGCCAGCACAACGCCCAGGCCCTGGCGCGAGATGCGGCCAATCCGTCCCGTAAAGGGGGTGAGAGCGACCGCGCCAATTGAAGTGGCCGCCAGCAACAGACCTAAGCCCTGGGGGCCAATATGCAAGATATCGCTGGCATAGACCGGCAGCAGTGCGCGCGGCGAGCCAAAGAAGGTGGCAAAAAAGTCCAGCGAAAGAACGGCCAGGATGATTGGATGTGTACGTAAGAAACGCATACCATCCAACAGCGCACCAATCCCCGGCTGGGCGCGTTTTTCCAAAGGCACGCGGGGGATGACTATCAGGAGCAGCGAGCCCATCACCACAAAATAGGAAACGACATCGATCCAGTAGGTATTGGCAACGCCGAACCACGCAATCACGAAACCGCCCAGCGTTGGGCCGATGATAAAGGTCAATTGCATCATCACCATATTGAGCGACATGGCATCAGGCATCTGCTCGCGCGGCACCAGTGTCGGGATCATTGACTGGCGGGTTGGAAATTCAAAGGAAGAGACGCTGGCAGCTACCAGCACAACCGCGTAAATAATGTAGAGGTTGATAACGTGGAAGATAGTACAGAGAGCCAGCACAGCCGAGGTCATTGCGAGCGTGATCTCAATGATTAGCAGCAGCTTGCGCCGGTCAAAGGCATCGGCAAACACTCCACCGACGAGCGAAAAGAGCAGGCGGGGGATGGCCTGGACAAGCCCTATCAAGCCCAGGGCGATGGCCGAATGGGTGAGGAGATAGACCTGCCAGGCGACGGCTACAACCTGCATCTGCGTACCTGCCGAGGAGATCAACTGTCCCCAGAATAAGAGGGCATAATTGCGGTTGCGCAACACACTCCATGAACTCATGGGTTTCTTAGCAGGTACAGCGGGACTGGAGGCTGGGGCAGGAGCTTCTGATTGAGCAAGCTGGTCGGCAAAAGTTTCTTTTTGTGGTTCGGTCTTCATTCAGTAACTCACATTTACAGTAGGTGACGGCGATACTTCACAAAGTATACCACGTATAACTACCTATGCTGAGATGAGAAACGAATAGGGTGTGTGTATGCAGCCCTGGCACTCTGCGAGTGCCAGGGCTGCATACACACATGAATGATATCCAACATAGAAGGGTTAGAGTAATATCGCTCTCACGCGCTCGAAGTGGAGGGTAGGACGATGATTTCCTGTCCGGGTTTGAGCGGGGTTTGCAATCCGTTGGGGCCGGTAATCATCTCGTTGTTGACAAAAATCCTGACATGCTCGCGAACATGGCCCTCCTGGGTGCAGAGACGCTCCCATACCAGGGGGTGCAGGCGTGCCAGGACTGCCAGGAGTTGCTCCACAGTGTCTGCCTGCAGTTGGATCTGGCTTTTGCCCCCACTATAGGCACTCAATGTCGAGGGCAGGCGTAGTGTCACTGTTGCTCTCTGTTCTTCGTCGCTCATGCTTCGGGATACCTCTGTGGAGTTGTGTTCGTAGTACGATGCTCCCCTCCAACGCTACAGGTTGGGTTGCAAATCAAGGAGGGGGAACATGACTGACGTATGTTCTAGTTTAGTTACTAAAATAGTATACTCGCAAGAAACAACGTTCGCAAGGGCAAATTTTAGGAGTTTAGGAGAGTATTGTAAAGGTGGGCGTGTTGCCTTGCGGGCAACACGCCCACCTTTACAATACTCTCCTGACAATTTCTATGGCCTCTCCCACCGATTCTACCACGATCGCTCCTGTTTGCAGCAAGTCTTCCAATAATTGTAGGCCATCGCCGCCGGTGTAGTCACGGGCAGCTATGTCTTTGGAGATTGTATTGAGCAAAAGTACTGGCAAGCCGCGCTGCGCGGCTGCTGCAGCTTCGCGTAACAGCGCAAGGTTGCCGGGGCCGATTGGCATGGAGCAGAGTATTAGCAGCGATACATGTGTAAGACTGCTATGAACCTGTTGCAGGGTTGTTGGGGAAATGGGTGCATAGGGTTGTTCGGTAATTACCCGGTCGGCAAGGCGCAGGGCAAGGGTATGATCGCTATCGCCGATGTTGAGCGCACCAGCGATAAAGGGGATATGAGCATCGGCCAGGGCCCGCATCAGCAGTTCGCCGGAGCCGCCCCCGGCCATAACGTGTATAAATGGCCGGATGTGCTTCTGCCGTTCGTCTTCCATAGCCCCGGCAGGCTCGCTGCTGGGCGGCAAGACGCTGAGATGTTCCGCCCCGCGCAGGATACCGACCTGGACGTTGACGCCATAGACGCGACTGAGCAACCCAGGCTCCAGCACCTCAGCCGGACCAGCATCGGCGACGATGCCGCGCTGAAACAATAATAGGCGTGGGAAATAGCGGGCCGCGAGGTTGAGATCGTGCATGGCCGCAATCACTGTGACGCCGCGCTCGCGGTTCAGGTGTTGTACCAGTTCGAGCGTCTCTACCTGGTATTTTATGTCCAGGTGAGAGGTGGGTTCGTCTAAGAGCAGCAGCCGGGGCTGCTGGGCTAAGGCCATGGCGATCATCACACGCTGCCGTTCACCTCCGCTCAACTGGTTGAAGACGCGCCCGGCAAGAGAAGCTATACCGGCCGCCTGCAAAGCATCCTGAACGATGGCTGCGTCGTGCTTTCCCTGTGTTCCCAGGAAGTTGACAAACGGGGGGCGCCCCAGGCTCACCATATGCTCAACGGTGAAGGCAAAGGGCATGTGCAGTTCCTGCGGAACGACGGCGACCCGTTGGGCAACATTGCGCCTGCCCCACTCTTGCAGGTCGCGGCCCTCTAAGAAGATTATGCTGTGCTGGGGTCGGAGAAAGCCGCTCAGGAGGCGCAGGAGGGTTGTTTTGCCGGAGCCATTTGGCCCCAGCAGACCGACCATTTCACCGGCATGGACCTGTAAATGCAAATCGTACAGGAGCGGCTGGCGATCATAGCCGAAGGTTACTCCATCCACATTGAGGAGGATTGTTTTGTCCATTGCCGGGTTGTGCGCATTGAATTGCGTCCCTACAGGATCTACCATCGGTAGTCTCGCTTACTGCTCCTGAGCAGGAACAAGAAGAATGGCGCGCCGACAAGGGCGGTGAATATACCTACGGGCAGGGCGGCTGGGGCAATCACGACACGCGCCAGGAGATCGGCCAGCGTGAGAAAGATGGCACCACATAGCGCGGAGGCTGGGAGGAGCAGGCGATGGCGCGGCCCAAGCAGCAGGCGCATAGCATGGGGTGTGACCAGGCCAACAAAACCGATTAAGCCGCTGATAGAGACGGCGGCGGCTGTGAGCAGTGAACCAATCACGATGATAAGCAACTTGCGACGTTCGACGTGCAGGCCTAAATGGGCCGCGCTCTCTTCGCCCAGCGCAAAGGCATCCAGCACGCCTGAGAGAGCCAGTGAACAGACCATGCCCACGAGAATAATAGCTCCTACCACCAGTATTGGCGGCCAACTGGTGACCGATACGCCGCCGGAGAGCCAGTTGAAGAGAGCCTGCACGCCAAATTGCGCATGTGGACTGAGCGTCAAGACAAGTGTTTGCAGTGCTACCAGTACCGCATTGACCACCACCCCTGCCAGCAGTAATGTCACAACGGGCGTGTGACCATCGGAACGAGCAATGCTGTAGACGAGCAAGACGGTCAGCATGGCACCGGCAAAGGCTAAAAGAGGGGTGAGAGAGAAGAACGAGCCATAGACCGTGTCGAATGGCAGGACAAAGGCAATAGCCGCCCCTAAAGCGGCCCCCGAAGAAGTACCTATCAGGAACGGGTCGGCCAGGGGATTGCGCAACATGCCCTGAAAGAGCACGCCCGCGACGGCAAGTGCCGCTCCCACCAGAGCCGCTCCCACCACAATCGGCATACGTACCTGCCAGACTATCAGTTCCGATGTGGGGTCCCACTGGCGAACAAAATGGAAAATGCCCGTACCATTGAGCAGAATCTGCGCAATGGTACTGATAGGTATGGGGGTCGAGCCGAAGCTGACCGATAGCAAGATGACAACCAGCAGCAATCCACTCAAGAGAAGCAATACGAGGGGAGCTGGCAATATCTGCCAGCCCTTTGCTGGTCGTCGTTCAATTTTCGAGCTTCTGGTTGCGATTTTCATAGTGTTGAGTTTGGTATGAAGCCTGGAGCCCGCAAGAGACAATACATTTCAATATGCACTCCCTGAGGAGACAAACGGGCCGTAGGGGCGCGATAAATCGGCCCCTACAAATATCTATCATAACATGTAGTGACATCCCTTGTGGATGTCAGGTCACACGGTCGCACTACAATAATCCGGCAAGGGTGTGGTGAATTTGTCGGGATGGAGAAGCTGGGCGAGGCATTGCAGCCCTTCTACCAGGCGCGGGCCTGGACGCCCGACCACGTTGGAATTGACGCGGTAGACATGGTGTGACTGGAGAGCGGCGATACCGCTCCAATTCGCACGTTTATACACGGCTGCCACGTTTCCCCCATACAGTGGGTCTTCGGTGAGAATGATGTACTGTGGGTTGGCACTGATCACCGCTTCGTCGGTGACCTGGGGAAAGCCTCCGCCACTGGTATTGTCGTGGAAGATATTTTGCGCGTTGGCATCCTGCAAGAGTTCATCACTAAAGGAACCCCCGCCAGCTACATAGGGTTTGCCAGGAGTGCTGTAATCCAGCTCTACCATGACGGTCGGCGCGGTAGTGCCTGCTACCGCCGCTTTGACCTGGTCAATCTGCTGCTGGAACTGCTGTACCACCTGGTTCGCGCTGTCCTGCGTGAAGGTTAGACGCCCAACAACCAACATTTCCTGGAGGATTTGCGTCAGGTTGCCGGAGGGAAGGTCTACGACGCGTAGGCCGAGATTGTTGAGTTGCGCATCGTACTGTTTGGTGTCTTCGCCGTAACTCAGCACAAGATCGGGTTTGAGCGCAACAATCTGCTCCACGCTGTACTTGCCATTGACATCGGAGACCTTTGGCAGCAAGGTCAGGTCGGTTGGGTAGTTGGTGTAGAAGTCTATGCCAACTACTTTGCTATCCAGGTGCAGTGCGCCAAGCATCTCGCTGGTAGTTGGTACCAACGAGACGATGCGCTGCGGGGCCGTGGCTGGATAGGAAATTGGCGTTCCATAGGCATCCAGTGCTGCCGTCGGACTTGGAGACGGTGTTGCATTGCCAGCAGTAGTTGAAGGTGATGGAGTCTGTCCACATGCTGCTAACAAGAGAAGCAAGGCAAGCAGAAACGATGTAAAGAGACGAGAAGAGATGACATGGGAGCGCATTGGTAATTACCTCCGAGACGTTCTAACGCCCGCTGTCACCTCGCGTGGGTGGGATGGATTTCAACCAAAGACAAGAACAGGCGGGTTAAGTGAAGCTGTATGTACTCCACTTCGGCTAGCGATGTCCCGGTAGCTCGCTCCTCTTACGCGAAGGAACATGAGCCATGCGACTATCGAGGTGAAGTGTTGCTTCCCTGGATAGGTCGTCATCATGTACACCGGGCAGGTCTCCTGACTTCTGGCTACAAACGCTGCTTATCTCGCCTTCCCGCCCGAAAATGTGAAGCCTTGCTTCACGCTCTCAAGGCAGTGACTCTTGCTCTTTGTATCCGAATTGATTCAGATAGGCGAGGAGATAAACTACTTGCCAGTTACAGTAGCGCGACTGCGTCGGAATTGCACCGACTTCCCTATTCTGCCTGGTTGACATCGTCTCACCCAGGCCACCCGGTGGCTACAGCTACATTGCTGCTACTGGAGGTAGTATATGAAACCGCAACATGTAATGTCAAATGACCCGATTCCAAGGGTGATCGTGCGATTTTTGCACCGTGCGCGGTGGGGTTTGGCATGGCGGAGGCAAGCACCGCCACTACTATACACGAAATGCCCGTCATGCAAGTATAGTAGTGGCGGTGCTTGCCTCCGCCATGCTTCACTTATCTTCTTTGTTCCACAAACTATCAAAACGAGACCGAGTAATCAGTTCCACCGCTGCCGTATTGCACCAGGAAATCGATAGTGAACGACCTTAGACCTGCTGGCCCGATAAACGCAACGTGACCACTGACACCTTTCGCGTTGGCTTTAAAGCCGTAGGGAAGGGTATTATCAACTGGTGGATGGTCTGGGCCACCATAGATCAGTCGTATGTAGTCATAGCCATAACCAGGGGACACTTCTTTGCCGTTGGGATTATCCACACGAAAGTTCAAGACGTAATATTGCTGTCCCGCCTTAGCCTGGGCACCTCGATACGAATAGCGGATATCTACGCTAACCAGGTGATAGATGAGGAGATAACGAGGGCTATAGTAGGGAAAGTAATAGTAAATGCCGAGAGACTGGGCAGAGCTTCGACCACTGTAGTGGTTGGGATTGAACGCGCCTGTAAATGGTATTGTTACCAGGTATTCGCCAAGCTGTGTGGAACCCAGCTGTAGCTTCAATGTATTCAATTGTAATGCTTGAGGAGCAGAGAAGTCTATCCAACCGTTTTCACTCGTCCCCGGTTTGGGGCCAACAGAAAGGGATACATTGGTCGGGCTGATTGGATCGAGATTTGGAGCAAGCAGGCGAGCAATATCATAATAGATGATGGTAATCTGGTCTGTGGACTTATTGGCTACATGCATATTTAAACGTACTATGGCTGCTCCGGAATGAATAGCGTCATCAGTAAAAGAGGTGGCATATTGTACATTTTCGACGGTATATGCTAGACCTGCATATGTGGCTGTTCGCTGTACTTCGAAGGTCAGCGTCGGAATAGGGGTGGGAGCGGGATTGAAAGTGAATTTTACATTTTTGAGCAAACCCCAGGTGCTATAGCTGACGATACTGAGAACGAGTACCCCCAGGACGAGCAGGCTGCTGAATAGTAGCCACTGCCTGGGTGGGCTGGCCTTTTTGGGTATACTTGTTGCCAGCACTACAGGCGTTTTCTCCTGGAATAGTGGCGGCACCGGAATAGTTGGTGTCTTTTTTGCCATAAAGAAGGCCTCCTTTCGCGTATATAGTCTCCCCTTCTTATTGTACCAAGTTTTCACAACTCTTAATACCCCCCCAGTTACAATCGAGATATCGTGCGAAACTTACAGGAAGGCCCGGTAAAGCGCATCTGATCATCAGCGATACGCTTCTGCTTGCAGGTTGAACAATTCGGCATAGTGACCATCACGTTGCATGAGCTGCTCATGAGAGCCGGATTCGGTGATTTTGCCATGCTCCAGGACAAAGATGCGGTCGGCCAGGCGTACAGTGCTGAAGCGGTGGCTGATAAAGATGGCTGTCTTCCCCCCAGTCAGTGTGCGGAAGTGTGTGAACACTTCGTATTCGGCACGGGCGTCGAGTGAGCTGGTTGGCTCATCCAGGACAAGAACACCTGCATCACGCATAAAGGCACGTGCGAGGGCGATCTTCTGCCATTCGCCGCCGCTCAACTGCGTCCCCTTATTGAACCAGCGGCCCAACATCGTATCGTAGCCCTCCGGCAGGCCCTCGATGACGGCATTGGCTCCGCTCTTCTGGGCAGCATTACTGATTAGCTCGTGGTTCTCGATTTCGCTGACGCGCCCAACGCCGATATTCTCACGCGCGCTAAGGAAGTAGGTGACGTAGTCCTGGAAGATAACGCCGACATGTCCGCGCAATTCTTGCAAATCGTACTCTTTAATATTATGGCCGTCGATGAGGATTTCGCCTTCATCCGGGTCGTAGAGCCGGGTCAGCAGTTTGACGATGGTCGTCTTGCCTGCCCCGTTGCGGCCAACTATGGCGATAGCTTCGCCCGCCTGGACGGTGAAGCTGACGTTTTTCAAAGCTGCTTGAGTCTCGGGGTCTTTTCCAGGATAGGTAAAGCTGACATTGCGGAACTCAATGTCCATGGTTCCTCTCGCTGAATCGACAGTGCGTGGGTCTGGTGGAGAAACGATCTCAGGCGTGTATTCGAGAAATTCAAAGAGTGTTGTCACATAGAGATTGTTTTCGTAGGTAGAGGAGATACCGCTTAAGAGGCCCTGAAAGCTCTGACCTGCCTGAACAGCTGCCTGAGTATAGCGCGAAAGGCTGCCCAACGAGATGCGGCCCAGGCTCAGCACCACCTGTAAAGCTACATAGAGGTAGATGGCACTGTTTGCCAACCCTGTCAGAGCAGACCAGAGGAAGTTGACCAGGTAGCGACGCACCACAATCTCCTTGTCCTCTTCATAGAGCTTGTTCGCGAGACGTTTGAACTGAGCGATGAAGAAATTGCCAAGCGTAAAGAGCTTGATTTCCTTATTATAGGTGTCAACTGTCAGCAGCCGGTTGAAGTAGTCCATGACACGGCGTTCCGGGGATTGCCGGCGCCTGCGCTGGAAGCCTCTCCAACCATAATGGATGCTGGAGAAGAATGCGGGTATGGGTACGATCAGCGCGACGATTGCCAGCCACCAGGAGAGTTGTAGCAGCAGGAAGATCATCGAGAGCATGGTGACAGTGGTACGAAAGAGGTCGAAGGTCTGCGAGATCATGGAGACGGGCTGGTAGGTGGATTGATCAGCAGCCTGCCGCATCTTATCGTAGAATTCCGGGTTTTCAAAATAGGCCATGTCCAGGGTGTTCGCCTTCTCCAGGATGAGGAGTTGTACGCGGTTTGACACTCTTTCTTGCAAGAGCTGCTGCACAATATTACTGAGCGAACTCAACAGATTGGAGAGCAGGGCCACGCCGAATTGCAGGCCAACAGGAAACCAGATAGGGTTCGAGCTGTGGATGCGGATTCCGATCACGACACTATCTATCACCAGACCCGTGATCCAGACGCTCAGGGCGGGAGTGAAACCCTGCAATAGACTGAGGACGCCCATGAGTGCCGTGAACAGTGCGCTGGTGGACCAGACGAGGCGCAGGACGCGGGGCAAGCTGGTAAATGCTCCTATCACCTGCCTGACACCTATTTTTTCGTTCGATCCGTCGTGTTTTGCCTTTCGATGAAGTTTGCCGATGAAACCTGGCAGATCACTACCGACCATCCTGTTGACATGATAGCGCAGAGAAAAAGCACTATAAAACTGATGTATACCAGTTCTATAGATTATAGACGCAAATGTTTCTGAAAAGGAAACGTGCATCAACGAGCAAGCACAACACGGTGAGCGTCTGACCCTATCAGACGCTCACCGTGTTGTGCTTGCTCGTTGATAAGATATGCTATACTTAGCCTATCCAGAAGTTACTTGCACAGTTCGTTAGCTCTTCTTGTGAGGGTGGTATTTATGCCTGTTTCTGTAACCAATTCCAGGTTGATCTATGATGCTCTGAAAGCGTGTGATGTGAAGATCATGTCTGCCCTGCCGGAGACGTGGCTGGTCCATTTGATACGCATGGCGGACGAGGACCCGGATATGACCCTGGTACGTCTTGCCAAAGAGGAGGAGGGCATCGGTATTTCTGCTGGAGCGCACCTGGCAGGCGTCAACTCCGCTCTGTTGATGCAAAACCATGGCTTTCTGGCGGCAATAAACCCCATCGTTTCGCTGGCCTTGCTCTATAAGATTCCCCTGATGATTTAAATAAGCTGCTGAACATGCGACTTATCGGTATCACACGTCCAATGCGGCCATACAGCTTGCTTTATGGTCATTCCTAACTGACCAATTAACTGAACATCGGCATACGTTGTGTTATCTGGAATGCCTGAAGTATTGACGCG
>WNFB01000109.1_pt1 | contig 52443 bp, 44 predicted proteins | sample 5400501 | NCBI WGS metagenome assembly WNFB01 (sample SAMN13153341, study PRJNA577476) | soil metagenome | isolation source: 200 cm saprolite under Douglas fir tree site 2 hole 1 | place: USA:California | collected 2015-04-18 | reverse complement strand
CCGGGCAGGGCCGGGCAGCGGCCCGCAAGACCGGGCAGCGGCCCGCAAGACCGGGCGGCGCCACGCAGGCCGGGCAGGGCAGGCCAGACCAGGCAGTGGCAGGCGAGAGGAGCTCACCGATGCGAACCGTGCGCGCGGCGCTGATCCAGGCACACGCCAACATGTCCAAGCAGCAGGCCGTGGACAAGCACATCGCGATGATCGCCGACGCGGCCAGCCGGGGAGCGCAGGTCGTCGGCCTGCAGGAGATCTTCCACGGGCCCTACTTCTGCGCGGAGCAGGACGCCAAGTGGTACGACACCGCGGAGCCGGAGGACGGCCCGATCGTCAGCCGGATGCGCGAGGTCGCCCGCGAGAACGGCGTCGTGCTGATCGTCCCGTGGTACGAGGAGGAGCAGCCCGGCGTCTACTACAACAGCGCCTGCGTCATCGAGCGCGACGGTTCCATCGTCGGCAAGTACCGCAAGACGCACATCCCCCATGTCGGGCCGTGCTTCTGGGAGAAGTTCTATTTCAAGCCCGGCAACCTCGGCTACCCGGTCTTCGACACCTCGGCCGGCCGGATCGGGCTGATCATCTGCTACGACCGGCACTTCCCCGAGGTCGCCCGCGAGCTCGGCATCAAGAACGCCGAGATCGTCTTCAACCCGTCGGCCACCGTCGAGTCGCTGTCGCGCTACCTGTGGGAACTCGAGCAGCCCGCCCACGCTGTCGCCAACGGCTTCTGGATCGCGGCGAGCAACCGGGTCGGCACCGAGCCGCCGTTGTCCACGCACAAGTTCTACGGGTCATCGTATTTCTGCAGCCCGCGCGGCAAGATCATCGCCCAGGCGTCGGACAGCGAGGACGAGGTGCTGGTCGCCGATCTCGACCTGGACGAGATCCGCGAGGTACGCAATACCTGGCAGTTCTTCCGCGACCGCCGGCCGGAGACCTACGGTGAGCTGGCGGAGCAGCTGCCATGACGACGCTGATCAGCAACGGGACGGTGGTCACGGCCACTGATATGTCCCGCGCCGACGTCCTCATCGACGGGGAGAAGATCCAGGCCATCGGCACCGGATTCGGCGCCGCTGACACGGTCATCGACGCGGCCGGCCGCTACGTCATGCCGGGCGGGATCGACGTGCACACCCACATGGAGCTGCCGTTCGGCGGCACGTTCGCCTCCGATGACTTCGCCACCGGCACGGCAGCGGCCGCCTGGGGTGGCACGACCACCATCGTCGACTTCGCGGTGCAGAGCTACGGCGAGAGCCTGTCGCAGGGACTGGACCGGTGGCTGGAGAAGGCCGGCCCGAAATCGCACATCGACTACGGGCTGCACCTGATCGTGCGCGAGATCAACGAGCAGATCCTGCGCGAGATGGACGCGATGATCGACCGCGGCGTCCCGTCGTTCAAGCTCTTCATGGCCTACCCGGGCGTGTTCATGCTGGACGACGCGGCGATCTTCCGGGCGATGAGCCGCACCGCCGACAACGGCGGCCTGATCATGATGCACGCCGAGAACGGCGGCGCCATCGACGTGCTCGTCCAGCGCTACCTCGCCGAGGGCAAGACCGCGCCGGTCAACCATGGCCTGACCCGGCCGTCCTCGATGGAGGGCGAGGCGACGCACCGGGCGATCGCGCTGGCCGAGCTGGCCGGCGTGCCAGTTTATATCGTCCATCTCAGTTCCCGCGAGGCGCTCACCGCGGTACGCGAGGGCCGCAGCCGCGGCGTGCCTGCCTACGCGGAAACCTGCCCGCAGTACCTGTACCTTTCCCTTGATGACCTGGCCAGGCCGGGGTTCGAGGGCGCCAAGTTCGTCTGCTCACCGCCGCTGCGGACCGCCGACCACCAGGCGGAGCTCTGGGGCGGGCTGATCACCGATGACCTGCAGGTTGTCTCCACCGACCACTGCCCGTTCGACTACAAGGACCAGAAGTCCCTCGGCGCCGACGATTTCTCCGCGATCCCCAACGGGCTGCCCGGCGTGGAGGACCGCTACACGCTGCTGTGGGACGGCGGCGTGGCGGCCGGCCACATCACCCCGATGCGGTTCGTCGAGCTGATCGCCACCGCCCCGGCCAGGATGTTCGGGCTGCACCCGCGCAAGGGCACGCTAGCGCCAGGCTCGGACGCTGACATCGTCGTCTTCAACCCCGCGGCGCGGCGGACGATCTCGGCCGCCACGCACCACATGCGCGTCGACTACAGCTGCTACGAGGGCCGTTCCGTCTGCGGCGTCCCGGAGGTCGTGCTGCAGCGGGGCAGCGTCATTGTCCGCGACGGGAAGTTCCTCGGCACCCAGGGTGCAGGCCGCTTCCTCGAGCGGAGCAGATTCGGCCCGGGGACGGGCGCAGGGACGGGTGCCGGGCAAGGCGCCGGGCCGGGCGCGCGGGCCCCCGCGAGCGCCGGCTAGGCGCCCGGGCGGTGGATGCGGTGGCTTCGGTGCGCGCTGACCCCCGCGTGCTGACCAGCCAGATTTTTAACGGGGCCGTCGGGCTGCTTGTCGTAGCAGCACTGGTGGTGCAGTCGGTGCTGAATGTGCGTAACGGGACGGTGCCGGTGCCGACCCGGTTCGTCCGCATGTTCAGCTTCTTCACGGTCCAGAGCAACATACTGGTCGCGGTCGCCGCGTTCTCGCTGATGCTGGCGCCGGGCCGGGACGGCCGCTGGTGGCGGGTGCTGCGGCTGGACGCGCTGGTCGGCATCAGCGTCACTGGCGTCGTCTACACCACCGTCTTGCGGACTCAGCAGCAGCTGCACGGCTGGGCGGTAGCTACCGACGCCGTCTTTCACTATGTCGTGCCGCTCGCCGCGGTGATCGGCTGGCTGGCCTTCGGCCCGCGTCCCCGCAGCGATGCGCGGACGGTCGGGTGGTCGCTGGCCTGGCCAGTCGCGTGGCTGGCCTACACCTTGCTGCACGGCTACGTGGCCGGGTGGTACCCCTATCCGTTCATCGACGTGGCGAAACACGGATACGCCGTCGTGACGCTCAACGCGCTGGCCGTCTGCGCCGTTCTCGCCGTGATGGCCGCCGCGTTCTGGCTCGGCGACGCCTACCTGCCCGGCGGCCGGCCGCGGCGGCCGGTCCGCGAGTTACCGGTCAGCCGGTGACCGGCCCGCGGGCGGCGCCGGCGGCCGGGTTCGGGCTCACCGGCACCAGGCCGCCGGTTAGCCCGAAGTTCCCCTCCGGATGCACTGATATCCGTGTTCACCAGGGGAAACGTGGTGCACCATGACGACACGCAGACATGTAGATTCGCCGCCTGAAGCTCTATGACCTGGGCAAATATGACGGGTCCCATAGGCCTGGGGGAACCTCGGGTTAGCTGTCGGCTTCGTTGCCGCGCCCGCGATCGCCGACGAACATATTGAGCAGCCACCCGACGACGCCCACGATGATCGCTCCCCAGAAGGCCGCCCAGAACCCGGTGATGTGGAACGGCAGGGATAGCTTGCCGGCCACCCAGCTGGTCAGCCAGAGCAGCAGCCCGTTGACGACGAGGCCGATCAGGCCAAGGGTCAGGATGTAGAAGAGGCAGCCGACGGTCTTGACGATCGGCTTCAGGACGGCGTTCACGACGCCGAAGATCAGGGCCACGACGATCAGCGTGGCGGCCTTGGACACGGTGCTGCCGGTGCGCAGCTGGATGCCGGAGATGACGGCAGTCGCCACGGCCAGCGCGACTGCCGTGACCAGCACGCGTATCAGGGCTTTCATGCGTTCATCCTGACACGGCCGCCGGGCCCCGGCATCTGGCCGGGGCTGCCGCGGCGGCTACCAGCGGAAATGGACGAACAGGCGGCCGAAGTTCTTGGAGTCCTTCTCGACACGGTGGTAGAGCGCCTTGATTTCTTTCTGCTCAAGGAACCGGAGCACTCTCTTCTTGAGCTGCCCTGAGCCCTTTCCCGGAATGATCTCAACCAGCGGCGCCTTCTTCCGCACGGCCTCATCGATAATGTCCCGCAAGGCGCGGTCGATGTCCTGGCCCCGGTTATAGATGTCATGCAGGTCAAGCTTGAGCTTCATCTCGCGGGTCTCCGATCCGCCGCCTGCCCTCACGGTACCCGCGACCGCGGTGCGCTAGGCGGGACCACCTCACTACGGACAGAACTCGGGTCGTTACGCTGAGTGGTGCCGTCGCGCGGGGCTGCCAGCCGGGCGGTGCCGCCGATCTACCTGCGCGAGATCACGGTTGTCATACTTTGCACGAATCCGCGCCGCAAGCCGCCGTCTTCCGGGGAGATCCCATGCGCCTAGCGAGGCCAGCGGCGGCTGCCGCCGGAGCCGCGTTGCTCGCGGTGGCGGTTGGCGGTGCCAGCGCCGTCAGGCCTTCCGCGGTGAGGCCTTCCGCGGTGAGGCCAGTCGCGGTCAGGTCGGCCGTCGGCCGCGCGACCGGCTCGCTGGCCGGGATCGTCTCCATCCGCCCGGCCTTCGTGCATGTGCTCGGCGCGCAGCCGCTGCCCCCGACAACAGCGTTCTGCGAGCGGAAATTCAAGATCGCTTGCTATCTCCCGAGGCAGCTAGAGCGGGTCTACCGCCTGCCTGCACTGCTACGGAGGGGAATCGACGGCAGGGGCCAGACGATCGTCATCGTGGACTCCTTCGGATCCCCCACCGTCCGCCGCGATCTGAGGGTGTTCGACCGGGTGGCCGGGCTTCCGGCGCCACCTTCGCTGCGGGTCATCCGGCCAGCCGGAAGGGTCCCTCGCTACCGGCCGACACCCAGCCGGGAGGGCTGGGCCGGCGAGACCGACCTGGACGTGGAGTACGCCCACGCGATGGCGCCGGGTGCCAGGATCCTGCTCGTCGAGACCCCGACGGCGGAGAACGAGGGCACGACCGGCTTCCCGCAGATCGTCAGGGCAGAGAAGTACGTGATCAGCCATCACCTCGGCAGCGTCATCAGCCAGAGCTTCAGCGCGACGGAGCAGACCTTCCCGTCCAGGAGGTCCCTGCTCCGGCTGCGAGGCGCGTATATCGCCGCGGCGCGCAGCGGGGTGACCGTGCTCGCGGCCTCGGGCGACAGCGGCGCGGCGGACGTGAAGTCCAATAAGATCACCTACTACCTGCACCGGGTGACGTCCTGGCCTGACAGCGACCCGCTAGTCACCGGCGTGGGCGGCACGCGGCTGCACCTCACGGCGAAGGGCAGGCACAGCAGGCCCGACACCGTGTGGAACGACACTTTCAGCGGGCCGGCGAACAAGTTCATCGTCGGCGGAAACGGGCCGAGTCCGCTGGCGGGCGGCGGCGGCAAGTCGGTCATCTTCGGCCGCCCGAGCTACCAGGACGGCGTGGCGGCTATTGTCGGCTCCCGTCGCGGCGTGCCGGACATCTCGATGAGCGCCGCCTGCAACGGAGCCGCCGACATGTACCAGAGCTTCCAGGGACAGCCCGCCGGGTGGTACCCGACCTGCGGAACCAGCGAGGCCACGCCCGAGTTCGCTGGCATCGTCGCGCTGGCCGATCAGGTCGCTGGCCGGCCGCTCGGGGTGATCAACCCGTTCCTCTACCGCATGTCGGCCCAGCACCTGCCCGGCATCGTGGATGTCGTCACCGGCGGCAACACGGTGTCCTTCCGCCAGCGCACGAGGCTGCGAACCGTGCACGGGTTCAGGGCCAGGCCCGGGTATGACCTGGCATCGGGGGTCGGCACGGTCGACGCGCCACTGTTCGTCTTCGAGCTGGCAACGGCGGCAGGCAACTCCGGTGCCCTGCGGGGAGCTAGTGGCTAGGATTTATCCGGCCAGCACAGGACAGATCTGACCGGAAACTGATTTCGGTGCCTGGGGCACCAATCTGCCGCCCGGGGGGGCCTCGAATGGACGGTATGAACCCACGCGACATGCGCGCGCCCGAGCCGGGCACCGGTCCGCAGGAGAGGGACGACCGGGACCTGGACTGGCTGCTCGCGCGGGTAGCGCGCGGCGATCAGACAGCGTTCGAGCAGGTCTATGACCGGCTGGCGGGCCCGGCGTACGGCCTGATCCGCAAGGTGGTCAGGGATCCGGCCCAGTCCGAGGAGGTCGCGCAGGAAGTCCTGCTGGAGGTGTGGCGGAACGCATCACGCTTTGACCCGTCCCGGGGCAGCGCGATGACCTGGGTGATGCTGATCGCCCACCGGAGGGCGATCGACCGGGTGCGATCGGCAAGCGCCGAGACGCAGCGTAACCAGAAGTCGGCGGCCGTCGCTGCGGCGTCCCCTGATGAGGTCGCCGAGGAGGTCGAGGCCAACCTCGACAGGGAGCGGGTGCGCCGCTGCCTGAATTCGCTGACGGACTTGCAGCGTGAGTCGATCACCCTCGCCTACTACGGGGGATACACCTACCGCCAGGTCGCCGGGCTGCTCAGCGTGGCGCTCGGAACAATCAAGACCAGGATCCGCGACGGCCTGATCCGGATGCGCGACTGCATGGAGGTGACCTGGTGACGCTCCTCCGGCACGATCTGCACACTCTCACCGGGGCCTACGCGCTCGACGCCCTGGAGCACGCCGAACGAGAGCGCTTCGAGCACCATCTGCAGCGCTGCCAGCCATGCTCGCACGAGGTACGCGGCCTGCACGAGACCGCGACCCGGCTCGCGCTCGCGGTTGCCCGGGTACCTCCGCCGCAGCTCAGGGAGCGGGTCCTGACAACAGCCGCGAGGACGCGCCAGCACCCGCCGGTCATGGACCAGCGCCCGGCCCCCAAGCCGCGCTCCGCGTGGATTCCCCGGCTGGCTGCAGTGGCGGCAGCGGCCGCGGTGGCAGTCGCGGTGGTGCTGGGGATCATGCAGTCCGCCACGCAGCACCAGCTCGATCGCGTGCAGGCGCAGGAGCAGGCCATCGAGGCGGTGCTAACTGCTCCCGATGCCAGAATCGTCAGTCACCGCACGTCGGTCGGCGGCACGGCCACGGTGGTGTTCTCCGAGGCCAGCCACAAGATGTTCGTTACGACCGCTGGCCTGCCGCCACTGCCGGCCGGCAAGGTCTACCAACTCTGGCTGATAGCGCCGGGAAGCAACCGGTCGGCAGGCCTGCTGCCGGCCCCGAGCGGGGGCCGCACTGCTCCGGTCCTCGCGTCCGGCCTCGCGGCAGGAGACAAGGCGGGAGTGACCGTCGAGCCGGCCGGCGGATCGCCCCAGCCGACGACCACGCCCATCTTCGCGATCCCGCTGGCCGGCTGAGGTCGCGGACCGTGGAGCCGGCCGGCGGATCGCCCCGGCCGGCGACCGCGGCCGTCTTCGCGATCCCGCTGGCCGGCTGAGGTCGCGGACCGTGGCGTCGGCCGTGGATCGCCCCGGCCGGCGACGACGTCCGTCTTCGCGATCCCGCTGGCCGGCTGAGGTCGCGGATCGTGGCGCCGGCCGGCGGATCGCCCCAGCCGGCCGCCAGGCCTGAAGGCTCTCGCGGGCTGCGGCGAGCGGTCTCCGGCCAGGCCGGGGAAGCTGCCTGCCTGCCGGGCTAGTTTCGGCGTCAGCCGGACTGGTTACGCTGCACTCATGTGCACGGGAGAGCGGCCGGGCCGCGGCGACGCGGCAGCCGACGCTCCTTTCGGCTCGGCGTGATCTGCGTCCTGGGCGATGCTCACCTTGACGTTGTCGTGCGCCTGGCCGAGCCGCTCGCGGAGGAGACCGACACCACCGCGGTCACCGCGGTCGGCGTCGGCGGGCAGGCGGCCAACGTCGCTGCCTGGGTCTGCGCGCTCGGTGGCCGGGCCAGGCTGGTCGCCGCGCAGGCAGGCGATCTGGCCGGCCGCCTTGTCGCTGCCGAGCTGGCCGGCCGCGGCGTCGATCTCGTGGGGCCGGTGCTCGGCGGCCGGACCGGGGTGGTGGTCTCGCTTTCCGAGCGGGGCGCCGCGCGGTCGATGCTGACCGACCGCGGAGTCGGCCCGCAGCTGGACGCCAGTGCCCTGGAGGCTCGGTGGTTCGCTGAGTGCACCTGGCTGCATCTGCCCGCCTACAGCCTGGTCGCCGCTCCGGTGGCCGGCGCTGCGATCGCCGCCGCGGCCCTGGCCCCGCGGCTGAGCGTGGATCTGTCCTCGACCGCGGCGTTGCGCGGCTACGGAATCGGGCGCTTCCGCGCCCTCCTTGGCCGCCTGCGCCCGGCGGTGGTGCTGGGCAACGAGGCAGAGGCGGCCGCCATCGGCGACCTGCCCGGCTGTGAGCTGGTGGTGAAGCTGGGGCCGGCCGGCGTCCGGGCCGGCGGCCAGGTCTATCCCGCAGTCGCAACCAGGCCGGTCGACTCGACGGGTGCCGGGGATGCGTTCGCCGCTGGCTACCTGCTCGGCGGGATCGGCCTTGGCCTGCAGGCCGCGGCGAGGGCGGTGGCGAGGATGGGAGCGATGCCGTGACTGTCCAGCAGCAGGTGGCGCCGGAGGTCGCGGAGGCGTTGCGATTCGGCCGGCCGGTCGTCGCGCTGGAGACCACCCTCGTGGCCCATGGCTTCGCCGACGGGCAGGGCCTGAGTGCCGCGCTGGCCGCTGAGGAGCGGATCCGGGCGGCTGGGGCCACGCCGGCCACCATGGGCGTTGCCGACGGCGCCGTGCTGGCCGGGATGAGCCGGCCGGTACTTGAGCGTTTCGCCGCGGCGGGTCCGGCCGCCCGCAAGGTCGGCGCCCGCGATCTCGCGCCCTGCATCGTACAGGGCGCCCTCGGGGCGACAACGGTCGGCGGCACGCTGGCGATCTGCCGCCTGCTCGGCATCAGGTTCCTCGGCACCGGCGGGATCGGCGGAGTGCACCGCGGCTACGCGGACAACCTTGATATCTCCGGCGACCTGCTGCAGATCGCGCGCACCCCTGCTGTCGTGGTCTCCTCGGGAGTGAAGTCCATCCTCGATGTCCCGGCGACAGCCGAGCTGCTCGAGACCCTCGGCGTGCCGGTGCTGGGCTGGCAGACCGCGACCATGCCCGCCTTCTACAGCGCCGAGCCCGGGCCGGCCGTGTCGGCGGCGGCGTCAAGCGCGCCGGAGACGGCCAGGATCGCTGCCTGCCACTGGGAGCTGAATCCCGGGTCGGGAATCCTGCTGACCCGGCCGCCCGGAGCCGGCCTGGACATTGAGCCACTGATCGCCACGGCGGTCGAGCAGGTGCGGCGGGCCGGGGTGACCGGACAGGCTGTGACTCCCGCCGTCCTGGCGCTGGTATCGGAGCTGAGCGATGGCCGCAGCGCCGAGGTCAACCGGCAGCTGATCGCCGACAACGCTGCGCTGGCCGCCGAGGTGGCTGTCGCCTACACGGCTGCGGGTTTCATGATCCCGGGGATTTCTCAGTCACAGTGACTGCCCCGGGATCATGAAACGGTCGGCAAGGGCAGCATGAACACCCTGGGCGCCGCTGACGTTCGTCAGAGACGGCCGGCCGCGATAATCCGCCGCAGGAAACGTTGCGTCCGCTCGTCCTTCGGCGCAGTGAACAGCTCGGCAGGCGGCGCGTCCTCGATGATGCGCCCCTCTTCGAGGAAGCAGACCCGGTGCGCGATGTCGCGAGCGAAGCCCATCTCATGCGTGGCGATCAGCATCGTCATGCCCGAGGCGGCAAGCTCGCGGATGACATCGAGCACCTCGGCCACGAGTTCGGGATCCAGCGCGCTCGTTACCTCGTCAAGCAGCATGATCTGCGGTCGCATGGCGAGTGCCCGCACGATGGCGACCCGCTGCTGCTGGCCGCCGGAGAGCCGGTCCGGGAACTCGGACTCCTTGTCGTCCAGGCCGAACCGGCTCAGCAGCGCCCTGGCCTCCTGCTGTGCCCTGGCCATGGGCGTGCCCAGCACCTTTCTCGGCGCCAGCGTCACGTTCTGCAGCACGGTCATGTGCGGGAAGAGGTTGAACGACTGGAAGACGATCCCGATGTACCGGCGGACGAGATTCTGGTTCACCCCCCGGCCGGTGATCTCGCGGCCCCACAGGCTGATCTTCCCGGCTTCAATGGGCTCCAGCAGGTTCGCGCAGCGCAGCAGCGTCGATTTTCCCGATCCGGACGCGCCGATCAGGCAGATCACCTCGTGCGTGGCCACGGACAGGTCGATCCCCCGCAGCACCTCGTTGGTGCCGAACGACTTATGCAGGCCCTCGATGCGGATGGCCACACCCTCATCCGGCGCGAGCCGGGCGTCTCCGGCCGGTCCGTCCGCGCTCATCTTGCCGCCCCGGCCAAGCGCCGCCGGCGATCCCGGTCGATCAGATGATCGGTGAAGCGGGCAAGCGGGATGGTAAGGATGAGGAAGAGGATGGCCGCCACGGTGAAGCTCGAGAAGTTGAACACCTGTTCGCTGTAAATGTCGGCCGCCTTGTTTGCCTCGATGGTCCCAAGGATTCCGACGAGGGCCGTGTCCTTCTGCAGGCTGATGAAGTCGTTCAGCAGCGGCGGGATGATGTTCCTGACGGCTTGCGGAAGGATCACGTGGCGCAGTGCCGACCGGTGCGACAGCCCGAGCGACCGCGCCGCAGCCACCTGGCTCTGGTGCACCGAGTTCAGGCCCGCGCGGTAGACCTCCGAGACGTAGGCGGAGTACGACAAGACGAGCGCCGCCACCCCGTAGATCGCATCAGACTGGCTCGAGACGACGGGAAGGCTCAGGGCCGGGATGCCCAGGCCGATGGCGAAGATGACGAGGATCAGCGGTACGCCGCGGAAGAAATCCACGTAGATCGTGCTGAGGGTGCGGATCGGGAACATCGCCGGGTGCGTGGACTGCCGGATCAGGGCGATGACCAGGGCCAGCACGAGGATGAGCACCTCGGCGGCGATGAACATCCTGATGTTCAGCCAGATAGCCGCCCCGACAGAGTAGTAGCCCGCCCGGGGGTTGCCGACAAACGACTGCCACATGTCGTGCGGGTTGAAGAAGGCATGCTCTACCTGCCGGGCGCCCGGCGCCAGCAGGAACACCGCGGCCAGCGCCGCGAGCATGACCAGAGTGCTGACTGTCGAGATGACGGTCGCCCTGCGGCCGGTGCCGCCGAGCATCCGCGAGCCGCGCCCGGCGCCGCCAAAGTCGCCGGGCGCCTGCCAGGCACCGCCAAGGCTCCTGGCCGAGGCGCCGGGAAGCCCGGCGAAGGGGTCGACTGCCGGACCGGTCCCGTTGTCGTCCATGCATGCCGCGAACGGCTAGCTATCCCGCCGCGTCAGGGCTGGATCGTGGGGAAGCGGAGGTAGAGCTTCAGGTACTTCTGCTGTAGCGCAGCCAGGGTGCCGTTGCTCTTCAGCGTCGCGATGGCCTTGTTGACGCAGCTGACCAGCGGGTTGCCGAGGTGGAACAGCAGGCCGTAATGCTCGCCTGTGGTCGGGAACTGGGCTACCAGGACGCCGTGCTTGAGCTGCGCTGACGCCATGTACTGCGCGGTGGGCGTGTCAGTGACGATGGCCTGGATCCGGTGCGCTGCCAGCGCGGCCGTGGCCTCGCTCAGCGTATCGAACACCTTGGGCTGGGCGGTCGGCTGGATCTTGCCGGTGATGAAGGTAAGGCCCGTGGTCCCGACCTGATCGCCATAGAGGTACTTCTTCAGATCGGCCGGCGAGTGATGCGTCACGATCGGCGTGTTCTTTAGCGCCACGATCGCCTGCTGCACGTCGTAGTAGCTGGCCGAGAACGTCACAGCCGTCGCCCGCTGCGGAGTGACCGAAATCTCGTTGATGTCGAAGTCGAACCGCTTCGGACCCGGAGCGTATGAGCTAGTGAACGGCTCTTTGACCCACTGCAGCTGTGACTTCTTGAAGCCAAGCTGGGCCGCTATCGCGTAGGCAACCGCACTCTCGTAGCCCTTGCCGTTCGACGGGTTGTTGTGCTCGAACCACGGCGTGAACACCGGATTGTCCGTCGCGACGGTCAGCACGCCGCGGGTGTAGAGATCCTTCTGGATCGCAGCGTTCGAGCAGCTGGCGGCGCTCGCGCTGGCGCTGCCTGATGGCGCCGCGCTGCCGGTGCCGCCGCCCCCGCCGCTGCTGCCGCAGGCGGCGACCAAGGCTGTCGTGGCTACAGCGGCCAGTGCTGGCAGAATCCGTCGCATCGGTGAATCCCCACTACTCGGAGCCGGGAGCGATCCGCCCAAAAGGGCTGTGGCTCGCCAGCCTACCGGGCCGTTCGCCGCCGCGCATGATCGCCGCGTCGGCGGCGTCAGCCAGTGTTCTGCAGGCCGGCCGCGACGCCGTTGACGGTGAGCAGCAGCAGCCGCTCCAGCCGGTCACGCTCGGCGTCGCCGCGGCGCAGCGCGGTGAGCGCGCAGCTGCAGGTGCGAGAGCGCGTCGACGTACGGATCGCGCAGCGCGACGGCTCTGGACAGCACCGGCCGGTCGGACAGCAGCCTGTGGTGGCCGGTCACGGCCAGCACGAGGCGCCTGGTCAGGTCGTACTCGGCCAGCACCATCGCAGTGAGGTCCGCCCGGCCGCCGAGCGCGAGGTAGCGCTCGGCCATCCGGCGGTCGGTCTTGGCCAGGCTCATCTCCGCGTTGTCCAGCAGGACGCCGAGCAGCGGCCATGCCCGGTAGGCCGCGCGCGCCTCGTGCAGGCCGCGGCCGCCGCCCGCGGCTGCCGCGAGGCCGCTGCCGAGGCCGAACCAGCCGGGCAGGTTTACCCGAGTCTGCGCCCACGCGAAGACCCACGGGATCGCCCGCAGGTCATCGAGCCCGGCGCCCGCGGCCGGGGCCCGCCCCGGCGGGTCGGCCGGGACCCGATCCGCATCCCACTGATCTCCGCGAGCGGGCTGATCCTGGCGAACCAGTCGGCGAAGCCCTCCGCCTCGACCAGCGCCCGGTACGCGCGCAGGGCGCCGGCCTCGATCTTGTCCGCCACCGGCCTGAACCTTTCATGGGCCGCGGTCGGCGTGTCGCCAGCTGCTGAGCCACCGAGGCATCCTGCACCATGCGCAGGTCGGCGATGAATTCCGCCGGGCCGCCGTAGGCCAGGTCGGCTTCCCCGGTGCCCTCGCGCGCGATCGCCTCGGCGCGCTGCAGCGGCCAGGAGGCGACCAAGTCGGTGACCTCGTCGACGGCACGGTCGCCCGACTCGGGCCGCCGGGCCGCGATGACGGAGCGCCGCAGCCGTTCTACGTCATCAAGCAGGTCCTGGCCGCCGGACTCGCGGAGCACGTCGCCGAGCAGCCTGCCGAGCAGCCGGACATCGCGCATCGGCGCCGGCACGTGCTGACGGTCGGCGTCCCTGCCCACGGCGCCAGCGTAGCGAGAGCGCCAGCCTGCGTGCCCGGCCGGAGGCGGGACGCCTGGCTGTGACGACGCTGGCCGGTGAGCTGATGCCGACCGAGCGCAAGGTCCTGCGCCTGGCTGGGGTGCTTATGGACCGCCTGGCCGAGGCAGGCGGCGCCAGAGGCCTGGCCACCCGGGCCGCGTAACGCCAGGCCGACGCGCGCCGGGGCGGTTACGGCCGGCCCGGGACTCGCGGCAGAAATCTTCAGGCCGGTGTCGATCTGGCCGGACCGCGTTCGACGCAGGGGCAAGAAAGGGCAGGCGAGAGTCAAGGCCGCTAACGCCGGCCCGCTCCGGCCGCCGGCCGGGCGGCCGGTCACCGACAGAAGGGACCAAGAAGATGCGATACCTCGGGTACACGCTGGGCGATCCGTCCACGCCGATGCCGCCGCCGACCCCGGAACTCATGGCCGAGATGGGCAAGTTCGTGGAGGAGGCGACCAAGGCCGGGGTCCTGCTGGCCACCGGCGGGGTTGGCCCGGTGGAGGAGGCCACCAGGGTGGCGTACCACAACGGCGAGTTCAACGTCATCGACGGGCCCTTCACCGAGGCCAAGGAACTGATCGGCGGCTGGGCGCTGCTCGAGTGCCGGGACAAGGACGAGGTGATCGAGTGGACGAAGCGCTTCCTGCGCATCGTCGGCGAGGGCGACACGACGATCAGGACCGTTTACTGATCCTGACCAGCGCTGCGGGGCTCGGCCCTGACCCCGCCGGGGCGCGTTCGGAGCGGGGACAGCCACGACGCCAGCGGGTGGTGCCGGGTCCGCGGATCTGGCACCACCCGGCGGGATCTGGCACCACCCGGCGGCTGCGTCGCTGCCGCTGACGCCCGCCTGGCCCGGCATCCTCACCGGTCGCTGCTGCGTGTGCTCGCCGGGGCCCGGGCAGCCGTCCGTGCCGAACCGGTTGCGCCTGCCTGGCCCTGACCGCCCGTCCGTCGCGCGGCCGTGGTGGTCAGGGCGACCGGGCGCTAGCTTGCCCGGCCGGCTTGCAGGTGGTGTGATCGGTTGTCGTGACCGCCTCGGAGACTCATGCGGCGATCGAGGCCGTCGTCCGGATGGAGTCGGCGCGGCTCATCGCCGGACTCGCGCGGTACACCAACGACGTGGGGCTGGCTGAGGAACTCGCCCAGGATGCCGTGGTCGCGGCCCTGGAGCAGTGGCCTGAATCGGGAGTTCCCCGCAATTCCGGCGCCTGGCTGATGACCGTCGCCAAGCGCCGGGCGATCGACCTGTTCCGCAGGAACCGGGAGCTGCATCTGAAGTACGCGCAGATCGGCCGCGCGCTGGAGGCGGAAGGTAACGCCGTCACGCCTGACTTCGACCGCGCCTTCTCCGACGACATCGACGACGACCTGCTGCGGCTGGTATTCACCGCCTGCCACCCGGTCCTTGCCGTGCAGGCCAGGGTCGCTCTGACGCTGCGCCTGCTCGGCGGCCTGACCACGGCCGAGATTGCGCGGGCGTACCTGGTGCCGGAACCAACGATCGCGCAGCGTATCGTCCGGGCCAAGAAAACCCTGGCCAAGGCGCAGGTGCCCTTTGAGGTGCCGGGCACCGAGGAGCGGCCGGCCAGGCTCTCGTCCGTCCTTGAGGTCATCTACCTGATCTTCAACGAGGGCTACTCAGCCACGGCCGGCGACGACTGGATGCGCCCGGCGCTCTGCGAGGACGCCCTGCGGCTCGGCCGCATCCTCGCTCAGCTGACCGCCGATGAGGCTGAGGTACATGGACTGGTCGCGCTGATGGAGATCCAGGCGTCCCGGGTCCGCGCCCGCACCGGTCCGGCCGGGGAGCCGGTCCTGCTGCTGGACCAGGACCGGGCACGCTGGGACCGGCTGCTGATCAACCGCGGCCTGGCGGCTCTCGCCCGGGCGGAGGAGCTCGGCGGTGCCCGCGGCCCCTACGCGCTGCAAGCCGCCATTGCCGCCTGTCATGCCCGCGCGTTCCGGCCGGAGGATACGGACTGGGCGCGCATCACCGAGCTGTACGCGATCCTGGCCCAGCTGACGCCCTCGCCGGTAGTCGAGCTGAACCGGGCGGTCGCCGTGTCGATGGCCTACGGCGCGCAGGCTGGTCTCGACCTGGTCGACGCGCTCGCGGCCGAGCCGTCGCTGCAGGGCTACCACCTGCTGCCGAGCGTGCGCGGGGACCTGCTGATGAAACTCCGGCGCCCGGATGAGGCTCAGGCGGAGTTCGAGCGCGCCGCCGCGCTGACCCGCAACGCCGCGGAGCGTGAGCTTTCCGCTGAGCGGGCCCGCGCCGCGGAGGCCGAGGCCGCGGACCACGATGCGTCGCCGGACGGTTGATGTGGTGGCAACAGCCCTTGCCAACCCAGTGAATGCTGTCGGCCGGCCAAGGGCGGCTACCTCAGCATGCTCAAACCCGGCGGGATGGATCCAGCCGGGCGGGCACTTCGGTCAGGGGAACACTGGCGAGGCGAAGTCGGTCTCGCGGAGCCGGGCCCTCAGGACCTTGCCGTTGCCGGCGCGGGGTGCTGGGCGAAGAAGTCGCGCGGATTGCGCACCAGGATCTGCTCGATCTGGTCATCGGATACGCCGCGGTCGCGCAGGCCAGCCAGGACTCCGCTGTGAATGTAGGTGTACTGCCAGTTGGGCAGGACCGCGTCGACCTCGGCGTTCGTGAACCAGTCGATGAACGACGCCTTGTCGTGCGAAAGCATCAGCCGGCTAGCGTAACCGCGCTTGCAGAGTTCACCCAGCGTGTCCAGCTGGACGTCGAGCGGCACAGCGACGTCCAGGCCGCAGCGGTCCAGCCCATGTAGGAACCGTTGTCGATCAGCTGCTGCAGGTAGTCCAGGTCCGTCGTCTCGTTGGCATGCCCGATCATCACCCGCCCCAGGTCGACGCCGGCCGCGGCGAAGATCCGCTGCTGGTCGAGCCCGCGCTTGGTCGGCGCGTGCGCGTGCGTACAGATCACGGTGCCGGTGCGCACGCTGACGTTCGCAACCGCGCGGGCCAGCCGCCCGACGTCCTCGGTCATGCCCTGCTGGTCATTCGCGACCTTGAGCACGGCGGCCCTGATGCCCGTGTCGCCGATCCCCGCGGTCAGATCGCGCTCGAACAGCGACTCCAGCACATGGTCGTCGTTGTCGAGCACCTTGCCCGGCCCGCGGTAGTGGAACGGGAACGGCAGGTTGTCGTAGGTGTAGTAGCCCGTCGCGAACATCACCTTCAGCCCGGTGCCCGCCACCGCGCGGGCGACAAGCGCCGGGTCGCGGCCCAGGCCGGGGACGGTCATGTCGAGGATCGTGTCGACGCCTGCCGCTTGAGCAGGCCGAGCCGCTCGCGCGCGGCAGCCACCTCCGTTTCCTCGTCCCAGCTGCCGAAGCCTGGCCAGCCCCAGTGCAGCGGCTCGGTGCGGATGAAGACATGCTCGTGCATGAGCACGACGCCAAGATCATCGGCGTCGACGTCGCCTGCGCTGGTGGGGACCTCCTGCCATTGTCCTTCGACCTCCTCTGCGGCTCGTTAACACCTGGCGAGCACCGGTTGCTGCACGGCTAGTGCATGTAGATCAGATCGTCGCACATGGGCGTTTTGACGGCAAGAAAGGGTTGCCCGGCTGGTAGCCAGTCCGCTTATGCCGCCTTAAAGGCAATGCGGTATGTCACAACTTTCCTCAGAAACTAGGCTCTCGCCCGCGGTAGCTGGCGGTGGCTTTGATGAACGCCGCCATGGCGCGCTGGTCGCCCTCCAGTCGCCAGTCCTGGTGGTGGGGTCCTGCATGCTGGGCCACGTCAAACCAGACCATTCCCAGCAGGTGGTGAGTACGGATGCCCCGGAAGAGGTTGGCAATCTTCCCCGGCTGGTCGTTCGTGAGCTGGCCGGCTGCGGTCTCGGAGATCAGCACGGGCTTCCCGGTGATCTTACGGACGACCTTGAGCGTGGTGCCGAAGATATAACGGAAATTATCGGCTGGCCGTGCGTAGTAGCCATCCATGCCGACCCACGTCACGTACTTCCTGCCGGGCCAGTAGGAGCGGAGGGTGGACATGTTTGCCCCGATAGAATGGATCGCCCAGAGCCAGGTGACGTTGTATGCATGCTGGTGCCGGAAGACATTGACGACATGCCGCCAGGCTTTGCGGAAATCGCTTGGCTTGGCATTGCCCTGTCCCCAGGGATACCAGTTGCCGTTCATCTCGTGGGCGAAGCTGATGATAACCGGGTAGCGGAAGGCACGGACTTCGTCAGCGAAAGGTCTCAGGTAGAAGTCCTGCTTTCCGGCCGCAATTCTTGAAAGGCGGGCAGTGAACGGATCCATCTGCACCAGAACAACGGCACCGTGAGCCCGCGCCTGCTGCGCAAAGCTAGTGTCAAACTGCTGCTGCCACTTGCTGAAGTAAAGAGCGATATTCGGGCGCTGCCCAATCGCTTTAGCGAAATTCTCGACTGGCAGATAGGAACCGGGCGCGCCTTTCTCGAAGACGCCCAGGTAGGAAGCGGGCCGCGTCGGGAGAGGTTTCGCCAGGGCAGGCCTGTGCCGCGGAACGGTTGGCGTGCTATAGCCCTTGGACAGCGCGATCGAGCCAACCAGGGCAGCGACGGGCAGCACGCCAGCGAGCGCAATGCCGCCAATAAGACGGACTGACCTCACCAATCCCATCGCGTCGCTTGCTGCTCCGAATTCGTGGCGGTCACCTCAATACCACTGGTGCGTGTCACCCAGCCCTGCTTGTACCAGGTAAAGATGCCGTAGAGACGGATTGGGCGTAGCACCACGGAGGTCCAGATGATCCCTGCCGGGTACATGAGCATGGAGCCGTAGCGGAAAAGGCGGCTCTCCCCCTCGCGGTGTACGCACAGGCTTCTCGGGCTCACCGCGTATGCCCAGCTGATCATCAGTATGCCGATGTACCCGACGACCCTGGCCGAGGAGGGCCAGGTAACGATGTACAGCACGGGCACGATGGCGGACACGGGAATGTAGTAGATCCCGAACACGATCCACCACCAGCTCCAGGACCGGGGAGACAGGTAACGGATGCGCCAGTAGTTGCGCACTGAGCCACCGCGCGCCCAGCGGAGCCACTGGCGGAAGTGGTGCGAGAGATTCTCCGGATACATCGGCAGGCAGAATGCCGTCACCTGCTGGACGGTGCGGCCGTGCGCCCTGGCAAAGAGCGTGAGCGCTGAGTCGTCGCCGAGCCTCACCGGGCGCCCGAGGAACGTCTCGTCGAGGTACGCCGGGATGATCTCGCGGATGATGTGCGCTCGGTACAGCGCGAAGGTGCCCCGGTTGATCAGCACGTCGCCGAACACCGACTGCGTGCTCCAGGCGATGAGCTGAGAGACGCTGTTCCGCACCGCGCAGCTCATGGTCAGCCAGTTGGCCCTCTTGTTGTAAATCTCCTCGATACCCGCGACTGACGCTATGCGCGGGTTAGCGAAGGGCTTGAGTCCTTCGTCAATAGCGTTAGGAGCGAGCGTGGTATCACTATCCACCGTTATGAAAATGTCCGCTTCCGGGCACGACATGAAGGCCGCGGACTGCGCGTGTTTCTTCCCGCGATTCTTCGTCAGCTGCGTCCAGCGCACGCCCGGCACGGTCAGCCAGTGCTCACGCAACTGCGCGTAGTTACCCGATGGTCCGTCCTCGACCACGTAAATCTCGTCGGGCGGCCGGGTCGAGTTGACCAGCGACCACAGGCAACGGTCAAGCAGCTCCGGGTCCTCGTTGTAGACCGGTACCACGACGGCCACGAACAGGCTGTCGAGCTGCTGCTGCTGGCGGGGCGTTACCTTGTACGGCCGGTCTAGCCAGGACACGAACAGCGTTGCGGACGGCACGAGGAACGTCATGATCCATATCGGCATCAGCGCCCAGTAAGCGGCGTGGGTGACCACGAAGGCCAGGTGCCATCCGATGCGGACCACGACGAGCAGGAGCGACGCGGCCACGATGAACGAGATCGCGCTGCGCTTGAAGCGCACATCCGGAACGTCGTAGGTGGCGTTCAGGGCTCCTGGAGTGGCTTGCCCCGCCGCCAGCGGTACCTGAGCACCAGGATCAGGACCGCGGTAAGTCCCGCGGACCCATAGCCGATCAGCTCGAAGCTGCGGTAGAGCGCCATAGTCATCCCCTTCGGTTGGCAGCGAGAGGCGGGCTAGCCTGCGCTCGGCGTCCGCTTGGCCTTGCCGCCGGGACGGCGGGAAAGCGGGCCAGCGAGGCGACCGCTCGGAGACGCGGTGACGGCCGGGCTCGTCAGCGATGCGGAGCAGAGACTCAACGCCGAAGCGCTGTCGCGTCGCGAGCGCGTCACCAGCGCCCTGGCGTTGTACGCGGTCGTCATCTAGCGTTCCATGAACCATGACGTGCCCGCGTTCTCCTTGCGATCGTGCGGGCCGTCCGGGAAGCGCGACTGTCCGGCGGCCCGTTCAGTGGTTTAGATGTAGGTGAGACGCGCGAAGGCGCCGATAGGAGTTCATAAGTTGGAAAATCATCGGATGGGTAGCTTTCGCGCCGCAATGCGCGGCCAGGATATCCAAACGCAAGGGTCGATCGCGACCGGGATGCGGACATACGTGGTTTCCGGCGTATCCGTGGCGCCGTGTCCTGATTCCTGATAACGGGCCGGCTAGCGGCCGCTGAAGCGGCCCCGGCGCCCTGGCGTGCGCCTCAGCGTTCCTGGCCCGCGGCTGCCTGGGCTGGTCAGCCATGCCATGGCGGACGTGCCGCCGCCCATGCGCAGGCGGCCGCGCGGGACCGGATCGCGGCGCGGGGGGATGGCGTCAGCCCGGGCGGGCCAGGCCTGCCGCGGTACGGGAAACCTGATACCGGGCGAGCGGATGGCGTCAGCAGCGCGGGCCGGGCTCATGGCGGTACAGGACAGGATGCTCCCAGCCGGGCGTGATGCCAGCCGAGGCCGGGCGGCCGCCCTCAGGGGGCGCTGAACAGGTCGAGCGCGTTGGTGCCGTCATTGACGAACAGCAGGCCCTGGCCGCCGGGCAGGGTCGTCACGCCGAAGAGGTCGCCGGCGCCGTGCGGCACCAGGGTCACGGTCGCCGTCTGGCGGCCACCGGGAGTGATCTCGATCGCCCTGCCGTCGTTGCCATTGACGGCAATCAGGTCACCATCCGGGGCAAGAGTGAGCCCAAGCGGGCCGCTGAGAGCTCCGCCGCTCGTGAGGGCTACCGGCCTGGCTGGCGATGTCCTTGTCATCGCGTCCGGGATAGCCGAGATATTGCTGCCGACCGTCGACACCACGTAGAGAGTGCCGCCCCGGCCGAGGGCGAGGCCGGTCGGGCCCTGGACGAGCGCCGCCTTGTCCTGGCGCCAGGGGAAGCCGCCGCCGACGACGGTGATGCCCGTCATCCGGGGCCGGGCGCCAGGCGCCAGCGAGATGTCCAACCGCACTACCGTGCACAGGCCGGACGGAGGCGGTGCCGAGTGGTGACTCCCGGCCCGGCTGAGCACGTTCGACACGAACAGCGCCACATGACCGGGCCCGGCCCGCATGGTCATGTCCCATGGCCCGTTGATGTCCTTGTTCACCCAGGTCTCTACGGGTTTCCCGTGGCTGTCGAGCACGATGATGCAGCCGGCGGGGTTCGTGGCAGGCAGTGCACCGCCCCTGACGGTGGGCAGGCTGCCCATGGCCACCCAGCCGCCTGGCAGCACCTCAAGTCCTGTGGTCAGGCCGATTCCGCCAGGACACCGATCGGTCGCGGGCAGCGCGCCGAGCCGGGCGAAGGCCCGCCTGGTCCCGCCCGGGGAGATCTCAACGATGGTGGTCCCGGTCCCCTGCACGTTGGCCTTGCTGTTGAAATTGCTGACCAGGATGTCGCCGCGGACCAGCCTGCCGGCCGTCTGCGGCACGACCGCGATCCCGTAGGGGTTGACGTCGCCATTCGCAGGGACGGTGCTGGCGATCTGGCGGACGGTATGGAACCGCAGCAGGTAGGGACGCTGCCCGGCGTGGTTCGTCCGTACCGGGGAACCGGCGGCAGCGGTGTGCACCGTTGCCGAGCATGCCGCACCCCCGAGCATGACGGCCGCTAGCATCAGCAGAACCCGGCAGTGCTGTCCGGTAGTTAGCTGCACGAGGACCCCCTGTCGACGCGGTCTCGACGTTCCGTAGTCAGACCGATACGAACAGTAACGGCTGGCAGGTGGGGCAGGTTCACCGGAATTCGACGCCCGCTACCGCCGGATGCGAGAACGCCAGGCGGGGTAACGCAGGCCGGGAACCGCAAGGTGCGCCGTGCCCGGGCCTGGACGCCCTGACCGCGCGGGAGCGCGAGGTAGTGATCCTGGTCGCCTCCGGGCTTTCAACGAGGATCGCCGCCCGGCTCTACCTGAGCACCTCCACCGCGAAGACCCACGCCACCCGGGCGATGGCCAAGCTCAGCGGCCGGGACCGGGCCCAGCTCGTCGTCGCAGCCCACGAGTCCGGCCTGGCCGCGACAGTTGCCAACCCGGCCCGAGCAGCAGCGCGTGACCGGCCCGGCAGAGCAGCGACGCGGACTGGTCCATGATCCCGCTAGGCACGCCGACAAGGTCGTTCTCGGCCCGCTGGGCGATGGTGACCAGCTCGGGTCGGAAGAACGAGTGGCGTGTACGGCGGTTCGGGGCGGTGGCTGGTGAACGGCTCCTCCGATGGCCTGGTGGAGCTCATCATCGAGCCACCCTCCTATGCTCTCAGCGGGTGGGCTAACTTGTTCGTCAATAAGAAGGTGAATTCGCTACCTGAGCCTCGTCGACCCCGACGGCTTCATCGCCGAACTCGCCGCGCACGGAGTGAACATCAACAGCAGCCAAGACGACGCGGAGGGCGATATGGCCGCCAGGCAGTGGGGCGTTCTCAGCAAGCGCAGCCGCATGCTAGTCATCGTCGCAGCAGTTGCCGAAGCCAGCCTCAAGACGGCGGCACTCGTCGACATCAAGCGCCGGCCAGCAAGCCAGATCCGGGGCTCGAAGTGGATATGGGCCGCGGTTGTGGTAGTCGTCAACTCCTTCGGGGGCGCGCCACTCTCATACTTCGCCTTCGGGCGGCGGCGGCAGCCTAGATCCCAGCCCGACTGAGCGGCCTGTCACGCCACGTCGAGGATCGCGTTCGCCTCGTCGTTGGTCAGTTGCACCGAGCCAGCAGCGATGTTGTCCGCGACGTGCTGAGCTGACCCGGAGCCGGGAATCGGCAGTATCTGCGCTGACCTGGTCAGCAGCCAGGCGAGCGCGATCTGGCGCGAGCTCACGCCGTGATGGCGTGCGGCGGTGAGAACCGGCGGCATCCGCTCGGCGTCCTGGATCGGCGCCCAGGGCAGGAAGACCATCGTCTCCTGATCACACAGGTCGACCATCGACTCCGACGACCGGTCAGAAATGTTGTAGCGATTCTGCACCGATACGACCGGAGTGAGCCGCTGCGCCTCGCGAAGCTGGGCTTCGGACACGTTAGAGAGCCCGATGTGGCGGATCTTGCCCTGATTCTTGAGCTCGACCAGCGCGCCGATGGACTCCGCAAACGGCACCTTCGGGTCCGGCCGGTGGAACTGGTACAGCGGGATCTGGTCCAATTTGAGCCGTCGTAGGCTGCCATCGCAGGCCTCGCGCAGGTGCTGGGGTCGCCCGTCAGACTCCCAGCGCCCCGGGCCCGGGCGGAGCAGTCCGCCTTTGGTGGCGATCACGAGATCATCGGGATACGGGTAGAGCGTGTCGGCGATCAGCATCTCGCTGACCTCCGGGCCGTAGGAGTCGGCCGTGTCGATGAAGTTGACGTCCAGCTCGACTGCCCGCCGCAGCGCTGCCCGGGCCCGCTCCCTGTCGGGCGGCTCTCCCCAGATGCCCTGGCCGGTAATCCGCATTGCCCCGAAACCCAGCCGGTTCACCGTGAGGTCGCCGCCGATGGTGATTGTGCCCGCCGCTGCCGCGCTTGGCTGACCGCTCATGGGACACCTCCCTTTCAGTCGGCTTCAGCTTCTCGCAGCAGGCCGCGGCGCCGGCGGCTGCCCTGGGTTCATGCCGCGTTATCGAGGACGCTGTCAAGCGCGAGGCCGGGGCCGACAGGCGCCACGTCAGGGTAGGGGTATCCGATCACGAGGCGGGGGATCTTTGGACCCGTACACTTCGGTGGAGGAGGCTAGCGCGGCGAAGGCATCGGCCGTGCCGGGGTCTTCAGGGTAGCGAGCCACCTTGTGGTATCGCCCCTGCTTTGGCGAGTAACGACGCGGGCCCGGGGCCGGTTGTCCTGGGCCGGGGAGCGGTGATGCGGGCAATCGTCGTGCGCCAGTTCGGTGACGCCGAGGCAATGCAGGTCGGCGAGGTGGAATTGCCGCAGCCGGGCAGGGACGAGGTGCTGATCCGGGTGCTTGCCGCCGGCGTTGGGCCATGGGATGTCTCCTTGCGCCGCGGCGGGCTGGGCGGAGCGTTGCCCTACATCCCTGGTGGTGCGTTCGCCGGCGTCGTCGTGGGTGACACCGGCGCCGACGCCGCACTTGACGACGGCGCGCCGGTCTACGGCTACCCGGGCCTGACCGGCTGCTACGCCGAGTATGTGGCGTGCCCCGTCGAGCAGCTTGCGCCGATCCCGGCCGGGCTGCCCGTCAGCAACGCGGCAGCGACGCCGATCGACGCGCTGACTGCGGAGCAGGGGCTGACCGACATCCTGGCCGTTGGCGCCGGTGACCGTATCCTGATCACTGCGGCAGCGGGCGGGCTCGGCCACTTTGCCGTGCAGATCGCCCGGGCGCTGGGGGCGTCCGTCGTGGCAACCGCAAGCCCGCGGAACCATCAGTTCGTGCACAAGCTGGGCGCGGCCGTGGTCATCGACCACACCCAGCCCGACTGGCCTGACCAGGTCCGTGACGTAACCGACGGCGGAGCCGAACGAGTGCTGGCATGCGCCGCACCCACCCTGAGAGGCGCGGCACGTGCCGCACGAGACGGCGCCACGATCGCCACCCCGGTACACGCTGAGCTTCCTGCCGCGGAGCGAGTACGTTGGCAGCGCTACGACGGCAAGCCGAGAGGCAGTCGCCTGATCCGGATGGCCCCATGGTTCGACGACGGATCGCTGTCCGCACACGTGGCGGCCAGGTACTTCTTGCAGGACGCTGCGAAAGCGCACCGCGAGGTGGAGCGGGGCCACACACGTGGCAAGATCGTCCTGATCGTCGACGAGGACCTCGCCGCGGACCTGGGGGTCTGATCGCTAGCCATAGACGGTCTAGCCGAGCAGGTAGCGGCGGTTAAGCGGGACCTGCGAGACTGGCTCGGCTCTCAGGACGCGTCCCTGGAGGCGGACGGTCCCATCTGAGGGGTCCACCTCCACGGGGGCGCGGGCCGTGTTAGCCACGAGGGCATCGCGCCGGACGGATCGAGTGTCCCGCACGGCCACGAACCGGCGGCGGCTCCCCAGCCGCTGGCCGATGCTGGCAGCGACCGCCGACGCCGACACGAACGTGGCAGACAGTTCAGGCGAGGCTGTCCCCTGCCCGGCCCAGTGGGAAGCGTAGCGGCGGGGTTCGGCTCCCTCGACCGAGGCGTTCCCCGCTCCGGTCGGCCCCCAGGCGAACCAGCCGCCCTTCAGCACCAGTTCCGGGCGGACACCGAAATGCGTCGGGCGCCACAGCACGATGTCGGCGAGCCGGCCTGGCCGCAGCGACCCGACCTCCTGCTCGATGCCATGCACTCGCGCCGGCTCGGCCGTGTACTTGGCCAGGTAGCGCAGCACACGCTCGTTGTCGTCATGCCCGAGATCGCCTCTGCGCGGCGTCGCCCGGCGAAGAGGAGACCGGGCGGCGGGCGCGTCGGGCCACCCTTGTCCGAGCTGGGTCTCCCGCCAGAGCTTCATCGCGTGCGCGAGTTGCCATGTCCTGCGGATCGTCTCGCCGATCCGTCCCATGCCCTGGGAGTCGCTGTTCATGATGCTGATCGCGCCGAGCTCGTGCAGCGGGCCTTCGGCGGCCATGCTGGCCGGGTGGATCCGCTCCCGGGCGCTCTCAACGTCCTCCGGGATGCCAGCCGACCCACCGTGCACCAGGAGGATCATCTCCAGGTGCTCCGCCGCGGTAGCCAGCCCGTAGGGGATGGTGGGGGTGGTCGAGGAGCACACCACGCTCGGCTCACCGACCATGCCGATCAGGTCCGGAATGTGGCCGCCGCCGGCCCCTTCCACGTGGTAGGCGTGGATGGCCCGCCCGCCGATCGCTTCGATGGTCTCCTGCAACTCGCACGACTCGTTCAGCCCGTCGGTGTGCAGGCACACTGCCACGTCGTGCTGCGCTGCGGCCCGCAGGGTGGCGTCGATGATCTCCGGGTAGGCACCCCAGTCCTCGTGGATCTTTAGCCCGCAGGCGCCGGCTTCCAGCACGCGTTCGGAGTGGCCCGGGACATCAGTGCGGGCGCTTGCCTGCAGGCCGAGGTTAACCGGCAGGAACTCGAACGCCCGCAGGGTCTTGTCCATGATGTAGGGCGGCTCTTCGAACCCGGCCGTGATCAGCGTCGTGATTCCGCTGGACAGGGCGACCGGGACCAGCCGCGGCGACATCAGGTGCACGTGGCTGTCGATCCCTCCGGCGGTGGCGATCAGCCCGTAGCCGTTGACCGGCCAGGTATTCGGCCCGATCACCAGCTCGACACCCGCGGTGATGTCCGGGTTCCCGGCCCGGCCGATCCCGGCGATCCGCCCCTCCTTGATCCCGATGCTGGTCTTGACGACACCCAGGAAGGGGTCGATCACTACGACGCCGGCGATAAGCATGTCCAGCTCGCTGTCCGGCGTCGCCCGGTCGAACTGCGCCTGGCGGGAGCGGAAGTTCTTCGCATACCCCCACACCGGCTCGTCACCGTAGCCGACGTCGTCGTCCTCAACGCGCACCCGCAAGTTGGTGTCCGCCAGGCGGATGAGGTCGGCGGTCGTCGGGCCGAAGCGCCGCGCGTACCCCTCGCGTGAGAGCCTCACGGGCAGCTCACCGGGCCGGCGTCCCTGCCGGGACCTGCTGGGTGATGCAATGCGGCCCGCCGCCGCCCTCGTGCAGCGTCCTGCCCGGCACCGAGACGACCTCCCGGTCCGGGAACGCCGCCGCGATCTGGGCCAGGGCCACCTCGTCGTCAGGGGAACCGGCGACCGGAACGACGACAGCGCCGTTGGGGAGATAGAAGTTCATGTACGAGATCCCGCCAGGGGACCCGCAGTCGAGCTCGATCACCTGCAGGCGCCGGCCACCCGCATCGGTTGCCTCGGCCGCCCGGCGGATGTTCTCCTGCCCGCGGTCATGGTCGGGGTCGGCCTGGTCGCCCGGCGCGTAGATCATGACCGTGCCAGGCCGAACATACTGGGCGATCCCGTCGATGTGGCCGTCGGTATCCCGATCGGCGGAATGCCCCATCCCGAGCCACACCACCACCTCAGCGCCCAGGAAGTCACGCAGCCCCCGCTCGATGCCGCCGCGGGACAGCGTGGGATTGCGGTTGGGGTTCAGCAGGCACTGCTCGGTGGTGACCAGCGTGCCCTCCCCGTCCACGAAGAAGGACCCGCCCTCCAGGATGAACGGGGCCGCATAGCGGCGCATGCCAAGATGGGCGGCGAGGGCCGCCGGGACCGCCGCATCGCGGTCGTACGGCAGGAAGCGCCCGCCCCAGGCATTGAACCGGAAGTGCACGAGCGCGAGCCGACCGCGCGGGTCGCAGACGAAGATCGGTCCGTTGTCACGCATCCAGGAGTCGTCGATCGGGACCGGCAGGATCTCGATGCCGCCCCCGCACTGGTCGCGGGCCTCTCCAGCCTGGGCCGGATCGGTCACCATGATCACGGGCTCGAAAGCCGCGATCGCACGCGCAACCGCGGCGTAGTCGCGCCTCGCGTCGCCAGCGAGAGTCCCCCACAGGTCCTCGCGGGTCTGCGTCGGCCACTCCATCAGGCACGCCTGGTGGGGCGCCCATTCGGCCGGCATGGCGAACCCGTCCTCACGTGGCGTGGTCACTGTCGTCTCCGTAGCGCACGACTTCGATCTCCTTAACCTCGCCTGGACCCCAGCGCACCGAGGAGCCCGCCGGAATCCCCAGCCGAAATCCCCCGGCCGCTGCACGATCGAACTCCAGCCGCCGGTTCGCCCGCCAGAACGGGTAATGGGAAGAGATCCTGACTGGCCGCCTCGACCCGTTTCGCACCGTCAGCCGTCGGCGTTCCCTCCCTTCGTGCAGCTCGATCGATCCCTCCGGGTGGCGTGTCGCTCCCGCCGCCGCCACTTCCCCCGGCGCTCCCCAGGGCCGGCGCAGCACCACAAGGCGGCTGCCCTCCTCCAGCAGAACCTCCAGGCGAATCTCGTCCACCAGGTCCGCCACAAGTGGCAGCAGATCACCTGGTGAGACCGCACGCCGCCCCGCAGCCAGCACATCATCAAACGAGCCACCTGCGCGCGCAGCCAGGTGCATCTCATCGCACGCCAGCGCCACCGCCTCCGGCGCATTCAGCTGAAGCCGCATGGCGATCGAGCGGCGCGCCAGCTCCGCAGCCATGAACACCCGCAGCCGATCCTCATCTGCCGGACTCAGGTACATCGCTCACGTCCTTGGTCGCAGCGGCCGTTGTGTATGATCCCGCTTCTCGTGATCGACATCCACACCGCCACGCGACGCGCGGCCCGCCGTTCGCGAAAGGCCGGGCGGACGCGTGCTATGACACCGTTCGAGATTGGGTGGGAGCAACGACGATTCACCCGCCGGGTCGGGGTGTGGTCAGCACTCATCGGATGCCGACAACACGCTCGGCCTTGCTCGCGCGAATCAGTATCGGAGGGCACCGTTCCTTAGAATCAGCAGACGGTGCTCGGCCTGCGCCATCCGGCCTTCCAGGCCCGGCTGACTGGCACTCAGGACGGGATAAGCCTACGGACGTCACCATCAGGACCGCCGCAATCGCAGGAGGCATGCTCGTTGCGTTGCTCGCCGCCGGATGCGGCACCCAGCCGGCCAGTACGCATCAGGTCACCGTGCAAGGCTGCGCTGACTATGGGGTGTACGCGATCGACCATCACATCACGGTGACGCGGACGCCAGCCGCATGCCGGGGGCTCAGCAAAGCTCAGATCAGTCAGGCTGCCGCCTGGGCCATTAACAATGTCGTTGGAGGCAGATCGCATAAGCCTGCCTGGCGGAAACTGACGGCCGAGGTCGCCCCCCGCCTGGCATACATGATCACAGCGCCCCAGCCCGCACCCTCCTTACCGCCGCAGACGTATCAGCCGGCAGGCGGCATGCCGCTGCACGAAGGCCGCGGCAGTGCCGTCGCCATCGGCTTGGCCGCACTTGGGGCCTGGCTCGTCACAGCAGGCAGCGGCGCGTACCTGCTGGCCTCCTGGATCATCAGCAACGGTATCCGCCGACAGCGCACGCCGGCGACAGGTGCCCCGCCGGCTGTGCTCCTCGGACACTTTGGACTAGCCACCGCCGGTCTAATGGTGTGGGTCATCTATCTGATTGCCGGCTGGACAGCCCTGGCCTGGACCGCGGTGGGGCTGCTCCTTCTGATTGCCGGACTCGGCTTCGCCATGGTGACCCTCGGGCTCCCCGGCAACCAATCTGGCGCCGTCGACGTCCTCGCCGGCGCAGGTGCACCCGCAACGCCAGCCCGCGGCCGGGTACCCGTTCTATTCGTCGCTGGCCACGGCCTGCTCGCGGCGATCACTGTGCTCCTGGTCGTGCTTGCCGCGATCGGCACGGGCGGAGGCTGACATGGCCCTGGCCGCCCTTCGGAACACGTCCTTGAAGCCGCACGTGATGCTCCCACGCGCGTCCGCGGCGTGCAGCGTCACCAGCGCCGCCGCCGGCTCCGTTCGATAGCGGGCTTGAGTGGATTCAGGAGCGATCGCAACTGCTCGCCGTCCAAGCGCTACCTCGCTGCACGAGCCTCCTGGCCGGCGATCCGCGCCGACGGAGACTCTTTATGGTGTTATGTTCTGGTTGATGTGGAAGAGGTTATTGGGATCGTACTTCCGCTTGACTTGAACCAACTGATCATAGTTCTGGCGGTAGTTGACCTGAATCTTGCCGTAATCGTCGTCCTGCATGAAGTTGATGTATCCGCCCGGCTCCGAATACGGGGCCATTGCTTGGTAGTAGTCGCGCACCCATTGGATCCGCTCTGCATCCTTCGCGGGATCGTTCCACGCGGCCAGGAACACCATCCCGTACGTGGCCTCACGATAGGCAAAGGCCGTGTCGCTGGCTCCGACACGATGGCAGGCGCCGTTGATGGGATAGAGGTGCATCGTCGCGCTCACCTCGGGAACCCGGGACCCATGTTCGACATGAGCCGCGATGGCGGCCTCGGGCAGCTCCTTGACGAAGGCGCCCTTCCAGTAGGCACGGATCCCCTTGGGGTAGAGTCCATCGAACGCACCGTTCAGCGCTGGATACGGGAGCGGACCCGTCCCGTTGGCGACGATCGGAGCGACATCCATGAACGGTTTGAGGACTTTCTCCGCCTTGTCGAGCGGGCCGGCCCAGTGCACCACAGCGAGCGCAAGGGTGTCCCCGTGCCGGTTCTCGGGGATGAATGGCAGTGGTGGGGCGATCTGAAACGCTGGGAAGCCGCCGAATTGCTCGGGTGCATCCCGTATGAATTCGTCGAACATGCGGAGCAGCGACTCGGCGTCCTCGAGGTTGTAGAAGATCGGTCCGGCAAACACCTGGTCGACCTCGTGCAGGCGGTATTCGAGCGACGTCACGACGCCGAAGTTGCCGCCCCCGCCGCGAAGCCCCCAAAAGAGATCCTCGTTCTCACGCTCGCTGGCGGTGACGAATTTCCCATCCGCTGTGACCACATCGGCTGAGATCAGGTTGTCGATCGACAGGCCGAATCCACGTGCGAGGTAACCGATGCCACCACCCAGTGTGAGGCCTGTGATGCCCGTGGTCGAGATGATGCCGCCCGTCGTCGCCAGGCCGAAGGCGTGCGTCGCGTGGTTGAAATCGCCCCACGTGGCTCCGGCATCGGCGCGCGCGGTCTTGCTCCTCGGATCAACACGTACCGTGCGCATCGGCGTCATGTCGATGACCAAGCCGTCGTCGTTGGTGCCGAATCCGGGTGCGCTGTGCGCGCCGTCGCGAATGGAGAGGTCCAGTCCGTTGTCCTGAGCGAAGTTGACGCCAGCGATGACGTCAGCTACCTGCTCGGCGCGAAGCACGGCCAGCGGACGCTTGTCAAACATGCCGTTGTGCACGGCGCGCGCCTCGTTGTAACCCTCGTCATCAGCAGTTATCACGCGGCCTCGTACCTGCTCGCGCAGGTGCTCGACGTTGACACCCGTCATCGGCCGCTCGACCTTAGTGTCTGCCACTGTTCATGTCTCCCTGCGCTCTGTAAGTCCTCGCTCAAGCCCGCCGCCGCTGCGCGAGCCTCCCGTTCCCGCTTCGACCGGATCCGTTCCGCCGTCGAGCTAATCGATCCGATGACGCGCCCCGCCGGTCACCGTCACCGGAACTTGTCCGTAACTTCGTCGCCCTTGTCCAGACTCACCCCGACGCCGTTCGGGTCGCCGAGCGGCTCGAAGTCGGCCGCGTCGAGGCGATGCAGCAACTCGCGCAGTGCCTTCAAGCCAGTGGGCTTTGTCCCGGGCTCACTCGGGCCCCAAGCCGTCGACGTCCTTGCCTCCGCAGACCGGCTGGCGCCCCAAAGCCAAGAAACACGCCGACTGCAGACAACGTCGGAAACGGCTCGATCCCATCGAGGCTGCCGCACCGACCTCCTGGGACAGCGAGGCCGGGGTGCAGGTCATGGTCGATGCCGGTAGAACAACCGGCCCAGCGGGTTGACCACCCCCTCCGGCTCCGTCGTCACTGTGCGGTTGTGCTTGACTAAACTGGCTGATCAGGGAAGTGTCTATACGCACATTGCGCACCGGGCACGGTAGCCGGGGGGGTGCGGCCATGTATATCTCACTGGAAACTTTGCGGCGGGCGGTCGGGCTCGTGGACAGCCTCGCCGAACTCGACGACCCTGCTGGCTTCGCCGGGATCGTGCTCCCCGGCTTGGCCACGCTGGTGGGTTGCGACGTTATTACCTACAACGAGATCGGACCAGCCCTCGGCCAGACGTGCTACGCGGACTACCCGGCCGGTGCCCTCGACCCGGCGACCCAGCCAGTGTTCGCGGCGCATGTGCACGAGCACCCGCTGGTCAACCACTACCGTGCCACCGGCAGCGGGGAGCCGGTGATGATCAGCGACTTTCTCACCCAGCAGCGATTCCACCGCCTCGGCCTCTACGCCGAGTTCTTCCGCGACATACCCGTCGAACACCAGGTGGCAATCAGCCTGCCGGGCCCCGATCAGGAGGTCATCGGCGTTGCCATGAGCCGGGCCCGCCACGACTTCTCCGACGAGGATCGCGCCCTGCTCAGCGTGCTCCGGGCCCCGCTGATTGCCGCCCTGCTCCGCGCTCGCAGACGCCGACAGGCCGGGCAGGTATTCACTGCCCCGGCCTGCAGCGGGCCTGCCGATCTCACCGAACGCGAGATCCAGATCCTGCGGCTAGTCGCTGACGGTCTGACCAACGCCTCCATCGCCCACGCGCTGGAGGTAAGCCCTCGGACCGTAGCAAAGCACCTCGAGCACATTTACCGCAAATTCGGCGTTAGCAGCCGTGCAGCAGCCGTATCCCGCATGACAATGCCAGGAGGCTCGATGAAACCGGCGTCGCCACATGAGTGAGGTACCGACGTTCTTGGCTAGACCAACGTCCATTGATCTGCAGAAACTGCGGATCCTAGGCCGGCTTACATCCTTGGCATCTCCGTAGCGGCCCGGCTATGTCGCGTCGCGGGGAGCGGGTGGGTGCTGCTGTGGGGCTAGCTGGCAGTGGGCCGTGTAGCGAGCCCGACAGCGGACGTGGCGGTAGCCGAGCCTACGGCAGTGGGACGGGTGATCGCGGCGTGACCCTCGTTCGCGCTTATTGGTGCCTATGAGCAGTTGATGCGTCAGGTCCGCCGGACCGATAGAACGGGTGGGTGCCAGAACTGCCCGAGGTTGAGACCGCACGCAGCCTGATCGCTGACCAGGCCCTGCACCGGCGCATCGTGGATGTCGACGATTCCGACAGCTATGTCAGGCGGCCGCACTCCCCGGGGGAGCTGCGGAGCGCGCTGACGGGACGCAGCCTCACCGCCGCGCACCGGCGCGGCAAGACCATGTGGCTCGAGACCTCCGGGACCGGCGAAACGGCCGCACCCGGCGGCCCGGAGCTCGGCATCCATCTGGGCATGAGCGGCCGCGTCGTGGTCACGGGCCCGGACGGCACCGTGGCCGAGGGCGGCGATCCGCACCGCTATGACGCCCGGCCGCGCAGGCCCGAGTGGAGCCGTTTCACCCTCACGTTCGCGGACGGCGGCAGCCTGGTGCTGCTCGACCCGCGCCGACTGGGGCGAGTCCGGCTCGACCCCGACATCGGCGCGCTCGGGCCGGATGCCGCGCAGGTCACGCCCGCGGAGTTCCGCGCGCTCATCATGAAGGGGAGGATCGCCGTCAAGGCGCGGCTGCTCGACCAGTCCAAGATCGCCGGCGTCGGCAACCTGCTGGCCGACGAGATTCTCTGGCAGGCCAAGGTGTCACCCCTGGCGCGGGTCGACAGCCTCTCCGCTGCACAGGTCAATCGCCTCTACCGCGCGCTGAAGTCGGTTCTGGGGTCCGCCATCGCCAAGGGCGGAGCGCACACCGGCGACATTATCGCGGCCCGCCACCCGGGCGGCACCTGCCCGCGGGACGGCGCCCCGATGGCGCACGGAACAGTCGGCGGGCGGTCCACCTGGTGGTGCTCACGCGAGCAGGCCCTCCGGCCCGGACCAGCAGCCGCGCGCCGAGGCCTGAAGACGCGGGCGACGGTGCCTCAGGCCGGGCGTCATGTTAACCGGCCTGACATCTGAACCCGACACGAACACCCACACACTGACCTGCGGATACATGCTGGGCAAATCAGTGCCTCACGTTAAAACCGCAGGTCAGGGCATGATCGCTAGTGTCCGAGGGGGAATCGACTCCCATACGCTCACCGGATCGTCTGCCTATCCACGCCGATGTTGACGTATCTTCCAGCGATGAGCGTCGGTGGTGCTGTTACGCGATCGGCTCCCTCGCTGTCGGCCATACCGGCGGCGGGCGCGATCGGGCGGCTGATGCCCGGAGGCGCCGAGGATGGAGATCCCGAGCATCGAGCAAGCTCGTGGACCAGACGAGCGGCCTCTCGACGTTGGTTGCGTGGAGGGCATTCTTGCCCGCGAGCTGAGGCGGCTCATCCCACTCCGCGGCGGATCCCATTGGGTCGGGGCCAGCACTCTTGGCCGGGAAGCCTGGCGGCAGGGTCAGGCGGCTAAGGGCCGAGCTCGGCTCTTAACGACATTCCAGAGAATGTCCCCGCCCGCCTTGGCCATGACGGCATCGGCCTCGGCCGCGCCCTCGCCGTGTACTGACCGGGCGGAACGGCAGCGAGCCCTATGTGGTGGGACCAGGTCGTGAATCCCGGTCAATGGCAAACGTCAGATGTATCGAGTGACCCGGATCCTCCGGAGTCCTGACGGCATGAGGCAGGCCCTTCGGCAGGAGCAATATATCACCGGCCTGGGTAATAACTTCCCGGGTTGATTGTCTCGTGCCACCCAGCACGTCTTCCCCTATCCCCCACACCTTGGCGCCGTTCATCTGCACGATCGCCCCATACCAGGCATCCCAGTGCCCGCCGAGGCTCTCATCGCCAAGGCGGGATTCAAATACCGAGCACACCACTTGCAGTTCACTGCGGGACAGGCGGCCAAGATGACGTGCTGCTAACGAGTACCAGGCGCCTTCGCTGTCTCTGTCGATGTTTTCATATACCCGCGTGCGCGGGCGGGTGGCATAGGCGTCCCTGAGTGCCAGGCCATCTAGATGCCGGTCAAATTCGTCCCGGTCATCCAGTAAGGCAACCGGCTGGCCTGGCAGCCGGCCTTCCCCGATGGGGAGCGGCAGTGTCACCAGCCACCTGGCATCGTATGCTCCGGGGAAATGCCAGTGCTCCCGGGTAGCTGGCTGCGGGCCGCCAGCGGTGCCTATCGCCGCCCAGAGCGTGCCGGCAAACCTGGCGGCTTGCAGTTCAGCGGGAGACGCCATCGCCGCCTCCGTTAATCCGCGTAGTACGGCATGAGCATGAAGTGTGCACCATGCTGCCTTCTGTAATTATCTCTGCGTGCGGACACTGCGCCCGCTGCCTGAGCGCCCGCGGGTTCCCTCAGCGCCTGCATGTCTTCGGTGGCGGCGACTGCTCCGCCGGTTATGCCTGTATCCCGGCCTTCCAGGAAGCGGGCCGCGGCAGCCTGCATAACATCAAGCTCCACAGCAGATATGCCAGGTAACCCTGGCCCTTCGGCAGCGTTCGCCAGGGACGGTTGCGATTGCACCAGCATCTCGGTCATTGTGCTCTTCTCCCTTTGGTAGCTTTACTTATTTCGCACACGCGGTCGTGTTTGCTGGAACTCTCCGCCAGAGAACACTTGCTGCGTGCCCTCCCGGAGGCCTTGCCCGGGACATCTGGTCTTGCTTGAGGCACAGGGTGTGTTCAGTGCTTGACCGGGATCACGCCGGCCTTGCCGCCTGCGGCCATGCCCGTCTCCACGATCAGGGTCGTGACGGTCCGGGTTCTTGCGTGCCTGGGTCGCCGGCCTTGGTGGCGGCGTGCTCGATCCATTGAGCGTCGCGCGGATCCTGGCCGGCGGCCGCCGGCCGCCGGCCGCCAGGGCGGCCACGAGCCGGGCTGCGGGCGCCACAACATGCTCATCACCATGAACCGGCCCGGAGGCAGTAGATGGGGCAGCTGGCCGCGATCTCGGTGCGGGCGCACGGCGGTCTGTCTGGTGCTGGTTTTCGGCAGGCACAGGGCGGGTCCGTTCGAGGGTCAGGTGTTAGCAGTTGCAGGACGCATGGGAGCTGGATGCTGAGCCGCAGCGGCAGCCAGGTGGCTGTGCGGAAGATGCTCAGCCGCGCCTGCCGCAGCATCCGTCCACCCAGTCAGGTCCGCGACGTTCCCGCCCGCGGTCGCTGTCGCCGTGCCCCTGTTCGCTGATTATGGCCTCCTCCGCCCGGGTGAGCCGCCTGATGGGACAAATTGCCCCGGCCTGCTTCATCTGCTGCGCCTGGGTCGCGAAGTCCAGCCCGAGCATCTTGTTGCGCGCCGACTCATACCGCCCGCCGTCGTTGACCGCACCGGCGATGCCGGTGTCTTCCAGGGTTACCGAGGTGTTGGTCATCACCGAGGACCCCTGGGGGATGCGGGCCAGCACCGCCGCGCGCGGCGTCGAGGTTACCGGCGACCCCGGCGCTGAACCCGTGCTCCTCCAGCGCGACCACCGTCGCCGCCAGCGCCTGCTCATCGGGCAGCGCGGTGAAACGATCAGATACCTGGGTCGTGCTCACCGTGGTCCTCCTTCGCAGGGATACCGCTGCCCGCGACGTCCCCCGCCGCCGCTCGAAGCAGATGCCGTGCTCCAGGAGCACAAGGCTGAGGGCCGCCGGGGCGTGCTCGCATCCGCCAGTGGCCAGTCGCCTCAGCCAGTCGGCGGCCTGTAACATCGGTGCCGGTCAGATGGCGACACATTTCCCCGTCCGAGGGGCCACCACAGGGCTGAAAGGCCGGCGCCGTGAACGCCGAGTGCTGGACCGGCTGGTCGATGCCGTTCGGGCGGGTGAAAGCCGGGCACTGGTAGTGGCCGGCGAGCCCGGCGTGGGCAAGACGGCGCTGCTGGACTACCTGGCCGTGAATGCGACGGGCTGCCGGATGGTGCGTGCCACGGGTGTCCAGTCGGAGATGGACCTGGCATTCGCCGGGCTGCAGCAGTTGTGCGCGCCGATGCTGGATCACCTGGATGGTCTGCCGGTTCCGCAGCGTGATGCGCTGCGGACCGCGTTCGGGATCGGTACCGGCCCGCCGCCGGACCGGTTTCTGGTCGGTCTGGCCGTGCTGAGCTTGCTGTCGGAGGTGGCCGGGGAGCAGCCGCTGATCTGCCTGGTGGATGACCAGCAGTGGCTCGATCGCGCCTCCGCGCAGATTCTGGCGTTTGTCGCGCGCCGCCTGGCGGCGGAGCCGGTGGGCTTGGTGTTCGCGGCCCGGATTCCGGGTGGGGAGCTGGCCGGGCTGCCGGACCTGGTGGTCGAGGGCCTGCGGGAGGACGATGCGCGCGCGTTGCTCGATTCGGTGCTCACCGGGCCGCTGGATGCGCGGGTCCGTGACCGGATCGTCGCCGAGGCCCGCGGTAACCCGCTGGCGTTGGAGCTGGTACGGGGGGTGACGCCGGCGGAGCTGGCGGGCGGGTTCGGGCTCCCCGGCGCGGCACCGATCGCGGGACGGGTCGAGGAGGCATTCCGGCGGCGAGTCGGCGCTCTTCCGGCCCGGACCCGGCTGCTGCTGCTGGTCGCGGCGGCCGATCCGACCGGCGACCCGGTCCTGGTGTGGCGGGCAGCCGGGCGGCTCGGGATCGGTGCCGAGGCGGCGACGCCAGCTGCCGAGGCCGGACTGCTCGAGTTCGGCGCCTGGGTGCGGTTCCGTCATCCGCTGGTGCGCTCGGCGGCCTACCGGTCGGCGTCTGTCCAGGACAAGCAGAACGTGCACCGCGCGCTGGCGGAGGTCACCGACCCGCGGGCCGATCCTGACCGCCGCGCCTGGCACCACGCCCAAGCGACGCCGGGGCCGGACGAGGACGTTGCCGGGGAGCTAGAGCGCTCGGCAGGCCGGGCGCAGGCACGCGGCGGGATGGCTGCGGCGGCGGCGTTCCTCGAGCGCGCGGCGATGCTGACACCCGACCCCGGTCGCCGTGCGCAGCGGCTGCTCGCGGCGGCACGGGCGCAACACGACGCTGGCGCGCTGGATGCGGCACTGGGGCTGCTGGTCGGGGTCGAAGCGGGGCCGCCTGACGCGCTGCGGACCGCCGAGGTGGAGCACCTCCGCGGGCAGATCGCCTTGGTGCAGCGACGCGGCAGCGACGCGGCCCGGCTGCTGCTCAGCGCGGCCAGGCGCCTTGAGCCGCTCAACCCACGCCTGGCGCGCGAGACGCACCTGGAGGCGCTTGGGGCCGCGATATGGGCCGGTGACCTGGACAACCCCCGCGACCTGCTGGACGCGGCCGAGGCCGCGCGCGCCTTGCCCCCCGGTCCCGACCCGCCGCGCGCGGTGGACGTCCTGCTCGACGCGTTCGCGATCCGGCTGACAGACGGGCACGCGGCGGCCGCGCCGACGCTGACCCGGGCACTCAAGCTGGCCCTCGCGCCGAGCGTCGCCAACGACGAAACTGGCCGCTGGCTGATCCACGAGCGTGTCCTGATCGGCCTCGAGCTGTGGGACGACAAAGCTTCGCACGCCCTGGCTGCTCGCGAGGCACAGTTCGCCCGCGACACGGGGGCGCCCCTTTATTGGCGGCTCGCGCTCAACCTGCTCGCCAGAAGCCACGTCCTCGCCGGCGAGCTGGCCACAGCGGCGCTGCTGATCGAGGAAGATCGCCTGATCGCGGAGGTGACCGGGATCCCGCCGATTGCGTATACCGAGATGATGCTCGCGGCCTGGCGCGGCCAGGAGGGACCGGCGGCTGAGCTGATCGAGGCCACCGTGCGGGAGGCGACCGCAGGCGGTGTGGGCAGGCTGGTCGACTTCGCGTCCTACGCGAGCTCGGTGCTGTACAACGGCCTCGGCCGCCACGGCGCCGCGCGCGACGCCGCCTGGCGGGCGTTCGAGCGCAACCATCTGGGGTACGGGCCCTTTGTCGTGCCCGAGCTGGCCGAGGCGGCGTCCAGGACCGGTGACGTGCCGCTGGTCCGGGCCGCCCTGGAGTGGCTGTCCGAGCGCACCCGGGTGACGCCGACCGAGTGGGCGCTGGGGATCGAAGCCCGGGTCCGCGCGCTGCTGGGCGAGGGCGAGGCCGCCGAGAAGCTGTACCGCGAGTCGATCGCGCGGCTGGGCCGTACTCGCGTCCGCGCGGAGCTCGCCCGCGCCCATCTGCTTTACGGCGAGTGGCTGCGCCGCGAGCGCCGCCGCGCGGACGCGCGCGAGCAGCTAAGGACCGCCTGCGACATGCTGGACACGATGGGCATGCAGGCGTTCGCCGAGCGGGCCCGCCGCGAGCTGGCGGCCACCGGCGAGACCGCCCGCAAGCGCACCGTCGAGACCAGCGATCAGCTGACCGCCCAGGAGGCTCAGGTCGCGCGGCTGGCCCGCGACGGCCTGTCGAACCCGGAGATCGGCACGCGGCTGTTCATCAGCGCGCGCACGGTCCAGTACCACTTGAGCAAGGTGTTCACCAAGCTGGCCATCAGCTCCCGCAGCCAGCTCGACCGCGCCCTGCCCGCCGACCCGGCCATCGCCCAGCCGCACTAGCCTGGCCGGCAACTCGGCAACACCGCCCGCCAGGCACGACTGGCGACTGGCCCTGTGCACCAGCGGATACGAGCGCGGCTCTCCCGGCATGACAATCGCAGGAGAGGCGGCCGCAACCGCGCGGGCCGCCGCCCTGGGGGTGTACCGGCGCCCGCCCCGCCCGGACGGGTCACGCAGGAGGCAGGACCCAGAGAAGGGGGCCCTAGATGCAGTTGAGCATGCAGGCCATGTTGCTGAATGTGAGCAACGTGGATCGGTCGGTCGAGTTCTACCGAGACATATTCGAGCTGCGGCTCGTGGCACGGGGCGACCGGGTTGCCGCGCTGATGATCGACGAGACGAGCCGACGGCAGGTCCTGGTGCTGCGTGAGCTGGGCCCACAACCCATCCACCTGGGCCGGGGCACCATCGGGCCGCGGCTGCTTGCTCTTGAGGCTGGCTCACCGGGCGAGCTCGATGTGATCGAGCAGAGGCTGCTGGAACGGAAGGCATTCGCGGGACGCAGGCGCACTGAGACGTGGCAGGCCATTGTGGGCGTCGACCCGGACCGCATCCAGATCTCCGTCTCATCGAGCCTTACCGGTGCTCCCATTCGAAGCGAAGACTGGAACCACCTCGACCAGATGGTCTACGAGGTCGGCGAGTGACGTGGAGACGGACAGTTCCTCGCCTCGGATGAGCAGCCCGGGCGGCGACCCGGCCGGCACGCGGGGCGGCCACGACTGGCCACCAGCGCTGTGCGCTGGCGGATACGAGTGCGGCCCTCCTGACATGACAATCGCAGGTATGCAGTCGCCGAAACTCCTCCGACCGCAACTCGAGGGAACGACACCGTGACCACCTGGCTGAACACGCCCTTCCAGATGAAGTTCCGGGTCATCGACGGGCTGTCGGTCCGCTTCGCCGAGAGCGAGGACCGCGGCGGCCACGCCCTGCTGCTGAGCCCGTGGCCGGAAAGCCTGCTCGCCTTCGAGCCCACGTGGGCGCGGCTCGCCGAGCACACCCATCTGGTCGCGATCGACCTGCCGGGGTTCGGTCATTCCCAGCGCCGCGACGCGCTGCTGTCCCCGCGGGCGATGGGCGAGTTCATCATCCGCGCCGCCGACGCATTCGGGCTCGCGAGCCCGCATGTCATCGGCCCCGACATCGGCACCGCAGCCGCGCTGTTCGCCGCGGCTCTGCATCCGGGCCGGCTGCGCAGCCTGGTCGTCGGCAGCGGCGGCGCGGCGGTCCCGCTCCAGCTCGGCTCGCGGCTGAAGGACTGGGTCGAATCACCCGACCTTGACAGCTTGCGCAGCGTAGACCCGCGGCAGATCGTCGCCGGCGCGCTCACCGGCATCGAACATTACGCCCTTCCCGACGCCATCCGCGAGGACTACCTGTCGTCCTACGACGGCGACCGCATGGTCGAGTCGATGCGCTACGTGCGCGCTTACCCGACGGAGCTTCCGGCGCTACGTGATCTGCTGCCGGACATCCAGACGCCGGTGCAGATCATCGCCGGCGCGCGAGACCGGGCGGTGCCGCCGGCCAACGCCGAGTTCCTCCACGACCGGCTGCCCCACAGCAAGCTCGACATCATCGACGCGGGGCACTTCACTTGGGAGGACGCAGCCGACGAGTACGCAGCGCTCGTCACCGCCTGGTGGGGCGGCGGCTACACGGCCACCGGATCTGGAGCAGCAGGCTGATCTGCGATGCTCCGCTCCGAAAAGGCCGAACGGGAGCATTTCCGGCGGACGGCGCGGCCGCGCGGCCGCGTTCTGGCTGGTGGCCCACGTGTTCTGGTTGTTGTTGTTCGCCCTGGTCAGCACCCGGCCCGCCACGTCCATCATCTCGACATCGTGGTGGTCGTCTGCACAGTCATCGCCGGCAAATAGTCGCAGCCCATCTCCGTTCTCGACGCCGGTCAACCCTCCGCTACCTCCGCGAAGACCGGCTCCTACCGCACCTGCCCGCCCTGCTCATACAGCTGGCCGACCTGAAAGAGCACGCGCCCGCTACCCCTGCGCCTCCGGGGAACGCAGCAGAGATTATCGAATACCTGCGAGCCAGCGACATCATGCTCACCTACGATCCCCAGGCCGGACTCTGCGGGCAGACACCTCAGACGTCGTGACCGTCACTAGCGGCCGGGACCGCTGACAGCGGGTCAGCGGAGCCCGGAACGCGAAGGAGGGCTAGCCAGCAGACGGAACGACCCGGAACTGGCCAGGACCGGGTGACGATCCACTATGCCGAATTCGGCGACTTATGTACAAATAGTGTGTCCGGGGGGGACTTGAACCGCTCGCCTATGTCTCTGCGGCGGGCACAGATCCCTGGCTGAGCGTCTGAACAGCGGTCCCAGCTGATCTTCGAGCCAGTTATCGTCCGTGATGCACTGCAATCGCGAGTCTGCGGCTGACGCGGCGAACGGCTCGACAAGTTCGGGGCTGACACACAGAGCCAAGGGTCCTGGCTCTGTCCGAGGCCAGGTTCAGGACAGATGTATCAGCCGGCTGAGTTATGCCTCCTCCTCATAGAGAGGCCAGTCCGATTGCGCCGACACCTGGCCCGCGACTCTCGACAGGCAGGCAACCATGACCGCTGACACCGCACAGCCCACGACCGCCGACTCGACGATCAGCCTGCAGCGGATCCCCACCTCGATCGACCCGTTCGGCAGCGCAGGCACCGCGATCGCGGCGACGCTGACGCCGTTCCGCCAGGCCGCCGTCGCCAAGATCTACCTCGGCATTCAGCAGATCCAGAACAACCTCAACCTGATCAGCGGGGCACTGGCGGCGCCGCCGATGCCCGCTTTCGTGGTCGGCTCGCTGACTCAGCCGAACGGCGCCGCGGGCGCGAACCTGCAGGTGCAGTTCGACCCGACGACGGTCGGCGTCACCGGGCCGGTGCAGACCACGCTGACCGCTGACGACGGCACGTTCACGCTCACCATGCCGACCGGCGCTACGGTGCCGAGCGGAGGCCTGACCTTCGTCGTGCACGGCGCCGACGCGAATGCAACGGTAACCATCGCCCAGGACAAGGTCGCCGCGAACGGGCTGCTCGGCACCATCATGCTGCCATCCCTGCTGGCGCCGCTGCCGGTGAGCATTCTGGCGGCGCTGGAGGCGCTGGTGCCGACAACCTTGCCGGCCACCGGGCCACCGCAGCCGCGGACCCCGGCGAACCTGCCGAAGGTGACGATCGGCGACGAGGACGCCTGCTCGCAGTCGTTCGCCGCCGCCGAGATCACCGACTCATTCCCCTTCGGCGTGTTCTTCCGGCTGGTCGAGCCGCAGATGTCGATCGTGAACCAGGTCACCACCGTGCCGGTCGGGGAGGGGAACGGCTTCGTCCCGCTGCCGCGGTATGTCACGACAGTGCAGCCCATGGAGGCCGTCAAGGCCGCCGCGAGCGGGGGCGCGGCCGACGGGGAAGCGGGCGGCGGCGCGTCCGCGTCCGTGGACACCGCTGCCTACACCGACCGGGTCCCGGTAGAGCAGCCGCTTTCCGCGGACGGCTTCCTTGACCAGATCGCGGGCATCGACCCGTTCGGCAACTTCACCGCTGACGAGAACGTGCCGATGGCGGCGACGCTGGGCCTTGGCTACGTGCTGTGGATGTCGCAGCAGTGGACGTTCAAGGGACTTGGCCTCGGCGACCTGGTCTACTCGCTGCCGCTGGCGCCGGGCGAGCAGACCGAGGTGGCGGTGTTCGAGCGCACCGACACGGCCCAGGTGTTCGAGAGCGAGAGCTTCAGCGAGCAGCAGGCCGCGCAGCAGAGTGCGCTCAGCGACACCTCGGCGGCGGCGACGTTCAATTCCGCCTTCACCGAGGCGGCCAGCGGCGGCAGCTCGTTCCACACCGACTCGGACAGCTGGTCAGCGGGCGGAACGATCATCATTGCCAGCGGCGGCGCCGGAGGGTCGTCCTCATCGGGGAACAGCAACACCTGGATGCAGGGCCAGCGCGACTCCGCGCAAAACGCGGCGCAGACGACGCACTCCGCGGCGGAGAACCAGGCCGCCGCCCGGCGCAGCGCGAGCCGTACCGGCATGCGGCTGGCGACGGCAACCGAGTCCGATTCCGTCACCACCAAGACGATCACGAACCACAACCACACCAGGGCGCTCACCATGCAGTACTGGCAGGTGCAGCGCATGTTCGACGTCAGCACGGCGATCGACGGGCTGACCCTCACCTGCCTGATCCCGATGCAGATCGTCCGGTTTATGCCGCCGGGCACCCCGCAGGCGCTGACCGACCCGAGCCAGGTGAATTCCCGCACGCTCGTGCTGCAGCGCTACCCGAACATCATCAAGCACCTGGACGTGCTCCAGGCTGCGGTCCCGCGCCGCTTCCAGCCCGGCCTCGTTGCCCTTGAGCAGTTCTCAAGCGACCCCTCGGCGACTGTCGAGCCCGAGGGCGGAGTCGCCGAGGATGTCATCCAGTTCACGCTCACCGGCTCGTTCCTGGCATGCGAGACGGTCGGCATCGTGGCCGTGACGAAGCGCAACACCAGGCTCGGGCCGGTGCAGCTGGTCCCAGGGACGGACAGCCAGCCGACCCCGATCCCACTGGATACCTTCGTCAGCGAGGACGACCTGCTCGGCTTCCTGCTCCGGCAGCGGCAAGGTTCCACGGTGCAGCTGCAGGGCAGCCTGGCGCTGCCGGCCACGATGAACCGCGCCGACATCGCCGGATTCGAGATCACCCGGAGCTGGAGCACCTTCAGGTACACGCTAATCTCGCCGATGGTGAGCCTGCTCGCCTCGATCGAGGGCATCTTCGGTAATAGCGGCAGCGCGGCACTGCAGGACTCGATCGGAGCGCCGTCCGAGCGGACGACGGTCACGCTGACCGCCAGCACGCTGGAGCCAGCGCTGGGCGGCCCGAGCATCAGCTACTTCTCCGCCTCGATCGAGGAACTGGACGCGAGCGGCAACCAGCTGCCGAATCCACCGAACGAGACGTACGCCAACGACACGCTGTCCGGCACGGTGCTGCCGCCGCAGCCCTTCCCGGTCCCGGCGCTGCAGATCGCGCCGGTGCTGCGATACAACGAGATCCTCGAGATCGAGAAGGCCGCTCAGCACGTCGTCCGCAACACCACGCTCTACTCCAAGGCGGTATGGCTGTCGCTGACGCCGGACGAGCGCGCGATTCTGCTGGACGGCTACACCATCGGCGTGCCGCCGGACGGCATCAGCGACCCGAGCCAGCTCGTCCCGCTGCTGAACTGCGTGCAGAACAAGCTGCTCGGCTTCTTCGGCAATTCGATGATCATGCCCTTCATGATCCCTCAGGCCGTCGCCGATCAGATGCAGATCGACCCGGCCCAGATCCAGCAGGGCCTGCTCGCCTACCAGCAGGCGACCTTCACGCCGCCACGGTCCACGATCGCACTGCCCACCCAGGGGGTGCTCGGCGAGGGCGTGCTCGGCCACTGCCCGTCCGCGGAGAAGATCGACATCACCCGGTTCTGGAACTGGCAGGATTCGCCCGCCGACACGGCGCCGACGATCTCGCCGGTGGCGCTGCCGACTACCGGCACCTCCATCGCAACCGGGCTGACCGCGCCCAACTCGCTGGGCAACCTGCCATCGCTGATCAACAACGTGCTGCAAGCGCCCACGCCGAACACCAGCCTGCTGCAGTCGCTCGGCGCCGACGCGGCCGCCCAGAAGGACTTCAGCACCTCCCTGACCGGCGCTGCCCAGCTTGCCCCGCTGGTGCAGAACGCGCAGAACCAGGCCAACTCCGCCAGGGCCCAGGCGCTGCAGGTCACCCAGGCGCTGAACAGCCAGGCCATGGCCACCGTGGGCGACATTGTCGGCGGCCTCTACGGCAGCCCGAACGCGGGGTCGAATGCGGCCAAGGCGGTCAGGGGCGGCTCGACCTCGTCCTCATCGAAGACCACGCCGAAGAAGGCGACCCCCAAGAAGAGCAGCAACAGCGGTCAGGCGGCAGGCGCCGCTGGGTCGGCCGGCGGCAGCACCGGTGACGCCACCGGCGGCAGCACCGCCTAGCAGGCAGCGCTGGCTAAGGCAAGTACAGCCGAAAGAACAGGCCCAGCTGCCGGCCAGGCGGCTGACAGACAGAGGAGCCCAGGAGAAATGGCACTCCCGGTAATCACCAGCATCAGCCCGGGCAGCGGGCCGACGGACGGCGACACGGCCGTCACCATTCACGGCACCGGCTTCACCGGCGCCACCGCGGTCTTGTTCGGCGGCGCCGAGGCGACCGGCCTCGCAGTGAAGAGTGCCAAGCTCATCGACGCGACAACCCCGGCCGGCGTCGGCACGGTGAACGTCACCGTCACCACGCCGTCGGGAAGCTCGGCGAGCGGGGCCGCATCGCAGTTCGCCTACACGGCTCCGGCCGTGACATCGAACGGCAGCCCACCGTTCGTGGACCCCGGGCTCAGCGCGGAGCTGGTGAGCAACCTGCTCAACGTGCTCACCAGCGCGACGTCGCCGGACGCGGTCGAGGCACAGAACATCATCATGCGGCGGATCGCGCTCGAAGGCGACGTCATCGGGTCCCGCATCCCGAACAACTTCATGAGCACTCCCACCGGGGTGGGCGCGGTGCTCAACTACCTGACCTCGCACAAGGAGACCGCGATACGACAGCAGGCCCTGGCCGGGATGCTCGGCGTCGCCGGGCCCAACCCGCCGCTCGGCTGGATCAGCAACGTCCAGCCGCTCGCCATGGTGGACATCACGAATGACCGCCCGCCCGGCCCGGCGCAACCGACGATCCCGCTAGCCGTCCTGGTACGCAGCGACTTCGTCAGCGCCGTCAAGGCCGCCATCGGCGGCGTGCACCAGTATGGCGCCACGATCCCGTTCGCCAGCCCGCCGGTACTCCAGCTGCCCATCGCGACCCCCGGCGCTGCGCCACCGGCCGACATCCTCAGATACCTCGGCCGCGAACTCGATCTCGCGCCTGCGGCCGCGCTGGCCGCGCCGGCCGCTGACCCGCTAGCTATCGTCCGGCCGGCCGGGTCGTCGGACCCGTGGCAGATCGCGGCGAGGGTGCTCACGGCTACGTCGGCCACCGTGACGCCCGCTGACTATGACGCGATCCAGTGCACGCCTACCTCGAGCAGCACGGTCAGGCTAACGCAGGCGCCGCTCGTACCGCTGGGACCAGTACTCGCCAGCGCAGGCTTCTACCCGGCATCGCCGCTGCCGCTCCCGGCGAACAGCACCCAGACAGCCTGGGCGAAATTCACCAATATCACCGGGCTGGTCTCCGGGACCACGCGGCTAGGCGACGAGCTTAGCTTGCTCTACAACGCGGAGACCATCGCGAGCAGCGTGTTCGCCTCGGTCGTCGACTGGGTGTGGAACGGCTCGGCGTTCGACGGATCCTAGGGCCGCCAGGCGGCGGCTGAAGCTCGCCGACATCGAGGAGGGTGCCCGGTCGGGTGTCACCGCATCGGCCGTGTAGAGCGGATTTGAACTCCCATGCCCCTGCGGCTTCGTCGGCCGCCGCTCGGCCGCCTAACACGAAAGCCCTGGTCAGGCCATGATCATATGTGTCGCGACTGGCGCAATACGCCTGACGGGCAGCGTGTCTATGTGGGGAAGTACTGGACCAGCACCCCGGAAGCCATGGCGGAAGCAGGCCGAGCGCTCGTCCGGCGCCTGGTTGGGGTCATCCAGCGGCATCCCGTCTTGGCCTCTGCCGATGTGGTGGTGGCTGTGCCCGGTCATGACAGAACGTATCTCAGTTTCGGCGAGCGGATCGGGGCCAGCGTCGGCAGCGCTCTTGGGTTGCCCCTCGTTCGGGTGACTACTCCACGTGAGTTCCGGCCACCTGCAAAGGACCTGCCAGCCGCTGGAGATGACGCCGTGTGGAGTGAATTCTCCGTGGCCGAGAACCTGACGGGAGCGACCGCACTGATCGTTGACGATGTCTTCCGCACGGGGAGAACCATGTCGGCCGTCGGCTCCGCCGTCATAAGGGCAGGTGCTGCGCGGGCTTGCGGGCTCGTTGCCGTGCGCACGATGAGAAGGTAAAGACCTCAGCCAGCTAAAAGGACCAGTCTTCGTCCTCGCGCCGGGGGATGCCAGGAATGCGGGTGTTGATCACAATCGTTCGAAGCTCCCGGCTCAGGCGGTCCAGCGTTTCGTGATCAACTTGGAGTCGCGGCCGGGCAGTTACGCTCAGTGTCTGTGCGAGTGGGGCTAGAGGCACGGCTCCGCCCGCGACAGGACGATGCGCCGAGATGCGCGACAAGGACTGGGCGGCTTCCTCAAGCAGCGAGTTCCAACCGGAGACCTTTATGTGAGACTGGCGGTACGACTCGATCACGTCCCGCGCTATCACCGCTGAGCGGACCAGGTCCTGCTCAGCAGCCACCACGGGCCCTCCCTCAGCTATCTCCGCATGTCTGAAGCTCTCAATCCTTGCACATTCAGGATAGAGCGGCAGCGTCAGAATCTGTCGCAGACACGCAGAATCTGACGCTAGCTTAAAGGACGTGACCCGCCGACGACGGGGAGTAGAGCCTCCGGTACCCACCAGCTACGGCACACCGCATGTGCGTTGGCAACCGTCCAATGATCACGACGCAGTTCGCGTCGCGGCGCTGAATATCCAGCACCTTGTGCTACACGAGATGCGTCGACTGGCGGGCGAGGGCTTCACTGCCGACCTCAGTCGGCTTCTTGGGGTCAGCCCTCGAACGGCACAGCGCATCACCGCAGGTGATCACATGCTCGGGATCGACGAGATAGTCGAACTGGCCTGTCTCTTCGGCGACCATGTACTCGGGGCGATCCCTCGCACGGTGACGGAACTGTTCCCCGATGCCTATCGTCCCTTCCTTCAGTCCTGGCGACCTGGCGCCGGGGAACTCCCGGACTTTGCTCCGCAACGCGTTCCGGAGACGATTGCATGGCCAGAACCGGTCGCGGGCCTGTGCCGCTGGCTGGCAGACGAGTTCCGGGCAGGGCGCATAGGCTTGATCAACGCCTGGGTGGTCGCTCACAGCCTGGCAGAGCGCCTCTCCGATGCAGAAATCCCCAGCAGCCTCATCATGGCAAGCAGATCTGACGCGCCCGCAGTCGGGCGGGTGGGTCTAGACGTGCTCACGCGTACCCCTACCCGCCTCCTCTTGTGTTGTCTGCTGGACCCGGTTGACGAGCCAGTCGGTGCCATGCGTGACACGTTGAGCGCCTTCTACGAGCTTCTCGCCCAGGACGGCCAGCGAGTGGCGCTGTTGTGCCTAGGGCAGCGGATGGACGGACAGTTCCGGGTCCATGTGCCCGGCTTGGTGGCGGCACAAGTCGGCGACACCCTCACAGTCTCATTCCAGGTGGCAGGAGGGCTTGGCGCACCAGCCGCAAGGGAGCACGGGCCGCCAGACCTCGCTCTGACATTGGAAGCAAGTGCCGTCAGCGACCGGGGCATACGCGTGCTCGCGGTTAGTGTCGCTAAGACCGCATAGCGCAGTGCGGGTTGTGGTCGTCCTCCATCAGCTCGCACGTCAGGTCGGGCTGCACGGTTGTTTCCGGCAGACGCAAGATCGAGATTGGGCCTGATGCGGGCGGGGACATTGGAGGGCCGGAAGAGTCCGAGGGCGAATCGAACCCCCATGTGCGTGAGCTGCAGCTTTGCGTGTCCCAGACCAAGCACTCAAAGCGAACCACTGGTCAGGGCATGATCGTTCGTGTCCGAGGGGCGACTTGAACCGTTGGCCTATGTCCTGGCCGCCTTCCCCGCCCGCCCCGACGTCGCCTCGGTCCCGGCCACCAGGACCGCCTCCACCTCAATCTGAATATCCCCGACCCGGACCGGGATCAGCCGCCCCGCAACCACCACGCCCGCCCGCCCCTCCGCCATTCGCCGGAAACAGCCCGCCGCCACCCCGGCGCGCCATTTACTCCCAGCACGATATAGCCCCGCCCAAACCACCCCGCTACGCCCGGCCGCAACCGGCAGGCGCCAGATCCAGGCCAGCGCAACACAACCCGGGCACCGCCAGGACGCGCCAGGACAAGCACAGCCTCAAACAGCAATGGCCGGGTGGTCACCGGCGATACGGTCGCCCGGCCACGCACCCCGTTCCAAGCCGCGCCACCTGCCGGGGCGGACACGGCAGCAGATCCCCCACCCAGGCCACCGGGCCAGCTACCCCAATTGTCGCGAACCCGGCAAACCGGGCTCCGGAACCGAGTTGAACCCCCATTGCCCTGACCTGCAGAAAATGCGAGCGCCATACGAGCCCTATAGCAAAACGCCTGGTCAGAGCATGATCATTTGTGTCCGAGGGGCGATCGACCCCATAACCCCACGCAATCTGCTGACCGTGCGCGCCGATGTTTGCATGTAGCCGGTGGTGATGGTTGATTTGCTTCCTCGCCGAGCTGACATGGCTGCGGGGAGTCAGCCCAGCATGGTGCTCCATGCGGGCAAGAGATCGCGGAGTTCGGCCTGGGGAAGTTCAATGCCGAGCTTCGCGCACTCGCTCACCAGATCTGCCGCACGTTCGGCAGGATAGTCTGGCGAGAACTCCAGCAGTGTTTCGGCGCCGCCGTCGCGGCATTGGTACAGGCCAAGCAGGATTCCCGCGGCGACTTCGACGGCCGCGGATCTCAGGCCCAGCTTGGCGCGGCGATCGAGGTCTTTCAGGAAGGGGTCCAGCGCCTCATCCAGGATTTCGTCGGCGGCCTCGGCAGGATGAACGTACCCCCGGCCTGACTGGTACCCGGCCTGGCCGTTTAGTTCCTCGATGTCCCTGCCGAGCAGAGCATCTTCGACATCGCCCGCGACGGCGGAGCGGTCCTCGTCCGACATGAGCGAAACGGCATAGGTTTCAGCCGGCTCTCGCAGGTCTGGCCGGGTGGCGAGCAGGTGGTCGAGCACGATCGCTTTCTCGTCGGCTGACAGGGCGTCGAGCGCGGATGCCCTCCGGTTCATGCCCGCTCCGCTGCTTGTGCTTGCAGCTCGCGGGGCTGGTGTCTGAGTCTGGGAAGACAGGATCCACGCCCGGGACAGGACGACGGGCTCATTGCGGCATCGTAGCGCGTCTGGTGACTGGCGGCCGGTGCGTCAGGGCATGAGGCCGGCCGCGCGGCACGCGCCCGATGAATCTTATGGCAGGCGCAGAGGTGTCCGGACGGGTCGGGCTGACTCCGATAATCTGCCCTATGTGATGACGGTCGCTTCGCCACACGTGGACGAGCTGTCCTCGGTCCTGACCCCGTACTTGTCCCTTCTCGGTGTCTTGCGGCAAGGTACGCCAGTCGATGGGGAGCGCACCCGCTTGGTCGAAGCCGCTGCGGAGGTGTGGAGCAGGCCGGGGTTTGACACTTTCCTGTCCCAGCCAAGGCTTGACTTCGAGCCCTTCGACTACCAGTGGCAGACGGCGCAGACGGTGCTGCGCAGGATGCGGGGCCGGGCGATTCTCGCCGACGAGGTCGGGCTCGGCAAGACGATCGAGGCAGGGCTGGTGCTGTCGGAGCTGCGGGTGCGCGGCCTTGCCGACCGGGCACTTGTGGTCGTGCCGGCGGGCTTGGCCCAGCAGTGGCGGGAGGAACTCGAGCGGAAGTTCGCGTTGCCTACCACGATGGCCGGCAAGGGTGAGTGGGACGCGGGCAGGGATCATCCGGTGGTGATCGCTTCACTTCCCGCCGCGCGCCGCGAGCCGCTCAAGCCGGTGCTGACGCGAGAGCCGTGGGATGTGATCATCATGGACGAGGCCCACCGGCTGCGCAATCCGCGCAGTGCCTCCGGCCGGCTGGCGCGGGCCTTGAGCGCTCGGTACCTGCTGCTGCTCACGGCTACCCCTGTGGAGAACAGGCTGCAGGATCTTTACGAGCTGGTGAGCCTGGTCGCGCCCGGCCTGCTGGGCACCCCTGCGCAGTTCCGCGGCCAGCATGGGTCCGGCGAGCCTGCCGCGCCGCGCAACATCGCCGAGCTGCGTGCCAGGACTAGGGAGGTGATGGTCCGTCACCGCCGCAGCGAGGTAAGCGTGATGCTGCCGCAGCGCCTCGCCGAGACGGTGCTCGTGACGCCCTCCCCCGAGGAAGCGGCGCTGTATGCGGGGATCGCCGCGCGGATCAGGGAGGAGGCGCGGGATGCCCCGCAGTCCCGTCGGCTGGCCCTCCGCACCCTGGCCAGGCTGGCCGGCTCGAGCCCAGCCGCCGTTGCCCCGACCCTGGTCAAGGTGGGGTGGGAGGACCTCGGCCGGCAGGCCGCCGCGGTCGCCGCCACGAGTAAGGCCGCCGAGCTAGCGGCGAGGCTGCGCAGCGCCGCCCCGGAAAAGGTACTCGTGTTCACCGCCTTCCGGCAGACTCTGAACGCCCTCGCCAGCGAACTGAGCATCCAGGGCATCCCGGCCGCCGTCTACCACGGCAGCCTGGCCCGTTCCGACAAGGAGAAGGCGATCTGTGCGTTCCGCGACGAGGTGCCGGTCCTGCTGAGCACCGAGTCGGCGGGTGAGGGGCGTAACCTGCAGTTCTGCCACGTGATGGTCAACGTCGATCTGCCATGGAATCCGATGCAGATTGAGCAGCGGCTCGGCCGGCTGCACCGGGTCGGCCAGACGCGGGATGTGCTGCTGACCAACCTGGTCGCCCGCGGCACCATCGAGCAGCGCATTCTGCACGTGCTTGAGGCCAAGATCAACTTGTTCGAGCTTGTGGTCGGGGAGCTTGACATGATCCTGGGCAGGATCGACGACGACTTCGACTTCGAGACCTCGGTGTTCGACGCCTACGTGGAGGCCCGCGACGATGCCGAGTTCGCCGAGCGGCTGGCGGAGATCGGGGAAAATTTGGCGCGGGCCAGGACGGAGTACATGCGGGATCGCTCCAATGCCGACGAGCTGATCGGGCAGGAGTGAGCGTGACGTGACCGCGGATGGCGGGCTGGCGTTCTGGCTGAGTTACATCGAGTCGCGCGGCGGGCTTTGGGAAAGCTGCGGTGACAGCGCGCTTGTGATGATCCCGCCGCAACTACAGCGCAGGCTTGAACTGCCGGAGGAGTTCGCCGTCACCGAGCACGCAGATGTCGCCCGCGAGGACGGGGTGGCGTTGCTCGGGGCCGGCCACCCGCTGCTGATGGCTGCCGCAGAGGACGTCCTGTCGGCCGACGATGCCGGCGTGTTCAGGCTTGCTGTCCCCGCCGCGCAACCGCCTGACGGTCAGCGGCTGCTGGAGAAGGCGCGCGAGGTGTTCCCCGTTGATCACGGCCGGATCGACGCCAGTGGGCCGGTGGAGCGGAGCCTGCGGCCGGTGCTCCGGGTTGGCGCACTGGTGACCTATACGGCATCCGCAGACGACCGGTTCCATGAACGAGCGGAATGCTGGGTCGACGTTCAGTCCCGGCACGAATTGCCGGAACAGGCCGTGAAACGGATGCGGCGGTTCGTTGCGGACGGCTCGCCCGCGGGCGCTGCGCCGAATCTGGGGGCCGTCCCGCCAGCGCTGGCCGCGGCCCATCGTCTGCTCGACCAGGCAGCTACCCACCGGTGCCGGGTACTCGCCAATGGGTCGGTGCGCGCAGGCGCGGACGCGGAACTGGCGAGGGTGGAGAAGTACTACGCCGAGGCGCTCGCCTCGCTGACCCGGCGCCAGGCAAGCGCCTCTCCGGACCGGCAGGCGCTGTTGGCGGCCCGGATGAACAGCGTCCGGGCGGAGGAGAAGCGGCGGCTGGCCGAGATCGAGGAAAAGTACACGCCCCGGCACGAGATCCGCCCGTACCGGCTGCACCTGCTGTGCGTCCCGGCTCTGCGCCTCCCGGTTGACGTGCTTCGGGGCGCACGGCGCTTTCCGCTGGTGCTGGAGTGGCTGCTGCCGGCCGGCATGTTCGCGCCGGTGTGCTGCCCCGCCTGCGGAGCGGACGCCGCAAGCTGGTCGCTTGTCGCCGCCAAGACCCACGTCGGCTGTGCGCGCTGCCAGCTTGCGGC